>Ga0213829_1000319_pt1 | contig 50936 bp, 44 predicted proteins | sample MC6MC0896MG_FD_180665 | JGI IMG/M metagenome (GOLD analysis project Ga0213829, IMG submission 180665) | Enriched soil aggregate microbial communities from Iowa State University, Ames, United States - MC6-MC0896-MG | ecosystem: Environmental > Terrestrial > Soil > Unclassified | place: USA: Iowa... | reverse complement strand
TGATCAAGGCAACACGCTTTAAATCCCCATCCGATTCTCCGAAATACCTCGCGCTCTATTGGGCAGAGGGCATCTCTGCCTTCGACTGCCCGGAATATGCGCATGCGTTCAAGTACCAGTCTGTCTGAGTACGCCGATGTAAGAATGCAGTCTGCACTTAATAGCAAAACTACAGGAAAATCCTATGGTTGCTTTGCAAATTAACAGCTAATTCTAAGTTAAGTACAGGATTTTGATGCGGGATTTTTTTTTCAAAAAAACGACAAAAGATATTGGCGAACTAAATATTTGACACAGAGGCACTCAATTGTACGCAATGCGATACGCGACACGAAAAATTGTTTCGAGACAGGGCCTGTATTCACAACATCGGGGGCGTCTGGCCTCCAATGTCAGCTTAAATGAAACTTGGAAGTAATGAGCGCCTAATGTCCAGGCCATAGTCTCCATTTATTAACTTCGCCATCATTTTGGTGCGATGAAGCCACGAGGTGAGAGATTTTTCCGCTATTAGTTTATGGTGAGCAAGTGTGTTTAGGGTAAGCGACGCATCAATATAATCTATTGCGGTCATTGCGATTTTCTCACTAGAGGATAATGCCAAAGGGTAGATTTCGTTGAGCATTCTGTGCAGTAAGGGGTACACGACTTTTTGGTTGTATAGTTGAAGGCTCATTATCAAAAGGCTGAAGTGAAGTCCCAAAAATAGTGCGGAGTTGTCTGGAAGATTTTTATGGCTCCGCTCTCTTATGAGCCATGAAAGCACCGCGAGTGTGTCAACGCTGGATATTCTCAGTAATTTACTCATTGTACCTGTTGTGATTTTTTTTCGCGTGCTGAAACATGCATCCTGTGCTTCGCTCCCAAGGACGAGGGATTGCACATCAGGCGTTAGCTGTCTTAAAAAATTGTCTGAGAGAAAACCGTCAGTGTTAGCGGTGTCGAGCGCTGTCCAGAGAGGATGATTTATAAGCCTTGTGGAGCCAGGTGCTTTGGCCTCTACTAGGTTTAACATTTTTGCTCGTGGTCTAGACGTTCCATTCTCATAAGAATGCCATTTGTTTCTGCTGTGTAATATTTTACCCGCCGAGTCGTATGTGAAAGCATCAGGCTCGAAAAATTTTTCCGCTTGATAAGCGGTTTTCAATCCGTACCTCGATACCAGCGATTCATACCAAAAGCGGGTACTAATGCTCCTAAGAGATTCAGAATTTTCTGATTTGTCGTGATCCAAATGTTTTCGCATGAGCTCAGCGCGATTTGAGTCAAAATTATAAATATCTGAAATATCAAGCACTTATATTCTTCCTGTGTGCTGGCGTACAGTAGAAATGCTCATAATACAACTTTTGAAATGGCTTGCAATCAGGCATAACATGGCGTGACATAGCGGAGCAGTGCGCACCATGACAATACCCAACATTACCGAAACCCTAAGTGATGAACTGACCCAAAGTCTCCAGTTGCGATATGGCGTGATGCTGGGTAGCAAGGACCTTTGGCATGTGCTTGGCTTTCCCAGCGCAAATGCGTTTAGGCAGGCGATTTCTCGCGGAACACTGCAGATTCCGCTTTTTGAGGTCAAGAACCGTCGAGGAAGATTTGCTCTCACTAAAGATGTGGCAGAGTGGATAGCGAGTCAGCGTTTTAACAACTGAACTTTGATTCAAGGGACGCTAGCCAACGTACGAGGACATACAGTCATGTAGCTAAAGCAACATAAAACATGGCGGAAACGAAAAAGCCCAGGGGTGGAGCCCTGAGCTTTTTGTTGGAGTTGTCAAATCAAGAGGACCTAACATCTCCATCATGCGCGACCACACGCCCGATGTCAAGTCGGGGCGCCCGCCTATGCGCATAATTTGCCCATTGCGCATTGAAGTAGCTGTTATTAGCTAACTTCAGCGCGTCTTTGAGCACAGCCTCAAACTTTGACAAGAGCTTGGTAAGTCCAGAAGTTCAAGCCAGTTATGGTAGCCCAATAATCTTACCGGAGTGCGCATGACTTCTTTGAAATCAAAATTGCGCGGAAATTTATTTTTATCAAGAGGCGCGCGACGAAATTCAAAAAACAGTCTTTGGCTTATCTATAGTCATAAGTCAAAAAGCGATATTACACTCTCTAGTAATAATGAGTGTATTTACTGGGCGTGCTATTTGGAGGTAAACCCAAAAGTTAAAAAGTTCAGATTTGGTGAGCTGGTAAAGTCTAAGTACTCATGGGAAGAAGATTGGAAGAGCAGGGAATATATCGTAGTCGAGACTGATAGCGGGGACATTGAGCTTCATAAAGTGGTTGTAGACATACCGCAAGGGCATACCGGTTGGGTGGAGATTAAAAGTGGTAGTACGCAAGAAACGATTTGTCTCCGGCTATGCCGCTTAGCTGATGTTAGAAAAATGGCCCAGCAGGCGATTCGATATATGCAGGTGTTAGCATATCTGAATCCCATTAAGGACGAGATCTGTGAAGTAGAGTCAGACTTAGTGGCTTTGTATGTCCGTACACGAGCCGCAGGGGTTATTGGTGAACTACTCGACCATTTGGAAAACCACGATGCGATGCGGGTTCTTGGAATATTTGCGCGAGAATTTGCTGACGGTGTCGTTGAACTTGACTTCGATGGGAAAAGCTTTGGAAGGAAGACCAATTGGTCATTAAGGAGCAAACATGGCAACTAGGCGTTCTCGCAGTGCAATTGAAGCCTCAATACGTGAGACGTGGCCATGGGCAGCAATTTACACTGACGAAATGAGTGCTTCTCAGAAGGATTGTTTTCGATATCGGCTACTGGCAATAGAAATGTATGTGGGCGGTGACACGCTCGCAGAAATATTAAAAAATACTAATATTCAGAGAAATGAACTCCATCGATTAATTCAGCGGGCTACGATGATTGCTCCTGATGGACTTGCATGGGGGGCAAGGGCTTTAGTGCCTAATTTGCATCTGAACGATTATAAAAGGACTGCAAGTGCTGCTGGCCGCTTACCGGGACAGAGAGGAGGGTATGCCGGCTGCCTGACGCAGATCTTACGAGAGTATCCTGATATCGCCGAAGAACTTGAGAATACAATTCTTAAGAAGGGGGGAGGCAAGTCTAAAATTCACGAGTATCGACCAAAGCCCAAGAAAATACATAAATTGTTTTTAGACTTGCTGGCGAAGAAAAATATTTCGCTCGCTACATGGCCTTACAATACTAAAAGCAAGGGCGAGGGGGCAATTCGAAAGTATGTAAAAGCCATACTTGACCAGAATTTTGATGATCAAGTAAGAATCCATGGGGAGCGCCCGGCTATTGCTCACCTCTCAGTAGGTACAGGCACAGAGTCGCTGATGGAATATACCGATGTATACAGCGCCTGGGAAATTGATAGCTACAAGGTAGATGCTGAATTTTCAGTTGGATTCAGGAATGCTTATGGTCTATTAAGCTACCTACAAACCAAACGGATCAATATTTTGGCGCTGGTTGATCGCTCGTCAACTGCAGTCATTTGGTATTTGGTGGTGTACAGTCCAGAAGTCAGCGCTTCAGACGTGATTAGGCTCATCTGTGAGGCTTTGAGATCCCCGCTTCCTCTACCATCCACAAATCATTTAGGTATGGAAATAAAGGGGGATGCCGGATTTCCTAGCGAAAAAATCGAAGCACTTCGGTATGGGCTGCCAACTGTTTTAATGCCTGATAATGCGCTTTCCAATTTAGCATCATCGGTTTCAGTAGGGTTACGGCAAAAATTGGGGTTCTATATCGAGTATGGTCCACCAGGACATTTTGAGCATCGACCGAACATCGAGCGAACCTTCAAAGGAATAGCGGCTGGCTTATTTCAGAGGTTGCCAAACACGACGGGAGCCGGTCCGCAAAACGGCCGGCCAAAAAATGCTACCGAAATCGCCTGTGCTTATAAAATCGAAGCACAAATTGTAGAGGAACTCGCGTACCACCATTTCGCTCAGCATAATGCGTTGGAAAATGAAGGTATAGGATACCTTACGCCTCTTGAGTTCTTAAGGCAAAAAATAGAGCAGTTTGACGGGCATTTTCTCCTAAGGTGTTTGCAACGTGACAAGATGGACGAGATGGCCAACGGCAGGATTACGGAGAAGGCTAAAATTAGGTCGTACCCTAAAAAGGGGGTGCGACCTTTCATTCAGCTCGATCGCGTGCGCTATAGCAATAATGTATTGAGAAGCTCTGCTGGGCTGGCCGGCATTGATGTGACCATTCAAATAGATGATCAGGACATGCGCACGATTCGCGCCTTCTTGCCAGATGGCACACCGTTGGGAATATTGAAAGCTGCTGGGAAATGGTCTCGGACTATACACAGTCGTAAAACCAGAAAGGCGATAAATAGTCTGCGCTCCAAACGGTTGCTCACACTCACAGAAAATGACGACCCTGTCGAATTTTATTTGATGTGGCTAAGTTCAAAGGTGGAAAAACCTAAAAAGACACCTGATACACTCAGTTTGAAATCAAGTAGAGGCATAGGTTCCGAAATAAGTCGCATGAATATAGAGGTTGGCTTAGAACGTCCGGACTTGCTCAGCACGTCTCCTAGTAAGCCGTCTCAGCAACCAGGGGGACAGACTTTGGATGACAAGATTGAACGTCAGCCATCACAAGATCGCAGTACTCGGGACGTCAGGGGGAGCGTAATACCTTCGAAGCTGCCTGATCTTACTAGTCTAATTAAAGATCTTTAAGGAGTATGTATGCGCTCATTTGACCCGATGAATACCGAGCAGCGTGACGAGATGCTAAAGGATCACCCCCTTAGAAAAAAGACGTTCACAACAGTAACAAAAACGATTGAGCAGGCGTACGCTAGTATTAGGGAGCAAATTTGGTTGGGGCGGCCTAGTCTTTACTTCTACTCTACGCCTAGAGTGGGGAAGTCTGAATGCGCTAAAGCCATTAAGCACTTTATCTTATCTGAATCACCTGACAAGTATGTGGTTCTTGTATCTTGCGATGTAACAGAAGAAGAGACAATCGTAGAGACGCTATGTAAAGGTATCGGCCTTTTGCCTAAGAGCCGGGAAAAAGGGTCCAGACTCCGAGCGCGCTTGATAAATCACATAAGTTGCGAGCTATCTTCGTTGTCTGGAAATCATTTTGTTTTGATTCTTGACGAGATGCAGGCATTACAGATTTCCGACTATAAGCACTTGCAGGTAATCCAAAATGATCTCAAGATCAAGGGTATTTCAACTACTACTATAGGGTTTGCGCAGTCGGAAATTAATGATTTGCACGCTGTTCTTCGGCAGGCTAAGGAGGACGCTATTATTGCCAGGTTTCTGAGTCAGAGAATTTTATTCGAAGGGTGCTCAGATATACTGTGGCTGGAAGCGTTGCTAAGTAGGTTCGATGAGTCACTATTTTTCCCCAGCGGCTCAGACTGCAGCTATACCAGATTTTTCTTGCCTCAATCATTCGCTAACGGATTTAGACTTAAAGATCATGCTGAGGTCATTTACAAGACGATCAGGCAGGCATTGGGAGCTAATAAAATACCGATTGAACATCTATTTATTATGATTGAGTATATTCTAATAAGTTCTCGTCCTGATGATCGAGATTCATTCGTGCTCTCTGAGGAAAAAATAAAGAGCGCACTTTTGGAGTCTAATATGTGTGAGTTTTCTGGCATATTAAACTAGGAAAAGTTATGTCATATATTTTGACCTATCCAAAAAAAATTGCTCCTTACGAGTCGTCATGGATGATGTATCTGAAGGTCTTGTTGAATAACGATATCTCGATGGACGACCTTCAGGGGCTTATAGCAAAGCCTGGTTACTTAAGGTCGCGCTTCTTATGGTATAGTAGTGCTGGAATCGATCTTGAAGTTCTGGCAGGGGCTCTGAATGCGAGGAGAGAATATTTATATAGTGCATTTATTGACTTGCTGGCGTGGTGGGACTCTGGTTTGTCAACTGAGCGTGTCCGGCACTGCGGAACATGCTTGAGTAAACGCTATCATTGCAGTTTGTTTCAATTGCCTTGGATAACCCACTGTCCTGTTCACAACGAGCGACTTAAGGGCTGTAAAGCATGTGCTGGTTTATTCAGGTCTTCAACTATTTCCTCAGTTCACGGGCAGTGCTCAGAGGGAGTCTGTCATCACGTCCAGTCCTTTTATTCAAAAGACTTTGCTGCATGCTTGCTTTCGGATGACGAGCTCGCTAAGTTTGACAGATGGGCTTCGAGTCTAGCGCGTTGGTTAAGGAAAGCTCGTGCAGTAAATAAATCAGAAAGATGTACATCGCCAGGGGAACGACTTGGATTATCATGTGGGCGTGCGTTCTTAGTTTACATGCGGTTCTTAGAGGGGAAGATTGGTAAATGTCCATCGCCTTTTTCTGGGCCAAAATTTGAAGTGAGGAGAACGGTACTCCCTGGAACAAGGCGCTTTGATGTAGCGGCTAAGGGCGACCTAGATATTGATTTGATTGCTTGCGTTAAAGCAATTCGTAGGCAAATTTTTAAACGCTATATAAAGCGGCATCATAAATGCCTTCAGAAATTCAAACGACATGGTGTCTGTCACTCGCACCTGTTGATTGGGCGGGTTAGATGTAGCTGCTCAATAGCATATTGCTCTTGGCTAGCTACTGCTCTTAACGTTTTTACCTTAAGGGATATGTTTGACAGGAAAGTTAATCCGTATGCGGCGGGACGACCTTTTTTCAATAACTCAGATATGAATAGTCGTGTTTTTCTATTTGAGGTGTGGGGCGCCTTTTTTGATATATGGGCGGTCTGCGAATTGAATGATGCTGATGAGCATAAGCCGGATGAGTTGAGAATTATGATAGGCCAGAAACGCTTGGAGTTTCGCCGTGACCATTTTTCGTGTCGCACGATGATGATCAATGATATCCCAAGCCACTATACTGTTGATGGATGTTTTTTACTAGAGAGAAGTTGGGTTCGCTGTCAGTCACGGGGACAGTCGTCCATGATCGTAGGTGAGTTCAACGAACAAGACTGCTGGGGTGAGGCTAATGTACACCGAGCTGATTTGTTTACAGTGATTAATAATTTCGCATGTACCCGCTCCATTGAATATCTTTATGTGTAAAGCGTCGCTTGATTTATGGCGTGGGTGTTAATTTTACCAAGGCCAAGCCGGCGGTATGAAAAAATGTCGTCCGGCGCCGGCTTCTCGGTAAATATTTTGCCTAGGCGCGGTTTATATGCTCGATTCCTTTATTGCTTATCATCAGAGGCGGACATCATTCGATAACGGTATTCATGAGGGGAAAATCGCCCATGTGGGCCGAATAATAAGCTCTCTGTAAAAAGCTCGAGGTAGTTGAGCGCCTCTCGCTGTACATGACAGTAGTAACATTCACTTAGTTTAGTTGGAACTCTTGCTCGATTCTCTAAGCATGACCTCACCAGCCCTGCCAAAATAGAGCCGCGTACATCGTAGCGCTCTTCGACGGCTCTGATAACGGTACGGTAGCAATACCGGAAAACAAGACCTTGAGGTTGTCTACTCAAGGAGGCGTTCTGATTACTCATTTTTGACCTTTAAGACTCTGGTAGGTCCAGCTGAAGCCCGACCAATACTGGGAAGACGACTCAGCCGAATGCTGATAGCACGGACAACTAAAGAAAATATTGCGAAATTGGTCGATTCTTAAGATTTTCTGCGATCAGTTAAGAAAAAATTACGGTTTTTCGCGGAATGGCAAGCAAAATATGCCGATATCGGCTCATCGCGTCAAGGTTTGTGACAGAGATCTGTACCCTGCTGCAAAAGGGTTCAGTGGCCTGAACGAAAATACATTTTTTCTAAGCCAATTCATATCGACCCGAGACTTAATGCCTAAGCCGGATTTAAGTGGAAATGAAGTTTAAGTGCAAAAAACCGCACTCACGCCTGACAAGTAATCACGGACTTGTGTGTTGCCTTGTGTTTGCCTAATAGAAATCATAGTGTTTAATGTCCCAAGCCAATTGCAGATAGTTCGAGCTCAGTTCCCACTACTGCCCCCAAAGTTCTCAAGTGAAGTGGTAATGCAAAACTCATTGAGGAACAACGTAGGAGCTGCGATCACAGCGAGGACGAAACCCTTGTGCAACTGATCCAGCCTCGCTCGAAGTACCAACCAAAAAAGGCTGCCAGCGCCAACGATCAAAAGCAAACCAGCTACATTGGGCTGGAGCAACGCAATCGAGACGGGGATAGTAGCTAGGGAGGTGTGAATTGCAATAATCACGGGCACTGAGCGGAAAAAGCGTAGGGCCTGTGAACCAGATGTGTTCGACATAGATCGCTCTTGAGGGTTGGGTTGAGTATGGTAACAACGTGCGGAGGCCCTGCGAACGTTGTGTCAGTTGATTGTTACCGCAGCAAGCGAGGTGCCCCTGAAGCGGGAGCTGACGCTTAGCGACGTAGCATTGACTACGTCGCTGAGCATCGAGTTAGAAGTTATCGCGTTTATAGTGAATCGAGCGGAAGAGCAGTTGGCCTTCACCGTCGAAGAAAGGTTCTGTCAGGGGATTCGATTCCCAACCGTCTGAAGACTCTGAGGTCGGTGGGCTGCCACGCAGTCGGCGTGATTGGCTGCAGCACATCGGCCAGTGTTACCGGGTTACCCGGGACCGCGAAGACTTGTCGCAGTACTTCGCAGAGCTCAGGCAGGTTGCGGTTCGTGAGGATCAGTTGACTGACCGAGGAGGCCAACCGGCGCAGATGCTTTGCCAGGTACGCGGCAGCAAGTGGCGATTGAGGTAGCTCGGCCAGCTGCAGGGCGTGCTGCAGTGGACGTTCTTGATTCAGGCGGGTGCATAGATCCGACCAATCGGTACAGCCATACGGCCCTCGCGCTAATACGTACTTGGCGGTGGTCAGGTCGATACTGAAAAGGTCGCGCAGGCGCTTGGCCTGGACTTTGATTGATTCGTGTGGAGTGTTGGGAACCATGAGTTTTCTCCGTTGCTCCAGTAGGAGCGACATCGGAGACGCCCACCCGCCATCCCCAATGCCCGGAAAGGCTCAGGTCAGAAATTTACAACGATGAGCATGGTTCGATCCGGTTAGCTGCGGCCAGCGAGGCCTCTAAAGGGGTGAGCAGCACGTCGACCATGTAGCGACGTCCGGCAACGCTATCGCAAAGCGCACCAGGCTAGCTACGGGTTTGCCATCACCGCTAGTTGAGCGCGGCAGCTCCCTGCACTGGCCGCTGAGGCCGACCCGTAAACGGTACCTTCGACCAGAAGTGAGCAAATTCCCTGCAGCAGCGAGAGTCTTACCAGACATCCCTTAGGTGATACAGGGGAAGGCGGCGGTGCAGTACTGTAAACTTTGCCCATGCACAAAAATGGTATTGGAAATTGTATATGCAGGCGATAGAGCTACTGGGCGCTTGTCCTTCAGCCCGTCTCCGCTGCTGGAGCGGTCAGTTTCGCTGTTTTGTCGCGCGTCAGGATCAGGTGCGAAATCAGGCTGCTTACGTGCTGGGTAACGCCCGGCTAGCCTCGGCATGGCTGAATCGCCCGGCGCTTGGGCTAGATCGACGCTGCCCCTGCAGCCTTTTAGTAGATCCCGACAGCTATCGCCAAGTTGGCCAGTACCTCACAAGGATCGAGTACGGTGTTTATTGAGCGACGTCAGCTTAGTCGTCACGACACTTGAACCTTTCCTGTTTGCCTGAGCTTCCTGCTGCAGGCATTTGAGATGGTTTGTGAGAGAGTATTGTGCATCGTTGGGTGTCACGTGAGTGGCCCGTCACCCGCAGCTTCCCTTTCTCTTCGGCCAACCCTCGTAGAAAATGTATGCTGTCACTATGGAGGCATGCTGGGCAGTCCAGCTGACTGCGAAAAGGACTTGAGGGGGGGGGCGATGAGCGATTATCAGGGCATGCGTTGGTTCAAAACGGACTTTCAGGTTCAGACGCCGGAGGACAACCGCCATTGGGCTGACGATGATCTACGTTTGCACGAGCGACGCCCACTGGTAGAAGGTAAGGCTTGTGAGCTGGGCATTCAGGAGAAAGCTCGGCGCTTTCTGCGACGCTGTCACGAGCTCGAACTCCAGATGGTCGGCATCACCGATCACAACTTCTCGGAAAAATCCGAACCGCGGGACTGGTTCCTCACCCATCTAGTCGAACAAAACAGGGCGGTGGCCAAGGACCTAGAGCGTGAACCGCTGGCTCTTTTTCCAGGTTTCGAAGTGGACATCGGCTACCACGTGCTCTGCTTGTTCCAGCCGGCCAAGAGACAGCGAGACATTCAGCGTCTCAACATGATCCTTAGTAAACTGGGGTTGGCTGAGCATGAACGCTTTCGGGCTGGGGTGCCCCTGCAACTGCGTCGTGACGGGCGTACCCTGAGCCTGAAAGAGCTGATCGAAGTGGTCGAGCAGCATGATGGGCTCGTCATCGCGGCCCATGCCGATCAGGCCGATGGCATGTTGTCCTCGCCCAATAACATTGCCGACTACCAAATTCCCCAGCTGCTTGCGGTGGAGGTGGCCACTTACCCGATGCCGGCCAATATTCGGTCCATTTTGCAGGGACGTGATCGGAATTGGTCCAGGCGCGGACGTCAGCCCGCATACGTCCAATCTTCTGATGCCAAATCGTTGAAGGTGGGCGACGACGGAAAGCCACTGGCGAACTCATTGGGTTATCGGTCAACCTGGGTAAAAGCCTCGAAGCCTTCGATCGCGGCGCTTCGTCAGGCCTTCCTGGACGGTGCGTCTCGGCTACGAATTCAAGATGCTCGCCCCTCAGATGAGCAGACGCATCCCCGTATCGTTTTTCTGAAATGCCGCGGGTTGACGTTCCTCGCCGACCAGACGGTGTATTTCTCACCCAATCTGAACACGATCATTGGCGGCCGGGGAACGGGTAAATCGACCCTGATGGAGTTGCTGCGTTTCGCGTTCGCCAGGGATACCGGTGGCCAGTTCTCTGCGTTCATTCAGGCGAAGTTCGACCGCTTGCGTCAGACCTTTACCGGTGACGCAGAGATCCAGCTCGGTTGGGAGTCGGTGCCCGGTCAAGTGGATGTCATTTCGCTGCGGCCGGACGGCCCTCACCAAATTGTGCAGGGTGAAGTCTTGGATACTGCTACTTACCTCAAGCAGATCCCTATCCAGTTCTACAGCCAGCAACAACTCAGCGATCTCACCAGTGTCGGCGGTGAGAGCAGCTTGCTGAGCATGCTAGATGAGGCCTGCAGTGCAGAGCTGCAGGCACTCAAAGCCCGTGAAAATACGCTGCGTGCTGAAATCATGCAGGTCTTTGCCGCTTCCGATCAATTGGCCGAATTGCGCAATGCCGAGAAGGACGTGGCACAACAACTGACTGAGCTCAATCGTCAGTGGCAAGCCCGTAAAGAAATTCAGGCAGAAGCGCTGCAGTTCCAGCGAGCCGAGGCCAGTCGTCAGTACTTCGAAAAAGCCAAGGCTCAATCAGTCAGCGACGCTCAGGCAATTACTGCACTGGCCGAAACGCTTGCCCAGCCGGGGGTGCTGAACGATGGCAAGATCGAAACCTGGCCCATGGCGGGCTGGTTTAATGCCTACACCGAAGGTGCGTCGGCGCTGCGTCTGAAATATTCAGAACAACTGGTCGCGCTGGCGACGTCCATGCAACGGGAAGCGGCTGAGTTAGAACAGCGTATGCAGGGTTGGCAGGCGGTGTCGGCTGAGCTGACGACCATTAAAGATGGATTTATGCAGGCTTGCCAGGACAGAGGACTGCTGCCTCAGGATGTCGCACGGCTCCAGGAAATCGACAAGACGCGGCAGATCAAACAGGCAAACCTGGAACAGCTGCGCAAACAGATCGAGGGCCTCGAGCCTACGGTGGAAAAGCTCTCCGCCCTAGTAGAAGAGCTGCACGCATTATGGGCAGGGCAATTGTCTGTTCGTAGTCGAACCGCCGGGGAAATTTCCGAAAAAGCCAATCGCTCGATCAACATCCTCGTGCAACCCATGGGTGATGAGGCTCACTTTCAACAGGTTTGGGAGGGGCTGGCCCCGGACGGGCGCGCCCGCATCGGCAGGGCGTGGACACAGATTGGCGAGGTATTGTTTGCAGACTTTCGGAACTATGTGGCCGCCAATCAACCAGCGACTTACTCGCCTTGGCTGCACATCAGAACCGTCCTGACCGAGCAAAGCCCTGTGCCTCAACAGCTGGAGGGGCTCACTGGCGATGTTCGTAAGCATCTCGTTGAACAGAAGGATAAATGGCGCGCTGCACGGTTGACTCGCATCGAGGATCAGGTTGACCTTGAACTGTACCGCGCCGATGGCACCCTGGTCGGGAGCATTCAAAGTCGGGCACTTTCAGAGGGACAGCGGAACACCGCCGTGCTGAAGCTGTTACTGGCGCAGGGTGATGGCCCTATCGTCATCGACCAGCCAGAGGACGAATTGGATTCGAACTTTATCTACCATGAGCTCGTGCCCTTGCTGCGCAAGGTCAAGAATCGTCGGCAACTGATTTTGGCGACCCATAATGCCAATCTTCCCGTCAATGCTGACACTGACCTGGTCTTTGCACTGGATGTTAAAAACGGCCGTGGCGAGCGGTTAGCCGTAGGCGGGCTCGATCAGTCGGATACCGCCAATGCAGTATTAAACATAATGGAAGGCTCAGCAGAGGCTTTCAAACGGCGCTTCGAAAAATACCATTTCTAAATTCATGTGATGAGGTGCACTGAGGCGGCGTGAGATCAGCGTGCGGGGACTCATACAGGACCCGCATCCCTCATTGCCAATTTCGAGATTACCGACGGCTCAATGCGCGGGATTCGTACCTTGGCGTGTTAAGCATTATGTAGAACGTATTTTCTATTACGATTCGCCTCGATAGGGTCGGATAACCTGTGGCTTATCAGACCTAATATAGCGAAGAGGTCGGCTTGACGATATCCATGATCGTGAAGGGTAGCAATCGACCCAAAGCTGTAGTTCGCGCCATAGGAGTAGATAACCATTTGGGCTATGGGCTAGACAATGTACGTCAGCCGCGTGACAACGGTGACCTTGCGATAAGCGAATGCGGGTGGGCAAAAAGAACCACTTGCCGGACGGAACGCAGAGGGAAGCAGAGATCTGCCTCCTCTCCTGCAGCCGCTTCGCTCAGTTGACCTCAGGCGGAAACCTTCACCGCTTCCATGAATTTTTGAAGGCGGGCCGAATCGGTCCCTTTCAACAGCTCTTTTGGCGGTGCGTCGTAGATGACCTGGCCGCTTTCCATGTAGACCACCCGATCAGAAACGTTGAACGCGAAATTCATCTCGTGGGTGACGATGACCATCGTCATACCTTCCTCGGCCAATTGAGTGATGAGCTTCAACACCTCATTCACCAGCTCGGGGTCCAATGCTGAAGTCGGCTCATCAAACAGCATGACCGCGGGCACCACCGGTAAGGCCCGGGCAATTGCCACCCGCTGTTGCTGCCCGCCGGACAACTGATGCGGGTACTTGTTTGCGTGTTCGGCCAAGCCGACTTTAGCGAGCATTGCGAGGCTCAGCTGCTTGGTGGCCTCGCGGGTGTTGTGATGATGGTACAGGGGAGCCATCATCACATTGTCTAGGACTGTGCGGTGGGCAATGAGGTTGAAGCTCTGGAACACCAGCGCGATGTCTTGCCGCTCTTTCCACGTGCTGGTTCGCAGGTGCTGCTGCAGCCTACCTGTTCGGTGAGGTCATCCTCCGCGTTGGCGGGGACGAAGCTTGGCGGTGGGTGTTGGCAAGCGGGGCAGTTCTCGGCGGACTTCTGTTCTCGATGCGCCTGGGAACATGCGTGAGCTAGCAGAGCGTGTGAACCTCTCGTTGCCAGCCGTAGCGAGAAGGCTCCATCGGCTGCGAAAAAGCGGAGTGATCATGGGGGACCGAAGCGTCCTGTCACCGGATCACGTGGGCATCAACACGACTGTGATCGTGAACGTTTCCGTGTTGAGTGAGGTGATTGAGGAACTGGATGCCATTCGACAGCGGTTCCTTGAATGCCCTCAAGTAAAGCAGTGCTACTACGTGACCGGGGACATCGACTTCATCCTGATCATCGCTGTGAAGGACATGAAAGAGTACGAGAAGCTGACCAGGGAGCTTTTCTTCGAGGGCGGCAACGTGAAGCGTTTCATGGCATCCGTTGCCATGGACAGGCTGAAGGTCTCTATTGATTTGAAGCTCTGAGCCGCATCGTTAACGGCAGCAGCAGTTAAAAGTCCCCACGACAAATGCCTACGTCCTGTACACGAAGCTTGGTTAGCCGCCCTCCAGGAAGGCAGGAATCAACCGGATGCCAAATCTTGGACAGCAGAACCTTCTAGGTAAAGGGCGTACATCGACCCCGCCCCCGAGTTTTCTCCTCCAATCTAACCCGCGCGTTCGAGCCATATCGGTTCATCTCAAGCTCTATAAGGATTTCTTATGCTGCATGATGGCAAATCATTAGATTTAATGACGTGAGCCGGTTAAAACTACCTGTATCTATCCACTCGCTGCAGAGAAAGCAACCTTGAATTACAAGCTGAAATCGCTCGCCCACACTCTCACTATCCTTGGCACGGCATGGGGTAGCTACACCATGAGAAACATTCAGCGTTAGTCGCCGTGGAGGCCAGCATGTCGTTTGTCACCCCAATCCTTGACCCTCAAATAGCTGACATTGCTCCAGGTTTTCGAGCGCTGAGCATATGTGTGGAGGCCTCGGTGATTGAGCACCCTCAGGTTTCTGCCGAGTCCCTTGAAAAGGCGTGCAAGTCGCTAATCGCTGACTCCCCGGTTTGGGCCGAGCGTCATATGGCTGCGTGGGCCAATACGTTCAGGCTTTTCGGCGCGAAACCACAGCGCACCCCGTGTTCAGCCGAAGCTTTACGAAAACGTGTCCTGCGAGATGGGAGCCTTCCCAGCATCGACCCCATTGTTGATCTGTACAACGCAATCAGCATCAAGTACGCCATCCCCGTTGGCGGAGAAAATTATGATGCTTACTTCGGTGTTCCACGGTTGACCATCGCCGATGGCACGGAGCTGTTTGAGACAACCAAAGATGGCAATGCAGCAAACGAGTATCCCGAAAAAGGCGAGGTCATTTGGCGAGATGATCACGGCGTGACCTGCCGCCGGTGGAACTGGCGCCAGGGTATCCGAACCCGACTGGATTCAAACACAAAGCGGATGTGGTTCATTCTCGAAAGTCTTCCTGACATGCCGATGGAAGCCCTGATCGCTGCCGGTGCCGAGCTGAGCAGCGGACTCCGGCAGGTGATGCCTGACGCAAAAATTGAATCTCAAGTGATTGAATTTTACTGACCGGAGTAACTCATGTTCACAGGTGGGCTGTGCATCGGCTACGTCAGCGACGCCATCCATACTGGGGTGTTGCCCAAGGCATTGCGCCAGGTTCGTGAGGAACGGCCGGGTATCCATATCGCCCTATACAACCTGACGGCTCAAGAGCAATTCGAGGGGTTTCGCCAGCGCAGCCTCGATATTGCGCTGGTGTGCGAGCCGATACCGGCGGGGATCCGGACTTGCTGGCAACACCGGTATTCGAAGACCCGCTCTACCTCGCGCTACCCTTTGGGCACCCACTGGTAGACAAGGCGCAGATCGATCCCGTCGATCTTCACGAGCAGGACTGGATCATGGTCGACGGGCACGCGACTCCCAACCGTCGTGAGCGTTTCATGGCCCGCTGTGTGGAGGCAGGCTTTACGCCGCAGATCCGGCTGGAGGCTGCCGAACCGCTGAGTGCGTTGGGGCGGCTGTCAGCGTGATTAGGGTTGGCGCTGATACAACAGAGCATTGGCAATGGCAGCAACCCTGACGTGATCCTGCGCGAGTTGCCGTGGTTGCAGCAAAGCATCGGCCTCTGGGCAGTTTGGCATCGTGTTGATCTGCGACCGATTGTGGGCGACTTTCGTCAGCTTGTATTGGCTGGTGCGGTGCATTAAGCACCATCGAGGAACTTCTCGGCGTGCCGCTGTTCGTGCGCCAGCACAATGCCCTGATGGCCAATGATGCCGGTCTTTGTGTGGTGCACTATGCACTGTTGATCCATAGCGCCTGGGCCATTTGCGCGATGAGGTGTTGGGGATCGTGCTCAGAGGCTGTCGGGTTCGCCGAAGAACATTTTGACAGGGCTCTAGGGCGGCATTTCAGGGTCGGAAAATCATAAATCTACCCCCACAAGTACCCTCGGTACCCCCCGCAGGATGCGCGATCGGGAATGGCGATTTCTGACAGCTGTCGAGGTAGTGCATATTGGGCCTCAGTGTATCGCCATGGTATCGAGTCTGTGTTTTGTCGACACGTGCAGTCGTTGAAGCTCAAGTCTGCATTTGCATAAGGCATCCTGAATTCGGCGCGCTGGCCAAGGTTTCCAGTTGCAATGCATGGCGAGCACTGGTGATGAACAGGAGGGTGCCATCTTCCCCACCAAAGCACAGATCGGTCGGGCTCGGCACCGGCAGTCCGATCATCTGGTCCAGATTGCCCTCGGCATCGAAGCGCGCCAGGCTCCAGCCGTCCAGCTGCGTGGTCCAGACACCTCCTTTACCATCCAGCGCCAACCCGCCCAAGCTGCCACCGCCACGCGGCAGCGAGGCCAGCCGGCGCACGCTGCTGCTGCCCGGCTGCATCAGCAGGATATCTCCCGCTTCCGGCGCTAGGGCATAGACCGCTTTGCCCTTGGCATCCCAGCGAAACGCACTGACCGGCTCCGGCAACGACCAGCCATGACGCAGTTCGCCCTCAGCGCTGAGTTCGCCGATCAAACAGCCATTGCCACTTTTGGCACACGCCCACAAGCTGCCGGATGGATGCATGGCCAAGGCCAGCAGGCGGCTGCCGAGCAGATCCTGGCGCGGGTGTTCCTTGCCATCCCAGTCGATCAGTGACCAGCCGCCGGCCTGGGCCACCAGCAGGCCGTCAGGGTGCAGTTCCATGCCGCGTACCGGGAGGTCGAGGCGGGTCAGCAGGCGGCTGCTGTGGCCGTCCCAGCAATGGATGGCCGGCGCCAAGGTGTCGGCCCAGTACAGCACGCGCTGGCCGGCGTGCCAGCGCGGGAACGCGCCGTGAAACGCCCAGGGGCCAGGCAGTACGCTGAGCTCGCTGGATGCACGCGGGGTGGTGTCCGGGCGCAGTTGCTCACCGACCCGGCGCGCCGCGTCAGCCAGTTCCGGGCCGAGCAGGGTCAGGCGCTCCAGTGTCAGGCGGTAGGCCGGCCCGGCCACGCTCAGGGCGCCGCGAACCAAGCCCTGCTTGTCGACGATCGGCGCGGCGACGCAGCGGATGCCCAGGCGAATTTCCTCGTCGTCGAGGGCGTAGCCGCGCACTTGGGTAATCTGCAATTCGGCCAGCAGCCGGCGGCGGTCGGTGATGGTCAGCGGCGTCAGCGGTGCCAGCACCAGGCCCTTGAGGATCTCGTCGCGGGCCGAAGGGGAGAGCGCGGAGAGGATCGCCTTGCCCTGGCCGGTGCAGTACACCGGCTTGCCCTGGCCGAGGCTTGCGGCCGAGCGCTGGGTGTGGGCGCCGTCGCAACGTTCCAGCGAGAGCACCTGATTGCCGTCGAGCACCGCCAGGTAGGAGGTTTCGCCGGTGAGGTCGCGCAGGGCACGCAGCTCGGCGCTGGCGGCGGCCACCAGGTCTGGTTCCAGGTAGGCGTTGCGAACCATCTCCAGGTAGTTGAAGCCCAGGCGGTAGACCTTGCGTGTCGGGTCGCGGCGAATCATGCCACGCTCCACCAGGGTGGCGATGATGCGGTACAGCGTGGTGCGCGGCAGCGGCACCTGCTCGGCCAGCTCGGCCTGGCTGATGCCGGTGGCGGTTGCGCCAATGGCCTGGAGCACGTCCAGGGCCTTTTCGAGCGCGGCGGTGCCTTCACCTGCTTTCATTGTTTGATTCCCATCTGTTGGAACTCGACTGCCTGAGCACCCATTCTGCCCCTTTTTATCCCGGTTTTCCGCCATAGAATCGGCCTCAGCAGGGCATTCAGTGAACGCATGTTCCATATGTTGGGAATTTGCCCTGGCCGCCCATCGGATGAACCCTCGAGGAGAACCTACAACAATGTCCGTCATCCACAACTACGCCGATGCCCATGAGAGCGTCTCTGGCAAACAGGTCGTCGTCAGCGACGAAGTACTGGCCAAGCTCGCCACCTGCAGCAGCGGCTCGCTGACCACCCAGCTGTTCAAGCGCGGCTTCCGTCAGCCAGCGCTGGTCGGCCTGCGCGCCATGTGCCGCGATGCCAAACCGTTTGCCGGGCGAGCCTTCACCATGCGCTTCATCCCCGCCCGTGAAGACATCGACACCTACTCGACCATGACAACCAAACCCAACGACGACAACCTGCAATGGGTGGGCGTGGAGCAGATCCAGCCGGGTGATGTGCTGGTGATCGACAGCCGCAACGATCCGGCCGCCGCGTCGGCCGGCAACATCCTGGTGACCCGCCTGCTGGCCCGTGGCGCCAAAGCCATCGTCACCGATGGCGCGCTGCGCGATGGCAGCGAGATCGCCGCCATGCGCCTGCCGGCCTATGCCCGCGAGATCACCGCGACCACGCGTATTTCCTATCACCACGTGGCTGACCTGCAGGTGCCGATCGGTTGCGCCGGCGTGGCCGTGTACCCGGGCGACATCATTGTCGGTGACGCCGACGGCCTGACCGTGGTTCCTGCGCACCTGGCTGAAGAGTTGGCCGAGGTGTGCAGTGTGCAGGATGACATCGAAGGCTACCTGGCCATGCGCATTGCCGCAGGCGAGCCGCTATGGGGCGTGTACCCGCCGAGCCCGGCGTCGGTGTCCGACTACCACGCCTGGGTCGCCGCCGGCCGCCCGGCTATCCCGTCGATCATCGACCGCGAAGAGGGCTGAGCCATGGCCGAGCACAAGCATGCACAACTGATCCGCCGCTACTTCGACGCCTGCAACGAAGGCGACTACGACAAGCTGGTGTCCTGCTTCACCCCAGACGCGGTGCACTACTTCCCCTCGGGGTTGCCCGAAATTCCGTGGCGCACTGCCGACACCATCGCCCGGAAATGGGTGTGGTGCGTGGAGAACCTGGGCTCGCAGTGGACCATCGAGAAGATCCTGGTCAGCCACGACAGCAACGAAGCGGTGATCGAGTGGACTCACTGGAAGAGCAAGCTGGGCACGGCCCTGCGTGGTGACGAGTGGTACGTGTTCGACGAGCAGAGCGGCTTGATCAAGGAGATTCGCGCCTATTACGCCTCGCCGGCCGACAAGGACGTGGTGATCAACGAGCTGGTCGATTTCGACTATGTCGGCCGTGGGTATCACCTGGAGCCGAAGGCGCGTTAAGGCCACTGGCCTCTTCGCGGGCAAGCCCGATCCCACAAGTACTGCACCGCTGCTGAACCCTGTGCTGTCCCTGTGGGAGCGGGCTTGTCCCGCGAATGGCCACACCGCAATTGTTGAAGGAGCTCCCCATGACCACCCCGCAAAACCCGAATTTCGCTGCCATCGACGCAGTCGTCGCCCAAGCGGCCACCGCCGCCGACTTCTGGGCCGATTCCACCGCCACCCAGCGCGCCACCCTGCTGCGCGGCCTGGCCGATGCCCTGGAACAGCAGCAGGCTGAGCTGGTCGCCATCGCCGACCGCGAAAGCGGCCTCGGTGAAGCCCGCCTGAACGGTGAAGTGGCCCGCACTGCCTTCCAGCTGCGAGGTTTCGCCAGCGAAGTGGAAGCCGGTGTGCCATACCGTCAGGTCGATGATGAAGCCATTGCCGGTGCGCCACCTGCCGGCCGTCCGCGCCTAACCCGCGTGCAGCGCCCGCTGGGCCCGGTGGCGATGTTCTCGGCCAGCAATTTCCCGTTCGCCTTCTCGGTACTGGGCGGCGATACTGCCTCGGCCTTGGCCGCCGGTTGCCCAGTGGTGATCAAGCCGCACTCCGGTCACCCGGAACTGTCGCGCGCTGTTTTTGCCTTGGCCGCTGGCGTGGTTCGCGCCCAGGGCCTGCCGGCAGGCCTGCTGACCCTGGCCGAAGCGTCCAATCGTGCCGCCGGTTCCTACCTGGTCCAGCATCCGTCAATCGCTGCCGTGGCCTTCACCGGCTCCTACCAGGGCGGCAAAGCCCTATGGCTGGCCGCCAATGACCGTGAGCGCCCAGTGCCGTTCTTCGGCGAGCTGGGTTCGATCAACCCGCTGGTGGCCTTGCCAGCCGTGCTGGAAAAAGACAGCGAAGCCTTGGCCAGGACCCTGGCGGGCTCGATCACCCTGGGTTGCGGCCAGTTCTGTACCAGCCCCGGCGTGATCGTGCTGCTCGACTCACCCCACAGTCAGCGTTTCGTCGCCCAGTTGGCCGAGGCCATTGCGCCGATTGCCACGCACCGTATGCTCACCCCGGGCATGCAGCAAGGCTTCGATGCGGCAGCTACCACGGTAGCTGCCAATGCCACAGCGGTGTTCGCCCCGCAGGCCGATGGGGCTGGCCCGGCGCCACGGCTGTTCGCCAGCGATGCGGCATCGTTCATTGCCAACGCTCACCTGCGTGAAGAAATGTTCGGCCCGGCGGCGCTGATCGTCACCGCGCGTTCCGTGGCCCAGGCGGCCGAGGTGCTCGAAGCCATCGGCGGTACCCTGACCACTACTTTGTGGGGCCTGGACGCCGACAACGCCGATAACCGCCAGTTGCTGCGCGCGGCCCAGCGAGTGTCCGGGCGCGTACTGTTCAGCGGCGTGCCGACCGGGGTTGCCGTGTGTCACGCCCAGCAGCACGGCGGACCATGGCCGTCGTCCACCGCGCCACAGTCCACCTCGGTCGGCTATGCCGCCATCGAGCGCTTCCTGCGCCCGGTCGCGTTGCAAGATGCGCCGGCCTGGGTGCTGGGCTGAGGAGGGCAGGGCGATGATGCGACATATCGTGCTGTTCCGCCGCCTGCCGGGCGTCGAAGCGCAGCCTGAACTGGAATCGGTGCTGGTGGCGCGGATGCGCGACCTCACTGAAGAAATCGACTTCATCCGCGACTGGCGCGTCGCGGCCAACGAACTGGATCGGCCGATCTGCTGGGACTACATCCTCGAGTCCAGCTTCGACGACGCCGACGCGGTACAGCGTTACCTGCCACACCCGGCGCACCAGGCCTTGGTCGCCGACCTCAAACAGTACTTCGAGTGGGTGGCGGTGGATTACAGCGTCTGATTGACCCCACGGGCACCTGGCCTTCTGCGGGGGCCAGGCGTTATAACAAAAAAGATCCGGCATCACAGGTGCCGGGCGGAGTCGTACATGAACAAGAAAAAGAATTATCGCTGGACGATCCTGACCATGTTGTTCCTGGCCATGATCATCAACTATGTCGATCGGGCTGCCCTGTCGATCGCCATGCCGTTCATTACTCAGGAGTATCACCTCACGCCCGCCGAGAAGGGCATGATCTTCAGCAGCTTCTTCTTTGGCTATGCACTGTTCTGCTTCGTCGGTGGTTACCTGGCTGACCGTTTCGGGCCCAAGCGTGTGCTGACCTGGTCGATGAGCTTCTGGTCGGTGCTATGCGGCTCCACCGCACTGGCCTTCAACTTCTGGTCACTGCTGATTGTGCGCGCTCTGTTCGGTGTCGGCGAAGGCCCGGTGTCGACCACCGCCAACAAGACCGTCAACAGCTGGTTCCCGATCAAGGAGCGCGCCCGCGCCATCGGCATCAACCAGGCTGGCGGCCCGCTGGGCGGCGCCCTGGCCGGCCCGATCGTGGGCTTTCTCGCCCTGTGGCTGGGCTGGCGCGTGGCTTTCGTAGTGATCGCGGTGATCGGCGTGCTGTGGGCCATCGCCTGGTACCGCCTGGCGGCCTCTACTCCCAAAGAGCACCCGCAGGTGTCGGCCGAAGAGCTGGCGTTGATCAACGAAGGTCGTGAGGCCCCTGTCACTGCCGTCGCAGACGCTCCACGCACGCCGGTGCTGCAGATCATCCTGCAGCGTTCGGTGCTGATCACTGGCGTTTCGCTGTTCTGCTACAACTACATCCTGTACTTCTTCATGACCTGGTTCCCGAGCTACCTGATCGAGGCCAAGGGCATCGACCTCAAGGCCATGAGCATCGTCACCGCGCTGCCGTGGCTAGTGGGTACCGTCGGCTTCATTTGTGGCGGGTTGCTGATCGACTGGGTGTACAAGCGTACCGGCAAGCAACTGTTCTCGCGCAAGGTGGTGCTGGTCAGTTGCCTGCTGGTGGCTGCAGTGTGCATTGGCCTGACCGGTCAGGTGGAAAGCGTGACCAGCACCGTGGTGGTGATGACCGTGGCCATCGGCTTCCTGATGCTGACCGCGCCAGCCTATTGGTCGCTGATCCAGGACGCCGTGCCGGACCATCAGGTTGGTACCGCCGGCGGCTTCATGCATGGCCTGGCCAACTTGTCCGGTATCGTTGCGCCGACTGTGACTGGCTTCATCATCCAGTCCACCGGCACCTACAGCAGCGGCTTTGGTCTGGCTGCCGTGCTTGGCATCGTCGGTGCGCTGATTGTGGCCGTGTTCGTCGGCCAGAAGCCGGCCCGGCAAACCAACGTCATCGCTGCCGCTTGAAATGACTGCTACCCACGTTTTACGGGATTACACCATGCCTACGCTTCTAGTCACCGGCGCCGCCGGAATCGTCGGAACCGCCCTGCGCCCCTACTTGCGCGAGCGCTTCAACCTACGCCTGCTGGATCGCCGGCCGGTCAGCGAGTTGGCCGCCAATGAAACCGCCCTGGTCGGCGACCTGACCGACCCGGCCTTCGTCCGCCAGGCCTGCGAGGGCGTCGATGCCGTGCTGCACCTTGCCTGTGCCCACGGTACCGATATCCAGTTCCAGGCCACGGTAGAGCCCAACTACCACGCCACCCTGTACCTGCTCGAGGCTGCCCAGCGCGCCGGGGCGCGGCGCTTCGTGTTCGCCAGCAGCCACCATGTGCTGGGCCAGTACCCCACGCAGGCTGCCGAACAGTTCGACGACCACCCGGTGGCGCCGGACAGCTACTACGCGCTCAGCAAGGTGTTCGGCGAAGCGGCCTGCGCCACCTTCTCCCAGCGCAGCGAGCTGGCCACGTTCATCGTGCGCATCGGCAATGCCGACGCCAAGGTCGCTGATGCCCGTCGCCTGCGCCTGTGGACCAGTGCCCGCGACCTGGCTCAGCTGGTGCTGATCGGCCTGGAGCACCCCGAGGTGCGTCACGAGATCGTCTACGGCGTGTCGGAATGCCCCCAGGCGCTGTTCCACAACAACCGTGCCCGCGCCCTGGGCTACCGGCCGCAGGACGATGCGGCCGAGCACCTGGCCGACAACTTCCTCGCCTATGAGGCCATGGCCCCGGTCGGTTCCGGCCGTGACCATGTGGGTGGCGCCTATGCCGGTGTGGCCATGGCCAGTGTTCTGGAGCAAGCATGAAGATCGTCCGCATCGATACCCAGATCGTCGAAATCCCCTTCCATGACGGCGGTCGTGGGGTGGGCGGAACACCTTCGGCCTGGCGCACGCTGGAGAACGTGCTGGTGCGCGTTGAGGACGAACTGGGTAACGTTGGCTGGGGCGAAGCGTTCGGCTACTTCGTCGCCGACGCCACCAAGGCGCTGATCGACCGGCTGGTGGCGCCCCAGGTGCTGGGCCGCGAGGTCACCGACATTCCTGCACTGAATCTGGAGCTGCAGCAACGCCTGCACCTGTTCGGCCGCTACGGCGTGACGATGTTCGCCATTTCCGGTCTCGATATCGCCCTGTGGGACCTGGCTGCCCGCCGGCAGCGTCTGCCGTTGCACCGCCTGCTCGGCCAGGCCTTCCGCGAACAGGTGCCGGCTTACGCCAGTCTGGTGCGTTACGGCGATGACCAGGTGGCCCCGGCCACCTGCGAAAAAGCGCTGGAACAGGGGTTCAGCGACATCAAGCTGCACGAGGCCACCCTGCATGAAATCGGCGCTTGCCGACGTGCCATTGGCGATGACGTGCCGCTGTCCACTGACGTCAACTGTTCCTGGACCGTGCAGGGCACCCGCGACTGGCTGCCGGCGCTGGCAGAGCTGAAGCTGGCCTGGCTGGAAGAGCCGATCTTCCCGCCCGAGGACTTCACTGCCCTGGGCAGCCTGCGCGGGCAGGGCGTGGATATTTCTGCCGGGGAAAACTGGTGCACCGCCGTGCAGTTCGAGCAGGCCCTGATGACTGCTGCAGTGGACTCTATCCAACCGAGCGTGACCAAAGTCGGCGGTATTTCCGAATGCCTGCGCATCGACCGCCTGGCCGAGCAGCATGAGGCGGTGATTCTGCCGCACTGCCCATACTTCGGCCCGGGCCTGATAGCCACCCTGCACCTGGCCGCCGTGCAGCGGCGAGTGCCGCAGGTGGAGTACCTGTTCGTCGAGCCAGCTGGCTGGTTGTACCCGGTGGAGCAACTGCGCCAGGGCAACCAGCTGCAGATCCCTCAAGGCCCAGGTTTAGGCTTGGACATTGACCTGCAAGTGGCCGAGCGCTTCCGCCGCTAGCCCGACCCTTTACCGCTTCCCCGCCGTGCCTCGGCACGGCGGCAGGGGCCGTGCATGCCTGAAAAATGGCATTGGAGGTTCTATGCACACAGTGGTTCTGAGCAATGCCACCTGGTCGCTGGGCGTGCTGCCGGCCTGGGGTGGGCGTATCGCCCACCTCAATGCCGAGGGACTGGATATCCTGCTGCCGATCAACGCCAGCCAGTTCGACCCACTGGACTGGCCACGGGCCGGCGCCTACCCGCTGATGCCGTACTCCAACCGTATCCGCAACGCGCGGTTGCAGTTCGCCGGCACCGAACACGCGCTGCCTGCGCATCCGGCTGCTCGGCCCCATACCTTGCATGGGGTGACCCACACCCAGCCTTGGCAAGTGGTGACCTCAGGCAGCGATCACTTGAGCATCGCCTGCGACTATCAAGGCGAGCACTGGCCCTGGGCGTTTCGCGCCGAACAGCACTTCGCACTCGACGGCGCACGCCTGCGCATCACCTTGGTGCTGATAAACCTGGGGGAGACGCCCATGCCTGGCGGCCTCGGGCTGCACCCGTATTTCCAGCGCCACCTTGGCATGCGCGTGCATTACCGCACCGGGCGCGAATGGCAGATCGACGGGGAGTACATGGCTACTGGCGCGTACCAGGAGGGTGCCAGGGACTGGTCGATCAAAGCGGATGCCGGCGAGCATCTCGCGCATTACCAGTCGCACTGGAATGGACAGCTGCAAATCGATTACCCCAATGGCCATGTGCACCTTCAGGCCTCGCAGGTGCTGAATCACTTCGTTGCCTTCGCCCCGGTCGGCAGCCCTTACCTATGCCTGGAGCCGGTGTCGCATCTGGCTGACGCGTTCAATCAGCCCCGCGACAGTTGGGCCGAAACCGGCACCCATGAACTCGCCTCGGGCCAGCGCTTGGAGGCCACCCTCGAATTCACCTGGCAACACCGCTGACGCAACACCCCACATACCTATAAGAAGAGCACAACAACAATGAAACACTCCTCGACTGGAGCGGGCTTCGCTCGCGCTGCAAAACCCTTGTCCCTGCTGCTCGGGCTCGGCCCGCTGTATGCCCAGGGCGCGTTCCTCGACGACAGCAAGGCCAACCTGACCTTTCGCAACTTCTACTACAACCACGACCTGCGCGACTCGACCAAGCCTGCCCAGTCGAAGCTGGAGGAGTGGGCCCAGGGTTTCATTCTCAAGGGCGAGTCGGGATATACCGAAACGACTGTCGGGGTGGGCGTGGATGTGTACGCAGGCCTCGGCCTGAAGCTCGACTCGTCGCCCTCGCGCAGCGGCACTGGGCTGTTGCCGGGGGCCTATGACCGTGCCGGCGGGCCGCGCAATGCCGACCCGCGCTCGGTGGACGATTTCTCCGAGGCCACGGCTGCGGTCAAGTTCAAGTACTCGAAGAGCGAACTCAAGGTGGGCGGGCTGTTCCCTAAGATCCCGCTGGTCAGCTCTGGTGACGCTCGTCTGCTGCCGCAGTTCTTCGAAGGGGCGATGCTGGATATTCGCGAACTGAACGACCTCGACATCGGCTTGGGCCAGATGCGCCGGGTCAACCAGCGCGAATTCGCAGGCGCCCGGGATATCCAGGTGGGCAACTACTACAGCGTGTTCAGCGACCGTTTCGATTACCTCGGTGGTACGTGGCGCGCCACGCCGCAAACCTCGTTGGGGGTGTGGACCGGTCGCCTAGCGGATGTCTACCAGCAAACCCTGTACACCGGCACCCACACCCTCAAGGCCGGTGACTGGAACCTCTCCGGTACGCTCAATTACCTCGACACCGGCGAATCCGGAAGCGAAAAGGCCGGCCAGCTCGACAGCCGCATGACCTCGGCAATGCTCAGCGCCAACCTGCGCGCGCAGACGTTCCGCCTCGGCTACCAGTACAACGCCGGTGACAGCGCATTGCCGTTCATCCACGACACCGACCTGCCCGGGGTGGCCAACGCCTTACAGGTGCTGCGCTTCGACCGGGCCCAGGAGCGCTCCTGGCAGGCCCGCTACGACCTCGACTTCGCTGCTCTCGGCGTACCGGGGCTGACCGCGTTCGCCCGCTACGTGAAGGGTGACAACTTCAAGGTCGCCGGTGAGGACGGCAGTGAATGGGAGCGCAACCTGGACATCACCTACGTGATCCAGAGCGGGCCACTGAAAAACCTGGCGCTGCGCTGGCGCAACGTCGAACTGCAGGGCGATGCCACCGGCCGGCGTGATGAAAACCGGGTGATCATCGCCTATACCTTGCCGTTGCTCTGACCTGGAGGATTGCCCGTGGTATCCCGTCCGCTCGACCCTGCCATGCAGGCCTACATCGAGAACAGCAAGCGCTTCGCTCCGCGTGACGACAGCCTGTCAACCCGGCGCGAAACCTTTCTTGCCGCCTGCCGAGCCTGCACGCCACCGCGGCCGCTGGGCTGGCAAGTGGCCGATATCGACCTGAAGGGCTTACGCCTGCGCTGTTACACACCGCCGGGCGAAGTGCCGCCTGGGGGGTGGCCGACTGTTTTGTACCTGCACGGCGGCGGCTGGGACTTGGGCAACCTCGACACCCATGACTGGTTTGCCCATGCCCTGGCGCAGCGGGTGCCGCTGGCGATCGTTGCTGTGGAGTACCGGCTGGCGCCAGAGCATGCCTATCCGGCGCCACTGGAAGACTGCCTGAAAGCTTGGCGCGGTTTGCGCGCCGGGCTTGTCGACCCTCGCCTCAGCACGACGTGCCTGATGGCGGCGGGGGACAGCGCAGGGGGCACGCTGGCTGCGGGCCTGTGCATGGCTTTGCGCCGTGACGGGTTGGAGCAGCCACTGGGCCAGATGCTGGTGTATCCGGTGCTGACGGCTCGGCAGCACTTGCCATCTATGCGCGAACAGGCCGAGGCGCCGATGATGACGGCGGCGGGGTTGATGAAGTCATTGGCGGGTTTCGTGCCTGAAGCGCGGCAGCGTGATGACCCCTGCGCCATGCCGTTGGAGGCAGAAGACTTTGCCGGGCTGGCTCCGGCATTGGTGCTGGTGGCACGGGTCGACCCGCTGTGCGATCACGGGCTGGCCTATGTCGATGCGCTGGCGGCGGCGGGTGTGGCGGCCCAAGTCTGGGTGGGCGAGGGTATGGTGCATTCAAGCCTGCGGGCGTTCGGGGTGGCCGAAGTGGAGCAGGCTTGGGACCATATGGCTGCGCAGTTGCAGTGCTGGGCTGGCGAATGACGAGCGCAGCCCTCAGGTGCTTTCGCGAACCACCAGGCTGAAGCCCACATCCTCCACCTGCTCCCCGCGCCCAAGGCCACCTTCGATCCGCTGCAGCAGCAACTCTGCCGTACGCAGGCCAATGCGCCCGCCGTCAACATTCACCGTACTCAAGCGCGGGTGGGTATGCGCAGCGAATTCCAGGTTGCCGAAGCCCATCACCGCCAGGTCCTGAGGCACCTGCAGGCCGTTAGCCTGAGCCTCGGCCATGACCCCCTGGGCGAGCAGGTCGATGCTGCAGATCACCGCATCCATCGGCACCTTGGCCGCCAGCAGTCGGGCCATGGCTTCACGGCCGTGGCCCATGTTCACGGGTACTGCTTCGAGCTCGCAGGCGACCACTTCGACGCCTGCCTTGCGCAGGGTATCGGTACATGCCCGGCGCCGTCGGGTGGCGCGGGCGTCATCGCTCCAAACCAGGCCGACGCGGTGGTGGCCGCGTTCGATGATGTGCTCGGCCATGGCCTGGCCAACGGCCTCGTGGGAAAAGCCGACCACGGTATCGATCGGATCCTGCGCCAGCTCCCACGTCTCTACCACCGGAATGCCACGGGCGATCAGCTTTTCTCGCGCTTCAGGGCTTTGCAGCTGGCGGGTCAGCACGATGCCGTCGGGGCGGCGGGCGAGGATCGCGTCGATCAGTTCCGCTTCACTGCTGTTTGCCAGGTCTGACTGGCTCAGCAGCAACTGGTAGCGCGCCCTGGCCAGGCGCAGGCCGAGCTGAGTGATGGTGTCGACGAAGGCGCGGTTGGCGACATTCGGCACCACCACGATGACCAGCCGACTGCGCTGCGAAACCAGGGCGCCAGCGAGCATGTTCGGCACATATCCGGTCTTGCGAATGGCAATGCGCACCTTTTTCTGAGTTTTCTCCGACACCAGTTCCGGCCGGTTGATCACCCGGGAAACGGTGATAGGCGAAACCTTGGCCATCTTCGCCACGTCATCGAGGGTGGCAGGGGCAGCCAGCACTGGTTTCAGATCAGCGACGGTAGCGGGCGTTTCCAGCATAGGGGCCTCTGGACGGGAGCTTTGAGCATGTTGCCGATTCTACCGGAACGGCGCGCGTTTTTTTGCATTTCCTGATCATTCCCAATGCATGGGAATTCACTGCGAAGGGCGATTTGCAAAGCCCGCCGGCTCGGGCCTAGGATTAATGACAGCGCTGTCATTTGATAGCGCTGTCATTGGTCGGAATCAGCTCTTCAACAGGGCTGCGAGCTGCCAGAATCCGAAGCAGGTGCCAGTGCAAGGCCCTGCATGTCGCCAATAAAAACAATGAGGCAACCGCGATGCACAACCACGACACCTACGCCGCCGGGCCAGCCCCCGGCGCCGTTGCCGCGTCCACCACGGCTACCCGCTATCGCTATTTGATCCTGGCCTTGATCACTATGGTCCTGGCCCTGAGCAGCGGTGACCGCGCCGCTCTGTCGGTGGCGGGCTCCGACATGAGCAAGGAGCTCGGCATCAGCTCGGTGGAAATGGGCTACCTGTTCTCGATCTTCAGCTGGGCCTACGTGATCTTCCTGATCCCCTCCGGCTGGCTGGCCGACCGCTTCGGCTCGAAAAAGACCATGGCCCTGGCCATCTGCGTGTGGTCGGCGTTCACCGTGTGCATGGGCTTGGTGCACTTCATCGGCATGATCGTACCGCTGCTGTTAGGTCTGCGCTTTCTGCTGGGCGTGGCCGAGGCGCCAGTGGGGCCGGCCTCGACGCGGGTGATCGCGTCTTGGTTCCCGTCGGCGGAGCGGGGCATGGCCGGGGCCATCTTCAACAGTGCGCAGTACATCTCGCTGGCGTTCTTCACCCCGTTCATGGGCTGGCTGTGCTACGCCTTCGGCTGGGAATACGTGTTCATCGTCATGGGCATCGTCGGGTTCGGCATCGCCGCGATCTGGTGGAAAAATTACTACCTGCCGGTCAGCCACCCAAAGATGAATGGCGAGGAGCTCGACTACCTGCGCAAGGGTGAAGCGCTGGTCGACCTCGAAGCCCAGGCTTCGCTGCCCAAGGAAAAGCGCCGCAGCTCGCTGGCCGAAGTCGGCCTGCTGTTTAAAAGCCGAATGCTGATCGGCATGTTCATCAGTCAGTACTGCGTAAGTGCGGTCACTTGGTTCTACGTCACCTGGTTCCCGATCTACCTGGTCAAGGAGCGTGGCTTCGACATCCTCCAAGCCGGCCTTGTCGCGTCGATCCCGGCCCTGTGCGGGCTGATCGGTGCGGTGTCGTCGGGCTTCTTCTCCGATTACCTGCTGCGCCGCACCAAGTCCCTGAGCATTGCCCGCAAGACGCCAATCATCACCGGCGTACTGCTGAGCTCGACCATGATGCTGTGCAACTACGTCGATGCCCAGTGGCTGGTGATCGCGGTGATGAGCCTGGCGTTCTTCGGCAAGGGCTTCGGAAACCTCGGTTTCAGCGTGGTGGCCGACACCGCGCCGCGGGAAATGATCGGCATGACCGGTGGCGTGTTCAACGCCCTGGGCAACACCGCCGGCATCGTCACTCCGGTGGTGATCGGCTACCTGCTGCACTCCAGCGGTTCGTTCAACAGTGCACTCATCTATGTCGGCGCTCACGGCCTGCTAGCGGCGTTCTCCTACCTGGTGATCGTCGGCCGCATCCAGCGCCTGCAGCTCTGCGACCTGACTGGCAAATCTTCCAACGCTCAATGACTCCGAGGACGGCCCCATGATCGAAAGCAACGTCTACATCGACCCGAAAATCGCTGCCCTCCAATCTGGCGAAGCGACCACCGACAGCATCGTCTGGATCAAACTGTCGTACACCGTGCTGCCGCTGGGCGCGCCAATCAGCGACGCCAAGGTGCTGACCGGGCGGCAGAAGCCACTGACCGAAATCGCCTTCATCTTTGCCGAGATCCGCACCCGGGAAGGCCATGAAGGCATCGGCTTGGGTTATTCCAAGCGCGCCGGTGGCCCAGGCATGTACGCCCACGCCCAGGAAATCGCCCCGACTCTGCTGGGCGAGGACCCCAACGACATCGCCAAGCTCTACAACAAGCTGCTCTGGGCCGGCGCATCGATGGGACGCAGCGGCCTGACCACCCAGGCCATCGCGCCGTTCGATATCGCCTTGTGGGACTTGAAAGCCAAGCGCGCCGGCCTGCCGCTGGCCAAGCTGCTCGGTGCTCACCGCGATTCGGTGCAGTGCTACAACACCTCCGGCGGCTACCTCTCGACGCCGCTGGAGAAGGTCCTGGAAAACGTACAGACCTCCCGTGGTAACGGCATTGGCGGGATCAAGATCAAGGTCGGCCAGCCGGACACCAGTATCGACTTCAAGCGTGTGCAGGCAGTGCGCGAGCAATTGGGCGAAGGCTTCCCGCTGATGGTCGACGCCAACCAGCAATGGGACCGGATCACCGCCCAGCGCTTCTGCCACAAGCTTGAACAGTTCGACCTGACCTGGATCGAGGAGCCGCTGGACAGCGCCGACATCGAGGGCCACGCCGCCCTGGCCGCGTCGCTGGACACCGCCATCGCCACCGGCGAAATGCTCACCAGCTTCAACGAGCACGCCCAGCTGATCACCGCCAACGCTTGTGACTTCATCCAGCCTGATGCGCCACGGGTCGGAGGTATCACGCCATTCCTGCAGATCATGAGCCTAGCCAGCTTCAAGGGCCTGAAGCTGGCACCGCACTTCGCCATGGAGATCCACCTGCATCTGGCAGCAGCGTACCCCGAAGAGCCCTGGCTAGAGCATTTCGAATGGCTCGAGCCGATGTTCAACGAGCGCCTTGAGCTGCGCGAAGGCCGCATGTGGGTGCCTAACCGCCCAGGCCTCGGTTTCTCCCTCAGCGAACAGGCCCTGGCCTGGACCCAGCACAGCGTCGAGTTCGGCAAACGCCCTTGAGCAAGCCATGGCGGTGGCGCTTGTGTCGCCACCGCCATGGGTGACAGCACCTATAGGAAAACACCATGAGTCACCGTGAAGTCAGCCCCGTCATTCGCCTCGATGCCGCCGACAACGTCGTTGTCGCACGTCTTGAAATCTCTGCCGGCACCGTTATCCCCGGTGAAGGTGTCACCACCCAACAAGCCGTGCCGCTGGGGCACAAGGTCGCTGCCCGGCTGATCGCCAAGGGCGAGCCAGTGCTCAAGTACAACACCGTGATCGGCTACGCCGCCGAGGACCTGCCGCCAGGCACGTGGATGCACAGCCACAACATCGCCTTCGGCGAGACCGACCGCGATTACCGCTACGGCCTGGACTACGTGCCCACCGACCTGCTGCCGGCCGATCAGCGCGCGACCTTCCAGGGCATCGTCCGCGAGGATGGCCGCGTGGCTACGCGCAATTATCTGGGCGTATTTGTGGTGGGCAACTGTGGTGCCACGGTGGCGCGCAAGATCGCCAACCACTTCGACGAGCGCCGCCTGGCCGGTTTCCCTCACATCGATGGCGTGGTGCCCTATGTGCATGAAATCGGCTGCGGCATGGAAATGACCGGCGAGCCGATGGACCTGCTGCGGCGCACCATCGCTGGCTACATCAAACACCCCAACACCGTGGGTGCGGTAGTCATCGCCCTGGGCTGTGAGCGCAACAACATCCACGGCTTCTTCGAGCAGGAAGGGCTGGTGGAAGGCGACATGCTGAAGAAGCTGGTGATCCAGGACGTCGGCGGGGTGAAAAGCGCCACCGACCAAGGCATCGCACTGATCGAAGGCATGTTACCCAAGGCCGACCAGGCGCGGCGCCAGCCGGTGTCTGCCGAGCACTTGATGATTGGCATGCAGTGCGGTGGTTCAGATGGTTTCTCCGGCCTTTCGGCCAACCCGGCGCTAGGCGCGGCGGTGGACATCCTGGTGCGCCATGGCGGCACCGCGATCCTTTCGGAAACCTCGGAAATCTTCGGCGTCGAACACACCCTGACCGCCCGCGCCGCCACCCCGGCGGTGGGCCGCAAGCTGATCGAGCGCATCGAGTGGTGGCTGGAGTACAACCGCGGCCGCGATACCCAGATCAACGGCCGGGTCAGCCCCGGTAACAATGCCGGTGGCCTGGCCAACGTGCTGGAAAAATCCCTGGGCGGCGCGAAGAAGGGCGGTAACGCCCCGCTGATGGATGTGTACGAGTATGCCCACCCGGTGAAGACCCACGGCCTGGTGTTCATGGACACCCCCGGTTACGACCCGGTCTCGGCAACCGGCCAGATCGCCGGCGGTGCCAACCTGATCGCCTTCACCACCGGCCGCGGCTCCTGCTTCGGCTCGGTGCCGGCGCCGACCTTCAAGCTGGCCAGCAACTCACCCATGTACCAGCGCATGAGCGACGATATGGACATCAACTGCGGGCAGATCATCGACGGCGACAAGACCATTGCCCAGATGGGCCAGGAAATCTTCGAGCGCCTACTTGCGCATGCCTCGGGGGAGGCGACCAAGAGCGAGCTCAACGGCCTGGGCGAGGATGAATTCTGCCCGTGGCAGATAGGCGTGCTCGCCTGACTTGGCCTCTTCGCGGCTAAAGCCGCTCTTACAGGTGTTGTGCGGTCCTTGTAGGAGCGGCTTCAGCCGCGAAGGGCCCTTCCAGACAATCACAACAATAACGGCCAGCGCTCCAGCCTGGTCGAACGGACCAGCCATGCACAAAAACAACAACCTCCTGCCTGTCGCCTCACTGCTGTGCTTCACCCTTCCGGCCCACGGCGAAGGTTTCCTGGAAGACAGCCATGCCTCCCTGAAAGCCCAGAACTTCTACCTCAACCGCGACTTCCGCGAAGACGCCGGCATCTCCAAGCGCGAAGAATGGGCCCAGGGCTTCATCCTCGATTTCCGCTCCGGCTACACCCCCGGCACCCTCGGCTTTGGCGTCGACGCCATCGGCATGCTCGGCTTGAAGCTCGATTCAGGCCCTGGCCGCAGTGGCACCGGCCTGCTGCCGGTGGGCGAAGACGGTCGCGCCCCGGACCAGTACAGCAAGTTCGGCATCACCGCCAAGGCGCGCCTGTCGAAGACCGAACTGAAGATCGGCACCCAGCTGCTCAAGTACCCGACCATCGCCTCCAGCACCGGACGCATCCTGCCGCAGACCTTCCAAGGCGGTGTGCTGACCTCTAAAGAGCTGGATAGCCTGACCTTCACCTACGCGCAGATCGACCGGACCACCAAGCGTGACTATTCCCATACAGAGGCCATGAGCCTGGTCAACAAGAACCGGCGTTTCAGCGGCACACCCAAGGCTGACGACTTTCGCATGGGCGGGGTGGACTACGTGGTCAACCCCAACCTGAGCCTCAGCTATCAATACGGCGAGCTCGACGAGATCTATGGCCAGCACTATTTCGGCCTGCTCGGCAGCACCGCGCTAGGCCCCGGCAAACTGGCGCTGGATGCGCGCTACTTCATCAGCGACGACAAGGGTGAGGCGCTTGCCGGTCCGGTCGACAACCGCACGCTCAACGTGTTGCTCAGTTACAGCCAGGCCGGGCATACCCTAGGCGTCGCCTATCAGGGGCTTTCCGGCTCCACGGCCATGCCTTACCTGATTGGCACTGATGCCTACCTGACCAACTACATGATGGCTGCCGACTTCATGGAAACCGGCGAGCGCACCTGGCAGTTGCGCTACGCCTACGACTTCGTCGCCCTGGGCATCCCGGGGCTGACGTTCTCGACCCGATACAACCATGCCGATCATGCAAACCCAGCCACTTTCGCCGGGGAAGGGCGCGAGTGGGAGCGCGATACCGACCTGGGTTACACAATCCAGTCCGGGCCACTGAAGAACGTCAACGTGCTGTGGCGCAACGCGGCGCTGCGCTCCAATTACCAGCGCGATATCGATGAGAACCGGCTGATCGTGAGCTACACATTGCCGCTGTTCTGATCGCTCAGGTCATGTACGAGGAGTGGCCGCTGGGTTTTGGCGGTGTGGCCGGTAAAGACTTTTACCGGCCTTTTTTTCAACAGTGGTCTCAGAAATGGTTTTTCATTGGCGGCTGCAGGCCAAGGTGCTCCCGTGTGCGAGTTACCGCTTCAGCCTCAACCTCGGGCGCGGCGTTGCCCCAGCTATTGCGCACATAGGTCAGCACGGCAGCGATGTCGCTGTCACTGAGCTTCCAATCAAATGAAGGCATGCCGGCCCCGGTTACATTGCCTTCGGTGATCACCGCCTGGCCGCCCTTGAGCACCGTGCCCACCAGGTTCGCACCACTGGGCGTGCGGATTCCGGGGTTGTCGGCAAAGCCGGTGACCATGCCGGGCAGGCCTTCGCCCTTGACGTTGTGACAGGCCATGCAGTTGAGCTCATATACCTGCGCACCGCGTTGCATGATTGGTTCGCTGGCAGCGATAGAGGGTGGCGGGGTGGTCTTCGAACCCTCGACTGATTTGAGGTATTCGGCGATCGCGGCCAGGTCCTGGTCGCTCAGGTGCTGAGTGGAAAATTCGACCGCCTCACCCATCGGCCCCGAGGCAATCGCCTGATGGTTGGCCCCGGTCTTGAGGTAGACCGCTATCTGCTCCGCGCTCCAGCTTCCCAGCCCGCGATAACGGTCGCCGGTGATTTCCGGTGCGTAGCTGTCGAGTAGCTCGGCGCCCTGCAGGTAGCGGCCGGTGTCGCCACCGAGCAGGTTCTTCGGTGTATGGCAGGCCGCGCAGTGGCCGGCGCCGTCCACCAGGTAGCGCCCGCGGTTCCATTGTGCGGACTGTTCGGGCTGTGGCACGAACAGGGTGTTGTCGAAGAACAGCAGATTCCAGCCCAGCAGGGTTTGGCGAATGTTGTACGGGAAACCCAGGGTGTTGGGTGTGGCCGCCTGCTGCACCGGTTGCACTGTGCGCATGTACGCCCACAGGTCATGCAGGTCGGCGTCGCTGATCTTGACGTAGGCGTTGTAGGGCATGGCCGGGTACAGCCGTTGCCCGTCCTTGCGCTGGCCATGGCGCACAGCGCGGAAGAAGTCGCGCTCGGTCCAGCGGCCGATGCCGGTCTGCGGGTCGGGGGTGATATTGGTCGAGTAGATCACGCCAAAGGGCGTCTGCAAGCCGTAGCCGCCCGCGAATGGAGCGCCGCCCGGCGTGGTGTGGCAGGCGGCGCAGTCGGCCTGGGCCGAAACGTACGCGCCGCGGGCGACGGCGGCGGTGTCTACCGCAACGGCGTCGGCGCCTGTCAGTTGGTCATCGGCGACGTTGTCAGCGGCACTGTCGTTGCTGTGCAGCACGGCAGCGGTGAGGCCTGCCAGCGCCAGTGCGATGCAGCTGGCCAGTAAGGTCTTGGTCTTCATGGCAGCTCCTTTCACGCCTGCACAAGCGGGCCGGGGTTCTTGATGTACTGCTCGATAATCGCCTTGGCCGTCCACAAGGCCAGGGCGCCGATGGTCACGGTTGGGTTGTAGCCGGCGTTGTTGGGGAACGACGAGGCACCGAGGACGAACACGTTGTGCGCTGCCCAGCATTGCTGGTAGCGGTTCAGGGCGCTGGTGCGCGGGTCGGTGCCCATCACCACGCCGCCGTTGGTGTGCGAGGAGTCGTTGGCGCGAAACGGTGTGTAGTGGTCGGCGGCGAAGTTGTAGGACTCGATGTGCTGGCCGCCGACGGCTTGGGCGATACGTTCGCACTGCTTGCGGATGAATTCGCCCGAGCGCTGATCGTTGAGGTTGTAGTCGAAGGTCATGCGCATCAGTGGCCGACCGTAGTTGTCCTTGTAGGTCGGGTCGAGGTCGAAGTACATGTCCTCGTGGGCATAGCTGGTGCCCTGGCCCTGGATCATCGCCCAGTTCTGGTAGCTGTGCCGGAACGCCTGCTTCCAGCCTTTGCCCCAGGTCGGAGCGCCTTTGGGCAGCACGCCGGCCATGCCGATCGGCAGGCCGCTGTTGGACAGGGACTGGATGCCCGCGCCGCCGATGAAGCCCAGGCCGCTGTGGTCGAAGTTGTCGGCGTTGAAGTCGTCGATCTGGATGGCCAGGCAGCCAGTGTTGATGAACGGGTTGAGGTGCTCCTGCTCGAACCACAGGTAGGCGTAGGAGAGGGTCTGGAAGCTGTAGTTGCGCCCGATCACGCCACGGCGCGTGCGCGGGCTGTAGGGTTCGCCGATGCCCGAGAGCAGCATCAGGCGCACGTTGTCGAGCTGGTAGGCGGCGACGATGACGATGTCGGCGGACTGTTCACCCTGCATGCCGTGCTTGTCGATGTAGCTGACCCCGGTGGCAGTCTTGCCGTCGGCCGACTTGTTGATGTGCAGCACTTCGGTTTCGGTCAACAGTTCGAAGCTCGGGTGGCGCATCAACGCCGGCACCACGCAGGCGTTGGGGCTGCTCTTGGACCAGTTGCCGCAGCCGAACATCTGGCAGTAGCCGCAATAGGTGCAGGGGCCCATGCGCACGCCCAAGGGGTTGACATAGGCCTGGGAAATCGTGCCGGCGGGGACCGGGAAGGGGTGGTAGCCCAGCTCGGTGGTCTTGCGGGTGAAGATGTCGTTCCAGTGGCTGGGCACCAGCGGCGGGGTCGGGAATTCACGGCTGCGCGAGCCCTCGAAAGGGTTGCCGCCGGACACCACCTGGCCCTCGATCACCCCGGCCTTGCCGCTGGTGCCGGCGATGCGCTCGAAGCGGTCGTAGAAGGGCTCGAGCTCGGCGTAGGTCACGCCCCAGTCTTGCACTTGCAGACCCGGCACTAGTTGCTGCTTGCCGTAGCGCTCCACGGTCCTGCTGTAAGGCTCGAAGTCGAACGGATTGAAACGCCAGGACGCGGCGGCCCAGTGGGTACCGGCGCCGCCGACGTTGTTGCCGAGGGTCAGGTTGCTCCACTCGCGCACCGGCAGGGCCTGCTGGCCGGCGTGGTTGCGCACGGTGTAGGTCTCCAGGCGCGGCGCCTGGAGGATTTCCTTGCGGGTCGCCCAGCGCAGCTCGTCGGTGTCCACTGAGGGCGGAAAGTCGCTGGCGGTGTCGCGCCAGGCGCCACGCTCGATGGCCACCACCTTGAGCCCGGCCCGGGCCAGTTCCTCGGCGATGATCGAGCCGGACCAGCCCAGGCCGATCACCACCACATCCGCTTTGGCTCTTGTCGTTTTCATCTGTATTCCTTGGGGCGCGCGCAGGCAGGGGCCGGCAGGGCCACGGGGCTGCCTCGCGCAATTGGGGGGAAGGTGGCGGGTGGGCTCAGCCCGCCCGGTCGAGCAGGCTCACCGGCTCCAGGTCGAGCGGCAGGCCTTTCCTGTGCAGGTACGGGCGGTAGTCGTAGCGGGCGCCGGGGAAGCCGATCAGCCGCCAGCCGACCATGTCGCGGTTGCCGCCATACATGGGGTCGGCCAGGTAGCCTTCGCGCACGTTCTGCAGCAGCAGGGCGAAGAAGTCGGCGTCCAGCGGTGCGGCACCGGCCTCCATCGTGCGCAGCAGGGCATCCTGCTGTTCACCGGTCAGGCCGCTGAACGGCCGGGCGTGCTGTTGCTGGCAGTACTGACCGAGCTGCTCCAGGCCTTCGCGATAGCGCTGCGCAGGCGTCAGCCTGAACTGCGGCCCTTGCTCAGGCGTGCCCTGCAGGTAGGGGCCGAGGCGGTAGGTGCTGGCGGCCTGGCCGTAGGGGCCGGCCAGTTGCCGGTCGAGAAACACCACGCAGCCGGCCTGGCTGGCACTCATGCCCAGCTCGTCCTCGGGGATCAGGCGGTCGAAGATGGCCGTCACCTCCCGGGCTTCAGCTGCGGTGAGGTAGGCGAGGGCGCCGGGTTTCGGTGGTTGGGGCAGGGCGTCGGCGTGGGTGCCGATGGCCAACGGGCGGTCGCTGGCGAGCACGCCGGCACTGGCGCTGCCGATGGCGCCAAGGGCGCTGAGTTGAACGAGTGAGATCAGGGCTTCACGTCGATTCATGTCCATCATCCTCAGGACGTGCGTCGGCCAAGAGGCACTGGCGACGCGTGCGTTATTGTTATGGGGCCGGCCTTGTGGCTGGCGGGGCGAGTCTATGGGCGCAGCGGCGGCCCGCGCCACGACTGTTTTGACGGGTTTCCTTCAAGATTGTCGCAGGCTACTCTTGCCCGACTTCAGCAACGGTGCATCCACGGGGTAGGGCGGGTATGGCTTCAGACGGCAAACGGCAGGTGCGTGCGGCAGTCACCTTGAGCGATGTGGCGCGCTTGGCCGGCGTCGCGCCGATGACGGTGTCGCGCTACTTGAACCAGCCGGACACCGTGCGCGAACCAACCCGGCTCAAGGTGCGCCGGGCCATTGAGCAGACCGGCTACGTGCACAACCGCCTGGCCGGCGCGCTGAAGTCCAGCCGCACCCGGCTGGTGGCGGTGGTGGTGCCGATGGTCACCAACCCGATCTTTTCCGACACCTTCCAGGCCATCAACGAGCGCCTGATCAAGGCCGGCTACCAGGTGCTGCTGGGCGTGTCGGGCTACCAAACCGAGCAGGAGCAGGAACTGCTGGAGGTGATCCTCAGCCGCCGCCCGGACGGCATCATCCTCACCGGTACCCTGCATACCAGCCTCAGCCGCAACCGCCTGCGCGCGGCGGGCGTGCCGGTGGTGGAAACCTGGGATCTGTCCGCCGAGCCGATCGATATGCTGGTCGGTTTCTCCCACGAACAGGCCGGACGCGAGGTGGCGCGGCAGCTGTCGGGCCAGGGCTACCGACGCTTCGCCCTGCTGGCCGTTGACGACCCACGTGGCCTGCGCCGTGCCGACAGCTTCGTCCAGGCCCTGACCGAGCAGGGCATTACCGACGTCCAGCGCCAGACCTGGCAGGGCCTGCCGTCCTTGGCTCAGGGGCGTGAAGGCTTGAGCGTGCTGCTTAAGCAGTCCGCCGTCGATGGCAAGGGCCCTTGCGCCGTGGTCTGCACCTCCGACACCATCGCCCAGGGCGTGCTGACCGAAGCAGCTGCCCGCGGCATCGAAGTGCCCGGGCAACTGGCGGTGATGGGCTTTGGTGACATGGCCTTTGCTGCGCACACCTTCCCGGCCTTGTCGACAGTGCGCATCGACGGCACCCTGATGGGCGATACCGCCGCCAGGCTTTTGCTGGAGCGCCTGGGCGGCGATCCGCAGTCACCCGCGACCGTTGATATCGGCTTCAGTCTGGTGCAGCGCGAGAGCACCCGAACGCTGGAAAGTTAGCGTTAGCATTTTCACGCTTCGGAAAACTTTTTTCTAAATCCTCTTGTCCTGAGTTTTGCGATGCGCTAGGTTTTTTAGCGGAAATGGTAACGATACCATTTGCTGGAATGGACTCAGGACAAGAACAATGTCGAAGATCACCTGTGTTAGAACCCTGCGCCTGCCCGAACGCCCCAAGCTGCTCTGGCTGGAGATCGAAACCGATGAAGGCCTGATTGGCCTGGGCGAAACCTTCCGCGGTGCTGCCACCGTCGAGGCGGCCATCCACGAACTTATCGCCCCAGGGCTGATCGGCCGCGACTCACGGCAGATCGAAGCCATTTCCCTAGAACTGACCACGCCCTACGTGGGTTTCCACAGTGCCAGCGCCGAAATCCGCGCCGCCAGCGCTGTGGACATCGCCGTGTGGGACCTCAAGGGCCAGCGCCACGGTATCCCCATCCATGAAGCGCTCGGCGGTGCCTGCCGCGAGCGCATCCGGGTGTACAACACCTGCGCCGGTTACGAATTCAACACTCAGCAGGGCGCCCGCCGCGAGATCAGCGCAAGCGACCGCGCCCAAGGCCCCTACGACGACCAACTGGCTTTCAGCCGCGACGCCGGCGCCCTGGCGATCAGCCTGGTGGAGGAGGGCTACACGGCCGTGAAGATCTGGCCGTTCGATCAGTTCGCCCGCCAGCCCGGGGCCAACACCATCAGCCTGGACGAAGTGCAGAAGGGCTGCGAAGCGTTCCGCCAGATTCGCGCGGCGGTGGGCAACCGCATCGAGATCATGTGCGAGCTGCACAGCCTGTGGGACACCACGGCAGCCCTGCGCATCTGCCAGGCGCTGGAAGCCTTTGACGTGTACTGGGTGGAGGACCCGCTGTGCAAGATGGACGACGCCCAGGCCCTGGCCGGCCTGCGCAACCGCACACGGGTGCCTATCTGCGCCAGCGAAACCCTAGGCGGCAGCACGGCCTATCGCGACCTGCTCAAGGCTGACAGCCTCGATTACCTGATGCTCGACCTGGTGTGGTGCGGCGGCTTCACCGAAGCACGCAAGATCGCCGCGCTGGCCCAGGCATACAACAAGCCGCTGGCGCCCCACGACTGCACTGGTCCGGTGGCGTTGTTCGCCGGGCTGCACCTGGGCCTGCATGCACCGACTGCTGTGTTGCAGGAGGTAGTCAGGGCGTCGCTATCGACCTGGTACGGCGAACTGGTCACTGCACTGCCACAGATCGACTCAGGCTTCGCTTTGGCGCCACAAGGGCCGGGCCTGGGCACGGCGCTGCGGCCTGAAGTCCGGCAACGTGCCGATGCGATCGTGCGTGAAACCCACTGCTGACTGATTGCTGCGCGGCGGCTTCACAGGCTGTTCGCGTTGGCAAACCGGTATCGAGAATACAATGAAAAAAATACATTCTCTGCGCCGCTTCATCGCCGAACACCGGCGCCATGAAGTCATTGCCCTGCTGTTCGTGATGATGATCATCAACCAGGGCGACCGCGCCACGCTGTCCATCGCCGGCGCAAGCCTTGCCGATGAAATGGGCCTGGGGCATGCCCAGATGGGCTGGCTGTTCTCGGCCTTCGCCTGGGCCTACATGCTCCTGCAACTGCCGGGAGGCCTGGCCATCGACCGCTTCGGCAGCATCCGTGTGCTGGGCTTGGCGATCGTCGCCTGGTCGGTGTTCACCGGGCTGATCGGCACTGTCGCGATGATGCCGGTGGGCCTGGCCTTCGTCGCCGTATTCGCCTTGCGCTTTCTGGTCGGCGCTGCCGAGGCACCGTGCTTTCCGGCCAACAGCAAGATCGTCTCGATGTGGTTTCCCACGGCTGAACGTGGCACTGCGACGGCGATCTTCAATTCGTCCCAGTACTTCGCTGCGGTGGTGTTCACACCGTTGCTGGCGTGGGTCTCGACCCGCTGGGGCTGGCCGTGGGTGTTCTATGTGATGGGCGTGGCGGGCGTCGCCATGGGCGTGGTGTTCATCCGCCGCATCAAGGCGCCAGTCGAGCACCCGACGCTGACGGCGGTGGAACTCGAGGCCATGCGTCTGGGTGGGGCCAGCCTGCGCGAGCACGCTAGCAGCCGGCAGCCAGGGCAGGGCTGGCGCGACACCTGGACGCGCGCCCGTGGCCTGCTGCGCCAGCGCATGTTCCTCGGCATCTACCTGGCGCAGTTCTGCATCAGCACGCTGACGTTCTTCTTCCTCACCTGGTTCCCGGTGTACCTGGTGCAGCAGCGCGGGCTGTCGTTGCTGGATGCCGGCCTGTTGGCGGCGGTGCCAGCGATTTGCGGGTTTGTGGGCGGGATTACCGGAGGTATGGCTTCGGACTGGATGTTGCGCAAGGGGATGTCGCTGACCTTGGCGCGCAAACTGCCGATCTTCATCGGCATGGCGCTGTCGATGAGCATGATCCTGTGCAACTACGTGGAAACCAACCTGCTGATCGTGCTGTTCATGGCCCTGGCGTTTTTCGGCAAAGGCGTGGGCGCGCTGGGCTGGGCAATCATCGCCGATGTCTCGCCCAAGGACAGCATCGGCATGAATGGCGCGATCTTCAACACCTTTGGCAGCCTGGCCGGCATCGTCACCCCGGTGGTGATCGGCTACATGGTGCAGTCGATGCATTCGTTCAATGGTGCCCTGGTGTATGTGGCGCTGAATGCTGTTGGTGCGTTCGTAAGCTATCTGCTCTTTGTCGGCCCGCTGCAACGCCCCGACGACAGCTCGAGCCCGCAAGACCGCGACCGGCCAGCGCCATCGCTCAAGCCTGCTACTGCGCGCTGACTTTATTACTGACAAGGACAATAACAATGAATACATCAGGACGTACCTCCCGCGCATTGCGCATTGCCGGTTTTGCCCTCGGCCTGGCCTGCACCCCACTAATTCAGGCGCAGGACCTGCCGCCCAGCGGCCAGCCGCTGACCGAGGTCGCTCGCCTTGACTGGCTGTGCAACGCCGTGGCACTGACTTCTGGCGGCCGTCTGTTCGTCGGCCTGCCGCGCTGGCCGGGCTTCGAGAAGACCCCGTCGATCGCCGAGGTACTGCCCGACGGCAGCCTCAAGCCGTTCCCGGGCGGGCAGTGGAATGCCTGGGCACCGGGCAAGCCGAGCGCTGCGGCACTGGTGAAGATCAACACCATCCATATCTTCGATGACGACACCCTGTGGGCCGTCGACCAAGGCGAAGATGCCGGACACAAGGGCATCAACCCGGGGCAGAAGATCCTGCAGTTCGACACCCGCGACGGCAAGCTGCTGCGCAGCATCAGCCTGCCCGCCAACGTGTTGCCGGCCGGGGCCAACCTCAACGACCTGCGCCTGGACAGCGAGCATGCCTATGTGACCGACTCGGGCCTGGGCGCGATCATCGTCATCAACCTGAAAACCGGTGAAGCCGTACGGCGCCTGGCCGGGCATCCGTCGACGCAGATGGCGCCCGAACGGCGGCCGATCGGTGAGAACGGCCAGCCGCTGCTGCTGGCCGATGGCAGCGATCACCAGGTGCATTCCGACCCGATCGAGATCAGCCCGGATGGCCAATGGCTGTATTACCAGCCGCTGAGCGGGCCGTTGTGGCGGGTGCCGACCGCAGCGTTGCGCGACACGCGAATCAACGAGGCAGAGCTGGGCAAGCAGGTGCAGTTCGTGCATGACACCAGCCCGTTGACCGGCACTGCGATGGACAGCGCCGGCAACGTCTACCTGGGCGAGTATGACCGGCCGCGCGTGTCGGTGTACGCCCCGGACGGCACGCTGCGCGTGGTCGCCGAGGACCCGCGGCTGTGGAACCCGGATGCGATGATCATTTCCGACCAGCGCGAGCTTTATATCCCGGTGCCGCAGAGTGCACGCATGGCCTCCAACCGTGGCCCAGGCGGTCAGGACGCGATCGTGCGGCCATTCATGATCTACAAGGTGCAGTTGCCGGCAACCCTGGGCGGGCGCGAGAAAGTCCCGCCCGTGGTCGGCAAGCCGCTGGCCACCGTCGCCCGCTGATCCACTTACCCCATCAACCCACTTGATGCACTTGCGAGCCCTGCGGCTCGCGAGCAGGGCGCCCCTGCACCCGTATTCAGCCAGCCCTGCGCAAGCACGCTCAGGGCACCCACCCAGGAGATGTACCGATGAAAACAACAATGACCATCGCCGCCTTGTCCCTTGCCTTTGCCATGGCGACCTCTGCCCAGGCCGCCAGCCCGGCGCCGACGGTGGTGCCCCAGGAAAACCTGTCGACTGCCGCTGCCCAGCACTTGGCGCAGCAAGCCACCGAGCTGGCCGCCAGCCGCGCCATGAAGATCTGCATCGCGGTCACCGATGCTGACGGCCACCTGCTGGCCTTCACCCGTATGCAGGGTGCCTATGCCGGCTGCGTCGAGGCCTCGATTGCCAAGGCCACCTCGGCAGCGCGGTTTGCCATCAACACCATCACGTTCTACGACCTGGCGCGCAAGGAGAACCTGGCCATTGGCACCATCCCCGGCATCCTACCGGCAGTGGGCGGGGTCGTGGTCAAGCACGGCGGCAATGTGGTCGGCAGTGTCGGTGTCAGCGGTGCCACCGACCTGACCGAGCAGAAACTCGCCGAAGACGTGGCGGCGACCTTCCGCTGATGGCTGTGGTCCTCTGCGCGAATGCGGGGAGGGCCAACCTGGATCGATTGAAAAAGGAATTGCAGATGAACGTTCATTTCCGGCGCCTGCTCCTGGCTGGCCTCACCCTGCTTGCCGTGCCATGGGCCCAGGCCAGTGAAGGCACTGCCTTGCGTGGCACCACCCAGCTGTCCATGGGCGGCGCGACAGCGCTGCTCGATACTGCCGTGGCCAAGGCCCGTGCCGAAGGCACTCACCCGTGCATCGCCGTGACCGATGCCAATGGTTACCTGCTGGCCTTCAAACGCATGGACGGCGCCGCCCCGGGCTGCATCGAGGCGGCGATCAAGAAGGCCAACTCGGCGGCGATCAACAACGTCGACACCGTGGTGTTCTACGACCTGGCGCGGCAGAAGAACCTGCAACTGGGCAGCATCCCCGGCATCCTGCCCGCCGTCGCCGGGGTGGTGATCCGCCAGGAGGGTCAGGCTGTCGGTGCCTTGGGCGTGGCTGGCGGTGCCAGCGATGACCAGGAGCAGCGCATGGCCACGGAGCTTGCGCGTGCCTTCGAGAAAACCCTGCCTGTCAGCCACCCTTGAGCGAGGTTCGTGATGAACAGTCCTGTACGTTCCCTTGATGTGGTCGAGGGCGCCTATGCCAACGACTACGGTCTGCTCAAACCGTCGCGCATGCCCAACGCACTCAGTGCAACGGGGCTGGCGGCGACTCTGGTGGCCGCCCTTTACTGTGGTTGGGGCAATCACACGCTGCCTGACTTCGCCGCCTGGTCGAGCACGCTGTGGATGTGCGTCGCCTTGCTCAGTGCGGTGCTGATCACCCCCAGAGCGTTCGCTCCAGGCTTTCTTCTGTCGTTGTTGCCGTTCCTGATCGCCTGGCGAGTGGCGGCGATGAACGATGCACTTGTCATGGTCTGGGTCGCCAGCATCGCCGCCGTGCCGTTGCTGCTGCAGTTCGCCGACTGCGTGCTCAGCGACCTGCGCCGTGATCGCAACAAGCCAGGGGCCTGGCTGGGGCTGCTGTTGTGGCAGGCGACGATCGTGCGCATGTACTTCGGCCTGAACGAGCTGTGCCACAGTTCCGAGAAGATCTTCGCCGGGCTGGGCTGGTTCCATCGCTTGGAGACGGGCTTCCAGGGCTTTGGCCTGGGCGAGGTCGCGGCGTATTTCGTGGTGCTGGGTGGGCTGATCGAGTTTGCCAGTGCCGTGAGCGTCGGGCTGGGGTTGTTCGCAAGGCTGGGGGCATTTGTGAGCCTGGTGTACTTCCTGGTGGCTACGGTCGGATTCGGCGGGGAGTGGAGCCGGGGCTATGCCTGGGCTTCGCCGGGCGGGGGCGGCTGGGAATACGTGATGCTGCTCATGGTGGTGTTTGCCGGGGTGATGGTGACCGGGGCCGGCAAGTTCTCGCTCGATGGTTGGCTGTTGCGTCGGGGCTGGATGCCGCGCCGATTGACGTGGTTGGCGTTCAATGAAAAAGGTGCTCGCCACACTGGGTAGGAGAAATACGCGGAGTAGGCGAAAGCTGCGCAGGCATGGCAGACTCCGCGTCTTTGGTTACTGGGTGTTTCCAGGTGGACAAGATTGACCGTCGCCAAGGCATGGCTGATGTCGCCCAGCTGGCTGGCGTCAGCCTGAGTACCGTCGACCGTGTGTTGAACGAGCGCGGCAGCGTTTCCGACAGCAAGCGTCGCAAGGTGCTGCAGGCAGCCCAGGCGCTGGGGCTCAAACGCCTGTTGCCGTCTGCGCTGCATGGCTTGCTGCGCTTCGATCTGCTGCTGGTAGACAGCGCCACCGACCATTACCGGCGCCTGGCAGCAGCCTTCGTCAAGCAGGCGCAGATGCACCGCTCGCGGCTGGTGCTGCAGCGCCATGTCTGGCAGGAGCGTGATCCGCAGCAATTGCTTGATCTCATCAACCAGCCCAGGGTGCCGCGCCAGGGGTTGATCGTAGTTGCCCAAGACACCCCGCAGGTGCGTGAAGCGCTCAGTGCGCAGGTCGCTGCCGGCGTGCCGGTGATACTGGTGACCAGCAGCCTGCCCGGGCTGGAAGGGGCGATCTACGCGGGTATCGACAACCATGTCGCCGGCCGCGCTGCCGGGCGGCTGATGAGCCAATGGGTAGCCCCGACCCAGAGCCGTGTGCTGCTGGTAACCAACTCATTGCTCTATCGCGCCCATCAGCAGCGTGTGCAAGGCTTTCTCGAGGTCATGGCCGAGCGGGCGCCGCAGGTCGAGGTGCTCGGCCCGGTGGAATGCTTCGACGACAACCAGCTCAATGCCGCGAAGATCAGCGAGTACCTTGCCGAGGACGCTGGGGTGGTCGGGCTGTACACCACCGGCAGCGGCTCGACTGGCGTGCACCAGGCGCTGTCCAGGCATGCCGGGCGGTTGGTCTGGGTCAGCCATGAGGCGACTGCGCAGCATGCCGACATGCTCCGCGAAGGGCTGCTGTCGCTGGTGCTCGATCAGGACCCTGAAGGGCAGGCCGAAGCCGCCATCCAGCAGTTGCTGTACGCCAACGGTGACCTGGACGCACCGCCGCAGGTGTGGCCGCAGCTGCGTATGGTGATCGACGAGACTCTCCCGCCTGCCACGTGTTGAAGCGATTTTGACGTAAACACGTCAACGCTTCGATGGCGCGGCGTTATGTCGCGCCATAGACTGGCCCCGCCGTGATCGGCAGGTTGCCAGGTTCACTCCCCAGTACACCGCGTTTTTCGTTCATCCGCCCAGATCCCCATCGCCCCCGACGAGCCCGTCCGTGCCCGTCGTGTGCCTTTGCGCGCCCGAAATTCCGCGACCTGCCGCACGGCTCCCCCGTGATTGTCGATAAGGAGAACTCCATGAAACGTAGGGACGCCTTGCGTTCAATGGGTGCGCTGTTCGCCGCCGCAGGCCTGGCCAAGGTCGGCGCGGTGGAACTCAAATCGGTGCCGCCGGAAACCGGCCTCACCCGTGAAATGCTGCCATCGCCGGTGATGAGCGGCGGCCAGGGCAATGTGTTCAAGGGCCAGGCCCGGGCCACCCTGACTGCCGTGTTCGACCGTCTGATCCCCCATGACGAACTGGGTCCTTCGGCCAGCGACGCAGGTTGTGTCGACTACCTCGATGCACAGATGAACGGCCCCTATGGCGAGTCCAAGGACCTGTACCTGGAACGCCCGCTGCAGGCCGACGAGTCTGCGCTGATGGGCCTGACCATCAGCCTGCGCACCCGCCGCGACTACACCCTGGCCGGTCTTACGTTTATCGACCAGCATGCCCGCCAACTGCACGGCCGTGCCTTCGCCGAACTCGACGGCGAGCAGATGGACGCGATCCTGCGCCAGCTGGACGAAGGCCGCCTGGACTGGGAAGGCGCCGGCAGCGGCAGCCGCCTGTTCGAATTCCTGTTGCTCAGCGTGCGCGAAGGTTACTTCGCCGACCCGCTCTACGGCGGCAACCGCGGCATGGTCGGCTGGAAGCTGGTGGGCTTCCCCGGCGCTCGCTACGACTACCGCCAGTACATCGACCGTCGCGGGCAGGACCTGGGCCTGACGCCCATCAGTCTGATCCCGGTGAGCTGAGGCCAGAGGAAACCAACATGGCAATTACACGTAAAAAAGCTGACGTAGTCATCGTCGGCCTGGGTTGGGCTGGCTCGCTGATGGCCGAAGAACTGACCCGTGCCGGGCTGGAAGTGGTGGCGATCGACCGCGGCCCGTGGCTCGACACTTCCACCGACACACCGCCGGCCGTCGACCCCGACGAGCTGCGCTGGACCATCCGCCGCGAGCTGCTGTTGCAGCCGGGCGACTACACCCTGACGTTCCGCAACCACTCCGGCCAGACCGCTGTACCGACCCGCGAGCTGAAAGCCTTTCAGATGGGCAAGTCGGTGGGCGGCGCGGGCTTCCACTGGGCCGGCATGGCCTGGCGTTTCTCCGAGTGGGACTTCCGTGTGCGCTCGGCCACCCTGGAGCGCTACGGCGCCAGCAAGCTCAAGGGCCTGGAACAGGTACAGGACTGGGGTATCACCTACGCTGACCTCGAGCCGTTCTACGACCGTTTCGAGCGCATCGCCGGTATCTCTGGCATCGCCGGCAACCTCAACGGCGAGATCCGCCCCGGCGGCAACCCGTTCGAAGGGCCGCGCAGCCGTGAGTTCCCAACGCCTGCGCTGAAGGATTCGCGGCTGATGCAGATGTACCGCGACAGTACCGCGCAGATGGGCCTGCACCCGTTCTACATCCCGGTGGCCCACGTTGGCGCCGCCTACGTGAACCCACTGGGCGTGAGCATGGCGCCTTGCACCTACTGCGGCTACTGCATGTTCCATGGCTGCGGCAACTACTCCAAGTCTTCGCCCCAGGCCTGCGTGATCCCGGCGTTGATGCGGCGCAAGAACTTCACCCTGATCACCCAGGGTTACGTGACGAAAATCCACAAGGCCGAAGATGGCAAGACCGCCACTGGCGTCAGTTACTTCGACGAGCAGGGCCGCGAGGTGATCCAGCCGGCCGATATCGTCGCGCTGTGCTCGTTCACCTACGACAATGCTCGCCTGATGATGATCAGTGAGATCGGCCAGCAGTACGACCCGGTAACCCAGACCGGCACCCTTGGCCGTGCCTACAACTACCAGACATGCTCCGGCGCCCATGTGTGGTTCGAAGGCCAGACCCTGAACCCGTTCATCGGTGCCGGTGGCCTGGGCATCCAGGTGGACGACTACAACGGCGACAACTTCGATCATGGCCAGCACGACTTCATTGGCGGTGCCGGCTTGCTCACCGTTTCCCGCGAAGGTATGCCGATTGGGCGCTCCGGCCTGTTGCCGCCAGGCACCCCACGCTGGGGCAAAGGTTTCAAGCAGAATTTCCAGGACAACTACCAGAACTACGGAATCATCTTCGGCCAGGGCACTTCGATGCCGACCCGTGATGCCTATCTGTCACTGGATCCAAACTATAAGGACCGCTGGGGCACGCCGCTGCTGCGCATGACCTTCGACTGGAATCAGAACGACCGCAACATGGCCCGGTTCATCGAGCAGCGCGCAGTGGAAATCGGCAAAAAGATGGGTGCCAAGCACGTGCACACCTTCAACTCGGCGGCAAAGTCCTGGAGCCCGTACGACGAGAACTCCAACCACACCCAAGGCGGCATGATCATGGGCGAAGACCCGCGTACCAGTGCGGTCAACACCTACCTGCAAAGCTGGGATGCCCACAATGTGTTCGTGGTCGGTGCATCGGCGTTTCCGACTAACGCGGGTTACAACCCCACCAGCACCGTCGGCGCTTTGGCCATTCGTACGGCACGCGCGATCCATGAGAAGTATCAGCACAACCCCGGTTCCCTGGTGTGAGGCCCGCGATGCTCAACAAGAAAACTGCCCTGATCGGCGGCGGCGTGCTGGCCTTGGCTGGCGCCGTGATGCTCGGCCTGGTAATCCAGGCCAATTCCACCACACGCTCGCAGGTGGCTGACGATAGGGTGCGCCTTGGCGATTTCAAATCCACCGATGTAGCGCTGATCAAACAGGGTGAATATGTGATGCGGGGCGCCGACTGTGCGGCCTGCCACACAGCCAAAAGTGGCGAGTTTGCAGGTGGCTACGTGATCGGCACGCCATTCGGTGACATCCAGTCATCCAACATTACCCCCGACCGCCAAACCGGTATTGGCAACTACACCCAGCGCGACTTCTTCAATGCCGTGCGCCAGGGCCAGGGCCGTCATGGCCTGCTGTTCCCGGCAATGCCTTACACCGACTACACGCGCATGAGCGACGATGACCTGCGCGCGCTGTGGGCGTTCTTCAGCACTATCGAGCCTAAGCCGCACGAAGTGGACGAGCTGGCTGGGATGAACTTCCCGTTCAACCAGCGCTTGTTGATGGCCGGCTGGAACTGGATGTTCTTCGACAACAAGCCGTTCGCCCCAGACCCTGCGCAAAGCGTGGAGTGGAACCGCGGCCGTTACCTGGTGGACGGGGCAGGGCATTGTGCCGCCTGCCATAGCCCGCGTAATGCCTTGGGTGGGCCGATTGCCAGCCAGGCATTGCAGGGTGGCCTGGTCGGCACCTGGTTCGCGCCCAACATCACCAACGACCCTCACCTGGGGCTTGGCGACAGCAGTGTCGAGCAGATCGTCGACTACCTGAAGACCGGTAGCGACGGGGTGGCCGTTGCCAGCGGGCCGATGGCCGAAGCGATCGAGAACTCTACCCAGCATCTCAGCACCGACGACCTGCGCGCCATTGCGGTTTACCTCAAGTCGTTGCCTGGCACGCCACTGCCTGCGCCCGCCGCGCTGGCCACCGGCGATGCGCGCATGCAGCGCGGTGGGCAGGGCTACGAGGTGCATTGCTCGGCCTGCCACGGCACCCAGGGTGAAGGTGTGAGTCACATGATCACAGGTTTCGCCGGCAACAAAGCGATCCTGGCGGACAACACCGACACCCTGACCAGCGTGGTATTGGGTGGTGCACGTGCCGTGCACACCCACACCTACACCACAGGGG
>Ga0213829_1000315_pt1 | contig 51179 bp, 49 predicted proteins | sample MC6MC0896MG_FD_180665 | JGI IMG/M metagenome (GOLD analysis project Ga0213829, IMG submission 180665) | Enriched soil aggregate microbial communities from Iowa State University, Ames, United States - MC6-MC0896-MG | ecosystem: Environmental > Terrestrial > Soil > Unclassified | place: USA: Iowa... | reverse complement strand
TAGGCGGCCTGCCATTGCGCGATCGTCCAACCGGCGGAGTGCTTCTGCGTTGCTGCGGCATTCATGCTGGAATCCTTTCTTGTATACAAGTACGGATTCCCAAGCAAAGTGCGTGCCATGTTGCCGACGCGCGGCGCTTTCCCTCTGAAACGCGGCAGGACCGCGCGCCCGCGGCATTCGCATGCGATGGCTGCGGCGTGCACGCCGCACCATCATCGCGCGCATCGCGCACCGATTCTGTGCAGCCGGCACCGTTCTGATCACGCCCGCGCGGCGCAGCCATCGCCACACGCCTTCGCGTAAACCCGCCCGCTTCATACAGCAGCCGCATGCCTGCCAGAACTTGGCACGCGTTTTGCTTTTGACTCCCTGTGCGACTGCTTTTTCAGAACGTTCTCTCGCCGGCCAGGCCGGCACCTTCCATCCAGGAGTCACCATGAAACGCAGACTAGCCCTTAAGCAACTGACCGCCGCGAGCCTCTTGGCCATGACCGGATGGATGCCGCAGGTCCACGCCGCCGAGGACACCATCAAGGTCGGCATCCTGCATTCGCTGTCGGGCACGATGGCCATCTCGGAAACGTCACTCAAGGACGTGGCCCTGATGACCATCGAAGAGATCAACGCCAACGGCGGCGTGATGGGCAAGAAGCTCGAGGCCGTGATCGTCGACCCCGCGTCGAACTGGCCGCTGTTTGCCGAGAAGTCGCGCCAGCTCCTGTCGCAGGACAAGGTGGCCGTGGTCTTCGGCTGCTGGACGTCGGTGTCGCGCAAGTCGGTGCTGCCGGTGTTCAAGGAGCTGAACGGTCTGCTGTTCTACCCCGTGCAGTACGAAGGCGAAGAGCTGGAGAAGAACGTGTTCTACACGGGCGCGGCACCCAACCAGCAAGCCATTCCCGCCGTGGAATACCTGATGAGCGAAGACGGCGGCGGCGCCAAGCGCTTCGTGCTGCTGGGCACGGATTACGTCTACCCCCGCACCACCAACAAGATCCTGCGCGCCTTCCTGCATTCCAAGGGCGTGAAGGACAGCGACATCGACGAGGTCTACACCCCGTTCGGCCACTCCGACTACCAGACCATCGTCGCGAACATCAAGAAGTTCGCCACCGGCGGCAAGACGGCCGTGATCTCGACCATCAACGGCGACTCGAACGTGCCCTTCTACAAGGAGCTCGGCAACGCGGGCCTGAAGGCCACCGACGTGCCGGTTGTGGCGTTCAGCGTGGGCGAAGAGGAACTGCGCGGCGTGGACACCAAGCCGCTGGTCGGCCACCTGGCCGCGTGGAATTACTTCCAGTCCGTCAAGAATCCCGTCAACGACGCGTTCATCGCAAAGTGGAAGGCCTACGCCAAGGCCAAGAACCTGCCCAACGCCAACACGGTCGTGACGAACGATCCGATGGAAGCCACCTACATCGGCATCCATATGTGGAAGCAGGCCGTTGAACAGGCCAAGACCACCGACGTGGACAAGGTCATCGCCGCGATGGGCGGGCAGAAGTTCAACGCGCCGGACGGCTACACGATCGAGATGGACAAGACCAACCACCACCTGCACAAGCCCGTCTACATCGGCGAGATCAAGGCGGACGGCCAGTTCAGCGTGGTGTGGAAGAGCAAGGGTCCGATCCGCGCCCAGCCCTGGAGTCCGTACATCCCGGGCAACGAAGGCAAGCAAGGTCTCTAGTCCCCAGTCTCAACCCGCCCCAAGGAAAAGGCAGCCATGCGCATCGCGGCAATCGCACACTTCTTGCGTCGTTTCCTCCTGGCATGGCTGATCGCCGTGCCGGCGCTGGCCGCTCCCGCGGCCGCCGCCGGCGTGGACCAGGCCCTGCTTGCGCCGCTGGCCGGCGACGACACCGACGCCAGGCTGCAAGCGATTGCCGCGCTGGGCCAACTGCCGGACCCCGGCGCCGCAGCGGTACTGCAGGCGCTGGGCAACGACCAGCTCTACGCCACCGCCGACGGCCGCGTGCTGATCGGCACCGGCGGGCCGCGCGCCACCGATCCGACCACCGGGGCTGTGGTGGACCTGCCCGCCGGCGCGGGCACCATCTCCATCAACAACCGCCTGCGCCGCGCCATCGAGGCCGCGCTGGCGGGTTCCCGCCTGTTTTCCGACAACGCCAACGAGCGCCTCGCCGCGGCCCGGCGGCTGCAGCAGACCGGCGACCCCGCGCGCCTGCCCATGCTCGACAAGGCGCTGGCGGCGGAAAAGAACGAGGCCGTGCGCGACGCGCTGCTGATCGCGCAGGCCAATCTGGAACTGAAAAGCGAAGACGCCGCCAAGCGCCGCCACGCGGTGCAGGTGCTGGGCGACACGAAGAATGCTGCCTTCCGGCCGACGCTGGCGGCGCTGACGCAGGAGCGCGACGGCGCCTACGCGGAACCTGATGCCGGCGTGCGCGAGGCGGCCGCCAACGCGGTGAAGCAGATCGACCGGCACCTGGCCACGATCGAATGGGCCGGCAATCTCTTCTACGGCGTCAGCCTGGGCAGCGTGCTGCTGCTGGCCGCGCTGGGCCTTGCGATCACCTTCGGCCTGATGGGCGTCATCAACATGGCGCACGGCGAGCTGCTGATGATCGGCGCCTACGTTACATACGTGGTGCAGACCGTGTTCCGCGCCTGGCTACCGGGATGGCTGGACTGGTATGTCGTGGCCGCGCTGCCGCTTGCCTTCGTGGTGACGGCGCTGGTGGGCATGGCGCTGGAACGCACGGTAATCCGCTGGCTGTATGGCCGCCCGCTTGAAACGCTGCTGGCCACCTGGGGCATCAGCCTGATGCTGATGCAGGGCGTGCGGTCGCTGTTCGGCGCGCAGAACGTGGAGGTCGGCAACCCCAGCTGGATGTCGGGCGGCGTGACCGTGCTGGGCGGGCTGGTGCTGACGTACAACCGGCTCGTCATCATCGGCTTTGCCTTCTTTGTGGTGTTTCTGGTGTGGACCCTGCTGAACCACACGCGGCTTGGCCTCTTCGTGCGCGCCATCACGCAGAACCGGCGCATGGCCGATTGCGTGGGCGTGCCCACCGGCCGCGTCGACATGCTGGCCTTCGGCCTGGGCTCCGGCATCGCCGGGCTGGCGGGCGTGGCGCTGTCCCAACTGGGCAACGTGGGACCGGATCTGGGCCGCGGCTACATCGTCGACTCGTTCATGGTGGTGGTGCTGGGCGGCGTGGGCCAGCTTGCCGGCACCGTCATCGCCGCACTGGGCCTGGGCGGCGTGAATAAATTCCTGGAGCCTTACGCGGGAGCTGTCATGGCCAAGATCACCATCCTGGTGCTCATCGTGCTGTTTGTCCAAAAGCGGCCGCAAGGCCTGTTCGCCCCCAAGGGCCGGAGCGTCGAATGAAACAGAACGCGCTGACCGACCTCACCCTGCTGGCGCGCCGCCCGATCTTCTCGGGCCGGGTGTGGGCCGCGCTGGCCGCGGGCGTCGTCCTGCTGGCCCTTCTGCCGCTGATGAACCTGTGGTTCCCGCCCGGCCATGCGCTGCATGTGTCCGCCTATGCCGTGGCGTTGCTGGGCAAGTTCATGTGCTACGCCATGGCGGCGCTGGCGCTGGATCTCGTGTGGGGCTACGCGGGCATCCTGTCGCTGGGCCACGGCCTGTTCTTTGCGCTGGGCGGCTACGCGCACGGCATGTACCTGATGCGCGCCATCGGCCGCGACGGCGTCTACCAAAGCGACCTGCCGGACTTCATGGTGTTTTTGGACTGGAAGACCTACCCCTGGTACTGGTCCTTCACGGAACACTTCTGGTACGCGATGCTGCTGGTGGTGCTGGTGCCCGGCGTGCTGGCCTTCGTCTTCGGCTACTTTGCCTTCCGCTCGCGCATCAAGGGCGTGTACTTCTCGATCATCACGCAGGCGCTGACCTTTGCCGCGATGCTGCTGTTCTTTCGCAACGACACGGGCTTTGGCGGCAACAACGGTTTTACCGACTTCAAGCGCATCCTGGGCTTTGACATCACCGCGCCGGGCACACGCGCCACGCTGTACTGGGTGACGCTCGCGGCGCTGGCCGGCGCGCTGATCGCGGCGCGCATGGTTACGCAAAGCAAGCTGGGCCGTGTGCTGACCGCCGTGCGCGACGCCGAAAGCCGCGTGCGCTTCATCGGCTACGACCCGCTGGGCTTCAAGCTGTTCGTGTGGACGCTGTCGGCCGTGCTTTGCGGCATCGCCGGCGCGCTGTACGTGCCGCAGGTCGGCATCATCAATCCCGGCGAGATGTCCACCGAAAACTCCATCGAGATGGTCATCTGGGTGGCGACCGGCGGGCGCGGCACGCTGATCGGTCCCATCATCGGCGCGGGCGCCGTCAACGGCCTGAAGACCTGGTTCACCAGCGTGCTGCCGGAATACTGGCTATATGCGCTGGGCCTCATCTTCGTGCTGGTAACGCTGTTCCTGCCAACCGGCATCGTCGGTCTTGCCCGCCGCATCGCGGCCCGCATCCAGGAGAAGAAGGCATGACCACCACGCACACCGAATCGGCAACGCTGGACGGCGGCCCGAGCGGCGACGCCGGCTATGGCCGCGTCAGCCCCAAGGGCCTGGACACCAGCCACGGCGCCATCCTGTACCTGGAAGGCATCACGGTCAGCTTCGACGGCTTCAAGGCGCTGAACGACCTGACGCTGGACATCGGCGTGGGCGAACTGCGCTGCATCATCGGGCCGAACGGTGCGGGCAAGACCACAATGATGGACGTTATCACCGGCAAGACGCGGCCCACGGCGGGCACGGCCTACTTCGGCCAGAGCATCGACCTGACGACGCTGAGCGAGGCGCAGATCGCGCACGCGGGTATCGGCCGCAAGTTCCAGCGCCCCACGGTGTTCGAGCAGCACACGGTGTTCGAGAACCTGGAGCTGGCGATGAAGACGGACAAGCGCGTCCGCCCCACCCTGTTCTCGCGGCTGTCCGGCGAACAGGCCGACCGGATCGGCGAGACGCTCGACCTGATCCGGCTGCGGCCCGAGGTCTGGCGGCCCGCTGGCCTCTTGTCTCACGGTCAGAAGCAGTGGCTGGAGATCGGCATGCTGCTGATGCAGGAGCCGCAGTTGCTGCTGCTGGACGAACCCGTGGCCGGCATGACCGACGCCGAGACCGAACGCACCGGCGAACTCTTGAACGAATTGCGTGGCCGGCATTCCCTGATGGTGGTGGAACACGACATGGACTTCGTGAACCAGATCGCGGGCGATGGCAAGGTGACGGTGCTGCACGAGGGGTCGGTGCTGGCCGAAGGCCCGATGAGCCGCGTGCAGGCCGACCCGCGCGTGATCGAAGTCTATCTGGGGCGCTGAACATGCTGGACGTAAGCACGATCGACCAATACTACGGCGGCAGCCACACCCTGCGCGGCGTGTCGCTGTCGGTGCGGCAAGGCGAATGCCTGGCGCTCTTGGGCCGCAATGGCGTGGGCAAGACCACCCTGCTCAAGTGCGTCATGGGCGTGCTGCCCGTGGCGCGCGGCGGTATCGCCTTCGACGGCGCCGACATCACCCGCCTCGCGCCGCACCAGCGCGCCGCGCGCGGCATGGCCTATGTGCCGCAAGGCCGCGACATCTTCGCGCGGCTGACGGTAGAAGAAAACATCCTGATGGGCATGGCGACCAAGCCCGCGGCCCGCGCACGCCGCATCAAGGAGGAAGTCTTCGAGCTGTTCCCGGTGCTGAAAAGCATGCTGTCGCGGCGCGGCGGCGATCTGTCGGGGGGGCAACAGCAGCAGTTGGCCATCGCGCGGGCGCTGGTGGCCGAACCCAAGCTCATCATCCTGGACGAGCCCACCGAAGGCATCCAGCCGTCCATCATCAAGGACATCGCGCGGGTTATCCACATGCTGCGCCAGCGCGGCGACATCGCGATCCTGTTGTGCGAACAGTATTTCGATTTTGCGCGCGAACTCGCGGATCAGTTCGTGGTGCTGTCGCGCGGTGAAGTGGTGGCAAGCGGCGGGCGCGATGCCATAGACGGCGAGGACGTGCGGCGTCATCTGTCGGTGTGATGCGTGGCGCCGGGCCACGGTACGGCGCCGCGAATGGACTATGCTCCGGTTTTGCATTGCGCCAAACCCAAAACAGGAGCCCTCATGTCCGACGTCACCATCTATCACAACCCCAAATGCGGCACCTCGCGCAACACGCTGGGCCTGATCCGCAATGCCGGCATCGAGCCGCAGGTCGTGCTGTACGTGGAAACGCCGCCCTCGCGCGACACGCTCAAGGCGCTGTTCAAGCAGGCTGGCATCAGCGTGCGTGACGCGCTGCGCGAAAAGGGCACGCCCTATGCGGAACTCGGCCTGGATGACACGTCGCTGTCGGATGACGCGCTGCTGGATGCGATCGAACAGCATCCGATCCTTCTGAACCGCCCCTTTGTGTCGACGCCGCTGGGCGCGAAGCTGTGCCGGCCGTGTGAGCTGGTGCTGGACATTCTTCCGTCGCCGCAGAAGGGTGCCTTCTCGAAGGAAAGTGGCGAGCCGGTTATCGACGCGCAAGGCAATCGCATCCAGAAGTAGACGCGGGCGCGCAACTCAGACTTGGCAACGACGAAGGGGCAGCGATTCTTTACGCTGCGCTATTGAAATTCCAACCGGCCGACCACTCTATAGCCATGATCCTGGCCCGCAAAACAGGGGCTAACGTCGCCGCATTTGTGGGCAACGGAATCGGAATTCACGGTCTTTGGTGAAGTTTTGGCGAATCGCCCATATCGCATACAAAAAAGCCCATTCGGAAGGCCAATTCGCCGCCTCTGCAAGGAAACTGAAGGGAAGTCGAACTACCATCGCAGCAAGCAAGTTATTTCAGCGCGATGACGTGTCATGAATTCCCTGGAAGCCCTCAACCAGTCCCTATTTCTACTGATCAACGCCGCCCCCGCCACGCCGGTCTGGCAGATCCACGCCGCCATGCTGGTGGCGAACAAGCTCATCCTGCTGGTGCCCGGCGTCATGGCCATCGTATGGCTATGGGGCAAGGAAGCCCAGCGCAGCCTGATGCTCAAGGCGTTGGCCAGCATTACCGTGGCGCTGGGCGTCAGTTATCTGTGCGGCGTGCTGTGGCCGCATCCGCGGCCCTTCGTCGCCGGTCTGGGGCACGCGTTTTTCACGCACAAGGCCACCTCGTCCTTTCCCAGCAATCACACGATCATCATCGCGACCTTCGCCTTTGCGCTGATCCTGGACCGGCGCTGGGCCGGATGGGGCTGGCTGGCGCTGGCGGGCGCCGTGCTCGTGGGAACGTCGCGCGTCTATCTGGGCGTGCATTTTCCGCTGGATATCGCGGGCGGGTTGCTGCTGGCGCCTGTTGCCGCCGCCGTTACGATTCCCGTCTGGCGCCGTGCGGGCGCACCGTTGACCGCCGTGACGCAGGGCTTGTATCGCAAGGTGCTGGCCCTGCCGATTGCGCGAGGATGGATTCGGGCGTGACGGCGGACGCGACGCCCGGGGCGGCAGCGGCCGCGAAGGCCGTGCCCTTCCCCGCCTTGCCGCCTCAATTCACCGCGACCTTCGCTTCCTTGACCAGCTTCGCGTAATTCGCGGTATCCGCGCCGATGCGCGCCTTCATCTCCGCGGGCGTATCGCCGATCGGCACCGCGCCGATCTCGGCCATGCGGCGCGTGAAGTCCGGCGAACGGATGATCTTCACCATCTCGGCATTCAGCCGGTCGACCACCTCCTTGGGCGCCGCCGCCGGCGCCAGCACGCCGAACCACGTGCCCATGTTGAAGGGCTTCAGGCCGGCCTCTTCCATCGTCGGCACGTCCGGCAGCGCGGCCGAGCGCTGGTTGGTGGTGACGGCCAGCGCGCGCAGCTTGCCGCTCTGGATGTGTGCGAGCACCGGCGTGATGGTGTCGAACGACATGTCGATCTGACCGCCCAGCAGATCGGTGGTCAACGGTCCGCTGCCCTTGTACGGCACATGCAGCAACTGCACATGGCCCGCGCGTTCGAACTGCGCGCCGATCAGGTGCTGCCCCGTGCCCATGCCGTTGGAGCCGTAGGTCAGCTTGCCGGGCGAAGCCTGCGCCAGTTTCAACAGCGACGCCACGTCCTTGGCTTGCACCTTCGGATTGACGACCAGCACGTTGGGCACCAGCGCCACCGTGGTGACCGGCGCGAAGTCCTTCTGGAAGTCGTAGTGCAGGCTTTTGTAGACGCTGGTGGCGATGGTGTGATGAACCGCGCCCATCAGTAGCGTGTAGCCGTCGGGCGCGGCCTTGGCGACATAATCCGCGCCCAGCGTCGAACCGGCGCCGGGCTTGTTCTCGACCACTACCGGTTGGCCCAGGCTCTTGGCCAATTCCTGTCCCAGCGCACGCGCCAGCACATCCGTCGTGCCGCCAGCCGGAAACGGCACGATCAGGTTCACAGGACGCGCGGGATAGGACTGCGCCTGCGCGCCGCCCGCGAACGAAACGCCGATCAGGCAGGCGAACGCCAAGGCGCGCGCGGTCATCGCTTTCTTATGCATGATTTGTCTCCTGACTACGAATGAACTTCGCTTGTTGTTGTGATGCCGGGCGCAGGCGTCGGATCTGAAGTCCTCGTACCTGCGCCGGGGGGCTGCCAATGTCGTATCTCCAGGTGTCTGACACCCGTTGAAACACTGCGCCAAGCCGACCATTTTCTCAATAGGGTGTCAGACACCTACGCATGCGTTGAAACACTCATCGCCAGGTGTCTGACACCCGCTGAAGCACTGCGCCAAGCCGACCATCCTCTCCCCAGGGTGTCAGACACCGACATCGGTGCACGGTGTCTGCGCCCGGAATCCCGCTACGCCGCCTTCGCCTGCGCCGATTCCGCCAGCTTCGCGCAGACCGCCTTGGTCACCTGCTCGGTCGTGGCGCGGCCACCCAGGTCTCCGGTGTGCAGCGCGGGATCGGCGGTGACGCTTTCGATGGCCTGCATCAGCCGTGCTGCCGCTTCGGTTTCGCCCAGGTGCTCAAGCAGCATCACCACCGACCAGAACGTCCCAACCGGATTGGCGAGTCCCTTGCCCATGATGTCGAAGGCGGAGCCGTGAATGGGTTCGAACATGGACGGATAGCGGCGTTCGGGGTCGATGTTGCCGGTCGGCGCGATGCCCAGGCTGCCCGCCAGCGCGGCCGCCAGGTCGCTCAGGATGTCCGCATGCAGGTTGGTGGCAACGATGGTGTCCAAGGTCGCGGGCCGGTTGACCATGCGGGCGGTGGCGGCGTCGACCAGTTCCTTGTCCCAGGTCACATCGGGGAATTCGCGGCTGACCTGCACGGCGATTTCATCCCACATCACCATGGCATGGCGCTGCGCGTTGGACTTGGTGACGACCGTCAGCAGCTTGCGTGGCCGCGACTGCGCCAACTTGAATGCGAAGCGCAGGATGCGCTCGACGCCGGCGCGCGTCATGATCGACACGTCGGTCGCGGCCTCGATGGGATGGCCTTGATGCACGCGGCCGCCGACGCCCGAGTACTCGCCTTCGGAGTTCTCGCGCACGATCACCCAATTCAGTTGCTCGGGCGTGCAGCGCTTGAGCGGCGCGTCGATGCCCGGCAGGATGCGCGTGGGACGCACGTTGGCGTACTGGTCGAAACCCTGGCAGATCTTCAGGCGCAGGCCCCACAAGGTGATGTGGTCGGCGATGTCGGGATCGCCGGCCGAGCCGAACAGGATCGCGTCCTTGTCGCGCAGCGCGTCCAGCCCGTCGGACGGCATCATGACGCCATGCTTGCGGTAGTAGTCGCCGCCCCAGTCGAAATCTTCAAATTCGAACCGCAGACCGCCCTGGGCCGCGAGTTCCTGCATGACGCGCTGGCCGGCGGGAATCACTTCCTTGCCGATGCCGTCGCCGGGAATGGTTGCAATACGATAGGTCTTCATGGTGCCAGCGCTCCGTGCGGATGAGTCTGCTGGCACTGTACCGAGCCCGGCGCGCAGCGCACGCGCCCAAATTCACAACATTTTCAACCTGCAGTTGAAAGTGCGGAATGGGTCGGCGGCTGCGCGCTGCGCCAGCCGGCCTCGTGCGCCAGCAGCCAGCGCTTGCGGTGCAGACCGCCGCCGTAGCCCGTCAGCGCGGCGTTGGCGCCGATCACGCGATGGCAGGGAATGACGATGCCCACGGGATTGGCGCCATTGGCCAGCCCGACCGCGCGCACGGCAGTCGGCCGGGAAATCCGCGCCGCAAGCGTGCCGTAGCTGACGGTGCAGCCGCCGTCGATGCCGCGCAGCGCGTGCCAGACCTGCTGCTGGAATGGCGTGCCGCCGAAGGCGACCGGAAGATCCGTGATGGCGTCCACGTCGCCGTCGAAATACGCTTGCAGCGCGCGGCTTGCCTGCGAGGGCTGCGAAGCGTCCTGCAGTTGCACCAGGCCCCGGCCATACTGCCGCTGCAACAGCAGGTGCATGCGGGGTTCGTAGTCTTCCCAGTCCACGGCGCGCAGGCCGTCCTGCGCATCCGTCAGCACGAGCATCCGGCCGATGGGCGTGGGCACGCGTTCCAGCAAAAAAGTGTGTACCGGCATGATGTCGCTCCGGATAGGTGTGCAAGCCGCCAATATAGACCCGCCGCCGGACCGGGCGCTGGCGGTTTTCGGACAGCAGTGTGACATTCACAACCCTGTCCGAAAACCGCTAGATCTTGCCCGCCGGAGGGCGGTAGCATCGCTTCATGAACCTGAACCACGATGCCTGCTACAGCGCCATCCAGGTGCGCGACGCCCGTTACGACGGCCGCTTCTTCACGGCCGTCAAGACCACCCGCATCTATTGCCGCCCGGTCTGTCCGGCGCGCACGCCCCTGTCGAAAAACGTCACGTTCTTCACGACGGCTGCGGCCGCGCAGGAAGCCGGTTTCCACCCTTGTCTGCGCTGCCGGCCGGAAACCGCACCGGAGGTCGGCCCTGGCCACGAGTTGCCGGCCAGCGTGGCGCGCGCGTTGCAGCGCATCGAGCTGGGCGCGCTGGACGAGGCAGGTGTCGATGCGCTGGCGCAGCGCCTGGGCGTCGGCGAGCGGCAGTTGCGCCGCCAGTTCCGTCAGCACCTGGGCGCCTCGCCCGTCGCGTTTGCGCAGACGCGGCGCGTGCTGCTGGCCAAGCAGCTCATCCATGAAACGCAGTTGCCCATGGCCGAGATCGCCTTTGCCGCGGGTTTCGGCAGCATCCGCCGGTTCAACGAGGTGTTTCTGGACCTGTTCGGCCGGGCGCCCGGCGAACTGCGGCGTTCAGGCAAGCCGGAGGTGCCGGCGGGCCAAGACGGGGAAATCAAACTGCTCCTGCGCTACCGCCCGCCCTACGACTGGGACGCCATGCTGGCCTTCCTGCGGCTGCGCGCCATCCCCGGCGTCGAGTCTGTGATTGGCGACACCTATGCGCGCACCGTCAGCCTGGACGGCGTGCAGGGCACGGTCACGGTCCGGCCGGGCGCGGGCGACGCGCTTCAAGTGACCGTGCGCTTTCCTCGCCTGCAGTCGCTGCCGGCGATCATCGCGCGTTTACGCCGCGTGTTCGATCTGGCCAGCGACCCGGCGGCAATCGCGGCGCAGTTTGCGGCGGATCCGATCATGACGGCGTTGATGCAGGCGCGGCCGGGGCTGCGCGTGCCGGGCGCGTGGGACGGGTTTGAACTGGCCATGCGGGCGGTGCTGGGACAGCAGATCACGGTGGCCGCGGCCATCCGGCTGGCCGGCAAGCTGGTCGCGGCGCATGGCATGCCGCTGGCGCAGCCGGACGGCGCGCTGACGCACGTCTTCCCCGAGCCGGAGGCGGTGGCCGCCGCCGAACTGGCCTCGCTGGGCATGCCGCGCAGCCGCGCCGCGACGCTGTCAGCTGTGGCTGCGGCAGCCGTCGCGGACCCGCATCTCTTTGACGCCGCAGCCGATCTGGAAGACGCCGTGCGGCGGCTGCGCACGATACGGGGCGTGGGGGAATGGACGGCGCAATACATCGCGCTGCGTCAGTTGCGCGAGCCGGATGCGTTTCCGCATGCGGATATCGGCCTGATCCGCGCGCTGGAAAAACTGGAGTCGCGGCCCTACACGCCCGCACAGCTTCTGGCGCGGTCCGAGGCCTGGCGGCCGTGGCGCGCCTACGCGGCGCAGCACCTGTGGACGTCGTGAGCGCGGCCGGTCAGCGGCCTCGTCACCACCGCCCTTCCGACCCCTCGCCAAAGTACGCCACCAGGAAATCCACAAACACCCGCACCTTGGCGGACAGGTGGTGCCGTTCGGGAAAGACGGCGTAGATGTCCGCCTGCGGCAACGCGTAGTCCTCTAGCACCTGCACCAGCCGGCCGCTGCGCAGGTAACGTGCCAGGTCCCATTCCGCGCGCTGCAGAATGCCCAGGCCGGCCAGTCCCCAGGTCAGCGTGACCTCCCCATCATTGCTGCTGAGGTTGCCGCGCACTTTCACGGTTTCGCTGCGCCGGCCCTTGGTGAACCGCCACAGGCCATAGGCGGCTTCGTTCTGGCGCAGCACGATGCACTGGTGCCGCGCCAGGTCGTGCGGCGTGGCCGGCGTGCCATGCTTTTTCAGGTAGCCGGGCGACGCGCAGACCAGGCGCCGGTTGGGCGCGATCTTGCGGGCGATGAGACTCGTGTCCGGCAAATCACCAAAGCGCACGGCGACGTCGAAGGCCTCGCGCACGAAGTCGGCCGGCCGGTCGGTCAGCTGCAATTGCAGCGAGACCTCGGGATACTGCTGCGCGAACTCCGCGATGGCGGGCGCGATGTAGCTGCGGCCGAATCCCAGCGGCGCATTGACCTTGAGCAGGCCGCGCGGGGCCGCCTGACGGCTGGCGATGAGCGCGTCCAGATCGTCGATTTCGCCCAGGATGCGCCGGGCGTTCTCAAGATAGACCTCGCCCTCGGCGGTGAGGCTCAGGCGCCGGGTACTGCGGTTAAAGAGCCGCACGCCAAGACGCGCCTCGATCTGCGCTAGCCGCTTGCTGACGGCGGCGGGCGTGACGTCAAGCTCACGCGCCGCGGCCGACATGCCGCCCGCGCGCGCAAGTTCAACGACAAGGAGCAGTTCGCTGGAATGCCCCATCTGTGCGGCTCGCGCGGCTTAGTCGCGGAAGTTTTCGAACTGCAGCGGCAGCTCGACGTCGGTCTTTTTCAGCAGCGCGATGGCGGTTTGCAGATCGTCGCGCTTCTTGCCGGAGATGCGCAGCTTGTCACCGTTGATCTGCGATTCGACCTTGAGCTTGGCGTTCTTGATGGCGGCGATGAGCTTCTTGGCCACGGGCTGTTCGATGCCCTGCTTGATGGTGACCTTCTGGCGGGCGCCGCCCAGGTTTTCGAGCGGGTCGGCCACGTCCAGGCAGCGCACGTCGATACCGCGGGCCGACAGGCGGCCGCGCAAAATGTCCAGCATCTGCTTGAGCTGGAACGCGCTGGAAGCGACCTGGGTCACGACATAGCCCTCGAGTTCGAACTTGGCTTCGGTGCCCTTGAAGTCGAAGCGCGTGGACAGCTCGCGGTTGGCTTGGTCGACGGCGTTGGTCAGTTCGTGTTTGTCGACTTCGGAGACGACGTCAAAAGTAGGCATGACACGGGATCCTGTAAAAATTGGCGAAAAATGCAATGCCCGCCATTTTACCGGCCCCGCGCCCGGCGTCACGCCGTCATGTGGTGACGACCAGCAGTCGCTCCGGCTGCAGCGGGTGCGGCATGACGTGGGCGTCGATGCCATAGGCCAGGAACAGGTTCTTCGGCGTCAGCACCTCTGCCGGCGTGCCGGCCGCAATGCCGCGGCCGCCGCACAAGAGGAGCAAGCGGTCGCACCAGCGCGCCGCCAGGTTCATGTCGTGCAGGATCACCAGTACCCCCGTATCGCCGTCGTGGGCCAGGCCCGCCGCGACGCGCAAGAGGTCGCCCTGATGCTTGGGATCCAGGCTGGCGGTGGGCTCATCCAGCAGCAGATAGCGCGGTTCCCCCTGCGTGCGCGCGGCCTTGCACTGCACCAGCACCCGTGCGAACTGCACGCGCTGCTGCTCGCCGCCGGACAGCTCGGGATAGCGGCGCGCATTCAGATGCAACACGTCGGCCCAGCCCAGCGCCTGATCCACCAGCGCGTCCACCTGCGCGGGCGACAGTTCCGGAAACGGGTACGCCCCCATCGCCACCACGTCGCGCACGTCCAGATCGAAACTTAGTCCGGGCTTTTGCGGCAGCACGGCGCGCAGGCGGGCCTGCTGGCGGTGCGCCAGTTGCTGCACGTCGGCATCGCCCAAACGGACCGTGCCGGCATCGGGCGTCAGTTCGGCGGACATCGCGCCCAGCAGCGTCGACTTGCCCGCCCCATTGGCGCCCAACAGGCCCACCACCTCGCCGGGCCGCACCGCCAGCGACACCTTGTCCAGGATGCGGTTGCCCCCGCGCGTCAAAACGAGATCGTCGGCTGCAAGCATCAACCGTGCCTCCGGCCGCGCGCCAGCAGCCACAAGAAAAAGGGTCCGCCCACCAGGCTGGTCACCAGCCCGATCGGCAGCTCGGCCGGCACGACGGCGACGCGCGACAGCCAGTCGGCCAGCGTCAGCGCCAGCGCGCCGCCCAGCACGCAGGCGGGCAGCAGCCAGCGGTGATTCGCGCCCAGCGTCATGCGCACCAGATGCGGCACCACCAGGCCGACAAAGCCGATGCCGCCAGTAGCGGCGACCAGTGGTCCGACGATCAGTGCGCACGCCAGCACGAGCTGCGCGCGCACGCGCTTGAGCGCGTAGCCCAGGTGCTGCGCTTCGCGCTCGCCTAGCAGCAAGGCATTCATGACGCGCCACTGGCGCATCAGCCACCACGACGTCAGCAGCACCCACGGCCCCAGGAACGCCAGCAGCGTCCAGTTGGCGCCTGCCAGGCTGCCCATCGTCCAGAAAGTGAGATCACGCAATTGCGCATCATTGGCCACGAATGTGAACAGACCAATCATGGCGCCCGCCACCGCGTTGATGGCAATGCCCGCGAGCAGCAGTCCCGCCATACCGGGCACGCGCCGCCCCAGCGTGTACGCGCAAAAAGTGGCAAGCAGGCTGCCCGCGAAGGCGGCCGGCGCCAGCACCCAGAAACCGCCCGAGGTCAGCACGATGGCGGCCACCGCGCCCAGCGAGCCGCCCGCCGAAATGCCGATGAGGCCGGGCTCGGCCAGCGGATTGCGAAACAGCGCCTGCATCGCCGCGCCCGTGATGGCCAGCGCGGCGCCCGCCACCATCGCAAACAGCACCCGAGGCAGCCGGATGTCGATCAGCACGTTGCGCCACAGCGCATCTGACGCGGCGGGGTCGCCGAACAGCAGCCCGGGCATGTCGCGCAGCGGAATCTGCACCGCGCCGCTGCTGCTGGCGGCCAGCGCCACCCCCACCAGCGCGGCGCCCAAAACTGCCAGCGCCAGCGGCGCGGAGACGCGCTTTGCGCTAGCGCCCCATGACACCGGCCGCCTCCCGCTTGAGTTCGGTCAGCGCCAACGGCAGGCGCGGGCCCATGCCCAAGAGGAGCAGGTCATCCATGACGATGACGCGCTTGCGCGCGGCGGCGGGCGTGGACGCCAGTCCAGGAAGCGCCAGCAGCTTGTCCACGCCGCCGGACGCTTCCAGCGAAGTGCGCGTCACCACGATGAGGTCCGGTGCCAGCGCGCTGACCGCTTCGGCCGAGAGCGGCTTGTAGCCCTGCTGGTCCTTGAGCACGTTCGCCAGACCCGCCATCGTCATGACTTCGTTGGCCGCCGTGCCGCCACCCGCGCCTTGCAGCGTGCCGGTGCGGTTCATTACCAGAATGGCGCGCGCGCCGGTGACCGGAATCGCCTCGACCGCCTTCAGGTCGCGGGTGATCTCGGTCACCAGGGTTTCGCCCGCCGGGGCCACGTCCAGCGCCTCGGCGATGTTGCGGATGCGCGCCTTCAGCGAATCCACCGACGGCGCGTCCGGCACGGTGACGATGCGCACGCCGACGTCACCCAGGCGCTTGAGCGCGTCGGGCGGACCGGCCTGCTCGGACGCCAGCACCAGATCGGGCTTGAGCGCCAGCACGCCCTCCACCGGCACCGCACGGTAATAGCCGACGCGCGGCAGCTTGGTCGCGGCCTCCGGGTACAGGCTGGAGAGATCGTCTCCCACCAGCTTGCCTCCCTGCCCGAGCTGATACACGATCTCGGTCACGCTGCCGCCCAGCGTCACCACCCGTTCGGGCGGGCCCGCCTGTGCGCCAGCTGCCAGGAACCATGCCGCCACTGCCAACCATTTCTTCATCGCTTTCGTTTCCTTATGCGCTCAAGCGGCCAGCGGCGCGCTGCACAGGCCGACCATCAGGTCGCGCCATTGCGGGATTTCCCGCTGACCGGGTTTGCGTTCACCGAAGAACTGCACGATCAGATCGCCCGTGCTGGCGTACACCTCCAGCGAGGTGACCCAACCGTCGGTCGTCGGCTTGTTGACCACCCATGCCGACGCGATGGCCGTGGTGTTCAGGTGCAGGTTGAACTTGGGATCCAGCACGTTGAACCACGGGCCCGTGCGGCGCAGCGACTGCACCGGACCGGAGTGAATCTGGATCATGCCGCGGTTGCCCACGAAGCACATGATGCGCAGGCCCGATTCCGACGCCGCCTGCAGCATGCGCTCGACCGCGTCGGCGGGCACCGGCTGCGCCAGATCTTCGCCGGCCGCCGTCAGGGCCGCCAGACGCGACACCTTGAACTTGCGCAGCAGCGGGAAGAATTCGTGCGTGTCCTTCATGCCCAGCCACGCTTCGCGCCAGGCGGAAGCGTCCTCGACCTGTTCGGCGTCGGCGGACGGCGCATAGGCTTCGGCCACCGGCCACTGCGACTCGCCCGCAAACCGCGCGACCAGCGCGTCCCACGCGGCGGCATCCGTGCCGTCGGTGCGGTAGACCTTGTGCACCGCCACGCCCGCGCCGTCGAAGAACTGCAGGCTTTGGCGGCCATCCTGCTCAACCGCCCAGGCCGACTTCCACGCGGTGAAGAACACGCGCAGGTCGATGTCCGGTCCCAGCACCAGGCCTACCGGACCGTCGGCCTGGATGTCCTCATACATGCCGTGACGCTCGTGCACACACCAGTCGTTGCGCGTGAGCGCCATCACTTCACCCAGCGTGCCCAGTTCGCGGAAGATCTCCTGCGGCGTGCCATGCAGCGCCGTCGCCTTCACGCCGCCACAGCCCGCGGCCACCCACTCGGCCTCGGACACGCCCAGCGCTTCCGCAAGGTTGCGGGCGCGCAGCCCGGGTTGCGACGCCGCCAGCGTTTCGTTGCGGGCGCGCAATTGCTCAGCGCGGGTCGAGAAATCGGTATTCGTCATCGTAGGCCCTCCGGCCGGTGCAAAAAAACACTGCAGAAAACCGCCGCCGGTCCGGTCAGCGCCGAATGGCGGCGGACCGAACTCAATATTGATAAGTCAGTGAGACGCGCACGCTGCGTCCCGGTTCCGTGTACCAATCCACCGCACGCGGGATCGCGGTGGCGCCCGCGGTCGGCACGTTGATGGCCTCCCAGTACTTCTTGTCGAACAGGTTGAACACGCCCGCCTGCACCTGCAAGCCCTTCACCGCGGCCGGACGCCAGTAGCCCATCAGGTCCACCACGCCATAGCCCGGCGCCTTGAAGTCGGGATTCGGCGCGTCGGCCGACGCATCGGGATACTCGACTTTGTTGCGCTGCATCGCCGTGGTGAGCATCGCGTCCACGCCCCACACGTCGCGGCCATACCCCAAGCCCAGCACCGCCTTCAACGGCGCCACGGAATTCAGGTACTGCCCCGTGCCCTCATCCTTGCCCACCGCCCAAGCCAGCGAGCCCCACGTGCGCCAACCCGGCGCAAACTTCCAGTGCGCGCTGGCCTCGGCGCCGTAGATGCGGACCTTGGCGCGGTTGACGTTGCCCGTCACGCCCAGCGGATACTGCCCCGCCCAACCGGGCTGCCACTGCGGCGAGCTGGCATTCAGCGGCACATCGCCATCGATAAAGTTCTGATAACGATTATCAAAGAACGATACCGCACCGCCGAGGTCATCGGAACCGAGCTTGGCGCCCAGCTCCCAGCCCTTGCTGGTTTCGGGCTTCAGGTACGGGTTGCCCACGCGCAGATAGGTGCCCGGGCCGCCGTAGTTGGTGTAGAGCTGGGTGGCGCTGGGCGCCTTGAAGCCGTAGGCGTATTGCGCGTAAAGGCTGAGCTGGTCCGCCGCCCGCCACGTGGCCAGCAGCTTCGGCGAGAAGCGGCTGCCGCTGTTGCTGGGCGGCAGCGCGGCCGCGTTGGGATTGCTTTCGTAGCCGGCAGTGGACTGAGGCCTCTGTTCGTAATGGTCATAGCGCAGCGCCGGCGCCAGCGTGTAGCGCCCATCCGCGAAGCTGAACTCGTCCTGCACCCACAGCGCCCACTGGTTGCCCTTGGACTGCGGCACGTCGGCCTGGTTGGTGTGCAGCATGTCGCACGCACGCGGGCCGAATGGCGCGGGCATGCCGGGACGGATCACGGGGCAGTTGTCATAGCCGCTGGAGTTCTGCTCGGTCTTGTTGCCGTACCACTCGCCGCCGAACGACCACAGTTCCGACACCGACGCGCCCGCGATGCGCTTGGTGAATTCCGTGCTGGCGCCAAAGAGCGTCTGCTGGATCGAATTGCTGCGGCCGTAGGGGCCGTTGGGAAAACCGTAGCGGAATGGGTCGCCCGGAATGATGCGGGCGCGCGCGTCCACGCCGCGGATGCCGTCCAGCGAGTTGTCCAGGCGCACGCGCTGCCAGTACACCACCGCGTTGGCCGTGTCGATCAGTCCGCCTGAATCCGGCGCCGTGTACGTGTAGTCGAACGACACGCGCTCGCGCTCGGTTTCCTTGCGGGTGCTGTTCTGGCCGATGAGGTAGCTGGTGCCCGGGCCCTGCTCCCACATGTTGTCGATGTCGGCATTGCGCTTGAAGTATTCGCCCGTCAGACCGAACAGATGCGCGCCGTCCACCCGTTGCTGCAGCTTCATCAGGAAGCTGCGCTGGTCGTAGTCTTCGGGACTGGGCTCGCTGCGCTTGGCTCCGTAGCCGCCGACGTCGCCGCGGTTGTCCAGTTCGTGACCGTTGCGCACACCCGCCTGCACCAGCCAGAACGTGTTGCTGTGGATCTGCCCGGCCAGCGCCGCGTTGGCGCCCCAGCTGTTGTCCGCGGAGTCGAAGTCGGTCTTGGCCAGCGCGCCGAAGGTCTTGCCGCCGCCCAGCAGGTCCGCCGGATTCAGAGTGTGGAGGTCGGCAATGCCCGAAATCGCGCCCGAGCCGCCGCCGGTGGCGTCCGCGCCGCGCACGATGTCCAGGCGCGACAGGCTGTTGAAGTCCACGGCTTCCAGGCCGCCCTTCACGCCGCGCGCGCCGTCGTCCAGCCACGGCAGGCGGATGCCGTCCACGCGGGTCAGCACGCGGTCCTGGTCCAGGCCGCGGATGTTGATGCTGTTGGTCGTGCGATTGAAGTTCACCCCCGGTTCCGCGCGCCGGCTGAGGTCGGTCCAGTTCCGGATCTGCAGATCGTCCATGCGGCGGCGATCGGTGCTCGTTTCCCAGGCCGGCGTGACGACGGCGGCCTCGCCGTCGATCTGCACGGGCGCAAGCTGCGTCACGCTGCCCTGCGGCAGCGCCTGCAGCACGAAGACGCCGGCGCTGCGTTCCTGCACCCCCAGCCCGCTGCCCGCCAGAAGCCGCGAGAACCCTTCATGCACGGAGTACGCCCCCTGCAATCCCGCGGTGCGGCGTTGCCCAACCAGCGCCGCATCGAACAGCACCGTGACGCCGGCGCTGTCCGCAAATCGCGGCAGCGCATCCGCCAGCGATCCCGCCGGGATGCTGTAGCCGCGCGCGCCGGCCTGCGTCACCGCGGCACCCTGCGCCTGCGCGGCAGAGACCGGCAGCATCGCGGCGGATGCGGCGGACAGGGCCAGCGCCGCGTGCACGGCAGCGGTAAGACGGGTCAGCTGGCATTGCGTGCCTCGGGCTGGTCGGGCGCCGCTTGCGCGGCCGGCGGGGTAGTAAGCCATGGTCGTCCTTTGGATCCAACAGGTATCGGCATCCGTGTGCCTATACAGACCATGACCCTCGTGAAATCAAAACCGGACAGCATTTGCAAAAATATTATCAACGCGCCCAAAAAATGCGCGACAACTCCGTGAATGTGGCGTGCCATGCTGGCGTGCGGCCTTACGCCGCAGCGGCGCGGGGCGCGATCGTCACCCAGTACGGCGTGCGAAAGCGCACCTGCACGGGCAAGGTCGCGGGCAGCGCAGCCAGCACCGCGTCCGTATCGTGCAACTGGAACGCGCCAGAGATGCGCAGGTGCGCGATCTCGGGATCGCAGCGCAGGATGCCCTGCCGGTAGCGGCCGAGCTCGGCCGCGAAGGCGTCCAGCCGCAGTGCGCTGGCGTACAGCACGCCACGCAGCCAGTCGCTGGCATGCGGGTCAGCGGGCGACGCCGTGCCGGCGCCATCGGGCGACAGGCTGCTTTGCTCGCCAGCCGCCACGTCCACGTAGCGTCCCGGCTGCCCGGCGCTACTGACGCGCACGCGTCCTTCCTGCACGCTGAGCTGGCAGCGTCCGCCCTCCTCGCGCACACAGAACCGCGAGGCCTGCGCTTCGATATCGCCCAGCCGCGTGCGCACGATGAACGGACGCGGATGGCTGGCGGGGTCCGTCACCGCATGAACGGCGATCTCGCCGGCGCGCAGGCGCAACAGGCGTGTCGCTTCGTCGAACAGCACGTCGACGGCGCTGGAGGTATTCAGGTGCAGCGTGGAACCGTCTGCCAGCATCACGTCGCGCCGCTCGCCCGCGGCGCTGCGGTAGTCGGCGCTCCAGTCCAGGGGATCGGCCCGCCATGCGGCCCAGCCAAGCGGCCCAGCCACGATCAGGGCAATCAGCGTCTTCAGCGCGGCGCGGCGGCTCTTGAGGTCCGGCCGATTCAGCGTCGCCATGCCCAGCGCCGACGGAATCAGGCCGAAGCGCGCATTCACGCGCTGCGCCCGCTGCCAGGCATGTTCGTGCTCGGCCTTGCTGGCGCGCCATTGGTCGCAGGCGTGCACGTCTGCGTCCGTGGCCCGTCCCGAGCTCAGCCGCAACAGCCACCGCGCGGCTTCGCGCGCGACGTTGCGCTCAACAGCCGGCAGCTCGCCAGGCGGATCGGCTTGCGCGCTCACATCACCGCCATGATGCATTGCTCGTATCCCTTGGTGATGTAGCGGTGCACGGTGCGCAGCGACACGCCGAGCTTGTCGGCGATCTCGTTATGGCTCAGCCCTTCCAGTTGCGCCATCAAAAACGCCTGGCGGGCAGGCAGCGACAGGCCGGCCAGCATTTCTTCGATCTCCTGCAGTGTTTCCAGGATGATGAGCCGCTGTTCCGGGGAAGGAGCAAGCGCCTCGGGCATCAACGCCAGCGCTTCCATGTAGGCCTGCTCTACCGAACGGCGGCGATGGTGGTTCAGCAGCAGGCGCTTGGCGATGGTGGTGAGGTAGGCGCGCGGCTCGCGCAGTGCGTCCAGTTCGTGCCGGTGCCGCAGCACGCGCACGAAGGTGTCCTGCGCAAGATCGGCGGCATCGAAGCTGTTGCCCAGCTTGGCGCGCAGCCAACCGTGCAGCCATCCGTGATGGGTGCGATACAGCATGTTGACGGCGTCGCCCGAGGCGAGCACGGAATTCGGCACGGACGGCTCCCTGACTCTCAACTACAACAAGCACAACTAAAAATTCATAACTACAAATAGCAATCGTTCTCATTCTAAATGCAAAACCATGATTTTGGTCAAATTCGCGCGTCGGGCTTGCGGAGATATCATCCGTACGACGTCCGCCGCCTCCCGCGGCGGCGCTTTCCACAGGCTGATCCCATGCTCTACGCCGTCCTGCAATTTCTCCATGTCATGGCCGTGATCCTATGGGTGGGCGGCATGCTGTTCGCCCACTGTTTTCTGCGGCCGGCGGCCGCGAAACTGGAACCCCCCGTGCGGTTGCGGCTTCTGGCCTCGGTGCTGGGGCCTTTTTTGAACGCCGTGCTGGCAGCCATCGTCCTGATCCTGGTGACCGGCGCGTGGATGATCGGCTCGTCGGCCAGCCAGGCCGCGCAGACGGGGGGCTCGTTCTTCATGCCTCGCAACTGGACGCTGATGGCCAGCGGCGGCATCGTGATGATCGGGATCTTCGGCCACATCCGGTTCGCGCTGTTCAAGCGGCTGGCCGCAGCGGTGGCGGCGTCCGACTGGCCCGCGGGCGGTCAGGCGATGGGCGGCATCCGGCGCTGGGTGGGCGTGAACCTGCTGCTCGGAATCGCCATCGTGGCCGTCATGTTTCTGGGCTAGCGAAGGGACAGGCCGGCGCCCTGACCGATCGGACAATCGCCGGTTGCTATCGGAAATCTTGGCCTTGATGCAATACGCCGTACATCCGCGCTGGCCACACTGCGGATGACTCTCGCGGGTCACGTCAACGACAACAGGGAAATCCCATGATCAAACGTGTATTGCATCTGGCCGCTTCCGGCCTCTTCGCCGCCGGCGCCGCCCAGGCCTCCTCCATCGACAACAGCGCCATCGGCCAGCCCGAGTTCCGCGCGCACAAGGCCACCTACGGCGTGGTCTACCGCCTGCCGGCCGAGGTGAACGCCGTGCTTGACGCCAAGGTCAACGGCGTCCTCAAGGAAGATCTGATCAAACTCGGCTTGAAGACCGAAGCCGACACGCCCAATCTGCCGCACGTCACCGTGGTCCACATCCACAATGCCGATCCGCAGACGCCGGCGCGCATGCTCAAGGCGCTGCCCAAACCGCCGGCGCCGCTGCGGGTAACGCTCAAGACCTTCTATCCCACCGAGGCCGCCAAGGGCGCGGGCCATCCGTGGTGGCTGGACCTGGGCGTGGTCAAGAGCGGCCAGGGCTTCGAGGACATGATGCGCTACAACACCGTGGCCACCGCCGCCCTCGCCCCGCTGCGCGACGGCCCGCTGCCGCGCGTGACCGGCCCTGTGTACGCCAAGATGGGCGACGCCGGCAAGGAACTGGTCAAGACACTGGGCGTGAGCGGCGTGAACGTCATGCAGGACGGCAAGGAAGTGCGCGCGCACAATCCGCACACCACGCTGGTCTACAGCATGACGCCGTACGACGCGCGGCTGCAGGACGCCATGAAGGCAGAATCCGACAAGTTCAACGCCGTGCTGCCCGACGGCATCGAGACGACGTTCAAGGACGTCTCCATCGTGGAAATCGGCTTCGCAGGCAATGTGGTGCGCGAGATCTACCGCGTCAGCCTGGAAGACGGGTCGGTGCTGGACGTGGCGTCGGGCAAACCGGTCGCCAAGTAGCATCGAGGATCCGGGGCTCAAATCACAAGCAGGGCCATCGCCGCATGCTGCCATTCCATGGCAGTATTGCGGCGTCCGCCCTCCGCCTGCCCCCATGTCCCGCACCGAACGCCTCCTGGATCTGCTCCAGACCCTGCGCCGCCACCGCCTGCCCGTCAGCGGGCATCGGCTCGCGGCCCAGATGGGCGTCAGCCTGCGCACGCTGTATCGCGACATCGCCACGCTGCAATGCCAGGGCGCGGAGATCGAGGGGGAACCCGGCGTGGGTTACGTGCTGCGGCCCGGCTTCATGCTGCCGCCGCTGATGTTCAGCACCGAAGAGATCGAAGCGCTGGTGCTGGGCACGCGCTGGGTGGCCCGCCGCTCCGACGAGCGATTAGGGCTGGCCGCCCGCAATGCGCTGGCCAAGATCGGCGCGGTGCTGCCGCAGGAACTGCGCGACGAGCTCGACGCCATCCCGCTGCTGGTTGCCCCCAGCGCCGTGGCCGTCACTGACCGGGTCGACGTGGCGCTGATCCGCCAGGCCATCCGCGGCGAACAGAAGCTGGAAATCACGTACCGCGATGACAAAGGGTCCGATTCCAGCCGTGTCATCTGGCCGTTCGCGCTGGGCTTTTTCGACAGCGTGCGGCTGGTGATGGCCTGGTGTGAATTGCGCGGCGACTTCCGGCATTTCCGCACCGACCGCATCGCCACCCTGGCCATCGGCGCCAGGTATCCCAAACGGCGGCACATCCTGCTCAAGGAGTGGCGCGCGCTGGATCACGAGGCGCGCAAGGACTGACGTTCACTACTGCCAAAAACTGACAGTACCCCTGCCTATGATGAGCGCGTCTATCCCCCGGAGCGCATCATGTCAGACACCAATTTCGTCATCCTGTATGTGGAAAAGCCGCAGGCCAGCGCCGCGTTCTACAGCGCGCTGCTGCAGCGTCCGCCCATCGAATCGTCGCCCACGTTTGCGCTGTTTGCGCTGGACTCCGGGTTGATGCTGGGTTTGTGGTCGCGCTACACGGTGGCGCCGGCGGCGGCTGGACGCGGCGGTGCGTCCGAGCTGGCGTTCACGGTGGCGGACGCCGCCGCGGTAAACCAGCGCCATGTGGACTGGAGCCTGCGGGGCCTGCCCATCTTGCAGCCGCCCACCGACATGGACTTTGGCCGCACCTTTGTCGCACTGGACCCCGACGGCCATCGCCTGCGCGTATTTGCCCCCGCGCCGGCGCCGGTGCCGGCCGCGCCGCGGACGGAACGCGCCGTCGCCGCCGTCTGACAACAAGCGGCCGCGCCGAGGGGCGCGGCCGCTGATCACGCGTCACGCACGCTGCCGGCGCGCGTTCATGGCGACCGCTTCGCCTCGCTTCTTGAACAGCAGGTAGTACGCCGCCACCAGCAACAGCAGAAACGGCACGCCGAACACCAGCGTCAGCTTGAAGACGGCGGTGAAGTACGTGGTCAGCAAAATTGCCAGCATCACGCCCGCGCCCAGCAGTGTCAGCACCGGAAAGCCCGGCATGCGGAACGACAGCTTCGCACCGCCTTCGCGCACCCAGCGGCGGCGGAAGAAGTAGTGCGTCACGAAGATCATCATCCAGGTAAAGAGCGCGCCGAACATCGAGATGGCCATCATCAGCGTGAAGGCCGTCTCGGGATACAGCACGTTCAGCACCGTGGCGATGGCAATGCCGCTGGTGGACAGCAGCAGCGCGTTCAGCGGCGTGCCGTTGCTGGACAGCCGGCCCATCGCCGACGGCGCGTGGCCCGCGCGCGACAGGCTGAACATCATGCGCGTGGTGATATAGAGCTGGCTGTTCATGGCGGACAGCGCGGCCACCAGCACGATGAAGTTGATGACGCCCGCGGCGCCCGGAATATCAAGCACCAGCATTACCTGCACGAAGGGACTGTCGCCCTTGCCGGCTTGGTCCCACGGCACGATGGCCAGGATCAGCGCGAGCGTCAGCAGATAGAACACGACGAGCCGGACGATGGTGGCGCGAAACGCCTGCTTGACGGCGCGCTCGGGATCCTCGGCTTCGCCGGCCGCCACGGCGATCATCTCGACGCTCAGGTAGCTGAAGATCGAGATCACGACCGCGATCCACATGCCCCACATGCCGTTCGGAAAGAATCCGCCATGCGCGGTGTAGTTCACGGTGCCGTACTGCGGACTGCCCCAGACCACATAGGCGCCCAGGAAGATGAATCCGATGATGGCGCTGATCTTGATTGTCGAGAACCAGTATTCGATCGTGCCGAACGCCTTGACGCTCAGCGCATTGATCAGGATGAGGGCCGCGGAAAAGATACACACCCAGAGCCATCCCGGCACGCCGGGAAACCAGAAAGCCATGTACTTGGCCACCGCCGTGACCTCCGTGCCCACCGCCAGCACCACGCAGGACCAGTACGCATAGCGCACCAAAAAGCCCGCAAGCGGGCTGATGTAATGCTCGGCGTAGGCGCCGAACGAGCCGGACGTGGAATGCGCCACGGTCATTTCGGCCAGGCAGGCCATGAGCAGCAGCGTGATCAAGCCGCCGATGGCATAGCTGATGAGCACGCTTGGCCCGGCAAAGCCGATGGCGAACTTACTGCCCAGGAACAGGCCTGTGCCGATGGCCCCGCCGATCGCGATCATGCTCATCTGACCGGGCGTCAGCCGGCGCTTGAGCCCCTGTTCGCGTTCGGCAATCTGGCCGAACCCTTTCTGTTGTTGCATTGTCTCCTCCTGTATTGCGCATTGTTGTGTGATGTACGGCCCCTTGCGGGGCCGGCGCGATGAGGGGTTGAACCCGGAATCAGGTCACGGCGGAACGCTGCTTGAACTCGGGCTTGTCCCACGCGCGGGTGTCCAGCACGTCCTTCAGGATGTCGACCGCGTCCCAGACATCGGCGTAGCCGAAATACAGCGGCGTCAGGCCGAACCGCAGGACTTCGGGCTCGCGGTAATCGCCGATCACGCCGCGCGCGATCAGCGCCTGCATGACCTCGAAGCCGTTGGGATGACGGAAGCTGACATGGCTGCCGCGATCGGCGTGCGTGCGCGGCGTCACCAGCGTCAGCGGATGGCCGGCGCAACGCGATTCCACCAGCTGGATGAACAGGTCGCTCAGCGCCAGCGACTTCTTGCGCACTTCGTCCATGCCGGCGGCGCGCGCCACATCCAGGCCGCACTCGACCATCGACAGCGACACGATGGGCTGCGTGCCGCACAGATAGCGGCGGATACCGCCCGCGGGCTCGTAGGCGACGGCCATGTCGAACGGGCGGCTATGGCCCCACCAGCCGGACAACGGCTGCCAGAAGTCCTTGGTGTGGCGCGGCGCCACCCAGATGAAGGCAGGCGAACCGGGGCCGCCATTCAGATACTTGTAGGTGCAGCCTACCGCGAAGTCGGCATTGGCGCCGTTCAGGTCCACGGGCACCGCGCCGGCGGCGTGCGCCAGATCCCAGATGGCCAGCACGCCGTGTTCATGCGCCTGGGCGGTGACGGCGGCCATGTCGTGCATCTGGCCGCTGCGGTAATTGACGTGGGACAGCAGCATGACGGCGACGGAATCGTCCAGCGCCTTGTCCAGCGGCAGGTCGTCGTCGATCAGGCGCATCTCGTAGCCCTGCTGCAGCAGGTCGATCATGCCCTGAATCATGTACAGGTCGGTGGGGAAGTTGTCGCGCTCGGACAGGATGACGCGGCGCGCGGGGTGCTTATGCTGCTGGATGCGCAGCGCGGCGGCCAGCGCCTTGAAGATGTTGAGCGACGTGGTGTCGGTGATGACCAGCTCGCCCTCGCGCGCGCCCAGCAGGCTGCCCAGCTTGTCGCCCAGCCGCGCGGGCAGGTCGAACCAGCCCGCGGTGTTCCAGCTTCGGATGAGGCCCGTGCCCCATTCGTCCGTAATGACCTGCGCGGCGCGGGCCGCGGCGGTCTTGGGCAGCACGCCCAACGAATTGCCGTCCATGTAGAGCACGCCGGGCGGCAGGTTGAATTGTTCTTTCACGTGGGCCAGGGGATCCTGGCGATCGGCATTGACGCAGTCGTCGCGAGTGTTCATGTTCTGTTCCTTCCAGCAGATTTCCGGATACATGCTATCAGCGCGGTCAGGCCGAAAAATTGCAAATCCAGTCGTGACTTACCCGTATTTTTCGCATTAAATTGCATTCATCATAATTTTTTCGAATTGAATTGCTCCATGCAGATCGACGTCATAGACCAGCGCATTCTGGCCCGCCTGCAGGAGGACGGCCACCTCAGCAATCAGGACCTGGCCGAGCAGGTGGCGCTGTCGCCATCCGCGTGCCTGCGCCGCGTGCGCGCGCTGGAAGAAGCCGGGCTCATACGCGGCTACCGCGCGTTGCTGGATGCCGAGAAACTGGGCTTCGAACTGGAGGCCATCGTCCATGTGTCGCTGGACCAGTCGCGCGCCGGCTGGCACGAGGAATTCCTGGCCGGCATCGCGCTGCACGACGAAATCACCGAGGCCAGCATCGTCACCGGCGCGTCCAATTACATCCTGACCGTCCGCACGCGCAACCTGTCGGCGTTTTCAAATTTTGTCGAGGACAAGCTCAGCAAGCTTCCGGGCGTGCGCGATCTTTGTTCGCATATCGTCATGCGCAAAGTGAAGAACCGGCAAGGCATGCTGCCGCTGGCGGCCTGGCGCTAAGTTGACCGAGCCGTCCGCATGACGCGGGGCGCGCTAGGTTGGCGCGTGCTTCAAAAAGCCGAAGACCGTCACGAAATGGCAGGCCGTGCCGCCCATGACGAACAGATGCCAGATGCCGTGCGCATGGCGCCAGCGTTTGTCATTGGCATAAAACAGCGTGCCGGTGGTGTAGATGGCGGCGCCCGCCAGCAGCCATGTCAGCCCCGCCATCGACAGCGCGCCCGCGATCGGCGCGGCGAAGGCCACGCCCAGCCAGCCCATGACCAGATACAGCGGCAAGGCGGGCGGCGCGTTGCGCGCCCACCAGAGTTCGCGGCTGATGCCCACGAAGGCCAGCAGCCACATCGCCACGCCCATCGCGGCGCCCCAGCGATGGTCCACCGGGCCGAACGCCAGCGGCGTGTACGTGCCGGCGATCAGCAGGTAGATCGCGCAGTGGTCGGCTTTGGCCCACATCGCCTTGCGGCGCCCTTGCGTGCAATGGAACAGGGAAGACGACGCATACACCGCGATCATCGACGCCGCGAACACCGCGCAACTGACGATTTGCCGCGTGTCCACGCGCAGCTCGGCCGCGCGCGTGATCAAGGCGCCGGAAGCCAGCACCGCCAGCGCCAGCCCGGCCAGATGCGTCACGCCATTGAGTCGTTCGCCTTCCTGCATGTACGCCTCCCGCTCCGGCGACGTGCCGGCGCCTGTCATCATGGCGGGCTTGTGTGACAGGCGCGGGTCAGCGGGATCACCCCACGAAATCCACCGCGGCCGGATAGCCGTCAATGGCGCGCGCGGACAGGATCGCGCGCTGCACCGCGATCGCCATTACCTCGGCGGCCATGACGCCCAGCAGCATCACGTTGGCGGACTTGCCCGACGCCCCCGTACCCAGCGCAAAGATCGTGTCGCCGTCGAGCATGGTGTGAATGGGGTTGATCGTGCGCGCCAGCCCGTCGTGCGCCATGCCGGCGATCTTCTGGGCTTCGGCCTTGGTGATCCGGGCGTCCGTGGCCACGGCGCCAATGGTGGTGGCCGCGCCCGCGCGCATCGACTTGGGCAGGTCGCCCGCCAGGATGGCCGCGCGCGTGTCGAACAGCATCTTGCCGTCTTCGGTGCGCGCGCCGGCCAGGATGCGCCCCGTGGCCGGGTCCAGCACGTCGCCCACGGCGTTGACCGCGACGATGGCGCCCACCGTCACGCCCGCCACCGTCAGCGACGCGCTGCCGATGCCGCCCTTCATGGCGCGCTTGGGACCATACAGCTTGCCCACCGTCGCCCCGGCGCCCGCGCCCACGTTGCCTTCCTGCGGGGCGTCGGCCGTGGCCGAACGGCAGGCCTGATAACCGGCGGCGGCATCGGGCCGCACCGACGCGTCGCCCACGCCCAGGTCGAACAGCACCGCGCAAGGCACGATGGGCACGACCGCCACGCCCACATCAAAGCCGATCTTCTTTTCTTCCAGATAGCGCATCACGCCCGACGCCGCATCCAGGCCGAAGGCGCTGCCGCCCGTCAGCACAATTGCGTGCACCTTGTCGACCATGTTGATCGGATTGAGCAGATCGGTCTCGCGCGTCCCGGGCGCCGCGCCGCGCACGTCCACACCGCCCGTCGCGCCGGTCTCGGCAATGATGACCGTGCAGCCGGTAGGCCGGCGGGTCTCGGTGTAATGCCCCACCCGCAAGCCGGCGACATCGGTAATGCTGCCGCCGCCGGGCATCGACCCCGTGCCGCCGGCGCCCTGCGCGGGCATCGTGCCGGCTGCGGCAGCGCCCGCCGCCGCCATCATGAACGCACGCCTGTTCCATTGCTGTTCCACACCCGTCTCCGTCAAGGTACTGCCTGAAGGATCCCGGACCGACTGCGCCCGGCGTTCGGTACTGCCATATGACTTGAAGCTATATTTTTACTATTCCATATGCTTTGTGGAAAAATAGGCCGGTTGTTAGAGTGCCGCTACGCCGGAGGGCATTGCAGGCCCACATGCTCTCCACAGTGATCATCCGTGGAGCATTGTCATGAAACTCTTCCGTACGCTTTTCATCGCCGGCCTCGTGCAGGTCGCCGCCCTGTCCACCGCCCATGCCCAGTCCGAACTGGACCAGATCAAATCCGCGGGCGTCTTCAAGATCGGCACCGAAGGCACCTACGCGCCTTTCACCTTCCACGACGCATCGGGCAAGCTTACCGGCTTTGACGTGGACATTGGCCGCGCCATCGCCGAGCGCCTGGGCGTGAAGGCGCAATTCGTCGAAGGCAAGTGGGACGGCCTGATCGCCGGCCTGGACGCCAAGCGCTACGACGCGGTCATCAATCAGGTGGGCATCACGGATGCGCGCCGCGCCAAGTACGACTTCTCCGACCCCTACATTTCGTCCGCGGCCGTGCTGATCGTGCGCGACGACAACACCAGCATCAAGTCCTTCGCGGACCTGAAGGGCAAGAAGTCCGCCAACACGCTGACCAGCAACTTCGGCAAGCTGGCGCAGAACCATGGCGCGGAAGTCGTCGCCGTGCAGGGCTTTAACGAAGCCATCGACCTGCTGACCTCCGGCCGCGTTGAAGCCACCGTCAACGACAACCTGTCGTTCCTGGACTTCAAGAAGCAGAAGCCCAACGCCCGCGTGAAGATCGCGGCCACCGACAAGACGGCGGAGTTCAGCAATTCTGGCGTTTTGATCCGCAAGAACAATCCCGAGCTGCAGGCTGCCATCAACAAGGCGCTGGCCGACATCAAGGCGGACGGCACGTACAAGACCATCTCGGTCAAGTACTTCGGCACGGACCTGTCCGCGCAATAAGCAACTGGAGCGCCCATGACGCTGCCCACCTGGCTGCACGCCATCCTGCCCGATTGGCTGCTGGCAAAAATTGGCGAATGGTCGGTGCCGGCCTGGGTGCAGCTGATGGCGGATTCGTTCTGGCCGCTGCTGCACGCGGGGCTGGTCTTCACGGTTCCGCTGACGCTGATGTCGTTTGCGCTGGGTCTGGCCCTGGCCTTCGTGGTGGCGCTCATCCGGCTGTTCGGCCCCGCGCCGCTGGTGGCGGTGGTGCGCTTCTATGTCTGGCTCATCCGCGGCACGCCGCTGCTGGTGCAGCTTTTCGTGATCTTCTACGGCCTGCCCAGCGTGGGCATCGTGCTGGATCCGTTGCCCGCCGCGCTGATCGGCTTCACGCTGAACGTCGGCGCCTACAACTCCGAAGTGATCCGCGGCGCGATCGAGTCGATCACCAAGGGACAGTGGGAAGCGGCCTATTCGCTCAGCATGACGCGCGGCCAGGCTTTGCGCCGCACGATCCTGCCGCAGGCGGCCCGCGTGGCCGTGCCGCCGCTGTCCAATTCGTTCATCGCGCTGGTCAAGGACACGTCGCTCGCGGCGGTGCTGACGGTGCCCGAAATTTTCCAGGCCGCGCAGCGCATCGCGGCTGTCACGTATGAACCGCTGATCCTCTATACGGAAGCCGCGCTGATCTATCTGGCGTTCAGCTCCGTCCTGTCCGCGGCGCAAGTGCGGCTGGAACGGCGCTTCGGCCAGCATGCGATGTTTAGCGAGAAGACCCGATGATCCGCCTTGAAAAAATCGAAAAGTCCTTTGGCGGCAATCCCGTGCTCAAGCAGGTGGATGTCCAGATCGACGAAGGCAGCGTCACCGCCTTGATCGGTCCGTCGGGCAGCGGCAAGAGCACCCTGCTGCGCTGCGTGAACCTGCTGGAAGTGCCGGATCGCGGCCGGCTGGAGATCGGGCCGGAAACGGTCGACTTTGAACCTGGGCGCAAACTTGCCCGCGAACAGGTCCAGGCGGTGCGCAAACAGACCGGCATGGTGTTCCAGAACTTTCAGCTCTTTCCGCATCAGACCGTGATCGGCAATGTGATGGAAGGGTTGGTGACGGTGCAGAAATGGCCCACCGACCGCGCGCGTGCACGGGCGGAGGAATTGCTGCGCAAGGTGGGGATGCTGGAGAAGGCGGAAGCCTGGCCCGCGAATCTGTCCGGCGGCCAGCAGCAACGCGTGGCGATTGCCCGCGCGCTGGCGCCCGCGCCACGTGTTCTGCTGTGCGACGAGCCGACGTCGGCGCTGGATCCGGGCTTGGCCGCGGAGGTGGTGGATGTGCTGCGCCAGTTGGCCGCGGAAGGCATGACGATGCTGATGGCCACGCATGATCTGCGGCTGGCGGCGAGCGTGTCGCGGGAGGTGGTGTTTTTGCTGGATGGCGTGGTGGTGGAAGCCGGCGATTCGCGGTCGGTTTTCACGAATCCGAGTGATTCACGCACGGCGACGTTCGTGTCGACGCTGACGCAGGAAGCGCCGTAGAACTGGGATCTCATAGATCTCGGTGTCTGACACCCTCTGCGAGGCTGCCGCGAGTTGACGATCGTCTCAAGAGGGTGTCAGACACCAGCCGCAATCTGATCCCGGTGTCTGACACCCTCTGCGAGGCCGCCGCGAGTTGACGATCGTCTCGCCAGGGTGTCAGACACCTGCCGCAATCTGATCTCGGTGTCTGACACCCGCTGCGAGGCCGCCGCGAGTTGACGATCGCCTCACCAGGGTGTCAGACACCTGCCGCAATCTGATCTCGGTGTCAGACACCCGCTGCGAGGCCGCCGCGAGTTGACGATCGCCTCACCAGGGTGTCAGACACCTGCCGCAATCTGATCTCGGTGTCTGACACCCGCTGCGAGGCCGCCACGAGTTGACGATCGTCTCACCAGGGTGTCAGACACCTGCCGCAATCTGATCTCGGTGTCTGACACCCTCTGCGAGGCCGCCGCGAGTTGACGATCGTCTCGCCAGGGTGTCAGACACCTGCCGCAATCTGATCTCGGTGTCTGACACCCGCGGCGAGGCCGCCGCGAGTTGACGATCGTCTCACCAGGGTGTCAGACACCTGCCGCAATCTGAACTCGGTGTCTGACACCCTCTGCGAGGCCGCCGCGAGTTGACGATCGTCTCACCAGGGTGTCAGACACCTGCCGCAATCTGAACTCGGTGTCTGACACCCTCTGCGAGGCCGCCACGAGTTGACAATCGTCTCGCCAGGGTGTCAGACACCTGCCGCAAGCCGCCGATTGCTATTTGGGTGGCAGCGAGCCCGCCGGGTCGACCGCCTGGCCGTCGTAGCGTAATTCGAAATACAGGCCGACCTGCTTGCTGTCGCTGTTGCCCATTTCGGCGATCTTCTGGCCTTGCGACACGCGCTGGCCTTCCTTGACCAAGAGCTTGCTGTTGTGCGCGTAGATGCTAAGGAAGCTGGCGTTGTGCTTGACGATGACCAGATGGCCGTAGCCGCGCAGGCCGCTGCCAGAGTAGGCCACCGTGCCGGGCGCGGCCGACACGACGGGCGTGCCTGCGGAATTGCTGATGACGATGCCGTTCGAGTGGGATCCGTCGTAGCCGCGTGTGACCTTGCCTTGCGCGGGCCAGACCAGCGAGATCGCGCCCGGTGGCGCGGTGCGCCGCTTGCCGGATGAGGCGGTGGCGCGCGGGGCAGGTTTGGGGTTGGCTTTGGTGCTGGCCTTGCTGGGCGGCGAGGTGCGCGCCTGGCCGGCAGGCGGCTCGACCCGCAGCAACTGGCCGACTTCGATCGAGTTGGAGTTCGACAGCTTGTTCCACCGGACCAGATTGCTGACGGTCGTGCCTTCCTTGCGCGCAATCTGATAGAGCGTGTCGCCCGATTCGACCCGGTAATAGCCCGGCTGGACCTTGGTCGTTCCGCAGGCGGTCAGCAACACCAGCAGCGCCGCCATCATCGCGCCCAGCCATAGACGGGCATACGGTCCGGCGCGTTCAAGTCCGGCGTGTCCCCGCCTGGCGGGCCGGGAGGCAACGGCCAAAGTCGAAACGGGCGAGGTGCAATCGGACGCTGTCGAACGGGATGAGTTCGAAACGGACAAGGTCGAAACGGACACGTTCGAAACGGACAAGGAAAGCTCTGAAACCTGGGGCACGGGATCGCGTGTCGGAAAGAAGTGCGTTCAAGGGTACCAAGAAATTGGGAACGCTTGGCATAGAATGCCTGCATGCCTTCGTCGACACGCCTCCTGTGCACGCTGCGCGCCCTGCGCGCCGAGGGCGTGCTTTGGCTGGCGATTCTGGCATTGGCGCTGCGGGCACTGGTCCCCGCCGGCTACATGCCGGACACCCGCGCGCTGCATGATGGCCGGCTCGAGGTCACCTTCTGCTCGGCGGCGGGCAACGTGTCGTCGTTCAGCGTGGCGCTGCCGTCCGATGATGGGGGTAAGGCCCCGCACGACAGCGCCAACACCGGCGCGCAATGTCCCTTCGGCCTGCTTGTGCACGTCACGCCCGCCACCGCGCCGGCCATGACGCCGCTGCTGCTGTCGGCCGCCGGACACCCCCCGTTCCCTCCCCCACTGCGCGCCCTGCCCGCGCAGCCCGCCCACGGTCCGCCGCTGGGTTCGCGGGCCCCGCCACCGCTGGCCTGACCTCGTCCAGGATCGCCCCCGCCCCTTACTACTAATTAGTAAGACGCTGCGGACGGCAATTGCCGCACGGCCAGTCCGCGCGGCCGACTCGTCAATCCAGAGGTTTCAATGAAATCCCTTTTCTCGCGTACGCCCGCCGGCGTGACGCGCGCCGCCCCGACGTCGGGCGCTCCCGACCCGCGCCGGCGCCTGCTGCTGTCGACGCTGGCCCTGCTGCCGCTGGCCGGCTGCGGCCCCGAGGTCCCGCCGCTGCACGGCATGGACCTGTCCGGCATGACCACCGGCGATTTCCAGTTGCAGGACACTGACGGCAAGACCCGCAGCCTGGCCGACTACCGCGGGCATCCGGTCATGCTGTTCTTCGGCTTCACCCAATGCCCGGACATCTGCCCGACGGCACTGACCCGGGCGGTCGAAATCAAGACGCTGCTGGGCAAGGACGCCGACAAGCTGCGCGTCCTCTTCATCACTGTCGACCCCGAGCGCGACACGCCCGAAATCCTGCGCGCCTACACCCAGGCCTTCGACCCCGGCTTCGTCGGCCTGCGGGGCACGGCGGAACAGACCCGCGCCGCCGCCCAGGCCTTCAAGGTGTTCTACCAGAAAGTCCCGACCGGCTCGTCCTACACCATGGACCACACCGCGCTGACGTACCTCATCGACGCCGAAGGCAAGCTGCGCGTGGCGCTGCGCCATCAGCAGAGCGCGCAGGAATGCGCGCAAGACCTGCGCACCGTGCTCTGAACCCAGTCAAGGAAACCCTCATGAAAAAGCTTTCGATCAAACCCCTGGCCGCCGTCTTCGCCGTGGCCCTGGCCGGATTCAGCCATTCCGTGCTGGCACAGGACGCCGGCCTGACCGTGCAGGACGCCTGGGTGCGCGCCACGGTGCCCAACCAACACGCGACCGGCGTGTTCATGCAACTCACATCCAAGGAAGCCGGCCGGCTGGTCGGCGTGGAATCGCAGGCGGCCAAGCACGTGGAAGTGCACGAGATGGCGATGCAGGACAACGTCATGAAGATGCGCCAGGTCGCCGGCGTCGACTTGCCCGCTGGGCAGGCGGTTGAGCTCAAGCCCGGCGGCTACCACGTCATGCTCATCGACCTGGCCAAGCAGATCGTGCCGGGCGACCACGTCGCCCTGACGCTGATCGTGGAGGACGCGGCTCGCAAGCAACGGCGCGTGCCGATCGACGCGGTGGCCCGGCCGCTGAATGCGGCCGCCGCGCCGGCCGCCGGTCACGGCCACTGATGGCGGGCGGCAGGCGCTCATCGCGCGCCTGCCGCGTGCCGCGGAGCGCACATATGGGGGACACATTGACCCGCCGCTTGACAGCGCTGCCCTCCGATTCACCATACAATGCCTGCACATCCGACGCCCGCGCCTTCCGGCCCGGGCTGCCGCCGGCCACCGCCGCCGCGCTCCGGATGCCAGCGTTCCGCGCAGCCGGGCGTTCGTAACTGCCGGCAGGCTGGCCGGCGCCTCTGTATCTGGATATGCCCGGTAGTTCCGCCTTTTCCTTCCTGCGTACCCTCTGCAGCCTGCGCTGGCTCGCCATCGCGGGCCAGGCCGCCACCGTCCTCGTCGCGAGCAGCGTGCTGGGCCTGGATCTGCCGCTGGAACCGCTGTGGCTGGGCGTGGGCCTCCTGATCGGCTTCAACGTCTACGCCAGCCTGCGCCTGCGCCATCCGCGCGACCTCTCCCACGCCACCGCCTTCGGCCACCTGTTCATCGACATGGCAGTGCTGGCCTGGATGGTGGGCTGGAGCGGCGGCATCAGCAACCCGTTCGGGACGATGTTCCTGATCCTGACCGCGCTGGCCGCGCTGGCGTTGCCCCGCAACTGGGCGCTCGCAGCGGCGCTGGCCGGCGTGCTTGGTTACGCCGCCGCCGCCATCTTCGGCCAGCCCCTGCGCGGCGACGTAGACCCCCACACCCTGCTGCTGTGGGGCCTGGGCGCCAATTTCCTGATTTCGGTGGTGGTGGTGCTGGTGTTCTCGACCCGGCTGGCCGCCGACATGCGCGCCCGCGAGCGCGAGCTGGCCCGCCTGCGCGAACGCTTCACCCGCAACGAGGGCATCGTCGCCCTGGCGACCCACGCTGCCGCGATGGCGCACGAGCTGAATACGCCGCTCGCCACCATGACGCTCCTGACAGACGAGATTGCCGCCGAGGTCCAGGACGACGAGGACCTGCGCGAAGACGTCACGACCCTCAGCCAGCTTCTGGCCCTGTGCCGGGAACGCATCCGCAATCTGGCGGTCCCAACCGCCGTGGATCTGGTTCGCGTCGTGGGGCAATGGCGCCTGATCCGGCCGACCATCGACCTGCAACGCTCGGGCACGCTGCCCACCAGCCTGCGCGTCGATCCGGCCATTGCCCACCTGCTGCAGGCGTTGCTGAACAACGCCGCGGACGCGGGGGAATCCGCCGACGCGCCCCGCGTGGACCTGCATCTGGAATACGGTTATGGCGCCCTGCGCGGCGAAGTCCGGGACTACGGGCAGGGCTTCGACCCCGACCATGCCGTGCTGCCGGCGACCAGCCTGTTCAACAGCGGCAAGCCGGGAGGGCTGGGCGTGGGCCTGGCCCTGTCGCACGCCACCGTGGAACAGATGGGCGGCGAAATGACCATGACCGCGGCCGAAGGCGGCGGCACCCGCATCCGCTTTTATTTGCCTCTCGGCAACCCCGGGACCTGAATGTGATGAATGCAAACGATCTTGGCCTGCTGATCGACGACGACGAACTCTACGTGCGCACCCTGCAGCGCAGCCTGTCGCGCCGGGGCCTGGAAACCCGAACCGCCACCGGCATCGCCGAGGCGCTGCGCGTGGCCGAGGAAATCCGTCCGGCCTTTGCCCTGGTCGACTTGCGTCTGGGCGAAGATTCGGGCCTGACCCTGATCCGCCCGCTGCGCGCCCTGCGCGAGGACATGCGCATCCTGCTGGTCACCGGCTATGCCAGCGTGGCGACCGCCGTGGAAGCCATCAAGCGCGGCGCCGACGACTACCTGCCCAAGCCAGCCACGGCGCCCATGATCCTGCGCACGCTGGGTCTGGTGAAGCCAGAAACAGTTACGATCGAAACGACCATGACGCCATTGCACCGCCTAGAATGGGAGCACATTCACCAGGCCCTGCACGAGACCGGCGGCAACGTTTCGGCCGCGGCGCGGCTTCTGGGCATGCATCGGCGCTCGCTTCAACGCAAGCTGGCCAAAAAACCGGGGCCGGAACGCGAGGTTCTCCCGGAATGAGTTGTGCGGGGCGACACATCTTTACAACACCCCCATGTGCACGTGCGACATATCGTCGCACCCCCTCCCTCCCCTCGGGGCTTCTGCTCCCCTAGGAAAACCCTGAATCCGCCGCCATTGGGCCGGATTTCTCCCAGGCAATGCGACCTTTCGTCGCAGGCTTGACCCAGATCAAACCGATAGGATGGACGTTGCTGCCTAGCAGCATTCCAGTCTGCTGCTTTGCAGCATTTCCCACCTTCCATCCAAGGCTGTACGTGAAACACCCCCTCCTTGCGACCCTTACGCGCATATTTGGCGTCGGCGCGGTCATGCTGCTTGGCGGCTGCAACATGGAAATCCTCTCCCCCAAGGGAGATATCGGCATCCAGGAAAAGACGTTGCTGCTGACGGCGACCGGGCTCATGCTCCTCGTCGTAATTCCAGTCCTCATCATGATCGTGGCGTTTGCCTGGAAATACCGCGCTTCCAACACCAAAGCTGATTACCAGCCCAAGTGGGCTCACTCCACGGCAATCGAAGTCGTGGTCTGGACCGTCCCTTGTATCATCGTGGCGATTCTTGCCGTGATCACCTGGCGCTCCACGCACGCGCTGGATCCCTACAAGCCGCTCGTGTCCGATCACAAGCCGGTGACCATCGAGGTGGTTTCGCTGGATTGGAAGTGGCTCTTCATCTACCCCGAATACGACATCGCCACGGTCAACGAGATCGCGTTCCCCGTGGACGTTCCGGTCAACTTCCGGATCACGTCGGCCTCGGTCATGAACTCGTTCTTCATTCCCCAGCTCGGCAGCCAGATCTACTCGATGGCCGGCATGGAGACCAAGCTGCACCTGAACGCGCGCGAAATCGGCACCTACGCCGGCATTTCGGCCAACTACAGCGGCGGCGGCTTCTCGGGCATGCGCTTCAAGGCGCACGCCATGTCGCAGGAAGGGTTCGACAACTGGATCAAGGAAGCGAAGGCTGCTCCCACCGCGCTGACCCCCGATGTCTACGCGGAACTGACCAAGCGCAGCGAGCGCAACCCGGTCGTGAAGTATTCGTCGGCGCCGCCCGCCATGTTTGATTTCATTCTGGGCAGCACGATGACCAAGATGGCCGGCGTGGACTCCGCCACGTGCACCTCCACGTCGAATAATCTGATCGCAGGAATCAACTAACAATGCTCGGGAAACTCACCCTCGAGGCCATTCCGTACCATGACCCCATCGTCATGGTTACGCTGGCCGCCGTGTGCCTGGGAGGCCTAGCGGTCTTCGGCGCCATCACCTACTTCAAGAAGTGGCAGTACCTGTGGACGGAGTGGCTCACCTCCGTCGACCACAAGCGCATCGGCGTGATGTACATCATCGTCGCGCTGATCATGTTGCTGCGCGGCTTTGCCGACGCCATCATGATGCGCACGCAGCTTGCCGTCGCGTCCGCGGACTCGGCCGGCTTCCTGCCTCCGCACCACTACGACCAGATCTTCACCGCCCACGGCGTCATCATGATTTTCTTCATGGCGATGCCCTTCATCACCGGGCTGATGAACATCGTCGTGCCGCTGCAGATCGGCGCCCGCGACGTGGCGTACCCGTTCCTGAACTCGTTGAGCTTCTGGCTGTTCGCCGCTGGCGTCGTGCTGATGATGCTGTCGCTGTTCGTGGGCGAATTCGCCGCGACCGGCTGGCTCGCGTATCCGCCGCTGTCCGGGCTGGACTACAGTCCAAGCGTGGGGGTGGATTACTACCTCTGGGCGCTGCAGATCTCCGGGCTAGGGACAACGCTTAGCGGCATCAACTTCATCGTCACCATCCTGCGCATGCGCGCACCGGGCATGACCCTGATGAAGATGCCGATCTTCACGTGGACCTCGCTGGTCACCAACGTCCTGATCGTCGCCGCCTTCCCCGTGCTGGCTGCGACCCTGGCGCTGCTGACGATGGACCGCTACCTGGGCACGCACTTCTTCACGAACGATGGTGGCGGCAACGTCATGATGTACGTGAACCTGATCTGGATCTGGGGTCACCCCGAGGTCTACATCCTGGTGCTCCCGGCGTTCGGCGTGTATTCGGAAATCGTTGCCACGTTCGCCCGCAAGACGCTGTTCGGCTACAAGTCCATGGTTTACGCCACGGCCGCCATCGGCGTGCTGTCGTTCCTGGTCTGGCTGCACCACTTCTTCACCATGGGCGCGGGGGCCAACGTCAATGCCTTCTTTGGCATAGCGACAATGATCATCTCGATCCCGACCGGGGCCAAGATCTTCAACTGGCTGTTCACCATCTACCGCGGCCGCCTGCGCATCACGACGCCGGTGCTGTGGACGCTGGGCTTCATGATCGTGTTCGTCATCGGCGGCATGACCGGCGTGATGCTGGCCATCCCCGGCGTGTCCTTCGTGCTGCACAACAGCCTGTTCCTGATCGCGCACTTCCACAACACCATCATTGGTGGCGTGGTGTTCGGCTGCATCGCCGGCATGATCTACTGGTTCCCGAAGGCGTTCGGCTTCACGCTGAACGAGCGTCTGGGCCGTTACTCGTTCTACTGCTGGTTCGTCGGTTTCTTCATGGCCTTCATGCCCCTGTACATCCTGGGCTTCAAGGGCATGACGCGTCGCCTGAACCACTACGACAACCCCGAATGGCAGCCTTACCTGCTGGTCGCGCTGGCTGGCGCCGCGCTGATCATGCTGGGCATCTTCTTCCTGCTGCAGCAAGTGTTTGTCTCCGTGCGTCAGCGCAAGCAGAACCAGGACGTCACCGGCGATCCGTGGGATGGCCGCACGCTGGAATGGTCGATCTCCTCGCCCGCGCCTTTCTACAACTTTGCCCACGTTCCTCACGTCGATGAACTGGACCAGTTCTGGGAAGACAAGCAAAGCGGCAAGGCGTACAAGCGCCCGGCCAAGTACGAAGACATCCACATGCCGAAGAACACCGCCGCCGGTGTCTGGATTGGCGCCTTTGGCCTGGTCATGTGCTTTGCGCTGATCTGGCACATCTGGTGGCTGTCGATCGCCGGCCTCGTGGGCATGATCGGTTCGTTCATCGTTCGCGCCTATGACCGCGACGTCGACTACTGGGTCCCGGCCGCGGAAGTCGAACGCATCGAAAACGCTCACTTTGACAAAATGCAGAAGGCCGCCTGAGCCATGATTCAAGCCGTAGCCACTCACCCCCACGCGGGTCACGACGATCACGCGCATCACGACGATGGATCCAAGACCGTTTTCGGTTTCTGGGTCTATCTGATGAGCGACTTGCTGATCTTTTCGGTGCTGTTCGCCACGTTCGCGGTGTTGTCCAACGCCACCGCGGGCGGTCCGTCCGGCAAGGAACTGTTCGACCTGAACTTCGTCCTGGTCGAAACGCTGTTGCTGCTGGTGTCCAGCTTCACCTTCGGCATGGCCAACCTGAACGTGCACGCCAACAACAAGAGCCGTGCCATGGGCTGGTTGATGGTCACGTTCCTGTTCGGCGCGGGCTTCATCGCGATGGAAATCTATGAATTCCATCACCTGATCAGCATCGGCGCCGACCCGGGCCGCAGCGCCTACCTGTCCGCGTTCTTCACGCTGATCGGTACGCACGGCCTGCACGTGACCTTTGGCCTGATCTGGATCATCGTCATGCTCGACATGATCCGCCGTCATGGCCTGGACTCGATCAACAAGCGTCGTCTGGCGTGCCTGAGCCTGTTCTGGCACTTCCTGGACATCGTCTGGATCTGCGTCTTCACCTTTGTCTATCTTCTGGGAGCCCTCTGATGTCGCACTCCGCTGCGGCCGCACACGGCCACGACGATCACGCCGCCGACCATGGCAGCCTGAAGTCCTACATCATCGGTTTCGTGCTCTCGCTGCTGCTCACCTTCGGCTCGTTCGGCCTGGTGATGCACGGCGCGCTGTCCCACAACGCCACGATCATTGGCGTGGTGGCACTGTGCATCCTCCAGCTGCTGGTTCAGCTGGTGTACTTCCTGCACATGGGCGCATCGAAGTCGTCCCGCGACAACCTGGCCACGTTCGTCTTCACCGTGATGATCATCTTCATCATCGTCGGTGGTTCGGCCTGGGTGCTGTACAACATGAACGTCAACATGGGCCACGCCATGTAATGACGGCTTGCCGATCCGGCAAGTAAAAACAGGCACCTTCGGGTGCCTGTTTTTTTTGGGGGAGCCGGATCAGCGCGGCGAAGCGGGCGGCGCCAGGTCCACCTCGGCGCGCCGTGCCAGTTCGGTGGCCGTCACACCCACGAACGGCTGCACGCGCGACGTCTGGTTCAGATCGCATCCGGCCGGGCCGGCAGCCGCATCGAGCACCTGCTTGATCGCACGTCCGCCCATCGGGCTGACCGGACCATTGTTGCCAAGCTGCCAGGCCAGCACGTCCGCCACCGCCATGCCGCAACGGGCCGGCGTCTTCGGCGTGCCGCCATGTTCGAGAAGCAGCCGCACCTTGTTGTCCATGCCCAGGTTCAGCATCGTCACCAGCGGCAGCACGTCCGCCGCCGCGACGCCCTCGATCCGCATGTCGGAATCGCTCCGGTCGGTCGGGTCCGCGCCCGCCTTCAGCCAGGCCTCGTACAGATCATCGGGCAGCCACGGCAGGCTGAGCGGCGCGATCCGGTTGCGCAGCGGTCCCGCCGTGCCGGCGGGCGCTGCCAGCGGCACCCCCGCGGCCACCAGCCGGTCCGCAGTGGCGCGCAGCCGCGCGCGCTGGCCGTCCCACGCCGCGCTGTTGCCGTCGGCCGCCGCGCGTTTCTCCATGTGATTCCACGTAGACAGCAGACTGGACAACGGCTCTGTCGAAAGCGGCGCCTGCGGGGGCTTGGCGGCCTGCACCAGCTGATCGATCAGGCCGGGTTGCAGATAGCGGACCGCCAGCGACAGTCCTTCGTTCAGCCCGTTGCGGTCCGGCGCTTCCTTGCTGGCGCCGTAGCCGCCGACTGCGGGATCGGCGCCATGGGCCAGCGCAAACGTCACGCGCTCGGGCACCGCATAGGCCGCCGTCGGCGTCAGATCGCCGCTCGGCGATTCGCGCAGGGCCTCGAGCAGCGGCGTTTCCCACATGGGGCTGTTGCCGTAATACATGCGGGTGTAGGCGGCATTGATGTCCGCGCCGCGCGCGAGCAGCTTTTCGGCAAACCAGAAATTCTTGGGCGTTTGCAGCGCCGCGTGCAGCGGCGTGCGCCCGTTCTTTTCGCGCGCGTTGGGATTGGCGCCCTTCTCCAGCAGGTAGACCAGGTTGTCGCGGTTTTCGCTGTAGTAGGAGATCCGGCGCATCAGTAGCGGCGTGCCGTTCGAATCCAGCGCATCCACCGGCGCGCCCGCGGCGATCAGGATGTCGGCCAGCGCATAGCGCTCCGCGGCTGGGCGGGTGTCCTTGACGTCCGGCAACGCGCTGGCGACCAGCGAGAACCCGTTGTCGGGGCCATCCGCCTTGGCGCCCGCGTTCAGCAGCACGCGCACCATTTCAAGTTGCTTGCGCGACACGGCCACGGCGAGTGCGGACCTGCCGTATTCGTTCACGCCGTTCGGATCCTGTCCGCCCGCGAGCTGGGTCCGCACCGCGTCCAGATCGCTCGCCTGGATCGCCTGAAAGATGATCAGGCGCGGACGGCAGACCTGCGCATCCAGCGCGGAGACTTCCAGCGCCGCGCCGATGCGCGACGCGATGTTGGCCGGAATGGTGTCCTCGGCGGCAAGGCGTTTTGTGCAATACAGCCGGTAGTCCTCGCGCGCCAGCGCCTCGTAATAGGCCCGCTGCTCACGCGATTTCTCGCGCTGTTTCCAGCGGGCGTCGGCGCGGTTCAGATAGGCGGCGGTGCGCGACGGATCGCGCCGCAGCACGTCGGTCAGGATGCGTTCCGCCTGCGCCGTGTCGCCCGATTCGGCCAGCCAGAAGCCGTAATCGTTCAAGGCGGTCAGCATCTCGGCGTCCTTGCCGCCCGGATCGATCTCGCGATAATCCTGCGCCATGACGAAACGGCGCAGATCGGCCAGCGCACGGTCGAACTCCGCGGTCTTGGCGCGCGGAATGGCCCGCGCCACTTGATGCAACGTGCGGAAGGTGGCCGTCACGTCTGGCGCGGTCTGGTGTTCAAAACGCACCTGCGCGGGAAACGCGTTCAGCCGCGCGGGATAGTCGCGCAGCGCGGTCTGCAACGTCGCCAGCGCCTGCGCCCGGCGTGCCTCGTCCCACGGCCGGCCGCTCGTGACCACGGCAAGCTGCGTGTCGGCATTGACCGAAGCGGCCTCGCCTTTGTCGTCCACCAGGAAACCCGTGGCCTTGCCGGTGCTGGCGGCGCGATCGGCATAACCGACCCAGTAGAAGGCCTCGCCCGTGCGGGGGGACCGGACGGCCACGTTGTCCTCGCGCGACGCCTTCCAGCCTTCCGGGTCGATCACCAGCGGCTGCGAACGGAAATCCAGCTTGAATTCCTTGGCCCCCTCGCGCACGTACCGGTACAGGTACAGCCGGTTTTCCATCTGCCCGACGAGGACGGCGTCCTTGACGTTTTCGGTGCCCCAGACCCGGCGCTCGGGTTCGCGCAGCGGATAGCGGGACAGACGGATCGAGTCGATCACCGCCCCGACGTCGAAGGCCAGTGCGGGCGGTGGCGAAGCCGCCATGGCGGCCAGCGCCAGCGCGACGGCGCCGAACAGACGGGTGACAGCGGGGCGATAACGGCGCGGCATAACTTGGGAAATCAGGCAATGGGAAGGACGCCGATGATACCTGTCCCCGCTAAACACCCTGGGGTATGTCCCAACGCAGATTCCTGGCATATGGCAGAAACGCGCCGATTTTTCGTTTTATATTCGCCCCTACACTGTTTAGTTAACAGCTTAATAAAACCGTTACCGCATTAAGAATCATGATGGACGCCGTGCCCGTGCCGCCCTTTATTTCCGACGCCAGCATTATTGATCGGGCCCAGCGGTTTGCGCATGCCTTGCTGCGTCACGCACCGCCCGTTCATCCCGACGCCGGCTTTTTCGCGGCCGTCATCGGCACCAGCATCGCCCACAACGACCTCGCGCGCAGCGGCTTGTCGCCGGCAGAACTGCACGACTTGCTCGACTATCTGTTCCCGGGCGCCCTGACCGGCTTCGACACATCCTTGTCCGCGCTGCGCGAGCAATATGCCGCCTACGTCGGCACGGGCACGATCGATCCACAGCCCGGCTTCACGCTGTTGATGCGCGTCCTGCTCGACGCCTACAGCGCACCAGGCCCCGACACCACCCCATGGGTCAGCAGCATCCTCGCGCTCGCGTGCCTGCGGCCCGACCACCTGTGGCGCGATCTGGGCCTATCAGGACGCGAAGACGTCACCGTGCTGCTCGCGCGTCACTATCCGGGGCTGGTGAGCCGCAACGTGGACAACGTGCGCTGGAAGAAATTCCTGGCGCAATCCGCGTGCGAACACGCAGACCTGCCCGCCGCCGCCGCGCCGGGATGCAGCGATTGCGAGGACCACGCGTTCTGCTACCCCGCCGCCGCGTAGGGCGCGTTAAACGCCCCTTTCAGAACCGGTAAGTCGCCCCCACACCCACGCCCGCATTCCGTCCCGGCGCCGGTTCGTAATAACGCCCATTGCCTTCGTTGACGATGACCGAGCCCGCATAGTCGCGATCAAACAGGTTGTCGACGCGGGCGTAGGCGTTCAATTCCCATGGCCCCGCGCGCTTGATGTAGCCGATGCTGGCGGCCGCCACGAAATAGGCGGGCGCGTCGCCGTTGTTGGCGTCGTTGACGTAGATCTTGCTCAGATAACGGCCTTCCACCCCCGCCTGCCAACCTTCAGGCGGCGCCCAGGCCAGAGACGCGTAGGCCGCCTGGCGGGCAATGCCGGGGATCTTGTTGCCCGCGCGGATATCGCCGCTGCCGTCGTCGGCGTAGCGCGCGTTGAGCAGCGTGTAGGCAACCTGCGTGCGCCAATGCCGCGCGAATTCGCCGGACCAGCTCAGCTCCAGGCCATCGCGGCGGGTGCGGCCGGCGTTCTGGTAGCTGGTGCGCCCGCCCAGGCTGCCCGCAGACACGATCTCGTCGTCGGTGCGGGTGCTGAACACCGCGGCCGTCAAGAGGCCGCCCGCCATCCGCGCCTTGACGCCGGCCTCGACGTTGGTGCTGACCGAGGGCATCAAGCCGAAGTTCAAGCCCGGCTCACCGCCGGGCCGGTACGAGATCTCGTTCAGGGTTGGCGTCTCGAACCCGCGTCCGTATGAGGTGTAGACGCTGACATCGTCGTTGACGGCATAGCGCAGCGCGGCCACGGGCAAGGCTTTGCGATAGCGCGCGCCGCCGCTGTCGTCGGTGTTGCCGGCGGTGATGTAGTGGTCGTCGGAGTCGAAGCGGACGGTGCTGTAACGCAGGCCGGCGTCCAGCGTCCAGCGATCGGCAAAGTTCCAGGAGGCTTGCGCGTAGGGATCGGCGTTGTACACGCGATTGGTTTCGTCCCGCCGCAGCGCGCCTTTCACACCCAGTTGCCGGCTTGCGCCAGAACCGATGAAGTTCTCAAAGCCCTTGCGGTCTTCCTGCATGGTGTCGTACGAGAAGCCGCCGATCACGGTCAACGCGCGGCCCGCCAGGGTCAACTCCGAGGTCCAGCGCACGTCCGCCCCGCCGTACTGACGCTTCAAATCAATTACGCCGCCGGCTTGCGTGGGCGGAATCTGCACGGCGGGCGGGATCGATTGATATTGCGTCGTGTCGCGCTGGCCGTAATAAACCATCACGCGCAGCGCGTTGCGGCCGTCGACCTGGTGATCGAACACCAGCCCGCCCTGCGTCTGCTTGACCGTCTTGCGGGTGTTGTACTGCTCGGCCAGCGGCGCGCTGCGCGGGTCGTCCTGGAACTGCTGGTAGGTCAGGCCCAATGGATCCTGCGCCTTCAGGTCGACGCTGTTGACGACGAGTGTCAGGCGGCTGTCGTCGTTCAGTTGCAGGCCCAGCTTGGCGTTGCCCAGATTCTTGCGCGCGGCGCTGTGGTCGCGATAGCCGTCGGTGGTGAAACGCGAGAGGTCCAGCACGTAATCGAGCTGACCCGCGCCCGTACCCGTGACGCCGCTTGCCTGGGCCCCATAGCGCCACGTGCCGTAGCTGCCGCCCCAGCCGCTGGCAGTGATTTCAGGCGGATTCGCGCCGTCCTGCGTGAACACCTGGATGACGCCGCCAGAGGAGTTGCCGTACAGGGCGGAGAACGGTCCGCGCAGCACCTCGACGCGGTCGATGGAGCCGATGTCGATATTGGAGGTCTGCCCCTGGCCATCGGGCATCGTTGCAGGAATGCCGTCCACATACAGGCGCACGCCGCGCACGCCGAACGTGGACCGCGCACCGAAGCCGCGGCTGGAGATCTGCAGATCCTGCGCGTAGTTCTGGCGGTTCTGGATCTGCAGGCCAGGCACGCTGGCCAGCCCTTCGGACAGGTTGATGCCGGGCTGCTGCCACCGCATGGTGCGGCCCTGGACGACATCGACGGATGCCGGCGTGTCCAGCACGGCGGTGCCCAGCCGGGTGCCGGTCACCACCACCGGGGCCAGCGTGTCGGCTTGCGCCAGCGCGGTGGCAGCCGGTGCAAGCGCCAGGATCGTGCTTGCCGTCCACCGCCACGTTCCGCTGCCCCGCCATTGCCGCTGTACCAAACTTCTCTCCTGTGCTTGGGCGGGAATGGGTTCTAATACCCGCCATGGAAAATACGCAAGACATCGAACGCCGGCTGATGGACCTGGAGGTCAAAGCCAGCTTCTCGGATGATCTTCTGGAGCAGTTGAACCAGATCATCGTCCGCCAACAACAGCAGATCGACCGGCTCATGCGCGAGGTCGCTGACCTGCGCCAGCAGGCGCCCGAGGGGGCAGCCCCCTTTCGCAGCCTGCGCGACGAACTGCCGCCGCACTACTGACCGCTAATAGTGATAACGCAGCAGCCTGGTCATACTACCCAACGGCTCGACCCGGCGCATCAGCCATAACGCCGCCTGCGCCGGCAGCGAATACCGTGCCCGCTGCGCGGCGTCGTCCGTTTCATACCCGCCGCGCACCGCGCGCAGCCGCAAGGCGGGCACCTGCGCCTCCAGATCCTGCGGGCGCCTCAGGCTCCAGCGCGTGACGGCGCCCGTCGATTGAATCATGCGGTTGTGCGCCACCCAGCTCAAGCCCAGGCGGTTGTAGGCGTCAAAGACGACCTCGCCGGACGGAAACCGCGCCGTCACCGCGCGCAGCAAGGTCAGCAGCGCGTCTTCGGGCAGATAAAGAAAAAGCCCTTCGGCCACGACCAGCGTCGGCTTGCCCGCCGGGATTCGCGCCAGCCAGTCCAGGTCCGTGACGGGCGTGCCCACCAGCGTGCAGCCCGGCCGCGGCGGATACAGCTTGCTGCGCAGTTCGATGACCTCGGGATAGTCGACCTCGTACCAGCCGATGCCCGGTGGCGGATCCACCCGCTGCACGCGGGTGTCCAGCCCGCAGCCCAGATGCAGCACGGTTGCCTCGCCGTGCGCGGCGATGAATTCGCGGGCCCAGCCATCCAGCGTGTGGGCGCGCATCGCCAGACCGACCATTTCGTCGCGGCGCATGCGCAGGCGGGAAAAATCGTAATCGATGCGGGCGACGGCATCGGCGGCGTGATGGTCCTGCAACACGGAATTGGGCAGCCGACTTTCTCGCGCCTTGGCGTACAGCGTGATGAGAAGCGTGGCCTTTTCTCGGGTGAGGTCGATTTTTTCCATGCACAGTCCTGTCGGTCCACCCCGCTTCGGCATTCCAAAAATGGTGACTCAAAAGAAATTGAAGCCACATTTTCCCATTGATGGAATTATCTTTTACCGATATCCGGGTTTATCCGCATTCTAGATCGGCGCAAGATTCAAGCCATCGGGAAACAGCAACGAACCACGACGGAAAGGCCGCCGGATTCGCTCCCAGGCTCTAGAAATCGGAGGTTTACCATGAAGACCCTTGCTACCGCTTTGATGTTCTCGCTGACTGCACTGAGCGCCGGCGCCTACGCCTCGCCCAACATCGAACCCAACAACGTGCCCTTCCAGGGCGTCTACGGCACGCCGTACGAAGGCCCCACCCGCGCTCAGGTGCAGGCAGAACTTGCTGCCGCGAAGGCCGCCGCCAAGGCTGCCGGCATCAACACCAACGCCGAACCGAACAACACGCCGTTCCAAGGGGTTTACGGCACGCCGCACACCGGCAAGACCCGCGCCGACGTGAAGGCCGAACTGGCCGCCGCGAAGGCCGCCGGCCAGGTGTCGAACGTGGAACCGAATGACATGCCGTTCGCCGGCGTTTATCACGGCAACTGAAACGGAAACTGAAACGGCAACGGGGCCCGCAACGTATAGGGCAGCCCGGCCGCGCGACGATTTACCCTCCCCTTGTTGTAGCTTGGCCGCCCGATGGGCGGCCTTTTTTTGGCGTACTATCGGCTCAGATTCACGGTGCAGACTCGCTTACCGCCTCATTGGCTGTTCACATCAGGAGCCCATCTTGAAATACCCCCGCGTTCTTGCCGCAGTGCTTCTGTCCGCCGGCATGGTCTCGGCGGCGGTCGCCGCCCCGGCCGTCATGCTCAACGACGCCCTCATCACGCAAATCTTGCCGGCAGACCGCGCCTCGTTTCACGAGGCCGTGGCACAGGCGCTGAACAGCTCGGCCGACGGCCAGAGCACAGAATGGAAAAGCACGCACCAGCGCAAGAAGGCCGCGCCGATCACGGTGCAGTTGACGCCCAAACAAACCACCAAAGCTGGCAATGACCGTGTCTGCCGCTTTTTGGTCGGCAATTTCGCGCGGACCACCACGACGGAAACCTGGCAGTTCTGGTTCTGCAAGCAACCGGACGGCACCTGGAAGGCCAGCGCGAACTAAGCCTGGCCGCTCACTCCCAAAAAAATGCGCGCCGGCTCCGTGAGGAGCGGCGCGCATTGTCTTGTCCGCGCGGTTCGCGCGGCAGGCTGGAGGGCGCTCAGGCGCCTTCGATGCGGTTGGCGTCGAGCACCGTCATGGCCGTCATGTTGATGATGCGGCGCACGGTGGAGCTGTTGGTCAGGATGTGCACGGGGGCATTGGCGCCCAGCAGGAACGGACCTACCGCGACGTTGCCACCCGCTGCCGTCTTGAGCAGGTTGTAGGCGATATTGCCCGAGTCGACGTTCGGGCACACCAGCAGGTTGGCTTCGCCCTTGAGCGTGGACGACGGCAGGATGCGCATGCGCAGGCCCTCGTCCAGCGCGCAGTCGCCGTGCATTTCGCCGTCGATTTCCAGCTCCGGGGCCGCTTCGCGCACCAGCTCCAGCGCGCGGCGCATCTTCTCGCCCGAAGCCGAGCTGCCCGAGCCGAAGTTGCTGCGCGACAACAGCGCGACCTTGGGCGCCAGATTCATGCGCGCCATTTCCTGCGCGGCCATGATGGTGAATTCAGCGATCTGCTCGGCGGTGGGCTCGTCGTTCACGTGCGTGTCGACCAGCACCACCGTGCGCTCGTCGAGCAGCAGGATGTTCATGGCCGCATACACGTTGTGACCCGGACGGCGGCCGATGACCTCGTCCACGAAACGCAGGTGATCGTGGTAGGCGCCGACCGTGCCGCAGACCATGCCGTCGGCATCGCCCAGGTGCACCATCATCGCGCCGATCAGCGTCAGGCGGCGGCGCATTTCCACGCGCGCCATTTCCTTGGTGATGCCACGGCGGCTCATCAGCTCCCAATACGTCGTCCAGTATTGGTGGAAGCGCTCGTCGTATTCGGGGTTGGTGACTTCGACGTCTTCGCCCAGACGCAGGCGCAGGCCGAATTTCTCGATGCGCGACAGCAGCACGGCGGGACGGCCCACCAGGATCGGACGGGCCAGACCTTCGTCGACGATCACCTGCACCGCACGCAGCACGCGTTCGTCTTCGCCTTCGGTAAAGACGATGCGCGCCTTGCCGCCCGAACGCACGATCCGCTTGGCCGCCGAGAACAGCGGCTTCATGAACGCGCCCGAGTGGTACACGAACTGCTGCAGTTGCTCTTCGTACGCTTCCAGGTCCGCCAGCGGACGCGTGGCAACGCCACCTTCCATTGCAGCCTTGGCCACGGCCGGCGCGATGCGCACGATGAGGCGCGGATCGAAAGGCTTGGGGATCAGGTACTCGGGACCGAACGAAATGTCATAGGTGCCGTAGGCGGCGGCCACGACTTCGTTCTGCTCTTCTTCGGCCAGATCGGCGATGGCATGCACCGCCGCCATTTCCATTTCACGCGTGATGGTCGTGGCGCCCACGTCCAGCGCGCCGCGGAAGATGTACGGGAAGCACAGCACGTTGTTGACCTGGTTCGGATAGTCCGAACGGCCCGTGGCCATCACCACGTCGTCGCGCACGCCGTGCGCCACTTCCGGCAGGATTTCCGGCGTGGGGTTGGCCAGCGCCAGGATCAGCGGACGCGAGCCCATGGCGGCGACCATTTCCGGCTTGAGCACGCCGCCGGCCGACAGG
>Ga0213829_1000314_pt1 | contig 51235 bp, 14 predicted proteins | sample MC6MC0896MG_FD_180665 | JGI IMG/M metagenome (GOLD analysis project Ga0213829, IMG submission 180665) | Enriched soil aggregate microbial communities from Iowa State University, Ames, United States - MC6-MC0896-MG | ecosystem: Environmental > Terrestrial > Soil > Unclassified | place: USA: Iowa... | reverse complement strand
TGCTCTTGCAAGTACCAGCGCGATCCGGGCATTGATCTTTACTGTCTGCACCGGCCCTTTCGCGGGCATGCCCGCTCCCACAGGGATCGTACGCACCTCAGCCCTATGCAGTTCCTGTGGGAGCGGGTTTACCCGCGAAAGGGCCGGTGCAGGCAAAGTAAAATCCAGTAACAACCGCTAAATCCTCCCGGCGCTCAAGCGTTTTCCAAGCGATAACTGCCCATTCGCTTGTTTGCGAGGATTTACCCATGTCCACCGCTTCCAGCCTTGCCCAGGTTGCACCGGCCAACGCGTCGCAACCTTTGTACGAATTCACCGAATCACCCCTGCTGCAACGCCAGCAACAGCAGGAGTCCAACGCCCGCAGCTACCCGCGGCGCATTCCGCTGGCGCTCAAGCGCGCCCGTGGCATCTATGTGGAAGATGTCGAAGGCCGCCAGTTCATCGACTGCCTGGCCGGCGCCGGCACGCTCGCGCTGGGCCATAACCACCCGGTGGTGGTCGAGGCCATCCAGCGTGTGCTGGCCGACGAGCTGCCCTTGCACACCCTGGACTTGACCACGCCGGTCAAGGACCGCTTCGTCCAGGACCTGTTCGGCATCCTGCCCGAGGCGCTGCGCCGTGAGGCCAAGGTGCAGTTCTGCGGCCCGACCGGCACCGATGCCGTGGAGGCGGCGCTCAAGCTGGTACGCACGGCCACCGGCCGTAGCACTGTGCTGGCCTTCCATGGCGCCTACCACGGCATGAGCCAGGGCGCGCTCAGCCTAATGGGCAGCAACGGGCCGAAGCAGCCGCTGGGCGCCTTGCTCGGCAACGGCGTGCAGTTCATGCCTTACCCCTATGACTACCGCTGCCCGTTCGGCTTGGGCGGCGAAGCGGGGGTCAGGGCCAACCTGCATTACCTGGAAAACCTGCTGCTCGACCCGGAAAGCGGTGTGCCACTGCCGGCGGCGGTGATCCTTGAGGTGGTGCAGGGCGAAGGTGGGGTCATCCCGGCCGACATCGAATGGCTCAGGGGTGTACGCCGTATCACCGAGCAGGCCGGTGTGGCGCTGATCATCGACGAGATCCAGAGCGGCTTTGCCCGCACCGGGCGCATGTTCGCTTTCGAGCATGCCGGCATCGTGCCGGACGTGGTCACCTTGTCCAAGGCCATTGGCGGCAGCCTGCCGTTGGCGGTGGTGGTGTACCGCGACTGGCTGGATACCTGGAAGCCGGGTGCACATGCCGGTACCTTCCGTGGCAACCAGATGGCCATGGCGGCGGGGTCGGCGGTAATCAACTACCTGGTCGAGCATCGCCTGGCCGAACATGCCGAGGCTATGGGGCAGCGCTTGCGCCAGCACCTGCTGCAGTTGCAGCGCGATTATCCGCAACTGGGTGATGTGCGCGGGCGTGGCTTGATGCTTGGGGTCGAACTGGTGGACCCACAGGGCAAAACGGATGCCTTGGGTCGTCCGCTGGCCAACCGCGAGCTGGCGGCCAAGGTGCAGCGTGAGTGCCTCAAGCGCGGCCTGATCCTGGAGCTGGGCGGGCGGCATGGTGCGGTGGTGCGCTTCCTGCCGCCATTGATCATCAGCGCCGAGCAGGTTGATGAAGTGGCGCAGCGTTTTGCCGAGGCATTGATCGCGGCGGTCTGAACCCTGGTGGGGGCCGCCTTGCGGCCCTTTCGCCGGCAAGCCAGCTCCGACAGCTACAGCGTCAGCCTTCTGGTCGGCGCTGTTCCTGTGGGAGCTGGCTTGCCGGCGAAAGGGGCGCAAAGCGCCCCTGGCTATTTCCAGTCAATCAAAGGTCCGCCCGGCCCGCCAATAGCCCATCAAGGTCAGGCACTCGCGCGGCAGCCCACGCGCCTTTATCAGGTAGCGGCGAATATCCATGACTGTCGCTGATTCCCCCGCCACCCAGGCATGGAACTCACTGTTGGCGCTGCTGGCCTGCTCCCACAGTATCCGTGTGTCGATATCCACCGCTTCCAGCTTTACCTGCGGCGCGGCTTGCCCCTGCGGCAGGCGGGCCAGTTCGCGCACTGCCTGCTGCATGGCCTGGCCATGCTCGCAATTGAGCAAATCGCGCGGCAACCAGTGAAGGTCGGTAGCGTTGCCATGGCGCAAAGGTAGGCAGTCCGCTTCCAGCGGTACCTCGATGAATGCCTGCACCGCCAATCCGGGCTGGTCGTCGGCCAGTTGCTCAAGAATGCCGGCAATTGCCGGCAATGCCGTCTCGTCACCAACCAACAGCACGTTGCGTACACCCTGCGGCGGTTTCCACTCATACCCGCCGGGGTCGCCTTCATGGGCCAGGTTGGGCGCGACCATCTGCAAGCTGTCACCCACCTGCGCGTGGGTGGCCCAGGCCGAAGCGGGGCCGTTGACGCCATGCAGCACGAAGTCGATATCCACCTCCAGCGCCTCGCGGCGCAAGGTGCGGATGGTATAGGTGCGCATTGGCGGGCGCTGGTCTGGCGGCAAGGCGCTGTGTGCGGTCTTCCAGTGCAGATCGTTGCTCAGGTTGGGCAGTGAGCCGTCGGGCGCGGGAAACAGCAGCTTGACGCGCTGGTCCGGCGCCAGGGTGGTCATTTCGGCAACGTCCGGGCCGCTGAACACCAGGCGGGTCAGCGAAGGGCTGAGTGCGATCCGCCGCTTCAGCTGAACATTGAACATCCGATAGCTGGGGCGTTTGCCGGGGAGCGCTTGAGTGACCCGCTTGCGCAGGGTGTTGGCCAGGGTGGAGAGCATCGCGAGGGCCGCCTTCTGGAGGATGGGTATGACGTACAGACGAGTCGCCCGCCCGCCGATTTAATCGGGCAGCCTGGGCTGTCATCGGCGGCCGGGGCTTTGGCTAAATCAGTTCGCGGTTGTTTCGTCTTTGAGGGATGACTGGGCCCTGTGGTCCCGCTTCCTATCGCTAAGGACGCATCGCATGAATGCCGAAAACTCGTTGAAACTCGCTCGCCGCTTTATCGAACTGCCGCCGGAAAAACGCCGTTTGTTCCTGGCTGGGCTACAGGCAGAGGGCGTCGACTTTTCCGTGTTTCCGATCCCTGCCGATGTCGCCTGCGATGACCGCGATGGGTTGTCCTATGCCCAGCGACGCATGTCGTTTCTCTGGCAGCTGGACCCGCAGGGCGCTGCCTACAACCTGCCCATGGCCGTGCGCCTGAAGGGCGAGCTCGACCGCGCAGCCCTGCAGCAGGCGTTCGATCGCCTGGTCGCTCGCCATGAGAGCCTGCGTACGCGCCTGCGCACCCAGGGCGAGCATCTGTACCAGGAAGTTGTCGCCGCACAGGCCGTCGCCATCGTCGAGCATGACCTCACCGCCCTGGCGGTGGCGCAGCGCGAGGCCCGTGTCGCGGCTCTGGCTGAGGCCGAAGCGCAGGCACCTTTCAACCTGCTGCAGGGGCCACTGCTACGCGTGACGCTGCTGCAACTGGCCACCGACGAGCACGTGCTGCTGCTCACCTTGCACCACATCGTTGCCGACGGGTGGTCGCTGAACGTGCTGATCGACGAGTTCGTGCGCTTGTACGATGCGGCCTGTCAGCGCAGCGAAGCCACTCTGCCGGCTCTGCCCATCCAGTACCGAGACTATGCGCTGTGGCAACGCAGCTGGCTGGAAGCCGGTGAGCAGGAGCGTCAGCTGAGCTACTGGCGCGACAAGTTGGGCGATGATCATGCGGTACTCGAGCTGCCGCTCGGTCATCCGCGTGTCGGTGCCCCGAGCCACCGCGGCGCGCGGCGCGAGCTGCAGATCGATCCGGCGCTTGCCGAGCGCCTCAGGGCTTTGGCCAGTGCCCAAGGGGTCACCCTGTTCATGGTGCTGCTGGCATCGTTCAAGCTGCTGCTGCAACGCTACAGTGGCCAGCGCGCGATCCGCGTCGGTGTTCCGGTCGCCAACCGTCACCGTACCGAAGTCGAAGGCTTGATCGGCTGCTTCATCAACACCCAGGTGCTGCATACCGATATCGACCCGCTCATGGACGTGAGCCAGCTGCTCGGCCGCGTCAAGGACACCGCCCTCGGGGCCCAGGCGCATCAGGATCTGCCGTTCGAGCGCCTGGTCGAGGCGCTCGAACTGGATCGCAGCAGCGCGCAAAGCCCGTTGTTCCAGGTGCTGTTCAACCACCAGGCGGCTATCGCCGACGCCGGTCAGGTACGCCTTGGTAGCGGGCTGACACTGGAAAAAGTCGCCCTGGACAAGCACAGCGCTCGCTTCGACCTTGCCCTCGACACCTACGAAAGCGCCGGGCGTCTGCACGCTGTGTTCACCTATGCGCTGGATGTCTTCGAAGAAGCCACGATCATCGGTTTCGGCGAAGACTGGCTGCGCCTGCTCGACGGGCTTACCCAATCGTCCGCCACTGCGGTCGGTGAGCTGCCCTTGGCGATTCAGGCGGCGCACTCGGCGGAGCAGCACGCCGCCGGGGCGCCAGAGCCCGACCTGTGCATTCATCACCTGATCGAAACGGCCGCCAACCGCAACCTGCAAGGCCTGGCAGCGAGCGGCGACGCCGGTCAGATCAGCTATGCCACCTTGCAGGCACGCTCGGATGCGCTGGCTAATGCGCTGCTGGACCGTGGCGTACAGGTGGATCAGCGGGTCGGCGTGGTGGCCGACCGGTCCTGCGAGATGCTCATCGGCATCCTGGCCGTGCTCAAGGCCGGGGCTGCCTACCTGCCGCTGGACCCGGACCAGCCCCCGTCGCGCATCGACTTCATGCTTGCCGACAGCGAGGCCAAGTGGGTAGTGGGCCGAGCGGGGCAGATCAGCCTGCCTCACGGCGTCGCAGCAATCGACGTGGCGGGCGACTACCCGTCAGCTTCGGCGCCCAAGGTGGCGGTTCATGCGGGCAACCTGGCCTATGTCATCTACACCTCCGGCACCACCGGCAAGCCCAAGGGCGTTGCGGTCAGCCATGGTGCCCTGGTCAACTACGTGCGCGGCGTGAGCCACCGCCTGCCAATGGACGAGATCGGCAGCCTGGCGATGGTCACCACGCCGGCGGCCGACCTTGGCCATACCATGCTGTTCGGTGCGCTGTGCTACGGCAAGACCCTGCACATGCTGCCCAAGGAGACGGTGCTCGATGCCGAGGTCTTCGCCGCCTACCTGCAGGCCCATGCCATCGATGCACTGAAGATCGTCCCCTCGCACTTGCAGGTCATGCTCGCCGCCGGTGCCCAGGCTTTGCCGCGGCGCTGCCTGGTGGTCGGGGGCGAAGCCTGCAGCGCGGCACTTCTGGGCCGGATCAAGGCCTTGGCGCCCGGCCTCGACGTGATCAACCACTACGGCCCCACCGAAACCACGGTCGGCGTCCTTACCCAGGCCTTGCAGGATCGGCCGCTGCTCGGCCAGCCACTGGAAAACCTGCGCGCCCATGCGCTGGACAGCTGCCTGCAACCAGTGCCCGGCCAGGCCAGGGGGGAGCTCTATATCGCCGGTGCAGGGCTTGCGCGTGGCTACCTGGGCCAGGCGGCCCTCACCGCCGAGCGCTTCGTGCCCGACCCCAGCGGTACCGAGGGTGCGAGGATGTACCGTACCGGCGACTGGATACGCCTGAACGCTGACGGCGAACGCGTTTTCGCGGGTCGTATCGATGGCCAGGTGAAAATTCGCGGCTACCGCGTAGAGCTGGCCGAGGTCGATACCTGTCTGCGGCAGTTGCCGGGGATCGAAAACGCCGTTGTGCGGGTCATTGGCGAAGACGCCGACCGGCAGATGGCCGCCTGGCTGGTCCCGCAGCACTGGGCGGCACAGGAGGAGGCCCGTCAAGCCGTCGTCGACGGCATTCGGGCTGCGCTGAAGCTGGCCCTGCCCGAGCATCTGGTTCCGCATTACCTGATGCTGCTGGAGCATCTGCCGGTGACCCTCAACGGCAAGGTCGACGTCAAGATGCTGCCTGAACCGGTTGCTGTAACGGCCGTTTATCGCGCTCCCGAGACAGCGCTACAGCGACAGGTCGCGGCCATCTGGGCCGACGTGCTGCAACAGACCCAGGTCGGCCTCGACGACAACTTCTTCGCCTTGGGTGGGCATTCGTTGCTGGCTACCCAGGTGGTCTCGCGGATCAGGCAGCAACTGCGCCTGGACGTGGCCTTGCGGGTGCTGTTCGACACTGCCGACCTGGCCGCTTTCGCCGAGGCGCTGCAGGGGCTGGAGCAGGTCGCCGGGGGAGAAATCCAGGTCCTGGACCGGGCGGCGGCGCTGCAGGTTTCGCATGCCCAGTATCGCCAGTGGATGTTCTGGAAGCTGCACCCGCAAAGCACTGCCTACAACACCCCCCTGGCCATACGCTTGCAAGGCCAGGTGGACCGTGCCGCCCTGCAGGCCGCGTTCGATGCGCTGGTGATGCGCCATGAATCCCTGCGCACGGTGTTTGAAGAGCATGACGGCATCCCCCTGCAGCGCATACTGCCCGCTGCGTCGCCAATCATCGGATACCATGATCTCAGCGCGGCAGACGGCCGGGCGCTGCAGCAGCGCATACAGGACGAAGCGCTCACGCCCTTCGACCTCGAACAGGGGCCGTTGATCCGGGTCAAGCTGTTCCAGGGTGGCTCGCAGGAGCAGGTGCTGACCGTGTTGTTGCACCACATCGTCTCGGACGGCTGGTCCATGAGCGTCATGGTCCGCGAGCTGGCTGCCGTCTACAACGCACACACCACCGGGCAGCCGCTCGAACGCCAGGCGCTGGCGGTGCAATACGCCGATTACGCCGCCTGGCAGCGCGAACGCCTGGCCTCGGGCGAGCTGCAGGCCCAGCTGGCATTCTGGAAAGCCACGCTGCAAGACGATTTTGCAGTCCTCGAGCTGCCTGCCGACCGTATACGCCCCCAGATCCAGAGCTATCGCGGCGGGCGGGTGGATGTGCTGCTGCCTGCCGCGCTCACGGCCGATCTGCAGCGCCTGGCGGTTGCCGCCAACGCCACGCTGTTCCATGTGTTCCTGGCCTCGTTCGCACTGCTGCTGTCGCGCTACAGCGGTCGCGAAACGCTCAACATCGGCATCCCGGTGACCAACCGCAATCGCCTTGAGCTTGAAGGGCTGATCGGTTTCTTCGTCAACACGCTGGTCGCTCGCGTGGCGGTCGACCCGTTGCAGTCCTTCAGGCATTTGCTGCTGTTGGTCAAGGAGACCACCCTGCAGGCCCAGGCGAACAAGGACATCCCCTTCGATGTGCTGGTGGAAGAGCTCAAGCCCGAGCGGGGTTTGGGCCACAACCCGCTGTTCCAGGTCATGTACAACCACCTGAGCAATCTTGGCGAGCGGGTCTCCGGCGACAGTGTGCAAGGGCTGAGCGTCGAGGAGGTCGACCTGGTCGAGCACACCACGCAGTTCGACCTGTCGCTGGACACCCTCGAACGCAGCGATGGCGTTATCGCCTCCTTCGGCTATGCATCGGACCTGTTCGACGTCGAGCGGATCGAGCGCCTGGCGTCGGTGTGGGTCAACCTGCTGGGCGCACTGGCCAGTGAGGCGGCATTGGCGGTCGCCGAGTTGCCACTGCTCACCGCTGCCCAGCACACGCTGGCACTCCAAGCCGTCGACCCGGCCCCCTTGCGTTTCGCCGAAGACCTTGGCGTACATCAGCTGTTCGAGGCGCAGGCCCTGCGCGCACCGCAGGCCACGGCTCTGGTCCTCGATGATCAGACGCTGACTTACCAGGCACTCAACCGCCGCGCCAACCAGCTGGCCCACAAGCTGCGCGAACTTGGCGTAGGGCCTGATGTGCGTGTCGGCATCGCCGTGGAACGCAGCCTGGACATGGTGGTAGGCCTGCTGGGCATCCTCAAGGCCGGTGCTGCCTATGTGCCGCTCGACCCGCAATACCCGCAGGAACGCCTGCGTTTCATGATGCAGGACAGCGGCATTCACCTGCTCCTGACCCAATCTCACCTGGCACCCACGCTGCCGATATCCCCAGCAGTGACCTGCCTGGAAATGCAGGCGGATGAGCAATGGCTGGGCAACTACAGCGCAGCCAACCCGGTTAGCCTGACTGTCGCCGACAACCTTGCCTACGTGATCTACACCTCCGGCTCTACCGGCAAGCCCAAAGGTGTGGCCGTGGCCCATCGGGAACTGTCGGTGTTCTGCAGCGTGGCGGCTGACTATTCGCGGCTCGACGCCACTGATCGGGTGCTGCAGTTTGCCACGGTCAACTTCGATGGCTTCGTCGAGCAGCTTTACCCGGCCTTGTGTTGCGGTGCCCGGGTCGTCATGCGTGGGCCGCAGCTGTGGGACATCGAAACCCTCAAGCAGGCCATCGTCACCCACGGCATCACCGTGGCGGACCTGACCACCGCCTACTGGCGCATGTTGGCGGCGGAAAAACTCCCCGCCGGTGCCTGCGCGTCGCTGCGTCAGGTGCACGTGGGTGGTGAAGCCATGCCGATGGAAAGCCTCGGCGACTGGTACGCCAGCGGCCTGCAGCAGGCGCGCCTGCTCAATACCTATGGGCCTACCGAAGCGACCGTGGTGACCACCGTGCAGGACTGTGCAGGTTTGCAGCCCGGCGCCGGTGGCAAGGCCATCGTGCCGATCGGTCGGGCGGTGGGCGGCAGGGTGACGTACGTCTGTGACGATGGCCTTGCCTTGGCCCCGGTCGGTTGGGTGAACGAACTGCTGATCGGTGGGCGCGGGTGCCTCGCCCGCGGCTATTTCAACCGCCCGGCATTGACCGCCGAGCGCTTCATTCCCGACCCTTTCGACCCGGTCGGCGGCGGGCGTCTGTACCGTACCGGCGATCTGGCGAGCTACCGTGTCGATGGTGTTATCGACTATGTCGGGCGCATCGACCATCAAGTCAAGATTCGCGGCCTGCGCATCGAACTGGACGAGATCGAAGCACGGCTGCAAGAGCACGCCAAGGTGCGCGAAGCACAGGTGATCGACATCGACGGGCCCACCGGCAAGCAGCTGGTCGCCTATCTGGTGATCGAGGGTGATCTTGAACACCAGGATGCATTGCGTGAAAACCTGGCAAGCCACCTCAAGGCCGCATTGCCGGACTACATGGTACCGGCACACCTGATGTTCCTCAGCGCGTTGCCGCTGACGCCGAACGGCAAGCTCGACCGCAAGGCGCTGCCAAGGCCAGACCTGAGCCTCGACCAACCTGCCTACGTGCCCCCTCGCAGCGAACGCGAAAGACAGATTGCAGTCATCTGGGCTCAGGTCCTCAAGGTTGAACGCATCGGTCTGACCGATCACTTCTTCGAGCTGGGCGGGCATTCGTTGCTGGCCACCCAGGTCACCTCGCGCATCCGCCAGGCCCTGGGCCTGGAAATACCCCTGCGCACGCTGTTCGAAGCCCCGGTGCTGGCTGACTTTGTCGCGTTGACCGGGCAGGGCACACACGCGCCTGCTCCGGCGTTGCAGCCGGTCGACCGCACGCAGCCGTTGGCCTTGTCCTACGCCCAGCAGCGGCAGTGGTTCTTCTGGCAGATGGCGCCTGAAAGCACCGCCTACAACATGGCCACGGTCCTGCGCCTGCGCGGCGATCTGGATGTCGACGCACTGCGCCTGAGCTTCGAAGCGCTGATTGCGCGACACGAGACCCTGCGTACTACCTTCCGCCAGGCGGGTGACCATGCCCTGCAAGTGATCCATCCGGCGCAGCCGTTCAACCTGCCAAGCGAGGCGGTCGAATTGTGCCAGGGGGACGAACAGGCAGCGCTGCTCAAGCGCCTGGTCGAGGCAGAGACGCAATGCCCCTTCGACCTGGAGCACGGGCCGCTGCTGCGCGTGAAACTGTTGCGCGTGGCCGAGGATGACCATGTCCTCGTACTGACCTTGCACCATATCGTCTCCGATGGCTGGTCGATGCCGGTGATGGTCGATGAGCTGGTGCAGTTGTACCAAGGGCTGCGCACCGGGCAAACAGTCGAGCTGCCTGAGCTGCCAGTCCAGTACGCCGACTACGCCGTATGGCAGCGGCAGTGGATGGAGGCCGGTGAGCGGGAGCGCCAGCTGGCCTACTGGAAGGCCCAACTGGGAGATCGGCAACCGGTTCTCGAACTGCCCGGCGATCGCCCACGCCCGGCTACCCAGGACTTCGCCGGCGCCAGTGTCGCCATCGACCTGGATCGCGACCTCGTGCACGCGCTCAAGGCATTGGCCCAGCAGCAGGGCGTAAGCCTTTTCATGCTGCTGCTGGCCAGTTTCCAGACCCTGTTGCACCGCTATTCGGGGCAAGACGACATTCGCGTCGGGGTGCCTATCGCTAACCGCAATCGCCTGGAAACCGAGCGCCTGATCGGCTTCTTCGTCAATACCCAGGTGCTCAAGGCCGACTTCGACCTGCACACCACCTTCAGCCAGTTGCTCGAACAGACGCGCCTGACCGCCCTGGCGGCCCAGGCTCATCAGGATCTGCCGTTCGAGCAGTTGGTCGAGGCGCTGCACCCTGAGCGCAGCCTGAGCCACAGCCCGCTGTTCCAGGCGCTCTACAATCACCAGACCGAGCTCCGGGGGCAGACGCGCAGCCTGCCCGGGCTGGAAGTTCAAGGCCTGGCCTGGGAGCGCTATACCGCACAGTTCGACCTGACCCTGGACACCTTCGAACATGCCGAAGGCCTGGGCGCTTCGCTGGTCTATGCCACGTCCCTGTTTGACCGTGCGCGCATCGAAGCGCTGGCGCAGCACTGGTGCAACCTGCTGGCCGACATCGTGCGTCAACCCCATCAACGCGTCGCCGAGCTGGCGATGCTGGGCAGCCAGGAGCGTGAGCAGCTGTTGGCAGCGTGGGACCAGACCGGCGACGATCATCCGGACGACCGTTTCGTCCATCAACTGTTCGCTGACCAGGTCGCCCGCGCGCCCGAAGCCATCGCGATCCGCTTCGACGATCAACGCCTGAGCTACCGCCAGCTCGATGCGCAGGCCAATCGCCTGGCGCACCGCCTGATCGAACAAGGTGTCGGCCCCGAGGTCAGGGTCGTCATCGCCATGCGCCGCTCCACCGACATCATGGTGGCGTTCATGGCGGTGCTCAAGGCAGGTGGCGTGTATGTGCCGCTGGACATCGCCTATCCGCAGGACCGCCTGCGCTACATGATGCAGGACTGCGCCGCGGCGTTGGTGCTGACCCAGAGCGATGTACTGGGCACTCTGCCGATCCCTCACGGTGTGCCGACGCTGGCGGTGGACCTGCCGGCCGCCTGGCAGCAAGGCCCCGACACGGCACCCGAGGTGGCGCTGTCCAGGCATAACCTTGCCTATGTGATCTACACCTCGGGCTCGACCGGCATGCCCAAGGGCGTCGCAGTGGCGCATGGGCCTCTGGCCTCGCACATCCTGGCCAACGGTGAGCGCTATGAAACCGGCCCGCAGGATTGCGAGCTGCACTTCATGTCCTTCGCCTTCGATGGCGCCCATGAGGCCTGGATGCACCTGCTGATCAACGGCGCCAGTGTGCTGGTGCGTGACGACAGCCTGTGGCTGCCCGAGCAGGCCTACGCCGAAATGCACCGCCATGGCGTGACCATCGCGGTGTTCCCGCCGGTCTATCTGCAACAGCTGGCCGAACATGCCCTGCGCGTGGGCAACCCGCCACCGGTGCGCATCTACTGCTTTGGCGGTGATGCCGTACCGCAAGCCGGTTATGAGCTGGCCTGGCAGGCCCTGCGCCCGCAATACATCTTCAACGGCTACGGGCCGACCGAAACCGTGGTCACACCGCTGCTGTGGAACGCGTCGCCAGGCGATACCTGCGGCGCGGCCTACGCCCCCATCGGCCGCCTGGTCGGGCGCCGCCGCAGTTATGTGCTTGACGCCAGCCTCAACCTGGTGCCGTTGGGCCACAGTGGCGAGTTGTTCCTCGGCGGGCTCTGCCTGGCGCGTGGCTATCTCGACCGTCCAGGCCTGACCGCCGAGCGCTTTGTCCCCGACCCGTTCGCTGCGAACGGCGAGCGCGTGTACCGCAGCGGTGACCTGACCCGCACCCGGGCCGACGGCCTGGTCGACTATCTGGGCCGTATCGACCATCAGGTGAAAATCCGCGGTTTTCGTATCGAGCTTGGCGAGATCGAGGCGCGGTTGCAGGATCACCCGGCAGTGCGCGAAAGCGTGGTCATCGACATCCAGGGCCCAGGCGGCAAGCAGCTGGCCGCGTATCTGGTCAGCGCGGATGTGCAACTCGACGACCTGCAGGGGCAGAGCCTGCTGCGCAGCGAGCTGCGCGATCACCTCAAGGCGACCTTGCCGGACTACATGGTGCCCACCCACCTGGTATTCCTCGACAAGCTGCCGCTCACGCCCAATGGCAAGCTGGACCGCAAGGGCCTGCCCAAGCCCGACGTCAGCCAGCTGCAGCAGGTGTACGTCGCACCTCGAAACGCGCTGGAGCAGGCCATCGCCGGGATCTGGGCCGATGTGCTGAAAGTCGACAAGGTGGGGGTGTCCGACAACTTCTTCGAACTGGGGGGGGATTCCATCATTTCGATCCAGGTGGTCAGCCGTGCGCGCCAGGCGGGTATTCGCTTCACCCCCAAAGAGCTGTTCCAGCATCAGACCGTCCAAGGGCTGGCCTCGGTCGCCAGGCAAGGGGAAGAAGGCAGCTTGTTGATCGATCAGAAGGCTGCCACTGGCCAGACCCTGCTGTTGCCGATCCAGCAATCGTTCTTCGAGCAGGACATTGCCCAGCGCCATCACTGGAACCAGGCGCTGTTGCTCAAGGCAGGGCAGGCGCTCGACAGCCAGGCGCTGGAGCAGGCGCTTCAGGCCCTGGTGATCCACCATGACGCTCTGCGCCTGCGGTTCGATCGCGCAGAGAGGGAGTGGACGGCCGATTACGGCTCGCCCGAGCCACAGCAAGGTCTGCTCTGGCAGGCGACGGTGGCCGATACAGAGGCCCTCGAAGCGTTGTGCGATGAAGTTCAAGCTAGCCTCGATCTGCAGCATGGCCCTTTGCTACGGACTTTGCTGGCGACCCTCGCGGATGGCAGCCAGCGCTTGCTACTGGCGATCCATCACCTGGTGGTGGACGGGGTCTCCTGGCGTGTACTGCTCGAAGACCTGCAAACCGCCTACAGCCAGTTGCACGCCGGCCAGCCACTTGGCCTGCCTGCCAAGACCAGCTCCACCCAGTCGTGGGCCGGGCACCTTCAGACCTACGCACGCAGCGAATCGCTGCAGGCGCAGCTGGCTTACTGGCAGGCGCAGCTCGGCCACGCTGATGCCGACCTGCCTTGCGACAACCCCGGTGGCTCGCTGCATGGCATGCATGTCGGCACCGCCCGTACCCGTCTTGGCTCGGTCAGTACCCGGCAACTGTTGCAACAGGCACCTGCTGCCTACCGTACGCAGGTCAACGACCTGCTGCTGACCGCATTGGCCCGGGTCATTGCACGCTGGACCCAGCGCAGCGACGTGCTCGTGCAGTTGGAGGGGCATGGTCGCGAAGACCTGTTCGATACCCTCGACCTGACGCGGACCGTGGGCTGGTTCACCAGCGTGTTCCCGGTGCGGCTGAGCCCGGAGCAGACGCTTGATGCGTCGATCAAGCGTATCAAGGAACAGCTGCGGGCGATCCCGGACAAAGGCATCGGCTACGGCGCCTTGCGTTACCTGGGTGACGACCAGGCGCGAGCGGCTCTCGCGCAGTTGCCCACCCCACGCATCACCTTCAACTACCTGGGGCAGTTCGACGGCAGCTTCGCGCCGGCCGCGGACGCCGATGCGCCGGCATTCCTGGTGCCCGCCGACGAAAGCGCCGGCGCCAGCCAGAGCACCGAGGCGCCGCTGGACAATTGGTTGTCGATCAATGGCCAGGTCTATGCCGGTGAGCTGAGCCTTGAGTGGACGTTCAGCCGCGACATGTTCGACGTCGATACGGTGCAGCGCCTGGCCGACCAGTTCGCCGCCGAGCTTGAGGCAATCGTCGCGCATTGCCTGGAGGATGCCCAGGCAGGTCTGACGCCTTCGGACGTCCCGCTGGCCGGGCTTACCCAGGCCCAGCTGGACAGCCTGCCGATCCCGGCGGCGCAAATCGAAGACCTCTATCCGCTTGCGCCCATGCAGCAGGGCATGCTGTTCCACAGCCTGCTCGAGCAGGGCGGCGGGCATTACATCAACCAGATGCGCGTCGATGTCAAAGGGCTCGACGTGCCACGCTTCAGGCTCGCCTGGCAGGCCGCCGTCGACCGCCATGAAGTGCTACGGGCCAACTTCGTGACCTGCTTCGAGCACCCTCTGCAGGTGATCCGCAAGCAGCTCGAACTGCCGTTCACGCACCTGGACTGGTTGGGCGTCGCCGAGCAGGGCGCGGCCCTGGACAGCTGGGCCGATGCAGACCTGCGCAAGGGCTTCGACCTGCAGCATGACCCCCTGCTGCGTCTGGCGGTGATCCGCACCCGCGAAGACTCCTGCCATCTGGTCTTCACCAGCCATCACATCCTGATGGATGGCTGGAGCAATGCGCAGTTGCTCGGTGAGGTGCTCCAGGCCTATGCCGGGCTGCCGAACGGCGGGCTGACAGGCCGCTATCGCGACTACATCGAATGGCTGCAGCGCCAGGATTCCCAACAGGGCCAGGCCTTCTGGCAGCAGCAGTTGCTGGACCTGAACGAGCCCACGCGCCTGGCGCTGGCCATGCGTCAGGACAAAGCCGGGCTGGGTACAGGCTACGGCGAACATCAGCAGCGCTTGAGCGAACGGCAGACGCAGGCGCTGGGTGCCTTTGCCCGGCAGCAGCGAGTGACCGTCAATACCTTGGTGCAGGCGGCATGGCTACTGCTTTTGCAGCGTTACACCGGGCAATCGTGTGTGAGCTTCGGCGCGACGGTGTCTGGTCGTCCGGCAGAGCTGCGTGGTGTGGAGCAACAGCTGGGGCTGTTCATCAACACACTGCCAGTGATCGCCAGCCCGGGCCCGCAGCAGTCGGTGGCGGAGTGGGTGCAGCAATTGCAGGCGCAGAACCTGGCGCTGCGCGAATACGAGCACAGCCCCTTGTACGACATTCAGCGCTGGGCCGGATCGGGTGGGGAAGGGCTGTTTGATACCCTGCTGGTGTTCGAGAACTACCCGGTCGGCGATGCGTTGCAGCAAAGCGCACCCGCCGGGCTCGAATTCGGCAACGTGCACGGCCATGAGCAATCGAGCGTGCCGCTGACCCTGGCGATTGGCGCAGGTACGCAGCTGTCGGTGCACTACAGCTATGACCGGCAGTGCTTCACGCAAGAAAGCATCGCGCAGATCGCCCGCCACTTCGGCACGTTGCTGGAGGCGCTCGTCAGGGAGGGGGATCAGATGCTGGGTGATCTGCCTTTGGCGACCGGGGACGAGGACCTGCAAGACCTCGCTCAACGACACGGTGAGGCATTGACGCTTTCGGCCGCGCCTTGTGTGCACCTGTTGATCGAAGAGCAGGCCGCTCGCACGCCGAACGCCACCGCGCTGATTTTCGGCAACCAGGAGATGACCTATCAGCAACTCAACCGGCGTGCCAACCAGTTGGCGCACGTGCTCCGTGAACGAGGGGTCGGCCCGGATGTGCTGGTAGGGGTCGCACTCGAGCGGGGCCTGGAGATGGTGATTGGCCTTCTGGGCATATTGAAGGCAGGCGGTGCCTATGTTCCGCTTGATCCTCTCTACCCCCGCGACCGCCTGGCCTACATGATGCAGGACAGCCAGGCTCGTCTCTTGCTGTCACAGGCTTCGCTGGCGGATCGCTTGCCTCAGGGCGGGACTGCTGAAGTCTTGCTGCTGGACCGGTTACAGCTGCGAGACGACGCCGGTGGCAACCTGAGCAATGCCACCGCTCCCGGGAACCTGGCGCTGAGCATCTACACGTCGGGATCCACGGGGCTGCCCAAAGGCGTGCTGATCGAGCATCGCAATGTCACTGCGCTGATCGGCTGGTCTCGCACGGTCTACACCGCGCAGGATCTGCAAGGCGTGCTGGCATCGACTTCCATCTGTTTCGACCTGTCGGTATGGGAGCTGTTCGTCACGCTGGCAGCGGGTGGGTACGCGGTGCTCGCGCAGAATGCGCTGGAACTGCCTTACCTGGCGGCGCGAGAACGCGTACGCCTGGTCAATACCGTGCCCTCGGCCATCAAGGCGCTGCTCGACGCCGGTTCGCTGCCTGCGAGCGTGCGTATCGTCAACCTTGCGGGCGAACCTTTGCGGCAGCCAGTGGTGGACAGGCTCTATGCGCTGGCCCATGTGGAGCATGTGTACGACCTGTACGGTCCGTCCGAAGACACCACCTATTCCACCTGGACCCGTCGTGAGTCCGGTGGCCGAGCCAATATTGGCCGGCCTATCGCGAACACGACAGCCTACGCGTTGGACATCAATGGCCAATCCATGCCATCCGGGGTCGCGGGCGAGCTCTGCCTTGCCGGTGCCGGTCTTGCTCGGGGCTACCTGGGACGCCCCGCACTGACAGCCGAGAAGTTCCTGCCTGATCCGTTTGATACCACCGAGCACGGCGGAGGCCGTCTGTACAGGACAGGCGACCTGGCTGCCTATCGCAACGACGGCGTAATCGAGTACATCGGACGTATCGATCATCAAGTGAAGATCCGTGGCTTCCGCATCGAGCTGGGCGAGATCGAACTCAAGCTGCTTGCGCATCCTGCCATTCGTGAAGCGGTGGTGATCGATAGCGAAGGCCCGGGTGGGCGGCAACTGGTCGCGTACCTGGTGGCTGACGAATGTGTGCAGTCGCTTCGCGACACCCTGCGTGAGTATCTGATGTCCATGCTCCCGGAATACATGGTCCCGGCCCACTTCGTCGGTCTGGACGCTTTGCCGCTGACCCCGAATGGCAAGTTGGACCGCAAGGCCCTGCCTGCTCCGGATGCAAGCCATCTTCAACAAGGCTTCGTGGAACCTCGCAGCGAACTGGAAGAACAGGTGGCAGCGATCTGGGCCGATGTACTGAAGCTTGAAAGGGTCGGCCTCAACGACAACTTCTTCGAGCTGGGCGGGCATTCGCTGCTGGCAGTCCAGGCTACCCAGCGCGTGCAGTTGCTGTTGGGGCTGGAAGTGCCGCTTTCGGCCCTGTTCAGTGCCGGACGGCTTGCGGACTACGTGGCGACGATGGCCGAGCTGGCGCCTGCAAGCGCAGCGGATGTCGATGAGTTGAGTGATTTCCTGGCAGAACTGGAGAGTGTTTGAAATGACGGCCCAGAACATCGAGCTGGTAAAACGGTTCCTGCATCTGCCATTGGAGCAGCGCAAGCAATTTTTTGAAAAGATGCAGTCCAAGGGCATGAGCTTCGCTCGCCTGCCGATCCCGCAGATACGCGACGAATGGGGCCCCATCGGCCTGTCGTACGCCCAGCGGCGACAGTGGTTTCTCTGGCAGTTCGAGCCGCTGAGCGCTGCCTACAACATCAGCATGGCCCTGCGGTTCAAGGGTGCACTGGATTGCGACCTGCTGCAGCGCAGCCTTGAAGACCTGGTGCAACGCCATGAAAGCCTGCGTACCGCTTTTGCCCAGGACGGCGATCAGCCTGTCCAGGTCGTTGACCCAGGCGTGCGGGTGGAAATAGTTCGCGAGCCCTTTACCCTGGCAGCCGGTGCCGATTTCGCCGAGCGCCTGACACGGCGCATCGAAGAAGAGGCCGGCCAACCCTTCGACCTGGGGCAGGCGCCGCTGTGGCGGGTGAAGCTACTGCAGGTGAACGAGGCCGATCACGTGCTGATTCTGGTCATGCACCATATCGTCTCCGATGGCTGGTCGATGCCGATACTGCTGGACGAGTGGATCCGCTGCTACGAGGGGCATCGCCTCGGCCAGCCGGCGTCGTTGCCGGACCTGCCGATCCAGTATGCCGACTATGCCATCTGGCAGCGCCAGTGCCTGGAAGCGGGTGAGCTGGAGCGTCAGCTGGCGTACTGGGAGGCGGAGCTCGGTGGTGAACAGCCGGTGCTGGAGCTGCCGATCGACCATCCGCGCCCGGCCTTGCAGAGCCGGGCAGGTGCAAGCCTGGATATAACCCTGGACGATGCACTGTGCGCCGACCTCAAACAACTGGCGCGTGATCAGGGCGTGACATTGTTCATGCTCCTGCTGGCCAGCTACCAGACCTTGCTGCACCGCTACAGCGGGCAGAACGACATCCGGGTCGGCATACCCACGGCCAATCGCAATCGAATGGAGACCGAAGGCCTGATAGGCTTCTTCGTCAACACCCAGGTGCTCAAGGCCGAATTCGACCTGGGCACGACTTTCACTGACCTGCTCGAGCAGGTTCAGCGACGCGTCTCGGGCGCCCAGGCCCATCAGGACCTGCCGTTCGAGCAACTGGTCGAAGCATTGCAACCCGAGCGCAGCCTCAGCCATAGCCCGCTGTTCCAGGTCATGTACAACCACCAGACCGAAGCGCGCGGGCAGGGCCGGCAGTTGCCTGGGCTGACCGTCGAGACCCTGGATTGGGAGCGCAGGACTGCGCAGTTCGATCTGACCCTGGAGACCGTGGAGCACGAGGCTGGCATCGCGGTATCGCTGACCTACGCCACTGCGCTGTTCGACGAAACCACCATCGCTCAGTTTGCCGGGCACTGGCAGGACCTGTTGGCGGCCATTGTCGCCCAGCCGCAGCAGCGCATCGCCGAGCTGCCACTGCTGAATGCCGCGCAGCAGCAACAGGTGGTCCACGACTGGAACCGCACCCAAGCCGATTACCCGGTCGAGCAGTGCCTGCAGCAACTGATCGAAGCCCAGGTCGCCGCCACCCCGGATGCCCCGGCGCTGGTATTTGCCGGGCAGACGCTGAGCTATCGTCAGCTGAATGGGCGTGCCAACCAGCTGGCGCACAAGCTGCGCGAGCAGGGTGTGGGGCCGGACGTACTGGTAGGCATTGCCGCCGAGCGTAGCGTGGACATGGTCATCGGCCTGCTGGGCATCCTCAAGGCCGGCGGCGCCTATGTGCCGCTGGACCCGGAATACCCCGCAGAGCGGCTGGCCTACATGATGCAGGACAGCGGCATCGGCCTGCTGTTGACGCAAGCCCACCTGCTGTCGCAATTGCCGGTGCCCGAGGGGGTACAGCCGCTGCTGCTCGAACCGCTGCCGGGCTACAGCGACGCCGACCTGGTGCACAGCACCTGCCCGGGCAACCTGGCCTACGTGATCTACACCTCCGGCTCCACCGGCCGCCCCAAGGGCGCGGGCAACAGCCATCGCGCGCTGGTCAACCGCCTGTGCTGGATGCAGAAGGCCTATGGCCTGGACGCCGGCGATACGGTGTTGCAGAAAACCCCGTTCAGTTTCGACGTCTCGGTCTGGGAGTTCTTCTGGCCGCTGCTTGTCGGCGCACGCCTGGCGGTGGCGCAACCGGGCGAGCACCGTGACCCGGAGCGGCTGGTGGAGGTGATCCGGCAGCACGCGGTGACCACGCTGCACTTCGTGCCTTCGATGCTGCAGGCGTTCATGGGCAGCGCCGAGGTCGAGCGCTGCAGCGGCCTCAAGCGCGTGGTGTGCAGCGGCGAAGCCTTGCCCGCAGAGCTGGCGCAACAGACCCTGGCACGGTTGCCTGGCGCCCAGTTGTACAACCTCTACGGCCCGACTGAAGCGGCCATCGATGTCACCCACTGGACCTGCCGCCCGGGCAGCGACAGCGGCGTGCCGATCGGCCGACCGATCGACAACCTGAAGACACACATCCTCGGCGCTGGTTTGCAGAGTGTCGCCCCACGAGCGGCCGGTGAGCTGTACCTGGGCGGCGTCGGCCTGGCCCGTGGCTATCACCGGCGCCCGGCGCTGACGGCGGAACGCTTCGTCCCGGACCCCTTCGACAGCACGGCCCAGGGCGGCGGTCGCCTGTACCGCACCGGTGACCTGGCGCGTTATCGGGCCGACGGGGTGATCGAGTACAAAGGCCGTCTCGACCATCAGGTGAAAATCCGCGGCCTGCGCATCGAACTGGGCGAGATCGAGACGCGCCTGCTCGAGCACCCGAGCGTGCGCGAGGCGGTGGTGCTGGACATCGACGGGCCGGGTGGCAAGCAACTGGCGGGGTATCTGGTGGTCAGCGAAGCACCGGCCGACCCGCAGCAGCAGAACGCGCTGCGCAGCGAACTGCGCGAGCACCTCAGGCTCGGGCTTGCCGACTACATGGTCCCGACTCACCTTTTGTTCCTTGAACGCCTGCCGGTGACTGCCAACGGCAAGCTGGACCGCAAGGCCCTGCCCAAGCCCGACGCAAGCGCGCTGCAGGACAGCTACGTGGCCCCGCGCAGCGAGCTGGAGCAACAGATCGCGACGATCTGGGCCGAGGTTCTGAAGCTTGATCAGGTCGGCGTGACGGACAACTTCTTCGCCCTGGGTGGCCATTCGCTGTCCGCCACCCAGGTGATTGTGCGCGTTCGCGAGGCGACAGGCATCGACGCCACCTTGAAGGAACTGTTCGAACAGCCCCGGCTGGAGGATTTCTCAGGTTGCCTCGAACAGAAAAATCAGCAAATCGACCCTATTCAGGCAGAACTGGCTAAATCGCTGGAGGCGCTCAAACGTCTAACCACGGAGGAAATTGATGAACTGATTTCATAGGGGATACATCAGTGCAAGCGTTGCTCGACTCCGTCAAATCGTTGTCCACCAAAGAGCGTCACGCTCTGGCCATGCTCCTGAAGCGTCAGGGAATCAACTTGTACGGAGTCGCGCCGATCCCTGCGAGAGCGCCGGGAGAGGCCCTGGCGTTGTCCTACGCCCAGCAGCGGCAGTGGTTTCTCTGGCAGATGGACCCCCAGGGCAGCGCCTATAACATTCCGGTCGCCCTGCGCCTGAAGGGCGATCTCGACCTTCAGGCGCTGCAGGCCAGCTTCGACGCCCTGATCGCTCGACACGAAACCCTGCGCACCACCATTCACCTCGACGGTGACCAACCGGTGCAGGTGATTCATCCCGAGGCGCCCTTCGAGCTGGTCATCGAAACATTCAAGCAAATCGGGGCCGACTCCACTGCGGCACTGAAGGCATGGGTGGAGCAGGAAGTTCAACAGCCCTTCGACCTGGAGCAGGGCCCCCTGCTGCGGGTCAAGCTGCTGCGCCTGGCGGCGGATGAACATGTGCTGGTCCTGACCTTGCACCACATCGTCTCCGATGGCTGGTCGACACCGATCATGGTCGACGAGCTGGTGCGCTTCTACGAGGCAGGCAGGGCCGGGCAGGCACTGCAACTGCCAGCGCTCCCTGTGCAGTATGCCGACTACGCACTCTGGCAACGGCAATGGATGGAGGCGGGCGAACGCGAGAAGCAGCTGGGTTACTGGACAGCGCGTCTGGGTGACGAACAACCGGTGCTCGAATTGCCGCTGGACCGCCAGCGTGGCTCGGTGCAGAGCCATGCAGGCGCACGCTTCGACGTCACCATCGCCGATGCGCTGGCAGACGCGCTGAAACTGTTGGCCAAGCGCCAGGGCGTGACCCTCTTCACGTTGCTGCTGGCAAGCTTCCAGGCCTTGCTGCACCGCTACAGCGGGCAGAACGATATCCGCGTCGGTGTCCCGATCGCCAACCGCAATCGCAGCGAAGTCGAGGGGCTCATCGGCTTCTTCGTCAACACCCAGGTACTCAAGGCCGAATTCGACCTGAGCACCACCTTCGATGAACTGGTCGAGCAGGTCCACCAGGCCGGGCTCGGCGCACAGGCGCATCAGGACCTGCCGTTCGAGCAACTGGTCGAAGCATTGCAACCCGAGCGTAGCCTCAGCCATAGCCCGTTGTTCCAGGTGATGCACAACCACGCCAGCGAGGGCCGGGGCCAGACAAGGCGCCTGCCAGGCTTGACCCTGGAGGCGCTCGACTGGGAAATCCATACCACCCAGTTCGACCTGGCCTTGAACACTATCGAGCATGAGCACGGCATCGGTGCATTCCTGACCTACGCAACAGCCTTGTTCGACGAAGCCACCATCGCCCAGCTTGCCGGGCACTGGCAGGACCTGTTGGCGGCCATTGTCGCCCAGCCGCAGCAGCGCATCGCCGAGCTGCCACTGCTGAATGTCGCGCAGCAGCAACAGGTGGTCCACGACTGGAACCGCACCCAAGCCGATTACCCGGTCGAGCAGTGCCTGCAGCAACTGATCGAAGCCCAGGTCGCCGCCACCCCGGATGCCCCGGCGCTGGTATTTGCCGGGCAGACGCTGAGCTATCGTCAGCTGAATGGGCGTGCCAACCAGCTGGCGCACAAGCTGCGCGAGCAGGGTGTGGGGCCGGACGTACTGGTAGGCATTGCCGCCGAGCGTAGCGTGGACATGGTCATCGGCCTGCTGGGCATCCTCAAGGCCGGCGGCGCCTATGTGCCGCTGGACCCGGAATACCCCGCAGAGCGGCTGGCCTACATGATGCAGGACAGCGGCATCGGCCTGCTGTTGACGCAAGCCCACCTGCTGTCGCAATTGCCGGTGCCCGAGGGGGTACAGCCGCTGCTGCTCGAACCGCTGCCGGGCTACAGCGACGCCGACCTGGTGCACAGCACCTGCCCGGGCAACCTGGCCTACGTGATCTACACCTCCGGCTCCACCGGCCGCCCCAAGGGCGCGGGCAACAGCCATCGCGCGCTGGTCAACCGCCTGTGCTGGATGCAGAAGGCCTATGGCCTGGACGCCGGCGATACGGTGTTGCAGAAAACCCCGTTCAGTTTCGACGTCTCGGTCTGGGAGTTCTTCTGGCCGCTGCTTGTCGGCGCACGCCTGGCGGTGGCGCAACCGGGCGAGCACCGTGACCCGGAGCGGCTGGTGGAGGTGATCCGGCAGCACGCGGTGACCACGCTGCACTTCGTGCCTTCGATGCTGCAGGCGTTCATGGGCAGCGCCGAGGTCGAGCGCTGCAGCGGCCTCAAGCGCGTGGTGTGCAGCGGCGAAGCCTTGCCCGCAGAGCTGGCGCAACAGACCCTGGCACGGTTGCCTGGCGCCCAGTTGTACAACCTCTACGGCCCGACTGAAGCGGCCATCGATGTCACCCACTGGACCTGCCGCCCGGGCAGCGACAGCGGCGTGCCGATCGGCCGACCGATCGACAACCTGAAGACACACATCCTCGGCGCTGGTTTGCAGAGTGTCGCCCCACGAGCGGCCGGTGAGCTGTACCTGGGCGGCGTCGGCCTGGCCCGTGGCTATCACCGGCGCCCGGCGCTGACGGCGGAACGCTTCGTCCCGGACCCCTTCGACAGCACGGCCCAGGGCGGCGGTCGCCTGTACCGCACCGGTGACCTGGCGCGTTATCGGGCCGACGGGGTGATCGAGTACAAAGGCCGTCTCGACCATCAGGTGAAAATCCGCGGCCTGCGCATCGAACTGGGCGAGATCGAGACGCGCCTGCTCGAGCACCCGAGCGTGCGCGAGGCGGTGGTGCTGGACATCGACGGGCCGGGTGGCAAGCAACTGGCGGGGTATCTGGTGGTCAGCGAAGCACCGGCCGACCCGCAGCAGCAGAACGCGCTGCGCAGCGAACTGCGCGAGCACCTCAGGCTCGGGCTTGCCGACTACATGGTCCCGACTCACCTTTTGTTCCTTGAACGCCTGCCGGTGACTGCCAACGGCAAGCTGGACCGCAAGGCCCTGCCCAAGCCCGACGCAAGCGCGCTGCAGGACAGCTACGTGGCCCCGCGCAGCGAGCTGGAGCAACAGATCGCGACGATCTGGGCCGAGGTTCTGAAGCTTGATCAGGTCGGCGTGACGGACAACTTCTTCGAACTGGGAGGGGATTCGATCATCTCGATCCAGGTGGTCAGCCGGGCGAGACAGGCCGGGATCCGCTTCACACCCAAGGCGCTGTTCCAGCATCAGACCGTACAAGACCTGGCCTCGGTGGTCACGCGCATGGAAGGCAGCGGCCTGCAGATCGACCAGGCCCCGGTGGTCGGCGAGACACGCTTGCTGCCTATCCAGCAGGCGTTTTTCGAACAGTCGATTACCGAGCCGCATCACTGGAACCAGGCGGTCCTGCTTGGTTCGGCCAGGCTCATCGATGGCGCCGCGCTGGAAAAGGCCCTGCACACGCTGCTCGAGCATCACGATGCGTTGCGCCTGCGCTTCACGCCACAACAGGACGCAGGCGCATGGCTCGCCGCCCATTGCGCCCCGGGCGACGTCGAGGCCGGGCTGCTGTGGACAGAGACCCTGATCGACGCGGACACGCTGCAAGCCCTGTGCGACCGAGCGCAGCGCAGCCTGAACCTGCAACAGGGGCCGCTGTTGCGCGGTGTACTGGCGACCCTGCCCGATGGCAGCCAGCGCCTGCTTTTGGTGATCCATCACCTGGCGGTGGATGGCGTGTCCTGGCGCATTCTCCTGGAGGACCTGCAGAACGCCTATGACCGTCACGTGGCAGGCCAACCTGTCGTGCTGCCCGCCAGGACCACCTCGACCAAAGCCTGGGCTGAACGGCTGCAGGCATACGCGCAGAGCGATGCAGTGCAGGCAGAGCTCGGTTACTGGCAGTCGCAGTTGCAAGGGGTCGACGCGCAGCTGCCCCAGGACAGGGCTGATGGATCGCTGCATGGCCGTCATGCCGCGACGGTGCATGCGCGCCTGGACCGGCAGCAAACGTCACAGCTGCTACAACAGGCCCCAGCCGCCTACCGCACCCAGGTCAACGACTTGCTGCTGACCGCCCTGGCCCGTGTGATCGCCCGTTGGACCCAACGCGATGAAGTGCTGGTGCAACTGGAGGGGCATGGCCGTGAAGACCTGTTCGAGGCGGTCGACCTGACCCGCACTGTCGGCTGGCTGACCAGCCTGTTCCCGGTGAAGCTGACCGCGGCGTCGGGCCTCGATGCCTCGATCAAGCAGATCAAGGAACAACTTCGCGCGATCCCCAACAAGGGCGTCGGCTATGGCGCGCTGCGTTACCTGGGGGCTTCGCACGCACGCGATGTGCTGGCTGGCCTGCCAGTGCCACCCATCACGTTCAACTACCTGGGCCAGCTTGACAGCACCTTCGCCGACAGCTCGGCCCCGGGCACCGAGCGATTCTTGCAGCCAGCTAGCGAGAGCAGCGGTGCCAGCCAGTCTGCCGAGGCCTTGCTGGAAAACCTGCTGTCCATCAACGGGCAGGTCTACGCCGGCGAACTGAGCCTGGCCTGGACGTTCAGCCAGGACATGTTCGACCGCGCCACGGTCCAGGCCCTGGCCGACGACTATGTCACCGAACTCCAGGCGTTGATCGAGCATTGCGTCAGCCAGGGCGTCGTCGCCCTTACACCGTCCGATGTCCCGCTGGCTGCGCTGGATCAGGCCCAGCTGGATGCCTTGCCGGTTCCGGCAGGTGCAATCGAAGACATCTACCCGCTTTCGCCCATGCAGCAGGGCATGCTGTTCCACACGGTCTTCGAGCAGGGCCAGGGTGAGTATGTCAATCAGATGCGCGTCAACGTTTCGGGCCTGGACATCGAGCGCTTCAAGCGTGCCTGGCAGGCAATGCTGGACCGACACGACGTGTTGCGCGCCGCGTTCGTCGCCAACCTGGAACGCCCGGTGCAGGTGATTCGCAAACACGTCGAGCTGCCGTTCGACGTGTTTGACTGGGCCGCGCAGGATGACCTAAAGGGGCGTCTGGATACCTGGGCCGAGGCCGATCGTCGGCGTGGTTTTGACCTGCAGGCGGCACCCTTGTTGCGGCTGACGGTGATCCGGACAGACAGCGAGCGGCACCACCTGATCTTCACCAGCCACCATATCCTGATGGATGGCTGGAGCAATGCGCAGCTGTTGGGCGAGGTATTGCAGTACTACGCAGGTGTCGCCCTGGAGCGACCGGCAGGCCGCTACCGCGACTATATCGAGTGGCTGCAGCGCCAGGATGCCGAGCAGAGCGAGAGGTTCTGGCGCCAGCAATTGCAGCACCTCTGTGAACCCACGCGACTGGCCCAGGCGCTGCGCCTGGATAGAAGCCGCGCGGACACCGGCCATGGCGAACATCATCAGACGCTCGACGCAGCCTGCGCCCAGGCGTTGAGCGCGTTTGCAAGGCAACGGCGGGTGACGGTCAATACCTTGCTGCAGGCAGCCTGGCTGCTGCTGTTGCACCGCTATACCGGCCAGGAAGGCGTGGCATTCGGTGCCACGGTTGCCGGGCGGCCGGCAGACTTGCGCGGCGTCGAGCACCAGCTGGGCCTGTTCATCAACACCTTGCCGGTGGCAGCCAGACTGCAGCCTGACCTGCGGGTGGGGGAGTGGGTCGAACGTCTGCAGGCACAGAACCTGAGCATGCGCGAACATGAACACACGCCGCTCTACGACATTCAGCGTTGGGCGGGCTCGGCCGGTGAGCAGTTGTTCGACACGCTACTGGTGTTCGAGAACTACCCGGTCGGTGAAGTCCTGCAGCAGGGCTCCAGCGCAGGCCTGGCGTTTTCAGGCACGCAGAATCGCGAGCGGACCAACTATCCGCTGACGCTGATGATCGAGTCGGGCAATGCCCTGACGATCCACTACCACTACGACCGCAGCCACCTCGGCGACACCGGCGTCGAGCAGATCGCCCGGCACTTTGCCAATCTGCTGAACGCCCTGGTGCAGCACGCCGATACCCCTGTCGGTGAACTGCAGATGCTCGATGACGAAGAGCGACAGCGCATCGTCCACGACTGGAACCGTACCCAGATGCAGTACCCGCATGAGCGCAGCCTGCCCGAGCTGTTCGAAATGCAGGTCGCGCGCACCCCTGAGGCCCCGGCACTGTTGTTTGCCGAGCAGACCTTGAGCTATAGCGAGCTCAATCAGCGCGCCAACCGCCTGGCGGGCAAGCTGCGCACATTGGGCGTCGGGCCGGATGTGCTGGTCGCGATTGCCGTGGAGCGATCGGTGGAAATGGTCGTTGGCCTGCTGGCGATCCTCAAGGCCGGTGGCGCCTATGTGCCATTGGACCCGGAATATCCGCGCGAGCGACTGGGGTACATGATGGAGCAGAGCGGGGCGCATCTGCTGCTGACCCTCAGCCATCTGCTGGCGCAGTTGCCCACCCACAGCGCGCAAACCTGGTGCCTGGACAGCGACTGGCATCAGGTGGAGGCCTTCGATGGCGAGAACCTCGGCATCGTGCAGCATCCCGAGCACCTTGCCTATTGCATCTACACCTCCGGTTCCACCGGGCGGCCCAAGGGGGTCGAGGTGCGCCACCAGGCACTGGTCAACTTCCTTGCCAGCATGGCGGTCGAGCCTGGGATCGACGCCGGCGATCGGGTCCTGGCGCTGACCTCGCTATCGTTCGACATTGCTGGCCTGGAGCTGTACCTGCCGCTGTTGGCCGGGGCTTCAGTGGTGCTGATCGGCGAGCGCCAGAACAAGGATCCGTCGGCGCTGCAGGCTGTGATCGAGCGCCACGCCATCACCACCATCCAGGCCACACCTTCGACCTGGCGCATGCTGGTGCAGGCGCTGCCTGCGCAGACCCTGCGCGGTTGCAAGGTCATCAGTGGCGGTGAGGCACTGCCTGTCGACCTCGCCGAGCAGTTGCTGGCGCTGTGCGGGCGCATCTGGAACCTGTACGGACCAACCGAGACGACGATCTGGTCGGCGGCGTACTGCCTGGACAACCAACATCCCTTGCCGTTGCTGGGCAAGCCGATCGCCAACACGACCTTGCAGGTCATGGCGCACGACCTCTCGACTGCCGCGACCGGCATGGCTGGGGAACTGATGATTGGTGGCGATGGCCTGGCCCGGGGTTATCAGCGCCGCGCCGCATTGACGGCCGAGCGCTTCATCCCAGACCCATACGATCGCAGCGGGCAGGGCGGTGGCAGGCTCTACCGTACCGGTGACCTGGCCAGCTATCGCAGCGATGGGTTGCTTGAGTACGTGGGCCGCATCGACCACCAGGTGAAGGTGCGTGGCTATCGCATCGAGCTGGGCGAGATCGAGGCAAGGCTGATCGATGATCCTGCTGTGCGCGAGGCAGTGGTCATCGACATCGATGGCCCTGGCGGCAAGCACCTGGCCGGCTACCTGGTCTCGAGCGGCGAAGAAGCGGTCGCGACGGAGGAACAGCGCAGCGCCCTGCGTCGCCATCTGCGCGAACAGCTGCGCACGACCTTGCCGGACTACATGGTCCCCGCGTACCTCACCTGGCTCGATGCACTACCGCTGACACCCAACGGCAAGCTCGACCGCAAAGCCCTGCCCCAGCCTGATATCGGCGTATCGCAGCAAGGTTATGTCGCGCCGCAGAGCGAGGTGGAGCAGCAGATCGCTGCCGTCTGGGCGCAGCTGCTGACTGTCGAGAAGGTCGGTCTCAATGACAATTTCTTCGAGCTGGGAGGGCACTCGCTGCTGGCGCTGTCGGTGCTCTCGCGCTTGCAACTTTCGCTGGGATTGACCGTGGAACCGGCCGTTCTCTTCCAGCACCCGGTCCTTGGCGATTTTGCCAGATACATCGAATCCATCGGCGATGCGTCGGCTTTCGACGAAAAACTGCAGCGTCTGGATATGCTTTTTGAAGAGTTCGAGGTGAATGAATGAGTAACGATGCCGCGCTGAATATCGCCAAGCGTTTTGTCACGCTGCCACTGGCCAAGCGCAAGCTGTATCTGCAGAAGATGCATGCCGAGAACATCTCTCCGGCCAACTTGCCGGTGCCCTGCGTTCAATCACTGTTCGACGTCATCCCGGTTTCGTTTGCGCAGCAGCGCCAATGGTTTCTCTGGCAGATGGACCCCCAAGGGGCTGCCTACAACCTGCCTGTCGCCTTGAGGCTCAAGGGCGAACTGGATGGTGAGGCGTTGCGTGCGAGTTTCCAGGCACTGCTGGCGCGACACCAGACGCTGCGAACCACGTTCGGCCTGAACGTGGATCAGGTGGTACAGATCATTCATCCGCAAAGCGAGTTCACGCTCGATGTCGAGCAGGTCGATATCGAGTCGGTGATCGATCTCGAACTGCGCCTGCTGGCGCTTGTGGAAGCCGAGGCCCGCAAACCATTTGACCTCGAGCACGAACGACCTGTTCGAGTCAGGCTGCTGCAGGTTGCAGAAGATGATCATGTGCTGATCATGACGCTGCACCATATCGCCACCGACGGCTCGTCGATGCATCTGATGGTCGAAGAGCTGATCCAGCACTATGCACATCATTGCCTGGGCCAACCTCTCGCGTTGCCGGAGATGCCGATCCAGTATGCCGACTACGCCATCTGGCAAAGACACTGGATGGAAGCGGGGGAGCAGGAGCGGCAATTGGCGTTCTGGAAGCGGCACCTGGGTACCGAGCACCCGGTTCTCGAGCTGCCAAGCGACCGCCCGCGTCCTGCGAACCAGTGCTTCGAGGGTGCCAGTGTGCACCTTGAGGTCGACAGACGCCTGGCCGAGGCACTCAAACAATTGGCGCAGCAGCAAGGCGCGACGCTCTTCACGCTGCTGCTGGCCAGCTTCCAGACCTTGCTGCATCGCTACTGCGGGCAGGATGAGATCCGTATCGGCATCCCGATCGCGAACCGCAACCGCGTCGAAACCGAGCGGCTCATCGGCTTTTTCGTCAACACCCAGGTGCTCAAGGCCGAGTTTGGCTCACTTGTCCACTTCAGCGACCTGCTGGCCCAGACCCGCCAGATGACGCAGGATGCTCAAGCCCACCAGGATTTGCCTTTCGAGCAACTGGTAGAGGCGCTGCACCCTGATCGCAGCCTGAGCCACAGCCCGCTGTTCCAGGTCATGTACAACCACCAGAAAGTCGCCGGAGGTGCGCGGCGCAGCCTGCCTGGCCTGGTGGTCGAGAACATTGCCTGGCAACGCAAGACTGCCCAGTTTGACCTGACGCTCAATACCGTCGAGCACGAGGAAGGCATCACGGCAGAACTCAATTACGCCACGGCGTTGTTCGATGAGCCAACCGTGCAACGCATGGCGCGGCACTGGACCAACTTGCTGCAGTCGATCGTCGATCATCCTCGGCAACGGATCGGCGAGCTGTCTCTGCTCGCTGCCGGTGAACAGCAGGAGATCATTGAACACTGGAACCGCACCCAGGCGCCCTATCCCAGCGATGTGTGCGTGCATCAGTTGATCGAAGCGCAGGCAGACAAGACACCAGATGCCTTGGCAGTTGTTTTCGGCGAGCACCAGCTCACTTATGGGCAGCTCAATCAGCGCGCCAACCGCCTTGCGCACGCATTGCGCGAACAAGGGGTAGGGCCCGACGTGCTGGTCGGGATCGCCATCGAACGCTCGCTGGAAATGGTCGTGGGCCTGCTGGCCATCCTCAAGGCCGGTGGCGCATACGTGCCCTTCGACCCCGAGTATCCACGGGAACGGCTTGCCTACATGATGGACGACAGCGGTATCGAGTTGCTGCTGACGCAGGGCGTGTTGCTCGACCATCTGCCGATCCCAGCCAGCGTGCGCAGCATCGTCCTGGATGGCGACGACAGCTGGCTCGAGGCCTTCAGCGCCGAAGATCCGATTCACATCACCCACTCCGGGAACCTTGCCTATGTGATCTACACCTCGGGCTCGACAGGACGACCGAAGGGCGCAGCCAACGCTCACCAGGCATTGGTCAACCGGCTTGTCTGGATGCAGAAGGCCTATGGCCTGGACGCCACCGATACGGTCCTGCAGAAGACGCCCTTCAGCTTCGACGTCTCGGTGTGGGAGTTCTTCTGGCCGCTATTGACCGGCGCCAGGCTGGCAGTCGCGGAACCTGGTGATCACCGCGACCCTGAACGGTTGGTGAGCACCATCCAGAGACACCGCGTGACGACGTTGCATTTCGTACCCTCGATGTTGCAGGCCTTCATGACCTGCGAGCATGTCGAGCGTTGCGATACCCTGCGACGTGTCGTCTGCAGTGGCGAGGCCCTGCCTGCCGATCTTGCGGAGCAGACCTTGGCCAGATTGCCACACGCCGGTCTGTACAATCTCTATGGCCCTACCGAAGCGGCAATCGACGTCACCCACTGGACCTGCCGGCCATCGTGCCCGGGCAGCGTCCCGATCGGTACCCCCATCGATAACCTCAAGACGCACATTCTCAGCCGCGATCTGCTTGCGCTTCCTCATGGCGCGAACGGAGAGCTCTACCTGGGCGGTGTCGGGCTGGCGCGTGGCTATCATCGCAGGCCCAGTCTCACGGCCGAACGGTTCGTCCCTGACCCTCATGATGCAAGCCGACTGGGCGGTGGTCGCCTGTACCGAACCGGCGATCTGGCGCGTTACCGAACAGCAGGCGTGATCGAGTACGCGGGTCGTATTGATCATCAGGTGAAGATCCGTGGCTTGCGCATAGAGCTGGGTGAGATCGAATCCAAGCTGCTTGAGCATGAGGGTGTTCGCGAAGCGGTAGTGATCGACATGGACGGGCTCCATGCCAAACAGTTGGCCGCGTACCTGGTACTTGATGAAGGCGCGACCAGTCAGGACGATATCCTGCGGCATCTCAAGGCGGGGCTGCCAGATTACATGGTGCCGAGCTACCTGGTGTCGCTGCAGGCCTTGCCGCTCACGCCCAATGGCAAGCTGGATCGCAAGGCCCTCCCAAGGCCAGACGTGAGCCAGCAGCAGAAAGCCTATGTGCCACCGCAGAGCACTCTGCAAGCGAAGCTCGTGTCCATCTGGGCCGACGTTCTGATGCTTGAACGAGTGGGCATCACCGACAACTTTTTCGAGCTCGGAGGCGACTCGATCGTATCGATCCAGGTTGTCAGTCGAGCACGTCGGGAAGGTATCCGCTTCACGCCCAAGCAGTTGTTCCAGCACCAGACCATCCAGGGGCTGGCAGCTGTGGCAGAGCAGGGCGAGGACGGCACTGTTGCGCTCGATCAGGGGCCGGTCATCGGCATGGCCCCCTTGCTGCCCGCCCAGGCGCGTTTTTTCGAGATGCAGGGAAGTGCAGATGAGCATGACAGCGTGGTGATGTCGCTCAGACCGACACGTGCGCTTGACCCCGATGCGACGGAAAAAGCGTTGCAAGCCGTACTGGCGCATCACGATGGATTGCGTCTGGCGTTCAATGCTGCGAGGGAGGCGAACGGGTCGCTGCTTTCCGAGCATCACGCGCTTTGGCAGAAGGAACCCGTGCTGTGGCTTGCAGATGTCCAGGACCAGGCCCAATTGGGCGAGTTGGCGAGGCAGGCGAGTGCCAGCCTCGATGTGCACAGAGGTGTTCTGCTCCGGGCAGTCCTGGCGACGCTGGCAGATGGCAGCCAACGGCTGCTGATGGTGAACCATGCGCTGGCGATGGACGACGCATCCCGGGACATCGTCCTGCAGGACTTGCGCCTGGCCTGCGAGCAGCTCGAAGCAGGGCAGCCCGTGGCGCTTCCTGCCAAAACCACCTCGGTCCAGTCCTGGGCGTACGCCGTGCATGCCTCTGTCGATGATGCCCCGAGCGTATTGAGCCATTGGCACAAGGCGCTGGCCGAGATCAGTACCGAGCTGGTCGGCAGTCAACGAGAGCCTGGCGCGCCCGCCGACAGTGCAAGCCTGGGGACCTGGCTGAACCCCGACATGACGCGAAGCCTGACAGGCCAGGCATCCGCAGCCTACCGCGCTGAACCCGGCGACCTGCTGCTGGTTGCGCTGACGCGTGTGATGGCCCGCTGGACAGGTCAGGACAGCATCCTCCTCGATGTGCAGGCTGATGCGCGTCGCCTGCCATTCTCGGGCGTCGACCTGGGGCGTACGGTTGGCTGCCTGGACTACCCGTTCCCTGTCGTTCTCGGTCTTGAGGCCACCACACTGGATGGCGCGATCAAGGGGATCAAGCAACAGTTGCGCACTGCTGGCCACAACAGCCTGGGGTTCGCCGTGCTGCGCTATCTGGGTGACGAAGCGGGCCGAGAAGCCTTGAGCGCATTGCCGGTGCCGCGGATCTCTTTCCGTTACCGCAAGGCGCTCGCCAATGCGCTGTTCGAGCCATCGACGGGCTGGCGGGAGCATGAACTGTCATGCGGTAATGGCCTGTCGGTCGATGCCCGGGTAGGGCCGGAGGGGTTGCGTATCGACTGGGCCTTCAGCACACGGCTTTTCAGCGAGGCCTCCATTCAAGGGCTGGCCGACGCGTTTCAGCAGGAGCTCCAGACGCTGATCGAACACTGCAAGCTGCCAGGTGTCGCAGGGGCCACCCCATCCGACTTCCCGCTGTGTTCGCTCACCCAGGCGCAACTGGACGCGTTGCCGGTTCCGGTCGCCAGGATCGCGGACATGTACCCACTGTCGCCTGCACAGAAGGGCATGCTGTTCCATTCGATCGAGGACAGCGGCAATGACCTCTACATCAACCAGGTCAGTCTGCCCATCACGGGCCTCGAAGTTGAAGCGTTCGTTGGCGCGTGGGCTGCGGTCATCGAGCGGCATGAGGTATTGCGAACCAGTTTCCACTGGGTCGGGCTGGATGAGCCGGTACAGATCGTGCACACCCAGGCGCACATGCCGATGCGCGAAATCGATGCCCGAGCGGATGCTGCGCCGGACGCGTTGGCCGGCGAGGTCGCTCGCCAGGAACTGATGGCAGGTTTCGACCTCACCCAGGCACCTTTGCACCGTATGGTCCTGGTTCGATTGACGTCGTCGAGCTACCAGATGATATGGACGAGTCATCACCTGCTGATGGATGGCTGGAGCAAGTCCAGGCTGTTCGCCGAACTCATGCAGCATTACTCCGGCCAGCCAGTGACCGGCACCAGCGGCCGCTATGGCGATTTCATCGCCTGGTTGCAGGCGCAGGACAAATCTCGCCAGGAAGCCTTCTGGCGCAGCAGTCTGGCGCACAGCGAAGTGACTTCGCTCAGTCAGGCCGTGTACCCACGGCACACTTCGGACGAGACGGGCCACCACGCACTGTACACCCGACGCGACACATCATGGACCAAGCGCCTGCAGCAGTACTGCCGAACGCTGCGCATCACCCCAAACACCCTGATCCAGGGCGCCTGGCTCCTGCTGCTGCAACGCTATACGGGCAAACGCGACGTAACCTTCGGCGCAACCGTGGCCGGGCGTCCGGAATCGCTGCAGCATGCCGATACCACCCTGGGCCTGTTCATCAATACCTTGCCTGTGTCGCAGACGCTGGATCCTCTGATGCGCCTGGCGGACTGGCTTCAGGCCTTGCAGGCTTACAACGTCGAGCTGCGCAACTGGTCGCATACGCCGTTGAACGAGGTTCAACGCTGGTCGGCCGTGCCGGGGCAGAAGCTCTTTGACAGCATCATCGTCTTCGAGAACTACCCCATCGACGAAGGTTTGCGTGAAGCGCCTGAAGCAGGTCTGGAATTTGGTGATTCCAATGACGTCGGGGTCACCAACTTCCCCATGGACCTTGCTGTTCACCTGAATGACACGCTGATGATCGAGTACCTGTACTTGCGCAATTCGTTCAGCGAGCAGGCGGTCGACGGTATTCGCCAGACCATGGAGTCGGCGCTTGAAGCCATGCTGCGGGATCCGCAGGCACGCCTCGGCAATCTGGATATCCTGCCACCTGCCCAGCGTGCACCTGTCGCCGACGCTACCGCGCAAGCGCCCGCAACCTACCGCCCGGAACTGATGGCAGAGCTGATCATCGAGCACTCGCTCGGTCAGCCCGACGCCATCGCCCTGGTCTGTGGGGACCAGCGCATCAGCTATGCCGAGCTGGACCGCCGTTCGGGGCGTCTGGCGCTGGCCTTGCGCGAAAGCGGCGCCGGCCCTGAAACAGTGGTAGGGGTGGCATTGCAGCGCTCGGTCGAGCTCGTCGTCGCATTGCTCGCCGTGATGCGTACAGGCGCCGCGTATGTTCCGTTGGACCTCGAATACCCGATGGAGCGCCTGGCCTGGATGATCCAGGATTCGGGCATGTCGTTGATGATCACCCGACCGGAGTGTCGCGAATCCCTGCCGGAGCATGATCACCTGCTTGTTCTCGCGCCTGATGCTCAGCTCGCCGATGCAGGGCCAGCGTTCGTCGACACTCCCGTGGACGAGCGTTGCCTGGCGTACCTGATCTATACATCGGGATCGACCGGTAGGCCCAAGGCTGTGGCGGTGTCCCAAGGCCCTCTGAGCCGGCATTGCCAGGCAATCATGGAAATCTATGAAATGGGGCCTGCGACGCGAGAGCTGCACTTCATGTCCTTCGCTTTCGACGGGGCCCAGGAACGCTGGCTCAGCGTGCTTGCGAGCGGAGGCTCACTGGTCATTCGCGACGGCGAGCTGTGGACTGCCGAACAGACGCTGGAGGCGCTCTGGCAGCATGAAATCACCATCGCCTGCTTCCCTCCCGCCTACCTGAAACAGCTGGCAGAAGCGGTGCACGACGCAGGTCAGCAGCCGCCACCGGTGGATATCTACTGCTTTGGCGGCGATGCCGTGCCAGAGCAGACCTTCGAGCAGGTCAAGGCGGCACTGAGGCCGCGGTTGTTTACCAATGGCTATGGTCCGACCGAGACGGTGGTCACGCCGTTGCTCTGGAAAGTGGACGGTGGCGCACGTTGCGAGGCTGCCTATGCGCCCATCGGCCGCGCGGTCGGCTGCCGTACGCTGTACATCCTGGACGATGACCTCAACCCGTCAGGTATCGGCTTTGCCGGTGAACTGATGATCGGTGGCGACGGTATCGCCCGTGGTTACCATGGGCGTGCGGGTCTGACGGCGGAACGCTTCGTGCCCGATCCGTCCTGCAAGGGCGGGCGCATGTACCGCAGTGGCGACGTGGTCCGACAGCGCATGGACGGGCTAATCGATTACGTGGGACGTGCCGACCATCAGGTCAAGTTGCGCGGGTTCCGTGTAGAGCTTGGTGAAATCGAAGCGTGCTTGCGGGCGCAGCCCGGTATCCGTAATGCGCTGGTGGTGGTCAGGGAACACCCGGTGGGCAAGCAGTTGGTAGGCTACGTCGTCAGTGAGCAAACGGGTATCGCAGGCGAACTGAAGGCGCGCCTGGCCGACCATCTGCCCGATTACATGGTGCCTGCCTATCTGATCGAAATGACCCAGTTTCCTGTCACGCCCAACGGAAAAATCGACCGCCTGCGTCTGCCCGAGCCCGAATTCGTTTCGACGCAGTTCCAAGCAGCGAGAAACCAGCGGGAATCGATCCTGGTGGAAATCTGGCAACAGGTCCTGCAGGTCGACGACTTGAGCATCACCGATAATTTCTTCGAGCGGGGAGGGGACTCCATCCTCAGCCTGCAAGTCGTCTCTCGTGTCAGAAACCATCCGCAGCTCGACCTCGACCTCAAGCTTCGCGACCTGATGCGCTATCAGACGATCGAGGCGATCGTCGCCAATTGGGAGGCCGCGCCTGCGGCCGTTGAAGTGCAGCTGTCGACGGAGGTCGATCAGCGCCTGTTCAACCTGCTGCCCATCCAGGCGTGGATGTTCGAGCAGCACCTGCCCGATCCGGCACATTTCAACCAGGCATTGATGCTCAGGCCCCGAGCTGCTTTGGATCTCGTCGCCCTTGAGCAGGCACTGCAGCATGTCGAACTGCATCATGATGCGCTGCGGTTACGCTTCTCCCAGTCGCATGGGCAATGGATGCAAAGCTATGGCGAGCCCTCAGGCTGCGCGACCCCCAAGCTGAACCTGCACCGTGTAGAGTCCATCGAGGAAATGACGGTACTGGCCAACCAGGTGCAACGCAGTCTCGATCTGACGCAGGGGCCGCTCTGGCGCACCCTGCATATCCAGCTGCCGGATGGGCAGGCGAGGTTGCTGCTGATCCTCCACCACCTGGTCATGGACGGCGTGTCGTGGCGCATTCTCCTCGAAGACCTTCAGACAGCCTACACGGCCTGCTGCCTGGGAACGGTCCCTGAGTTGCCCGCACGGACCAGCAGCTACCGGTCATGGGTCGAGCGCCTGCAGGCCGAGGCAGCATCGATCGAAGCGCAGCAGGGAGACTGGTGGCTTGATCAGGTTCGTCCTGCCGCCGGGAAGCTGCCCTGCGACAACCCGCGTGGCCGCAATCACTCCAGCCAACAGGCGGTGAGTCATTTCCGGCTGACGCCGCAACAGACGACGCAGCTCCTGAAGCAGGCACCGGCTGCCTATGGCACGCAGGTCAATGACATCCTGCTGACGGCGCTGGGTCGCGCATTGGGCCGATGGACTGGGCAAGAGTCGGTGATGGTGCAGCTGGAAGGCCATGGCCGCGAGGATCTGTTCGAAGGCGTCGATGTTTCGCGTACCCTCGGCTGGTTCAACAGCCTGTTCCCGGTACGCCTGACATCACGCCAGGATGACACGGCGGCGCAAGCCATCCGTAGCACGCAACAGAAGCTTGCAGCCATTCCCGACAAGGGTATCGGCTATGCGGTCCTGCGCCATTTCGGTACCCGGGAGATGCGCCGGGAGCTGGCTGAGGGTGCCCAGGCCGAGGTCACCTTCAACTATTTCGGGCAGTTCGATCAGCACTTCGACGAGCATGCGCTGCTTGAGCCTGCTGCCGACGATCCGGGCGATTGCTACCACGGCGATGCCAATCTGGTAAACCAGCTGCAGATGGTGGGGCAGGTCTACGACGGGGTGCTTTCCTTCCGCTGCATTTACAGCAAGCGTCGCTACAGAGCCGAGACGATAGAGCGATTGATGGAGCAGTTCCAGCGCGAGCTGGTGGTGCTGATCGAACATTGTCTGAACGTGGGTGTTCCGGCCTGACGGCCGAGGACATCAACGCCGAACATTTAGGGAGTTTAATGTTGAATAGCGCTTTGGAAGCCTTCCTCGACCTGGCTGGCTTGAACCTTGATATCAAACCGCTGCACGAGCTTTCCCCGGCCCAGGCACGGACGAACTTCGAGTTGTCCTCGCAACGACTGCGCTGGTCCGTGCCTTGGGATCTGCGGGTCGAAAACCTGTCGGCTGTCGTGCGCGATGGCAGCTCGCTGGCGTTACGGCTCTATCGACCTTCGGTTGACGCTGGCGAGAGCCTGCCAGTGGTGCTGTATTTCCACGGTGGCGGCTACGTGGTAGGCAGTCTGGATTCGCACGACGGTGTATGCCGAGAGCTTGCCGGTCGCACCCATTGCGCGGTGCTTTCGGTCGGTTACCGGCTTGCCCCGGAGTATCGTTTCCCGACTGCCCACGAGGACTGCGCCGATGCCGTGCGGTGGCTGGCGGCCCATGGTCGCAGGCTGGGGCTTGACCCGGCCCGCGTCGTGTTCGCCGGCGACAGCGCAGGTGCCACCTTGGCCGCTGCGCTGGCGATCGAAGCTGCAAGGCAGGGGCCGCTGGCGGCGATAACGCCAGTTGGCCAGCTGCTGTGCTATCCGATAACGGATGCGAGCTGCAAGCGTTCGTCGCACACCGTGTTTGGTGAAGGGTACCTGTTGGAAGACTCGACACTCGACTGGTTCTACGCGCAGTACGCGCAGTCCGACGAAGACCGCCGGGACTGGCGCTTTTCACCGTTGCTGGCGGATGAGCTTGCAGGGCTTGCTCCTGCCATCGTTCTGTTGGCAGGCCTGGACCCGCTGCTGGATGAAGGCCAGGCCTACGTGGCGCGGCTCGAGCAGGCAGGGGTGAAGGTGGAATGTATCGTGGCAGAGGGCTTGACCCACGATCTGCTGCGAACACTCTCCATCGTGCCGGAAGTGACGGAAGTTTACGACCACCTGGCCGTCGGTGTGCGCCGTTGGCTGCAGGGCGCAGGTACCGGCAGCCGATAACGTTGGTCGGGGCGCTGGCCCGGAACGAAAAAAATCCGATGCTCGTTTCCGGGCATCGGATCTTACGACCTTCAGGGCAAAGGTCAGCCCTGCGGCTTCAGTTTTCGTAGCGCAAGGTAAGGCCGAAGTTGCGCGGGGCGCCGAAGTAGTTGCCTAGGTTGCTGTTGAACACGGTCGAATAGTACTTCTTGTCGAAGACGTTGTTCAGGTTGAGTTGCACGCTCAAGTTGTTGTTGATCTTGTACTGCGTGTTCAGATCAACAAGGTTGTAGGCGTTCTGCTTCACATTGTTCAGGTAGATCTTGCTCTGGTGGTAGACGTTGCCACCGACTCTCCAGTCCTGGAAGCGGCCAGGCAGCTGATAGTTGGTCGCGACCTTGAAAAGCCGTTGCGGGGCCGTTTCGGTCGAGTAGTCGGTGCCTTTCTTGGAGCCTCCGACATACTCGGGATGGCTGTAGGTGTACCCCGCCATCACGTTCCACAGTGGCAGGATCTCGCCACCGACCTCGATGTCGAAACCACGGTTGCGTACCTTGCCGCCTTCCTCATAGCAACTGGAGGCACGGGTTGGCCCACAGACGCGTGGGGCTCCGCTGATCACCTGGGGCATGTGGCTCTGATCTACCTGGAAGAGCGCGATGGCGGTGTTGATGCGGCCACCCAGAAACTCGTTCTTGACCCCTACCTCATAGTTGGTGCCGGTGATCGGGCTGAGCAACTTGTTGTCCAGACCATAGTTGGCCTGCAATTGGTAGATCTCGGTGTAGCTGGCATAGACCGAGGTGTTGTCGTTGACGTCGTAGACAATACCGCCATACGGGATGAGCTTGTTGTCTTCCTTGAAGGATTCGATTTCATCCGGCGACTCGTATTTCACCGAGCTCAAGCGGCTGCCCAATATCACGTGGAGGTCGTCGGTAGGGTTCAGACGCGTTGCGGCGTACACCCCCTTGTCCTTGCGCACCGCCCTGTACTGCAGGCGATCACCGCTATAGGTCGGGGTAGCGACCAGGTGCGGGTTGAAATCGAGAATGTCGACGGTCGTGGGGTTGTTGTTGTAACGCGATTCGTTGATGAAACGATCCTTGCGGGCCATGGCACCAAAGACCAGCTCATGCTTGCGACCGAACAGGTCGAACGCGCCATTGAGTGCAGCATCGAGGCTGATCTGCTCGTCGTCGTACTTGGTATCATTGGTACGCAGCTCGAGCTTGTCGTTGCCTACGTTGTTGCCATACAACGCCAGGAAGTCGGCATTGGACCACGACATGCTGCCGTTCACCGTCAGCTTCCAGTCCTCGTTGAATTCGTGCCGAATGTCCCCGAACACGGTGCGGTTGATCTTGTTCAGGTGCGCCCAGCCCGGAGCGAAAGAGGTGGACCGGGAGAAGGGATAAAAGCTGCCGTCTTTCTGAGCTGGGAGACCGCCCCAGTCGTATCCGCCATTATTGTCCTTCTGCAACACGGTGCCCAGGCTGACTGTCGTCCAGTCGCTCAAGTCCGCTTCGCCGATCGCGTAGAACAGCTGATTGTCCTTGTTGGCCCTGTCCACGAAGCTGTTCCCGGCGCTGTAGAGCATGACTGTGCGCCCGCGAAGGGTACCCTCGTCATTGAGCGGGCCGCCGACGTCGATCTGGCCACGGTAGTTGTCCCACGATCCAGCGCCGACTTCGGCCTTCATCTGATAGGTATCGCCTGGGCGCTTGCGCACCAGGTTGATGGCTGCCGAAGGCGAACCGGCGCCTTGCATCAGGCCGTTCGCACCGCGAACAAACTCGACGCGGTCATAGATTGCCATGTTGTTCACCGAGGTGACGTCCATGGAGAAGCTTTCCGAGATGCTGCTGGGTACGCCGTCGTACTGCAGGTCGTTAACCTGGAAACCCCGTGAGAAGTACCGCGATCGCTCGGTGCCGAAGTCTTTCACGGTACTGATGCCCGTGGCAGCTCGCGCCACATCATCGAGGGACTGCATGTTCTGGTCGTCCATCTGGCGACGCGTCACCACACTGACCGATTGCGGTGTTTCGCGAAGCGACAGGGCCAGCTTCGTCGCGGTATTGGTGGAGCCCGTGGTGTAGGACCCTGTCCCTTCGGTAGTAGCACCCAGGGTCTTGGACTGGATGCTCGTAGCATCAAGCAGCATCGCGCTGTCACCCGCGGTTCCACCTTGCAAGGTCAAGGTGTTGCCGTCCAGCTGATAGCGCAGACCGGTGTTTCTGAACAGGATACGTGCCGACTCTTCCAGGTTGAAGCGACCGTTCAGGGCACCCGAGCGCAGGTTCTGCACGGCATCAGGCTCGTACAGCACTTGCACGCCGGTCTGCGTGGCAAGTGCCTGCAGCGCCGAGCTCAAAGGTTGTGCCGGAATATTCAAGGTCCATTCCTGGCTCTGCGCCTGAACGCCCAAGGGCAAGGTCAGGGTCAGCGCCAGTGCCGGCAGTTGAACGTTGAAAGCGCGTCGAAGGCCAAGCGCCCGGGTCAAGTGATTCAATCGAAGGTGGGTGGGCATTTCGCTGCTCGTTGTAGATGTTGAGTGGGTAGGCTGGGCGGATCTGTTTTTATGTTGACTACGGGTATGACGCACGGCGGGTGACAAACCGGAATGCAAATATTTCGCTTTTATTGCATCAGGCGACACACGCCTCGACTACCACCTTGCCGGCCTCCATGCGCACCAGTTGGTCGGCGACATCGAAATACCGGTCATCATGGCTGATGACGATGATTGTCTTGCCCAGGCGCTTCAGCTCGGGCAGCAGTTCGGTGTAGAAGATGCGTCGGAATGTCGGGTCCTGGTCCGCAGCCCATTCATCGAATACCAGCACCGGGCGCTCTTCGAGCCAGGCGTTGATCAGTGCCAGCCGCTTGCGTTGCCCTGTGGAGAGGTCGGTGGTGGTGAAACTGCCTTCGCGGATGCTCACCTTGTGTGCGATTTCCAGTCGCTTGAGATAGACCTCGGCGCTTTCCGGCACCTGCTGGGCCCCCAGGAAGGGGTCGTCGAACAGGTAGTAATCGGAAAAGATGGTGGTGAAGAGCTGGCGATAATCATCGCGGTTCAGCGCGGTGATGGCCTGGTCGTTGATGCGTATCTCGCCTTTTTGCGGCGGGTACAGACCTAGCAGCAGCTTGATCAGGGTGGTTTTGCCACAGCCGTTCTCGCCGACGATGAAAACGATATCGCCCTGGCTGATCTGCAGGTTCACCGGCCCCAGGGTAAAAGGCGCGTTACCGTCGACCGGGGGGAAGGCAAAGCGCACGTCATGCAACTCGAGGGTGCGCAAGGGGGGCAGCTGGCTGGCCTTGTCTTCGAGCAGCAGGTGCGGCTCAGGCGAGGAGAACCTTTCGGACAGCTCGGCGACCCGGCGGAAGGCGATCTGGGCACGGCTGACGATGGGCAGCGTGCCTATCAGGTATTCCAGTGGGCCTTTCATGTACAGCAGCACCAGCACGAAACCGCTCATGACCGCTCCGTCGCTGCTGGGCCATAACGATTGCAGGGCAAGCGCCAGGCCGATGACCACGAAGAACAGCATGGAGCCGAAGGTCTTGGCGATGACGAAGGTATTGATGGAGCGGATCTGGGTATCGCGTATCAGGTCGGCAGTGCCCTGGATGTTGCGGCTGAACATGCGTTGGCGGCGAGCGCGGTGAATGCGCAACTCCTTGGCACCCCCGGCGATCGCATTGTAGTGCCGTTGCAGCTCATCTTCGGCATCACGCGCCGCGACAAAGCCCTGCATGCCCCGGGCCCGCGCGATGTACTGGACGATAGTGCCGAGTGCGATGGCGGTCAGGATCAGCAGGAACATGGGCAAGGACAGCATTGCCAGGTAACCCAGGCAGCCCAGGGTGACGGTCAGGGCGATCGCCAGTGGCGCGAAAGCGAAAGCGAAATCGCTGATGGTGTCCACGTCGTGCGTCAGCACAGGGATCAGTCGATGGCTGCGATAGCGCTCGATCTGTTCGATGGGGGCCGACAGCACCTTCTCGCCCAGTTCCTTGCGCAGGGCGGCGATGATGTTCTGGCCCACCCGGTTGCTACCGATGTCGGAAAACACCGAGCTGGCCAGGGCCACCAGGCAAAGCCCGGCGAAGCCCCAGACAACGCCTTGGGTCAGGCCGGTGTCGTCGTGCAGGGCGCGGTTGATGGTGGCCAGCAGGAAGGTGATGCTGAGGCCGCCGACCATGCCCAGGATAATGGACAGCGCGACGGTATATTTGAACGGCTTGAGCAGGGCGAAGAGATCCTGCACGGCGCCGCGTGTGGGCTGGGACATGATGGGCTCCTGAATTGATCAGCCGACGCTGGCAAGGGATTTGCTCAGCGCCTTGTGAGCGCTGCTGGAAAGATTCAGGGCGGCATAGAGTGCTTGCCCGATCTCATCGCTGCGCATTGGCAGCACCGAAAGCAAGGTGTCGCTCAAGCCGTGGGTGGCCTCGCAGAAACCTTGCAGGAACACTGGCGCCTTGAGCTGTGGGGTCGCCAACGCGCGGTAGTCACGGTCCACTTCCAGGCCATGCAGGTAAGGCAGAAGCGGCTCGAGCAGGTGCTGATGGCTCTTGCGCTCGTAGCCTGTGGCCAGGATCACGGCATCGTAGCGGTGGGTCTGCTGCTGCCCGGTGGCGAGGTCGCGCAGGGTCAGTTCGATGCCACCCTCCACGTCGACCGCCGCTTCCACGTGTTGGCGGCACAGCACGGCATGGCGGGGCTGACCGGTGATCTTCTGCCGGTACAGCACGGCGTAGATGCGCTCGATCAGCTCCAGGTCGACGACCGAATAGTTGGTGTTGTGGTATTCGCCAATCAACTTTTCGCGGTCTTGCGGTGCTTGCTGGAAGACCAGGTCGGTGTAGTCAGGGGCGAAGATCTCGTTGACGAACGGCGAGTCGTCGGCGGGCTTCAAGGCTGAGCTGCGCAGGATCATTTCAGCCCGCACCGAAGGGAAGCTGTCGTTGAGGTCGATGAACGCCTCGGCGGCACTCTGCCCGGAACCGATGATCGCGACTCGCATCGGCTTGCCTTGGCTGCAGGCCAGGTTCTGCATACCGCTAAGGTAGCGAGAATGGTGGAAAACCCGGGCGTCGTTGCGTAACGGCGCGAAAATGGCCGGAATCTTCGGTGAGCCACCGGTGCTGATCACCACCGAACGCGTGCGGCGGGTGCGCTGCATGCCTTGTGTATTGCGCGAGATCAGCCTGAGGTGATGAATGACCCCATTGTCCAGCTCGGGCTCGATGCGCAGCACTTCTTCGCCATACAGTGCCTGCTCGGCGAACTGATCGGCGACCCAGCCCAGATAGTCATTGAACTCCAGTCGGCACGGGTAGAAGGTGCCAAGGTTGACGAAGTCGACCAGGCGGCCCTGCTGCTTGAGGTAGTTGACGAAGCTGTAGGGGCTGGTGGGGTTGCGCAGCGAAACCAGGTCCTTGAGGAACGAGATCTGCAGTTCGCTCTGCGAGGACAAGGTATCGCCATGCCAGCGATAGTGCTCCTGCTTGTCCATGAACAAGGCGTCAATGGCCTTGCCATTGCTTTGTGCAAGCTCCTGCAGGGCGATGGCAAGGGCCAGGTTGGACGGGCCGAAGCCTACGCCGATCAGGTCGTGGAGAGTTGAGGCGCTCATGTCGTTGACTCCTTGTGCGGGTGGTTGCCCAGAGGTTGGTAAAGACGCTCATCGAACAATCGCGCTCTGGGCAGCAGGCAGTGGCGAGGGCTGGACCAGGCGGGCTCGGCTCGTTCATCTCTGCTGTTCCTGGTGAGCGGTGAGTAGGTGTTAAACGAAGCCGCAGAGGCTGGATTTAGCCGGTCAAGACGAGTCGTGCAGGCGCCCCGCGCAGGTACTCGCCCAGACAGCCACGGTGTGATTGAAGGGGCGAAACACGTTGTGCTCGGGCGCACGCAAGCCCCGCAGGCATGCCGCGTGAGGCGCCCGCCGGGGTTCGTGTATCGGTGAGGCTGATGCCGCCAGGCGCGGCTGATCTCAGCGTTGCATCACGTCGAGGAACGCTTTCAGGAAGGCCTGCATCTGCTCCGGCGTGCCGACACTGACACGCAGCCACTCTGGCCATGCCTCAAATACCCGTCCAACTCGAATTCGGCGTTGCGCGAGTGCCTGGATCACGGGTTTGGCTGGCCGACCGAGGGCCACCATGAAACAGTTGGCCTGGGCGTCGGTGCATCGGTAACCGGCCTTTTGCAAGGCCTCGGTAGTGTTCTGGAGAATGCGACGGTTGATGCGTTTGCGTTCGCTGACCAGGTCTTCTTGTTGCAGGCTGGCGATACCGCCCATGGCGGCGGCAAGCGGCACGAAGTTGTAGCCGTTCAGGCGTTGCAGGTCGCCGAGCAACGCGGGTTTGCCGATCGCCAGCCCCAGGCGGGCACCGGCCATGCCATAAAGCTTGGAGAACGTCCTCAACACCATGACGTTGTCGTGGCTGACCGCCAGATCCAGGCAGGAAGGGGCGTCGGAAAAGTGGATGTACGCCTCATCGATGATTGCCAGGCTGTTTGTCGGCTTGTGGCTGACCAGGTGCTCGATGTCGGCACGAGGCGTCAGCGTGCCGGTGGGGTTGTTCGGGTTGCACAGATACAGCACCCCGGGCTGCGGGTCGGCGGCGAGCATGCCGCGCACGTCATGGGCGTGACGGGCATCGAGCGGCACTTCATGCACGGTCGCGCCGACGGCCCTGGCGCCATTGGCCACCGAGTCATAGGTCGGCGCAGCGGTGACCACGGCACGCTTGTCGGCGTGGCGAGCCAGGGCATATTGCAACGGCGAGCGCGAGCCGCAGAAAACTGCCACATGGTCTTCGGGCACATTGTGCTGCCGAGCGAACAGCTCGACCAGGCGATATTCATGCTCCGGAAAGTAATGTCCGCTCTGGCGTGTCCCCAGGCTCATTGCCTGAAGTGCCGAAGGGCAGGGGCCGTAAGGGCTCTCGTTGTAGTCCAGGCGGATGATGTCGTCGTCCACCGTCGGATCGCTCGCTGCGCCCGCCGCCCAGGCGGGCATGGCGGGTGCGAGGCCGGTCAAGGTGGCTGCAGCTACGAAACGGCGTCTGCTCAAAGCGGACATGGTCACTCTCCCTGTAGGTTGTCAGTTGTGTTCGCCGTCCTTGAGATCGCGGGCTACCCGAAAGCCCAGCCAGTCACCGCGCACTTCGGGTTCCCGCTCGTTGCGGTTGCCGGAGCGGGAGAAGATGGGCGGTTCCAGGTAGTCGTTGCCGCGGATCTGCCGGTGCGTGCAGGTGCCACCCGTGGTCCAGGCGCTGCCGTCGGTGGGCGCACCGACATAATCGGTATGCCAGCAGTCTTCGACCCACTCGTAGACATTGCCATGCATGTCATACATGCCGAATGCATTGGCCGGGAAGCTGCCGACCGGCGCCGTATAGGTGAATCCATCCCTTGGCCCGTAGGTGTTGGCATGCTTGCTGATCTGATACTCGCCTTCCTCATCGAAGGGGAACGGGAAGGGGCCGGTGGAGCCAGCGCGACCTGCGTACTCCCGTTCGGCCTCGCTGACCATGCGGTAAGGCTTGCCGGTTTTCTTCGCGAGCCAGCCAATGTAGCCGCGCGCTTCCTCCCAGGTCATGCAGACTGCTGGCTGGGTAGGGCCTTGCGGGTAACTGGGCTTGCCGTTCTTGCACAGACGGCCCGGGCGGTCGTCGCCGTCGGGCAGCACCGTACGGGTTTCCCTGGCATAGACCTGCCATTGCCCGGCAGTCACATGGAAGCGACTCATGGCGAAGGCCTTGGCGAATGTCACGGTGTGCAATGGGCCTTCATCGTCCTGTTTGCCCAGTTCGTCATCGGGGGTGCCCATCACGTAGCTGCCAGCGGGCAGCACGACCATTTCCGGGCATTCCTTGCAGTCCTTGAAGACTTTGCCCGGTGCAGTCGGGTCGCCAGCGAGGGCATCGAGCGACAGCGAGAGACAACCGAGGGCAATCAGTGGGGTCAGCCGTTTCATGGGTTTCCTTGCGGGTAGTGGGCAATGGGAGTAGGGACGGGCTTGGCAGCTTTCTGGGTGGCTTCCCAAACACGCAGGAAGTTGGCGCCCCAGAGCTTGGCGATGTCTTCATCGGAGTAGCCTCGCTGCATCAGTTCGGCGGTGACATTGCGGCTCTGGCTGACATTTTCCCAGCCGATCACACCGCCGCCGTCGTTGAAATCAGAACTGATGCCGACATGGTCGATACCGATCTTCTTCACCGCGTAGTCGATCGAGTCGACATAGTCGGCCAGGGTGGCCTCGGGCTCGGCGCCGAGGATGTCGTAGAAAGGTGTGAGGTATTCACCGAACTTCTTCTCCGACCAGATCGAGAACACCGGGTCGGTGGTGGTGCCCATCTGGGTCTGGTTTTGTACGTCAGGCAACCCATGCTTGGCGCGCAAGGCATTCATCTTCTCGATGGTCGGGCGCGAGAACGGCTTGAGGTAGTGGGAGTAGGCCACGATGTTGACCAGCCCGTCGGTGGCCTTTATGTGTGCCAGGTCGGCGTCGCTAAGGTTGCGTCGAATGTCCATCAGGCCTTGCACGCCGGTATGCGAGGCCATGACGGGCGCTCGGCTAAGCTGGGTGACCTGGGTTAGTGCCTGGCTGGACATCTGCGACACGTCGATGACCACGCCCAGGTCGTTGAGCCGGGTGATGGCGCGACGACCGATGTCGGAAAGCCCGCCCAGCGGGTCGACCGAATCGCCCAGGAAAGGCAGGGGCCGTGCCGAGTCTACCCAGCTGTTGTTACCGACGTAGCCCGGTCCGAATACACGCATGCCGCGTGCGGCCCAGTGGTCCAGCTTGTCAAGGTTGTCGCCCAGAGGCGCGGCGTTGAGCAAGCTGATGATGATGGCGAACTTGCCTTCACTGACCAGTCGGCGGAAGTCGGCGGGGGTGTAGGCGATGCCGGCCTGTGCAGGGAAATCCTTGGCGATGCTGGTGATGATCCGGTAGCGCACTTCCAGTTCGTTGGCCATCGCGGCCTCGAACCCTGGTGTGGGGCGGTGTGGCCAATTGGGCCCACTCCAGAACTCCGGCCATGACCAGATCGCGATCGAAGCGCCGCTCAGGCGCCCTTTGGCGGCTTTCACCAGATCGAACTGGGTAGGGCCATCACGGTCTGCTTCCTCGCCATCGGTGCCATAGCTCAGCGGCACGTCGAGGTGCGCATCCAGGGCCGGGATGCGCGCCTGCAGGGCGTTGGCTCGCTGTTCGATTTCCCGGCTGTAGGGGTGCTTGGAAAGGTAGAACCAGTACCACCAGGCGCCTGCGGCCATCAGGAGCAGGAGCAGAAGTGCCAATGCCCATGGCCATCTGCGCGAAAACAAAGCCTGTTTCTTCATTGCGTACTCGATCGCCTGCACGACGGCCCCATGCCGTTCGAACTTGTTGGGTGAAACGAGCCGAGGCAAAGAGAATTTAGCAACCCTCTAAATCGCTTCTTCAACCATTCGTTTTTGCAGCAGTAGTCACGTCATGAGTACAGTGGATGAAAGTGTCACGTCGAAAGATCCTGGCAGGCTTGGTGGCTGCCGGTGTAGCTCTGCCTGCCGGCTATTACGCACGGCAGGAGTGGGAGCGGGCCCAGGAAGCGGAGCTGAGCAGTGACGAACCTGCGGTGCCGGTCGACGACCTGCCCAATGCGCTGTTGGGTGAACGCCTGGTCGGGATCTGGGACTGGCGCCTGACGGGCGATCACCCGGCGCTGGCTGTGCTGGCGGGGCCGCAGCAGCTGTTGCTCGACGTAGCGCAGGGTGCTAGAGCCCTGCGCGGCTATCTGGGTACTGAACCGTATGGCGACCGGGGTTTGCAGGTTTACGGGCCGCTGGCTGCCGACCGATTGCCAGCTGTGCGCCTGAAGCTAATCGCCGGCTCTGGCCAAGCCTATGACTGCGACGCCGTGCTGGATGAGATATGGGGCGACTGGAGCGAGGGCGGAGGCAGCGCCACCCTGAGTGGGCAGGTCCGTCTGGCAGGGACGCAGGCAGGGCATTCCGGTGCACAAGCGGGCTTTGTCGCGGTCCGTCGACCGTTTGTTCTGGCGCGTGAGCGGCTGCCGTTCGTGGCGGCCCTGCACGAGGACCTGATTTCGCCGCAGCGTCGCTACTATCATCAGCTCTGGCATGCCAGCCGCGATCGCTGGCACCGTATCGATGATTCCCGACGGCAGATGGTGCGTGCGCTGGGCTGGCAGGTCGGCCCGTTGGGCAAGGAGCGCAACGCCCGCGGGCATGATCGCCATCGCAACGGCTCCGGCGAGGATTTTCTGTTCATGCATCGGCACATGCTGCATGGCGTACGGAAGGTCCAGGACCTGCGTTCCTGGGCCAGCCTGCCCGCAGCACGTCCATCGATCGGGCATGGCGCCCAGGCGTTCTTCGATTATCTTGACAACCGCGACGGCTACAGCGTCCCGCCCAATTGGCAGGCGGCCGGCGATGACGCCTTCAGCCAGTGGCTGTACTACGTCAAGAGCAGTCAGGGGCTGCACGCCAACTTCCAGCTGTGGGAAGCCCAGTTGCATGATCCGCAATACCTCAGCACCTTGTGTCTGGGAGAGTTAGGGTCGCGCATCGAGTTGGGGATCCACGATTGGTTGCACATGCGCTGGGCATCCCTTGGGCGAGATCCGAACTCGGATTACCCGATGCCCTACGGGCGTCGCAACTATGATTTTTCCGAACGGTGGTTTCGCGCTGAGAACGACTTCCTTGGCGATCCGTTTTCCTCCCACGTGAACCCGGTGTTCTGGGCCTTTCATGGCTGGATCGACGACCGTCTGCACGACTGGTACCTGGCCCACCAGCAGGCGCACCCGGGGGAAGTGAAACCGCGAATGATCGATGGTGTTCCGTGGTTCGCGCCAGGGCGCTGGGTGCGTGTGGCCGAGCCTTGGCTAGGGCCCACCCGTGACGGTTGTGGTGCCTGGGGGCTGGGCAATGGAGGCGGCACCGGGAAACTGGACATCGAGACCATGAAGCTTGCCTTGCAGGTCATTTTCAGCCCGGAGGAAGACGCCGATCGCCTGTCCGCCAGGGTGCCACAGCGGCCCTGGTATGCTCGCCATCTGGCACCAGGCCCGCGACGTGACGGTTTGTAGCGCACCTGGCGCTATTTGCTGGTGTTGTACCAGGTAGGCCCCCGGATCAGGGGGCATGCCTACTTCGCCGTCATCAGCGTGTCGGACGCTGTCCAGCCGCCGCCCAGTGCCTTGTAAAGCGCAACACTGGCCTGCAGGCGCGCCTCGCGCAGTCGCACCCGCTCGGACTGTGCGGTAAACAGGCTGCGTTGCGCCTCCAGCACGCTGAGCAGGTCTTCGGCGCCGGCCCGATAGCGGTTCTCGGCCAGATCGAAGGCGCGCTGGGCCTGGGCAAGCTCTTCATTCTGCCAGCGTGTCTGGCCGTTCAGGCCATCGACGTTGTTCAGCGCCTTCTCGACTTCGCCGAAGCTGGTGATCAGCACGCTGCGATAGGCTTCGAGCAGTTCGTCCTGGCGAGCGATGGCGCGATCGCGCTCGGCGCGCAAGGCGCCATTGTTGAAAATGGGGGCTGTCAGGCCGGCACCGAGGTTGAACGCCGGATTGCGCAGCAGGTCGATGGCCTTGCTGTCACCGGTGGCCAGGCTGGCTGTCAGGCTCACCGTGGGGAACAGTGCCGCCCGCGCAACGCTCACATCCGCCTGAGCCGCCGCCAGGCGCGCCTCTGCGCCGGCGATGTCCGGGCGGCGGGTCAGCAACTGGCTGGGGATGCCGGCGGCAATGCTCGGGCCGCTCAGTTGATCGAAAGGCTGATCGGCAAGCGCGAGTGCCTGCACCGGCACACCAAGCAGGGTTGCCAGGGTGATCTGCGCATCTTGGGCTTCTTGGTGGTAGAGCGGCAACTGGCGTTGCTGATTGGCTACAAGGCTTTCTTGTTGGGCCAGTTCAAGGGCAGTCGACGACCCCGCCTGGAAGCGCGTGCGCACCAGTTTGAGGATCTTTTCGGCGTTTTCCAGGTTGAGCGTGGCGATGCGCGCCTGCTCGCGAGCGGCGAGGGCGCTCAGATAGGTATCGGCAACACTGCTCGTCAGGCTCAGCTCGAGCGTGTCACGATCAAGTGCAGTGGCTTGCAGGCCAAGACGGGCACTGTCACGCGCAGCGGCATTCTTGCCCCAGAAGTCCAGCTCGTAGCTGGCCGTCAGGGCGGTGTTGAAGTAGCGGTAGGTCCGTTTACTGCTCGAAGTATCCTGTTCGCTGTAGCCTTGGCCTCGCAGCAAGCGCTGCTGATAGGCGTCGGCGCTGGCATCCAGGCGCGGCAGCAGAGGGCCGCCGGCAATGCGCAGGTCGGCCCGTGCCTGCCTGACCCTGGCCATGGCGGCGCGCAGGTCATGGCTGCCTTGGCGCGCCTGCTCGATCAGCTGGCTCAGTTGAGCGCTGTTGAAGGTTGTCCACCATTGCGCCGAGGCCGCCGTGGCGCCAGTCGGGCCTTGCCAGCTGGTGGGCGCAACGATGCCGCTGTCCAGGGGGGCAGCAGTGTGGCTGCAAGCGCCAAGCAAGGTCAGCAGCGGCAGCATAAAAAGAGGGGGTCTGGTCATGGTCATTCACTGGTCAGGGCGGCGACAGGGTCGAGGGCGGCAGCCTTGCGCGCGGGCATGAAGCCGAAGATGACGCCGGTGGCTACCGAGCAGGCGAAGGCACCCACTATCGCCAGGG
>Ga0213829_1000312_pt1 | contig 51292 bp, 45 predicted proteins | sample MC6MC0896MG_FD_180665 | JGI IMG/M metagenome (GOLD analysis project Ga0213829, IMG submission 180665) | Enriched soil aggregate microbial communities from Iowa State University, Ames, United States - MC6-MC0896-MG | ecosystem: Environmental > Terrestrial > Soil > Unclassified | place: USA: Iowa... | reverse complement strand
ACGCCGACAACCCGGTGCCGATGCTGGCCATGCTCAAGCACCTGTCCAACGTCCAGGAAAAGGAAGGCCGCAAGGTCAACCTGGAGTACTCGACCCAGCTGCAGCAGCTGATCGACGACCTGGCCGCCGACGAAGGCAAGACCGCCGACGAGTACCTGGCCCAGCTGGTCTCCGAGTTTGAAGGTGTGGAAGGCGAGGAAGGCGAAGACGCCGAAACCGCTGCCGACGCCGGCGACGACGCCAAGGTGGCAGACGAGGCCGGCACCGATGCCGCCGCCGACGCCGCCCCGGCCGCCAGCGACGACAAGCCGCAGGCCTGAGCCACGGCGATCCGGTGACGGTCTATATCGACGATGCGGTACATCCCTGGCGCGGCGAGCGCTGGGCGCATCTGATGGCCGACACCCTGCCCGAGCTGCACGCCATGGCGGCGCAGCTCGGGATTCCACGGCGGGCGTTCCAGAACCGCCGCAGCGGCGCGCACTACGACGTGCCCGCCCCGCTGCGCCTGCAGGCGATCGCCCTGGGCGCACAGGCCATCTCACGGCATACGGACCGCGAACGGGTCAAAGCCGTGATCGCCAACGCAAGAAGCCAGTATCAGGCGTAGGTGCCGCCCGTGGGTCGGCATGCGCAGGCCGCAATCGCGCCCTCAGAACGGATCGCTGCCCGGCCGTACTTCCACGCCCAGCAGCGAGCACAGCGCCAGCATCGCATCGTCATCGCGGTTGAGCGCCATCCAGCCGGCCAGCGTGTCATTGCCGGTATCCACGCTCCACAGCGCGTAGTTGTGCTCGCGCAGGCGGTCGTGGGCGGTGGTCATCAACATCGGCGCATCCACCTCCGCCGCGAAGTCTTCATCGTCCAGGTCGCCGCCCCAGTCGATCTGCAGGTTCCAGCGCGCGGACAGCTCGTTCACCGCCGACATCAGCGCATCGGCATCGCCCCGCTCCACCTCGAACCCGGACTGCCAGGCAATCGCAGCCATCATCGGCGGCAGCCAGTCGGCGTCCTCATCGATGCCCTCGCCGCTTTCCAGCAGCGCCTCGCGCCAGCGGTTGAACTGCTGCAGCGCCAGTTCTTCATCGCCCGGGTTGATCAGCACGAACAGATTCCAGATCCGCGCCTCGAAATCGTCCTCGTCGAAATCGCGCTCTTCTTCTTCGAAGTCGAAATAATCGCTGTTGTCGGGCATGGCCGGTAATCCTGGAGACAGGGGCGCATTCTGCCGTGCAAGGGCGTTGGCAGGAAGCGAAATTCGGCGCGGGGCCCGCTGCGGTTTATCCTGTGCGGCAGAAGACGGCCTTGGTGGTCGTCAGCATCCTGTGACCATGAGCGATACCCCTCCCGATCACCTGGCGATCAACCCGGCCAGCCCCTTCCACGATGCCGCTGCGCTGGAGCGCGGCGTGGGCATCCGTTTCAACGATGTCGAGCGCGACAACGTTGAAGAATATTCGGTCAGCGAAGGCTGGATCCGCGTGCAGGCCGGCAAGGCCCGCGACCGCCGCGGCAACCCGATGACGATCAAGGTTAAGGGCACCGTGGTGGCCTACTTCCTGGATCAGAAGCCGGACGCCTGATCCCACGTCTGCCGGAGACGTCTGATCCACGCGTGGCGGGGTAGAGCCACCCCACGGGTGGCTGCGCGGACCCACTGGAACCCTCGCGTCAGGGACGAAGGGCAGCCACCCCATGGGGTGGCTCTACCCGTGGCACGGTGCGGCCTCAATCGCGTTGCCGCGTCTCCAGCAGGTCCAGATTGCGGATCAGCCTGCGCGAGATCTCATCGGAGATCTTGCCCCGCCGGGTCAGGCGGAACAGCTCTTCACGCTCGGCGGTCAGCCCCGCGGTGCGCAGCTGCCGATAGCCCTGCTCCATGCGCTTGACCTTCTCCGGATCCGCATCCGGCCCGGCTTCCTTCTCCAGGTTGCGCTGGTACAGCAGGCTGACCCGCGAGGCGGCGTCGTTGTAGAGCTGCACGTTCTCGGTGGTCTGGTTCTGCACCAGCTGCTGGCGCGTGCGCTCCACGCCGGCCAGCGCCGCCTTGGCGGCCAGCTTGCGGGCCAGGTCCTCTTCCTTGCGCTCGCCCGAATCGGCCGGCAATTCCAGGCCTTTGAGCAGGCGCGGCAGCGCGATGCTGGCACCGACCAGCGAGATCAGGATCACCGCCGCGGCCAGGAAGATCACCAGGTCACGTGCCGGGAAGGCACTGCCGTCGGGCAGGAACAACGGCAGGGTCAGCACGCCGGCCAGGGTGATCGCACCGCGCACGCCCGCCACCGAGGTCGCCACCACGATCCGCCAGGAGGTGCCCTGCCGGGCCTCGCCCCGATGGCGCGCACGCAGCAGGCTCCAGCGCAGCGACAGCCACACCCAGGCCAGGCGCAGCAGCACCAGCGCCAGGTTGATCACCACCACATAGACCAGCAGCCACCACGCACTGTGGTGCCCGCTCTCGCTGACGGTCTTGATCGCGCGTTCCACGATGCCCGGCAACTGCTCGCCCAGCAACACGAACATGATCCCGTTGAAGCTGAACTGCAGCATGTTCCAGACCGCCGTGCGCTGCACGCGCATGCTGCCCGAGACGCGGCCGGTGAGCTCCACGTAGCTCATCGTGACACCCGCGGCGACCGCCGAGAGGATGCCCGACGCATTGAGTTCTTCGGCCAGCAGGTAGGCCGCGAACGGAATCAGCAGGTTGACCAGCAGCGCCGCACCCGGCTCCTCGCCGAAGCGCCGCCACAGCCAGCGCTGGAAGGTGGACACGCCCAGCGTCACCGCCACGCCGATCGCCAGTCCGGCCACCGCCACCCACAGGAAGGTCAGCGAGGCGTTCGCCAGCGAGAAGGTCCCGGTCATCACCGCCGCCACTGCGAAGCGGAAACAGACCAGGCCGGACGCATCGTTGAGCAGCGACTCGCCTTCCAGGATGTGCATCAGCCGCTTGGGAATCGGCGCGCGCGAGGCGATCGAGCTGACCGCCACCGGGTCGGTCGGGGAGATGATCGCCGCCAGCGCGAAGGCCACCGCCAGCGGCATCACCGGGATCATCCAGTGGATCAGGAAGCCGGCGCCGATCACGGTGAACACGACCAGCCCGAAGGCCAGTTCCAGGATTACGCCCTTGTCGCGGAACAGGCCCTGCTTGGGGATGCGCCAGCCATCCAGGAACAGCAGCGGCGGCAGGAACAGCAGGAAGAACATCTCCGGCTCGAGCGCGTGGCCGCGGTTGAACACCCCGGCAATGACCGCGCCCAGCCCGATCTGCACCAGCGGCAACGGCAGCGACAACGGCAATACGCGGACCAGGTAGCCGCTGGCGACCACCGCCACCAGCATCGCCAGAACGACTTCAATGGTATGCATGCATTTTCCAGTAAGCAGCGCGGGGGAGGCTGCGGACAGCCGGCGCCGGAAACAGGAAAAAACGTACCACACGTGCGCCGCCACGCGAATGCGCGGGGCGCGGCAGGCTCAGTCGGCGGACAGCCGGCCCCTCATGCGGCGCGCTGCTGCGCGTCGGCGCCATCGAAGCGATAGATGTCCATCGCCAGGAAGCCTGCATCGATCCCGGCATCGATGCGCTGCGCACCGAGCGCTTCGCCACCGGCGGCGCCCATCGCAAAGTGCAGCGGCTGCAGGTGCTCGTCGCTGGGGTGCGCCTGCACCGCGTGCGGGGCCTGGCGGCGGTAATCGATCAACGCGGCGCTGTCATCGGCGGCCAGGCGCTGCTCGACCCATTCGATGAAGGGCCGCACATAAGGGGCCTCCTTGCCATCCGCGTAGCTGCGCCAATCGTGCAGGTTGTGGGTGATGCTGCCCGAGCCGATCAACAGCACACCCTGCTCGCGCAGCGGCGCCAGCGCGCGCCCCAGCGCGAACTGGTGAGCCGGCCCGAGCAGTGGCTGGATCGCCAGCGGCACGACCGGGATGTCCGCCTGCGGATACAGGAACCGCAGCGGCACCCATGCACCGTGATCGAGACCGCGCTGTGGATCGATCGCGGTCGGCAGACCGGCAGCGCCCAGCCGCTGCGCGACCTCCTGCGCCAGCGCGGGCTCGCCCGGGGCCGGATACTGCAGGTCGAACAGTGCCTGCGGGAAACCGCCGAAATCGTGAAGGGTGGGCGGCTGGGCGTGGCCGCCGACCGCCGGCTGGTGCGTCAGCCAGTGCGCCGAGGCCATCACGATCGCGCGCGGGCGCGGCAGGCGCGCCGCCAGCGCGGCCAGGCGCTCGCCCACCAGACCGGGATGGAGTGCGGTCATCGGCGAGCCATGGGAGATATAGAGGGACGGCAAGCGGGACATCACGGACTCCAATGGCAGGACCCAACGGGTCGATCTGCAGATCAGCGTATTGCGGACAGATCGGCCAATAAATACGATGCATCGACGCTGTTTATTTCGGAAAAAGAAACAATGGACACTCTGGACGCCATGCGTGTGTTTGTCGCCGTGGTCGAGCGCAATGGCTTCAGTGCCGCCGCGCAGGCCCTGGACCTGTCCACCGCCGGGGTGACCCGGCAGATCGCGGCGCTGGAAAAGCGCCTCTCGACCCGGCTGCTCAACCGTACGACCCGCCGCGTGAGCCCCACGAGCACGGGCGCGGCCTATTACGCCGAGTCCGTGCGGCTGCTGGCCGAGTTCGATGCGCTGGAAGCCGGCATCAGTGCGCAGGCGCTGGAGCCCTCGGGGCGGCTGCGGATCAACGCACCGGTCAGCTATGGGATCGCCCGCCTGGGCCCGCTGCTGGCCGGGTATCGCGCGCGCTACCCGCAGGTGGAACTGGACCTGTCGCTGTCCGACCGTCTGGTGGACATGGTCGAAGAAGGCTATGACGTGGCCATCCGCATCACCCGCCAGCCCAGCCCGGCCCTGATCGCGCGCAAGCTGGGCGAAGCGCAGATCAGCCTGTGCGCAGCGCCGTCGTACCTGGACGCGCACGGGCGCCCGCAGCAGCCGGAAGACCTGTCCGCGCACGAGTGCCTGAGCTACAGCTACTGGGCCGGTGGCGATGCATGGCAACTGCAGGGACCACGTGGGGAGGTCTCGGTGCCGGTGCATGGCGGTGTCCGCGCCAACAACGGCGATGTGCTGCGCGAGGCCGCGATCGCCGGCATGGGCATCATCGTGCAGCCGGATTTCCTGGTCGCCGAGGCGCTGGCCGATGGGCGGCTGGAGCGCGTGCTGCCCGAGTGGCAGGTGCCGGGCGTGGGCATCCATGCGGTGTACACCAGCCGCAGCCACCTGGCCCCGAAGGTGCGCAGTTTCATCGACTACCTGGTCCAAGCCCTGGCGTGATGGCGCGCGCCGCTATGCCTCCACCGATTCCAGCTGCCCGATGAGCCGTGCCAGCGGCATCGGCCGGCCGAGCAGATAGCCCTGCACCTGGTCGCAGCCATGCGCGGCCAGCCACTGCAGCTGGCCCGGGGTTTCCACGCCCTCGGCGATGATGGTCAGCCCCATGCTGTGGCCCAGCGACAGCAGCGCGCGGCAGATCGAGGCATTGCGCGGGTTGGTTTCCACGTCGGCGACGAAGCTGCGGTCGATCTTGAGGATGTCCAGCGGCAGGTGCTGCAGGTAGGACATGTTGGAATAGCCGGTGCCGAAATCATCCAGCGAAATGCAGATGCCCTGCTCGTGCAGGCGCTGCATGGTCTGTTTGGCCTGGCCCGGCTTGCGCATCAGGCTGCTTTCGGTCAGCTCGACCTGCAGCGCACCGCGGGCCAGCCCGAATTCGTGGCTGGCGCGGGTGAACTCGGCCACCAGGTCGCTGTTGAAGAACTGCACCGCCGAGACATTCACCGCGATCGGCAGGTCCCAGCCCGCGTCGACCAGCTGCCGCTGCGCCTGCGCTGCGGCGCGGATCACCCAGCGGCCAAGCGCGAGGATCAGCCCGGTGTCTTCGCACAGCTGGATGAACTCGCCCGGGGGAATGAAGCTGCCATCCGCCTGCGGCCAGCGCAGCAGGGCTTCCAGCGCGGCCGGGCTGCTGTCGCCGGCGTGGCAGATCGGCTGGTAGTACAGCTCGAACTCGGTATCGATCGCACTGTGGATGCGCCCGGCCAGGCGCAGCCGCTCGGCAAAACGGGAACTCACGGTGGTGTCGTACCACGCGAGGACATTGCCTTCGTCGCGCGCCGCATGCGCGGCCTGCGCGGCCATGCCGATGACCTGCTCGGCCGTGCTGGCATCGCCGTCGAACCTCACGGCGACGCCGATGCGCGGCTCGAACTGGTGCAGCCAATCCTGCCCGCGCACCGGTTCGGACACGGTCTGCATCAGCGTATCCAGCGCGGTCTGGCGCTGATGGTCGTCGCGGATGGCGAAGATGAAATCCTCGGCGGGCTGGAACGCCAGCAGGCCGTAGCGCACGCCGAGCCCGCCCAGGCGCTTGGCCATCGCCTGCAGCACCACGTCGCCGACTTCGCGGCCCAGCGTGTCCGACACCAGCTGCAGGCCGCGGAACTGCACGTACGCGATCGTGTACGCCCCGCCCTCCTCGTCCAGCTGCGCGGCGAGTGCGCGCGTATTGAGCAGGCCGGTCGCCGGGTTGTGGGTGGCGTGGTAGGCCAGGTCGCGCTCATAAGCCAAACGCTCGCTGACGTCCTCGGCCAGCACCAGACAGGCCTGGCGGCCATCGAAATCCAACCGCGCCAGATGCGCACGCACCTCGAAGACGCTGCCGTCCTTGCGCTGGTGCAGGCGCACCTGCGCGTCCTGCACATCGCCGATGCGGGCCTGCGCGATCGCCCCGCGGATCTCTTCCCAGCCTTCGCGCGGGCGGATGTCGAGGATGCTCATCGACAGGAATTCATCGCGGCTGTAGCCATACTGGCGCACCGCCGCTTCGTTGACCTCCAGGAAGCGCAGCGTGTCTGGATCGAACACCCAGAACGGCGCCGGATTGCGGTCAAACAGCAGCCGGAACTGACGCTCGGCTTGCTGCACGCGGGCCAGCGCATCGACCCGCTCGCTGACATCGGTCAACGCACCGATCATGCGGCGCTCGCGGTCCACCACCGCCACGCGCTGGCCGCGCGCGGCGACCCAGCGGGTCGCGCCACCCGGCAGCACCAGGCGGAACATTTCATCGAGCACGCCGCTGCCGGCAAAGGCGGCATCGAAGGCCTGCTGCATGCGCGCGGTGTCGTCGTGGTGCACGCGCGCGAAGAAATCCGCGACGGGCAGGCTCTCGATGTCGATGCCGAAAATCTCACGGGCCAGCGGCGACCAGCGCAGCAGGCAGGCATCCTCGTCCACATACCAGGTACACACCTTGCCGACCTGGTGGGCCATGCGCAGCTCGGCATGGCCGGTGCGCAGTTCCTCGCTCAGGCTGTCCTGGTCACGGGTGGCGCGGCGCAGGCTGACATACACCGCGGCAAACAGCGCCCAGTACAGCAGGTAGACCCCGATCGAGGCCTGCACATACGGCCACCAGGCCGCCAGCACATCGCGCCGGCCCAGGCCGGCGTAGACCGCCAGCGGGTACTGGGCCAGCGTGCTCAGGCTGGAAATGCGCTCGATGCCATCCACGGCACTGGTCTCGGTGCCCAGCGGGGTCAGTGCGTCGCGGCGCAGAAGCTCGCGTTTGGCCAGCCCGAAGCGACGCCCCGCCACGGCGCCGGGATCCGGGCTGCGCGCCAGCACGTAGCCATGCGGGTCGGTGATGGAGACCACCCCGGCATCGCCGGTATCCATGCCGCCGATGATGGCCTGCAGTTCCGCCGTGCGCAGCCGTGCCAACAGCCAGCGGTCACCGCCCATCGGCAACGCCAGCGGCAGGATCCAGTGCGTGGCATCCAGCGCCTGCGGCGGCCCGAGGAAAATCTGGCTGCCCAGGCCGCGATTGCCATCCACCGCCCACAGCGGTAGTTGCAGGTCGCCGCTGCCACTGGTCAGGGCCCGCCCGTACTGGTCGACCACCACGATGCTGTGCAGTTCGGCATGCCGCTGCAGGGCCCCGGCGATGCTGGCATCGAGCAGGTCCGGTGCCTGCGCCGGCACCCGCTGGAAGAGCAGCGCGCCATCGCGGGAGATGCCCTGCATCACCCGCTCCAGGTTGCGCAGTTCCAGCCGCAGCAGGCGCTGGGCGCCGGTGGCCAGCGCCGAGCTCTGGCGCTGCGCGGCTTCCTGCCGGCGCTGGCAGTCATTGAGCAGCGTCGCCACCAGCCCGGCGCCCAGCAGCACGCCCAGGGATACCCCGAGCCACACGAACGTCCGCAGTGGCCGTGCCAGGGCACGGTTCAACGCGGGCATCGCAACCCTTTTCCCGAACGACAGGCTGACTTCATCTGTAAACGCTTCCTGGTTTCCCCAAACCTGAGCGGCCGCTGCCCGGGATTCTTGACGCCTAGCTCGTCACACGGGCGCCAGCCGGCGCCCGCAGAATCCGTGCGGGCCCCAGCATGCACCAGCGCGTACCGCACGGGAAGCACCGCGGCCGGGGTTCACATCGGTGAACCCGGAAGACCGGCATACCCGGTACCCGATGCCGCCGAAGCCGGCATAACCGCGCGCCCGGTACGGGATTAGACTTGGGTGTTTCCGTTGCTGAGAAGCTCAATGTCCAAGCTGCGCCGCCCCACCCTGATGCTCGCCATTGCCGCCAGCCTGTCGCTGAGCTTGGCCGCCTGCGACCGCGAGGCCACTGCACCGGCCGCGTCCGCCCCCGAGACCACCCCGGCCGAGCCGGCCGCCCCCAAGCCGCAGCTGGGCAGCTTCGGCTTCGACGCCGCCGGCATGGACCGCAGCGTCGCCGCCGGCGATGACTTCTTCGGCTTCGCCAACGGCACCTGGGTCAAGAACACCGAGATCCCGGCCGACCGCTCCAGCTACGGTAGCTTCAACGTCATCTCCGAAAAGACCCTGGCCGACACCCGCGCGATCCTCGAAGGCGCCGCGGCCGACACCAAGGCCGAGGGCGAGGCCAAGCTGATCGGCGATTACTACGCCGCCTTCATGGACGAGAGCGGCATCGAGTCGCGCGGCGTCGCCCCCGTCAAACCGGAACTGGACGCCATCGCCGGGATCAGCGACAAGGCCGCGCTGGCCACCGCGCTCGGCGGCACGCTGCGCGCCGACGTGGACCTGCTCAACGCCACCAACTTCTACACCGACCGCCTGTTCGGCGTGTGGGTCTCGGTGGATCTGCTGCAGCCGGACCGCACCGCGCCGTACCTGGTGCAGGGCGGCCTGGGCCTGCCGGACCGCGACTTCTACCTGCAGGGCGGCCGCATGGCCGAGATCCGCAAGCAGTACCAGGCCTACATCGCCCAGGTCCTGCAGCTGGCCGGCGTCGCCGATCCGGCTGCCAAGGCGCAGCGCATCCTCGCGCTGGAAACCAGGATCGCCCAGGCCCACGCCACCCAGGAAGACACCAACGACGTCGCCAAGGGCGCCAATGCCTGGAAGCAGGCCGACCTGAGCGCCAAGGCACCGGGCATGGACTGGAACGCGTTCCTGGCCTCGGCCGGGCTGGACGCCCAGCAGGACTTCATCGTGTGGCAGCCCAAGGCCGTCGCGGGCATCTCGCGCCTGGTCGCCACCGAGCCGCTGGAGGTCTGGAAGGACTACCTGGCCTTCCATGCGCTGGACCGCGCCGCACCGTACCTGCCCAAGTCGTTCGCCGATGCGCGCTTCGCCTTCCACGGCACCACGCTCAACGGCACCCCGCAGCAGAGCGAGCGCTGGAAGCGTGCGGTGGATGACAGCAACCATGCCGTCGGCGAAGCGATCGGCAAGCTGTACGTCGAACGTCATTTCGATCCGGCCACCAAGGCGCGCGCGGACGCGATGGCCAAGAACATCATCGCCGCGTTCGCCAAGCGCATCGATGCGCTGGAGTGGATGTCGCCGCAGACCAAGGCGCGTGCCAAGGCCAAGGTGGATGGCCTGACCGTGGGCATGGGCTACCCGGACAAGTGGCGCGACTACACCGGTCTTGAGATCAAGCGCGATGACGCGCTGGGCAATGCCGAGCGTGCCGAGCTGTTCGAGTACCGCCGCAACATCGCCAAGCTGGGCAAGCCGGTGGATCACAGCGAGTGGGCGATGCTGCCGCAGACCATCAATGCGATGAACGTGCCGCTGGAAAACCGCCTGGTGTTCCCGGCCGCGATCCTGCAGCCGCCGTTCTTCGACGGCGCGGCCGACGATGCGGTGAACTACGGCGCGATCGGTGCGGTGATCGGCCATGAGATCAGCCACGGTTTCGACAACGCCGGTGCGCTGTTCGATGAGACGGGCAAGCTGCAGAACTGGTGGACGCCCGAAGATCTGAAGAAGTTCAACGCGGCCGGCGATGCACTGGCGGCGCAGTTCAGCAGCTACAGCCCGTTCCCGGGGGTATCGGTGAATGGTCGTCTGACGCTGGGCGAGAACATTGCGGACGTGGCAGGTCTTTCGACGGCCTACGATGCGTATCAGTTGTCGCTGCAGGGCAAGCCGGGCCAGACGCTGGAAGGCTTCACGCCGGATCAGCGGTTCTTCCTGGGCTTTGCGCAGGCGTGGCGGAGCAAGGCGCGTGAGCAGGCGCTGCGCAATTCGCTGTTGACCAATGTGCATGCGCCGGGTCAGTTCCGTGCGTTGACGGTGCGCAATCTGGATGCGTGGTATCCGGCCTTCGAGGTGAAGGAAGGCCAGAAGCTGTATCTGGCGCCGGAGAAGCGGGTCAAGGTGTGGTGATGTGCGTCACCGCACGTTGCTGAGATGAGAGAACGGGCGCTTCGGCGCCCGTTTTTTTTCGCTGTAGAGCAGCGGGTTGCGGAAGCCTGTGCGTGCCCGACCCAACCAGCGGACACAGGGCACTTGCCGCTTCAAGGCCAATCAGCAAGCACCCCAGCCGACACACCCATCCGCGTGCACGCCCGCGTCGCCAGCCCATCCTGCAGCGCGCGCCGGAACAACGGCGCCATGCCTTTGAGCATCACCGCCGACGCTTGCGACTGCGCACGCTGCATCGGCGTGCGCTGGATCATCGCGGTCGCCCAGTCCGGCAGCAGCGCTGCACCTGCACCGAGGAACAGCTCACGCGAGAGACCCGCCATCGGCACCGGCAGGCGGATGCCTGACAGCACCGCCAGCACCTCGCGCGAGCGCGCATCGAACACCAGCTGCGATTGCTGGCGCGCGAAGTAAGCGTCCACCTCCGCTTCCGACGCGGGAACGTCTACAGCGCCAAGCGCCTCGGCCACGCGCTTGTACTCACGGTAGTACTGGTCGGCGACCGCCGTAGGCACGTCGCGGCAATAGCGTCGGCAGCCCTGCAGGAAACCGTACGCTTCAGTGACGTGCACCCAGGTGAGCAGCGCGGGATCGTCGGCGGAATACGCGCGGCCATCGGCGGTGTGCCCGCGCACCTGGGCATGGATGCGGGTCACCTTGGCGATCAACGCCTCCACTTCCGCGGTGGGTGCGTAGGTCGTTCCAGCGACGAACGCGGTGGTGCGGCGCAGGCGGCCGACCAGGTCATCGCGGAAGTTGGAGTGGTCGTACACGCCGGCCAGGGCCAGCGGATGCAGGGTCTGCAGCATCAGGGCGCACAGGCCGCCGGCGAGCATGCCGGGAAACTCGGCATGCACCCGCCAGGTGATGCTGTCGGGGCCGAACCAGCCGGGGTCGCCCAGCGGGTGGTCGTAGTCGATCCCGCTCTGGCCGCGGGGGAAGGCGCCCAGCACCCAGCGGCGTATGGGGGCGGTGGCAGGGCGGGCAAGCGAACGCAGCAGGGAGGACATCAGCAGTACCGAGGGCGAGCGGACCGGCATTTCGCGCGGATGCGTCAATTCTGCGTGATACCGGTGGGGCTGGCGAGGCGGGTGCCCGACAGGGCCTGCGCATTGTGCAGATGCAGCATGGGAGCCGCCGTCCAAGCCGTATTTACCCGGCGATTTACGTGCCGCAGTGCGCAAATCCGCTGCGGGTTTGCCCATTCAGGCAGAAATGGCGCCGGATCTTTGCGCTTTGCCCATTGCCAAGCGCCGTGAAAGTGCTAGAACTGGATACGCCACAACGTCGTCCAATGCGCTGCCGCACGTTCCAGAAGGAGCTCGTCATGATCGCTTTGTTCAAAGGTTTGGGTCTGCTGTTGCAGGACAACGAGCTGTACAGCAGCCCGTTCGAAAAACAGGTCGCGCATTGGCGTAACAAGAGTGAACAGCAGATCCGCGAAGAAGTCGCGGTACTGGCCAAAGCCAAGGGCCAGTGGCTGATGGCCTCGATCGTGGGCTGGCAGGCGTCCTCCCTGCTCATCCTCGGCCTGATCAGCAACTACCTGTGGAAGGATGACTTCCATATCACCTTCACCCGCGTGGTGATCGTGTTCGGTTCATGGGTGTCGATCCTGTTCGTGATCTGGTTCATGGCCAACATGTTCGATCACACCGCCGGCTTCGAGCGCTGGATGAAGGCCTTCAACAGCCGCGCCCGGATCACCTCCGATGCCGATACGGTGGAATGCGTGGCCGAGGCGCTGGACATGGCCCAGCACTATCCGGAAGTCCTGGATTACAAGCAGGCGGTGAGCGCCAAGCGCGAGCTGCGCCACGAGGACATCCGCATCATGCGCGAGATCGGCCGGATGAAGCAGCACACCGAACTGGTGGGCCAGCTCAATCATGTCGGCGAGCAGCCCAACGGCACCAACCTGCATCTGCAGCCCGCGTTCTGACCCTACTGAAAAGCGGGGGGAGCCACGATGCCACCGTGATCACTCACGGTGGCATTGTTCTTTCTGGACGGCGCTGACGCAGTGCTTGAAGCCGGCCGGGAGCCCGGCCATCTGCTCCGTCTTGCCCACCGCCACCGCCAACCGGTGCAGCGGCGGATAGGGGCAGTCTGTGTCCTTCGTGCAGCGCGGATCCAGCACCAGGTAATGGCAGCGGCCGCTGCTGCTGGCGATGCAGTCGAAGTTGGCCACGCCGTTGTCGACCGTGGTTTTGCTGTACAGCGTATCCACGCCGTTGGCGCGGATGCGGGTGACGGAGGTGTCGTTCGATTGCTGGCAGGCCGCCAGCATCAACACGCAGAGACTGGCGACAACGGCGGTACGCATGGCAGGCTCCAGACGAAAGGAAAGGCGCGTTACATCCCGCGGAACAGGCTCATGAAGGGCTGGCTGACGTTGAGCACTTCGGTGCGATGCTTCAAGCGCAGCTGGCCGCGGCCGGTGTCGTCGCGGGTGACTGCGGCGACCGCCTTCATGTTCACGATGGTGGAGCGGTGGATCTGGCGGAAACGTTGCGGATCGAGCGCATCCAGCAGTTCACGCAGCGAGGTGCGCAGCAGGCTTTCACCCTGCTCGGTGACCACGGTGGTGTATTTGCTGTCCGCACGGAAGTAGATCACATCTTCGAGCATGATCAGCTGCGTGTCGCGGCCGTTGCTGGCGGTGATCCAGGCCAAAGGCGGCGCGCTTGAGGCGGCGGCGGGCTGATTGCCGAGGCGCTGCAGCAGCTGCTCGAGCATGCCGCTGTCCGGGCGGCCCAGCTGCATGCGGGCCAGGATCCGCTCGCGCGTGGCCAGCAGGCGCTCATCGCTGACCGGCTTGAGCAGGTAGTCGATCGCGCCCTGCTCGAAGGCGTCGATCGCATACTGGTCGTAGGCGGTGACGAACACCACCTGGGTGCGCGGGCTGATCTCCGGCAGCGCGCGGGCCACCTCGATGCCGGTGATGCCCGGCATGCGGATGTCGAGCAGGGCCAGGTCCGGCTTCAGCTCGGCCAGACGCTCCAGCGCACTGGCGCCGTCCTCGCATTCGGCCACCAGCCGCAGTTCCGGCCACAACCGGTGCAGCTGTGCCACCAGCGACTGGCGCAGCAGGTCTTCGTCTTCGGCAATGAGGGCGTCAAGCTGCATGGATCGCCTCGCGGGCATCGCGCGGCAGGGTGATCGTCGCTGCCACGCCGGTGGGGAAATTGGACACGATCGCCACGCCAGCGTGCTCACCGCAGGTCAGGCGCAGGCGTTCGCGCAGGTTCTTCAGGCCGATCCCGGTACCACTGGTGCCCTGCCCGAACCCGAGGCCGTCGTCGGCCACGGTGAGGGTGACATGGTCCTCGAAGGCGCGCGCGATGATCCACACCGTGCCGCCGCCGGGTTTCGGTTCCAGGCCGTGTTTGATCGCGTTCTCGACCAGGGTCTGCAGCGCCATCGAGGGCAGCGGCAGGCTGAGCAGGGCCGGGGGCACGTCCACCCGCAGGGCCAAGCGGGCGCCCATGCGGATCTTGAGGATTTCCAGGTAGGCCTGGGTGCGCTCCAGCTCCACGCCCAGGGTCGACATCGATTCCTCCACGCTGGGCAGCGAGCTGCGCAGGTACTGGATCAGGTGCCCGAGCATCTGGTCGGCGCGCGGCGGATCGGTCCGGGTCAGCACCTGCGCGTTGGCCAGCGTGTTGTAGAGGAAGTGCGGCTCGACCTGGGCGTGCAGCAGGTTGAGCTTGGCCACCGACAGTTCCTTCTCGGTCGCGGTCTGCTCGGCGGCGGCCTGCTCGTCGCGGCGCTGCTCGGCCACCCGGCGGGTGATCGCACGGCCGACCGCTTCGGCGTTCTCGTGGTTGCTGCCTTCGTCGACCGCGAGCAGATCGGCCCAGACCCCCGCATCGGGCTCGAACAGCAGGGTCACGCTGCTGGTGCCCTGCCCCGGCGTCACGGTGGCGAGCACGCTGTTGCGCTTGATCGCCAGCCGCGCAGGCAGGTTCCAGCGGGACGGCGGGCGGCCGTTGTAGGGATCCACGCGGCGCACGTAGGCACGCACCTGCAGGCTGCCCGGTGCACTTTCGATGTCTTCCACGCGTGGCAGCTCGGCGATGGCGGCTTCCACCAGGGCAAAGGCCGGGCCGGCATCCATCGGCACCTCGATCTGGCGGCGCTGGCGGCTGGACAGGGTGGCCGCGTCCAGGCGCCCGGCGACGTGCTGCACGCGCCGGATATGGGCGATGCAGCTGCCCAGGGCGGTCACCATCACGAACAGGGCCAGCAGGCCGAACACCCAGCCGGGGCCTTCGTCCATGCCATGGAAGAAGCCACTCCAGACAAACCCCGCCACCACGATGGCGGCGGCCCAGGCCAACAGGATGCGGAAAATCAGGGAGAGGCTGGCGAACACGGCGGCGTCATCACATAGGGAGTGAGGCGAGCATAGCCCCGCCGCCAGCGGGAACAAGCGGCATGCGACGAAGGCAGGGAATGGTGGGACGAAGCGGTGTAGAGCCACCCCATGGGTGGCTGGCTTTCTTCCGGAACCGCGAAGCCACGCATGGCGTGGCTCTACGTCTGGGTTCGAGACCGCGCAGCCACGCATGGCGTGGCTCTACGTCTGGGTTCGAGACCGCGAAGCCACGCATGGCGTGGCTCTACAGCGGGGGGTCCGGCCGGCGTGCCGGCCGGACTCGTCTTATTTCCGCTCGGCGGCGCTGGCGTCACGCGGGGCGCGGAACTGGGAGTCTTCGCTCCAGTTCGGCCAGGCGCGCGAGTTGGCCAGCTGGTTGCCCAGCGTGTACAGCACTTCCAGATCGCGCGAGGCACCGGCGAAGGTCCAGTCCGGCTGCCACTCATCGCCCTGCTGGTGATAGCGCTTGGCGGTGTAGTCATCCGAAGCGGCCTTGCCGGCCGCCACGCCCCCCTCCACCCAATCCTGGCCCGCCGAGTACGACACTGCCGGCACGCCACGCTTGGCGAACGGGAAGTGATCGGAGCGGAAGAACAGGCCGGCTTCCGGCTTCGGGTCCGGCGTGTAGCGGATGTCCCAGCCCTTGGCGACGTCCTTGAGCTGGTCCAGCAGTTCCAGCTTGGCCGAGCCATAGATGCCGAAGTCACGCGAGGGGCTGAAGGGCGCCATGCCGTCCATGTTGATCAGCGCAACGGTCTTGCCCAGCGGGTACAGCGGGTGGGTGGCGTAGTACTCCGAGCCGAGCAGGCCCTTTTCCTCGGCGGTCACGGCCAGGAACAGCACCGACCGCTCCGGGCGCTTGCCCTTGGCGAAGCCACGGGCCAGTTCGATCAGCGAGGCGGTGCCGCTGGCGTTGTCCAGCGCGCCGTTGAAGATGGTGTCACCGTTCGCGTCCGGCTTGCCCACGCCGATGTGGTCCCAGTGGGCGCTGTAGATCACCGTCTCGTCGGGATGCTTGCTGCCTTCCAGGCGAGCGGCCACGTTGTGCGAGGTGATCACCTCGGTCTTGACCGCGTACTTGGCCGAGAAGGTCTCGCCCTTCAGCTCCACCGGCTTGAAATCACGGGTCTGCGCCTGCTTCTTGAGCGCCTCGAAATCCAGTCCCGAACGCTTGAACAGCTCCACCGCCAGATCGCGCTGGATCCAGCCTTCCAGCAGCGGATGCGCCTCGGCCGGGTTGTCGCGGACCACGTCGAACATGGTGTTGGTGTTGGAGCCGGCCACGGTGGCCCAGCCGTACGAGGCCGGCGCGGTCTCGTGCACGATCAGCACGCCGAGGGCCCCCTGGCGCGCGCCCTCTTCGTACTTGTAGGTCCAGCGGCCGTAGTAGGTCATGCCCTTGCCGTCGAAGTCGCCCTGGCCGCTTTCGAAGTCCGGATCGTTGATCAGCACGACGGCGATCTTGCCCTTCAGGTCCACGCCCTTGAAATCGTCCCAGTTGCGCTCGGCGGCCTTGACGCCGTAGCCGAGGAAGACCAGCGGCGCGTTCTCGACGTCCACCGCGCTGGCCCCGTTCATCGCGGCGCGTACAGCGATTTCCTTGCCCTGGCTCAGCGTCTGCGGCTTGCCCTTGCTGCTCAACGACAGGCTCGGGGTGCCGACGATATCGCCCTTGAGCAGCGGCACGGCCTGGGTCCACAGGCGCTTGCCGTCCTTGAGGTCGCCGCCCGGCTGCAGGCCCGCCGCTGCGAACTGCTTGCTCAGGAAGGCGATGGTCTTCTCTTCACCGGCAGTGGCCGGCGAGCGGCCTTCGTAGGCGTCCGACGCCAGTTCCTTGACGTCGGCGGAGATCCGCGCGCCATCGAATTTGGGGGTGGCGGCCATCAAGGCCGACGACACCGACAACGCCAACAGGCTGATTACCACACGCTTCACGCTGCACCTCATGACTGACCGACAATCGCCCGAGTGTAGGCCAGAGCCGCCGCGCAGTGCAGTGCCGGTCTACACGGCTGCCGCACGAGCCAGCAGCGTCGCCTTCTCACGCGCATTGGCGGTCAGCGCGGCCGCACGCTGGAATGCCGCCCGTGCTTCGGCGTGCCGCCCCAGCTGGGCCAGCAGGTCGCCCTGCACCGCAGCCAGCGGCGCATAGTCGCGCAGCCGCGCATCGTCACCGAGCGCATCGACCAGCGGCCACGCGGCCGCCGCGCCCTGGGCCCGCGACAGCGCCACCGCATGGTTCAACGCCACCACCGGCGAGGGCTGGCGCTGTGCCAGCCGTGCGTACAGCGCGGTCATCCGCGCCCAGTCGGTGTCGTCGGCACGGCGCGCGCGTGCGTGGCACTCGGCGATGGCCGCCTGCAATGCATAGGAATCGTCACCGCCACCGAGTGCCACCGCCTGCTGCAGGGCGGCCTGGCCACGGGCGATCTGCAACCAGTCCCAGCGCGTGCGGTCCTGGTCGGGCAGCAGGATCGGCGTGCCGGTGGCATCGGTGCGGGCGGCGGTGCGCGAGGCCTGCAGTTCCATCAGGGCGAGCAACCCCTGCACCTGCGGCCAGGTCGGCAACCGACTGGCGAGCACGCGGCCCAGCCGCAGCGCTTCGTCGCACAGGGCCGGGCGCATCCAGTCATCGCCGGCACTGGCCGCATAGCCTTCGTTGAAGATCAGGTAGACCACCTCCAGCACCGAGGCCAGGCGCTCCGGCAACGCCGCCTGGCGCGGCACTTCGAATGGCACCTGCTTGTGCGCCAGCGTGCGCTTGGCGCGCACGATGCGCTGGGCAATGGTGGGCTCCGGCGCGAGGAACGCGCGTGCGATCTCATCGGTGGTCAGGCCGCCGAGCAGCCGTAGCGTCAGCGCGACACGCGCGTCGGCTGCCAGCACCGGATGACAGGCAACGAACATCAGCCGCAGCAGGTCATCGCCGATGTCGTCTTCCAGCGCATCGCTGTCGTCCGGCGCCGGCAACGGCAGCGGCGCCAGCGCGCTGCCGAACTGCGCGTGCTGGCCGGCGACGCGCTGGTGCTGGCGCAGCACATCGATGGCGCGGTTGCGCGCAGTGGTCATCAGCCACGCTCCGGGATTGTCCGGCACACCCTGGCTGGGCCAGCGCTCCAGCGCGGCCAGCCAGGTGTCCTGGACCAGCTCTTCGGCACGGCCGACATCGCCGCCGAGCAGGCGGGTCAGGCGGGCGGTCAACACTGGCGACTCCATGCGCCAGATCGTCTCCAGTCGTTGCGTCAGTGCCGTGTCCATGCGGCTGATCAAACCACCGGTACGGCGCGGGGACAAGCCGCGCGGGGGGGTGCCATCACGCCGACCCAGATCAGGGCTGCTTCATGCAGTTGACCATCCACGGCTTGCCGTAACGGTCGATGAGAAAGCCCCAACGGTGGGCCCAGAAGGTTTCGGTGATCGGCATCTTGATCTCGCCACCGTCGGCCAGCGCGTTGAACACGCGCTCGGCCTCCTCGATCGAATCCACATCGATGTTGATCGTGGTACTGCCCTGCCCGTCGGAAGACGGGCCATCGGCGGCCATCAGGATCGCCGACCCAACCTCCAGTTGGCTGTGCGCGACGTGGTCCAGTGTCTCCGGCGGCATCTCGCCACAGCCCTCCTGGCTTTCCATGGGCGGCATGTCGCGGTACTTCATTTCAGAGGTGACCTTGCCGCCGAGCACCTGCGCGTAGAAGGCCATGGCCTCATGGGTCTTGCCGTTGAAGCCGAGGAACGGAATCAATTTCATGGGAATGCTCCAGGGGTGCGGGGGGAATCAATCGGCGGTGCCGATCTGGTCGCGCAGACGCTGTTCCTGCGCCTGCAATTCGGGAGTGAAGGCCGCGCCGAAATCCTCGGCACTGAGGATCGGCCGCAGCTCGACCACATCCCCGGCAGCGAAGGGTGCGCGCTTGAGCCATTCGGTGGCCTCGTCCAGCGAGCGCACCTGCCACAGCCAGAACCCGCAGACCAGCTCGCGGGTTTCGGCGAACGGCCCATCGATCACCCGCGGCGGCTCGCTGCCGAAGGCCACGCGGCGGGCGCGCGAGGTCGGGTGCAGGCCCTCGCCGGCCAGCATGATCCCGGCCTGGACCAACTGCTCGTTGTACGCGCCCATCGCGCGGATCTCCTGCTCGGTCGGCAATTGACCGGCCTCGGTGGCGGCGGTTGCCTTGACCAGTACCATGACTTTCACGGGGTGCTCCTGTGTGCCAGCCCGGAACCCGGGCCGTTCACTGGATACAACGTGCCAAGGGGATGGAAATCGACACGCACGACGAACTATTTTTTCGTCGCTGAACAGGGCCGCGCTGCGGCGCTGCAACACGCCATGACCGCGGGCTGGGGCATCATGCGGTTTCCCCGCCCACCCTGGTCCGGCCATGCAATTTCTTCTGCTGATCTATATCGACGAGGGCCTGTTGCAGGCCCTGCCCGGCGACGAATACGACCGCCTGATGCATGACTGCCTGCACCACGCCGACCGCCTGCAGGCCGAGGGTACCCTGGTGCTCGCCCAGAAGCTGGAACCGGTGGACAGCGCGCGCACGCTGCGCGTGCGCCAGGGCCAGACCCGCATCACCGATGGCCCGTTCGCCGAAACCCACGAACTGCTGGCCGGCTTCAACCTGATCAACGCGCCCGACCACGCCGAGGCGATGCGCATTGCGCAGCAGTTCCCGTGGTCGCGCTTCGGCAGCATCGAGGTACGCCCGCTGGCCGACATGGACGCCGAACGCGTGCGCGTCGGCGCCTGACACCGCTCAAGGCAGCAGTGTGATCTTCAGATCGCGCGGGCCGATGGCCTCATTGCCGCTGTAGTCGCGCGCACTGGCCCGCAGGATGTACTCGCCGGCCGGCAATGCATCCGGTTGCCAGCGTCCGGTCTCGACCACCCCATCGCGCACCGTGTTGGTGACCAGGTAGCGGAACCGGGTGACCGCACTGCCATGCACGGTGATGCCGCTGTCCGGTGCGTAGGCCACGCGCGTGGCGCTGTCTTCGCGTGGCATCCGGTTGAACACGATGTTGAAGCGCGGCTGCTCGTACCCGGCCAGCGGCTGGCCCTGCGCATCCAGGACCTGGTAGCCGACCTGGTACAGCCCCAGCCGGCGCCGTGGCAGATTGCGGTCCACCTGGTCCCACGCCTCCACCACGATCTGCACGCCCGGGCCTTGGCGCGGGATCGCGACGCGTCCGTCGGCCCCCGCCTTGACCAGCTGGTCCAGATCGTCCAGCACGGCGACCTCGGTGATGCGCGGCGCGAACGTATCGGCGTAACCGGTGAAGCCCAGTGCCACCGCATTGCGCTCGAAACCACTGGCGCCCACGCTCAGGTGGACATGCGCCATCCGATTGATGCTGCCCAAGGCTTCGCCGGCGGCGAACCGGGTGCCGCGACGCACGCGGATGCGTTCGAGCTTGCCGTCCTCACCGGACAGCTGCTGCCAGCGCGCATCGAACGGCCGATCGCGCGGATCGCGGCCAACCTTCATATGGATGTATTTGAGCCGGCCCAGCGAAAGGCCTTCGGCCTGGCCGCCGACCGACCACGCCGCGAACGGCGTATCGACCTTGCCATCGGCGATCGCCAACACCGGCTGGCCGACATCGCCGCGGATGTCGAACCCACCATGCAGATGGTGCCGACTCTCGCCTTTGAAGTCCCCGCGCACCTCATCCAACGTGCCGACCACTTCGTGCCACCCGTCCTGCGGCGCCAGGGGCCACCGGCCGGCGGTGTCGGGCAAGGGGGCCTCCGGTGCCGGGCCGATCAACGCCGGCGGCGCCGTCTGCCCCGGCCCGAGGGCACGCAGCCGGTGCACGCGGTAGGAGGCGGCATCGGCCAGATAGAGGCCGCCCTCGGCATCCAGCGCGAGTGCGGTGGGCCGCGCAAAGCGGGGCTGCGGCGGTACCCCGGCCAGTGCCAGCTGATGGCCCTGGGCCGAGATCTGCACCACCTTGCCGTTGATGTCGCTGGCGTAGATCACCCCGTCATGGGTCACCGCCAGCGCCATCGGTCCGCTGAGCAGGCCGCCATCGGCGACCCGGGTGCCCAGCGTGCCATCCGGGGCGAGTTGGCGGATCGCGTTGTTGAACAGATCGGCGATCAGCAGGTTGCCGTGCGGATCCAGTGCCAGCGCCACCGGCGTATCCAGGCGGGTGGCCGCCCCGATGCCATCGACCAGGCCCGGACGCTCGCCACCGGCGACGGTGTGCACCCGTCCATCGGGTTCGATGACGCGGATGCGGTCGTTGTAGGTATCGGCCACGAAGACGCGGCCGCCCGCATCCACCGCCACGCCCATCGGCCCATCGAAGCGCGCCTGGGCGGCCGGGCCATCGACGACCCCCCGCTGACCATCACCGGCCAGCGTGCTTACCGTGCCATCGACCGCAATGCGGCGGATCACGTGGTTGCCGGTATCGGCAACATAGACATTGCCGCCCGCATCCAGTGCGATCCCGGAGGGCGTGTTGAACTGCGCCTGCAGGGCGGCGCCATCGCGCCAACCCTCGCCCTGCCCGGCCAGCGTGTCCACGCGACCGTCGGGATGGACGCGGCGGATGCGGTTGTTGTCGCCGGCATCGGCGATGTAGACCACGCCATGTGTGTCCACGGCCAGGCCGTACGGATCGGCGAAGCGCGCCTGGGCTGCGGGGCCTTCCGTACTGCCGCCTACGCCGTCGCCGGCCAGTACGCTGATCGCCGGCGTCCAGCCCAGGGCCGTCGCCACCGGGCCCGGTGGCGGTGCCGGCGCGACCGGTTCACGCAGGAAGGTCCAAACCAGCGCTGCCGCCATCAGAGCGGCGATCAGCACCACCATCGTCCATCGTCCGCGCGTCATCGCTGTCCTTGCTGCTGTTCGGGACACGACCTTAGCCGCTCGTGGCGTGCCTGCAAACCCTGCACGCCGGGAGCGCTCATGGTCCACGCGCGCTGGCAGCCGCCCACGCAGCGTGCCGAGGTCAAGGCGGCGGTGAACACGGTGGGCCGCGTGGCGCCCCATGCGCGGCACAGCGCGTGACGTTTCGCCCCGGAGCAGTGCCTACTTCGCCGGCGTCTCCACCTTGAACCCCATCGCCTCGCGATAACGCACATACAGCGCGCTGACCTTCTCCACATAGGCCAGCGTTTCCGCATACGGCGGCACGCCCTTGTAGCGGGTCACCGCACCGATGCCGGCGTTGTACGCGGCGGCCGCCAGCACGCGGTCGCCTTTGTACCGGCGCAACAACGCCTTAATGTAGCGCGCGCCCCCGCTGATTGACTGCTCGGCCGAGAGCGGATCGGCCACACCGTATTCGGTGGCGGTATCGGGCATCAGCTGCATCACGCCCTGCGCGCCCTTGGGTGAGATCGCGCCGGCATCGAAACCGCTTTCGGCATGGGCGATCGCACGCAGCCAGGCATCGTCCACGCCGGTGGCCTTGGCCGCCGCCTTGAACTGCTTGGCGTGCCGGTTCAACTGCGGCGCGCCGACCTTGCCCAGGCCCTCGTGCGCCGGTTCGCCCGGTGGTGTGGCCACGGTGAACTTCAGGAAGACGCGCGAGCCCGGCAGGTTGCGGGTCGAGTAGACCAGTGCACCGTCCTGCTCACGTTCGTACAGGGTGCCGCTGAAGACGCCCATGTTGCCCCACAGGTTGGGGGTCTGCACGGCGTTGTCGTCGATCTGCTGCGGGGTGCACCTGGAGCCGGGCTCGGGTGCCGTGGCCAGGCTGACCGTGTTGCTCTGCACGCAGCGATAGACCGTGCGCGCCGATGCCAGGCCAGGCAGCAGCAACGACAACAGGGCCAACGCGGCAGGCAGGGTCGGATTCATCGGGCTCGGAACGGGGCACGGAAGGGTGCGGCGCGATCATCCGGCCGGGGGCGCGAACCGAAGGTGAATACCGGGCCTGCCGCGCTGGCAGGCCCGGCGCTGACTCAGTGGCGGCGGGCCAGCAGCCGCTTGCCGGCGTAGCCCAGGCCGAGCAGGGCGAACCACAGCGGGCTGATCGCCAGCGCGTACAGCGTGTCCGGCTGCAGGGTCAGCAGCACCAGCACGAAGGCGAAGAAGGCCAGGCACACCCCGCACATCAGCACGCCACCGGGCATCTTGAACGCCGAGGCGGCGTGCAGGTGCGGGCGCTTGCGGCGGTAGACGATGTACGAGCACAGGATCAATGACCACACGAACATGAACAACACCGCGGCCAGCGTGGTGACCAGGGTGAACGCGGTCACCAGGTTCGGGATCAGATAGATCAGCATCGCGCCCAGCAGCAGGCACACGCAGGAGAACACCAGCCCCAGCGCCGGCACCGCCGCGCGCGACAGCCGCCGGAACGCGCTCGGTGCGTGCCCCTCTTCGGCCAGGCCATACATCATCCGGCTGGTCGAGAAGATGCCGCTGTTGGCCGACGACGTGGCCGAGGTCAGCACCACGAAGTTGATCAGGCTGGCCGCGGCGGGAATGCCGGCCAGCACGAACAGTTCCACGAAGGGGCTCTTGCCGGGCACCACCTCACGCCATGGGGTGACGGCCATGATCGCGATCAGCGCCAGCACGTAGAACACCAGGATGCGTACCGGGATCGAGTTGATCGCCTTGGGCAGGTTGCGCTCCGGATCAGCGGTTTCGGCTGCGGTGGTACCGACCAGTTCGATGCCGACGAAGGCGAACACCGCGATCTGGAAGCCGGCGAAGAAACCGGCCATGCCCATCGGGAACACGCCACCGTCGTTCCACAGGTTGGAGAACGACGCCACGTGCCCGGAGGGGGCGGTGAACCCCCATGCGACCAGCCCGAAGCCGGTGATGATCAGCGCGCAGATGGCGATGATCTTGATCAGCGCGAACCAGAATTCCATTTCACCGAACAGCTTCACCGTGACCAGGTTGAGGCTGAGCAGCAGGATCACGCACAGCAGCGCCGGTATCCACGGTGCCAGCTCGGGGAACCAGAACTGCGCATACGCGGCGATGGCGATCACATCGGCGATGGCGGTGATGATCCAGCAGAACCAGTACGTCCACCCGCAGAAGAACCCGGCCCACGGCCCGAGCAGGTCGGTGGAAAAGTCGATGAAGGATTTGTACTGCAGGTTGGAAAGCAGCAGCTCGCCCATCGCGCGCATGACGAAGAACAGCATCGCGCCGATGATCAGGTACACCAGCACGATGGACGGGCCGGCCAGGCTGATGGTCTTGCCCGAGCCCATGAACAGACCGGTGCCGATGGCACCGCCGATGGCGATCAGCTGCAGGTGGCGGTTGGAGAGGCTGCGCCGGAGGTGTTCCGGCGGGACGGCAGGATCGGTCATGGGGCAGCGTCGGCAGGGGCGAAGCGTCCGAACATAGACCTCCGCGAGGCGTTGCGCCAGTCGCCATCGGGCCGTTCGCGGGGCCGTGGCCGGGCACTGCCCGGGGCGATGATGTGACGGATTCACCTCGCTCCACCGCGCGTGATGCCGGCAGGACGATTGCGCCCCGGCCGGATGGTTCCAATCCCTGCCCGCTGATGGTCATATAGGGCTCCGCCAGGGCATCGAGGTCTGCTTGAACCGCGCCAGGATCATTGCCGCCACCGTAGTGCTTGCCCTGCTCGGCGCCCTGGTGCCGATCGCCACCGTGTTCTATTTCACCTGGAGCCGCGCCAGCGAATCCGAGCAGGTGCGGCTGCAGACCACCGCCGAGCGCACCCTGCAGCGCGCGCACCGCGCCTACGAGACGGCGCTGGCCACCCTGCGCGAGCTCAACCAGAGCACGTTGGCACCGTGCTCACCCGAGCACCTGCAGCTGATGCGCAGCCTGGTGATACGCACCCACTCGGCCGAACAGGTGGGCTATTTCGAGAACGGCCGGCTGGCCTGCACGTCCTGGGGCCCGATGGACGCGCAGATCATCCAGCGCCCGCCGGCCTATGTCACCGCCGAAGGCGCGGGCATCACCCTGGACGTGCGGCCGCTGGCAGGCACTCCCCAGCAACCGCTGCTGGCCCTGCAACTGGGACGCTACGACATCCTCATGGACCCGGCCCGGCTGGTCGACGTGATCGTCGACCCGAACGTGCGCCTGGCGGTGGCCAGCCCCGATGGGCGCCTGATCGCCCAGCAGGACATCCCCGACGAGGCCTTGCTGCAGCGCCTGCTGCGTGAACCGGCCAGCGGCCTGGAAGGCCAGACGCTGTACGCCAGCGCGCAGGACCAGGAGTGGCTGGCGATCGCCATGGCGCCGCGGACCGATCTGGTTGCCGCGTTCCGCCACCAGATCGGGCAGTTCATCCCGTTGGGCGTGCTCGGCGCGCTGGCGATGATCGGCGGCGTGGTGTGGCTGTCGCGGCGGCGGCTGTCGCTGCGGGGCGAGCTGGCCACGGCGGTGCGCCGGCGTGAGTTCTTCATGCACTACCAGCCCATCATCGAACTGGACACCGGCATCTGCGTGGGCGCCGAATCGCTGGTGCGCTGGCGCCGTGCCGACGGCACGCTGGTGCGGCCGGACCTGTTCATTCCGCTGGCCGAAGAGACCGGCCTGATCGAAGCGCTGACCGACCAGGTCATCGACCATGTGATCACCGACATGCGCGAGCTGCTGGTGCAGGACCGCACCGCCCACATCGCGATCAACCTGGCCGCCGAGGATGTCAGCAGCGGCCGGGCGCTGAAGGTGCTCTCCAGCAAGCTGCACGGCACCGGCATCCACCCGCAGCAGATCTGGCTGGAGGCCACCGAGCGTGGCTTCATCGACGTCCGCCGCGCCCGCACCAGCCTGGCCAATGCGCGGCGGCTGGGGCACTGCGTGGCGATCGATGATTTCGGTGTCGGTTACTCCAGCCTGCAGTACCTGCAGCAGCTGCCGCTGGATGCGTTGAAGATCGACAAATCCTTCATCGATGCGATCGGCACCGACAGCGCGACCAGCCCGGTCACCTCGCACATCATCGACATGGCCAAGACCCTGGGCCTGTTCACCGTGGCCGAAGGCGTGGAAACCCCGGCGCAGCTGGCCTATCTGCAGGCGCGCCAGGTGGAGTTCGGGCAGGGCTGGCTGTTCTCCAAGGCGCTGGCCCCGGCCGAGTTCATGGCCTTCCACCAGCAGCGCAAGCAGCAGTACGGCCAGGCACCCGAAAACATGCAGAACCCCAACAGCGACACCGTGGCCTGAGCCGGCGCATCATTCCCCCTCGAGCCCGGCCAGCGTCATCACCCATGCCGGCACCGGCGGCTCGCCTGCGTAGAAGGCCTTCGGTTTGTTTTCCGCCATCGCCCAGCGCTGGATCCAGCTGATGCCACCGGCGCCGTTGTAGCCATCGGGATGCTGATAGGCCGGATCCTGCAAGGCGGCCTCCAGCGAGATGAAGCGATAGCCCCGCCGGCGCGTGGCCGCGACCAGCTCCTCCACGCAGTCGGCACTGAGCGCGTTGGCATGGATCAGCCACACCTGCGCCGGCAGCCGGCCCAGCAGCTGCTGGCCCTGCTGCTCGTAGTAGTCCAGTTTCTTGAGCATGTACGGCACGTAGCCACGGCGCAGCTGGCGCAGGCGCGCCTCGCGCGAGACAGGATCGGTGTCGGTATCGCGCACATGATCGTAGGCGAACGCCCAGATCCACTCGCTGTTGTCGACCGTGACCGGTGCAACCCGATACCCGTGCTGCTGCAGGAACTCCCCGAGCGCCGCGCGTTCGTGCGGCGACTGCCCGGCACGCAGGTACGGATGCCGGAACCAGCGCGGCGCCTGCCCGGTCTCGGCCAGCAACGGACGCAGCGTCGCCTCGCCGCGCAGGATGTCCTGCTCGTAGGCGGCCAGCCCGATCGCATGCAGGTCGACATGCCCATAGGTGTGGTTGCCCAGCTCAACGCCGGCATCGCGCCAGTCGCGCAGCATCTGCACCCGCGCTGGTTGCACCTGCCCGTCCACCTCCAGCTTGACCTCGTTGACGAAGCCCACCACCGGCACGTCGGCCCGCTTCAGGGCCGCGATCAGCTGCGCATGCCGGGCGGCAAGCTCGGGCTCGGCGCGTTCGTCCAGGCGCTGCCAGGGCAGATCATCGATGGTCAGCGCGATGCGCCGCTCCGGCGCCGCCGCGTGGGCGATGCCGGCCAGGCACAGCAGGGCCAGCACAGCACTTCGAAGAACTCCCTTGCGCACCCGCTGCTCCCATCGCGATACCCGGCCCCAGCATAGCGCCGGGCATCACGCTCCATCTTGCCGGGTGCGGCGGCTGGGCTCAGTGCGTGATCGGTGCCCAGGCGCGCGGCTGGCGCAACACCACCATCAACGTGGCCAGCAGCAGTACCAGCAGGACCGCTGGCAGCCAGCGTTCGCCGACGGTTTCCAGCATCACGCCGCCGAGGATGCCCGCCAGTGCGATGGCCAGGTTCCAGCCGGTCACCACGAAGGACTGCGCGATGTCCCCGGCCTCGTCCGCACGGCGCGCCACCGCGGTCTGGAACAGCGTGGGAACGCCACCGAAGGATATGCCCCACACCACTGTCCCGATCACCAGCACCCACGGCGAGCCGGGCCACAGGCCGAACGCCACTGCCGAGAGTGCGAAGGCCACGGTGCTTGCGATCACCAGCGCGCGCAGCCAGCGATCCACCAGCAGTCCGGTGATCCAGATGCCGACCAGCGCGGCCACGCCGAACACCAGCAACAGGCGATCCAGCCACGCCGCCGCGCCGGACAGCGACGCGAACGGCTCGATGTAGGTGTAGAGCACGTTGTGCGCCAACACGTAGAGGAACATCGTCATCAGCGCGGTGCGCATGCCGCGCAGGCGCAGCACGTTGCCCAACGGCTGCTGTGCCGCCGCGCCCGGGGCTGGCAACGGCGGCAGCGCCAGCCGCGCCCACACCAGCAGGCCGACGCTGAGCAGCGACATCAACCCGAACGCCCAGCGCCAGCCGATGGTCTGGCCGAGCAGCGTACCGGCCGGGATGCCCAGCGACAGTGCCAGCGGCGTGCCGACCATCGCCACCGCGATCGCCCGGCCCTGCAGCTGCGGCACCACCATGCGGCTGGCGTACCCCGCCACCAGCGACCACAGCAGGCCCGCGCTGATGCCGGCGCAGAAGCGTGCGACCAGCATCAGGCCGTAGTGATGTGTCATCGCGGTGATGGTATTGACCACCACGAAACCGGCGATCGCGGTGAGCAGCAGCGGGCGGCGTGGCCAGCGCCGCGTCAATGCGGTCATCGGCAGTGCGGCAACCAGCGAGCCCAGGGCGTAGATGGTGACCAGCTGCCCGACCAGCGCGCGGCTGACGCCCAGATCGGCGCTCATCGGTGACAGCAGGCCCGCCGGCAATGCCTCGGTGAGAATGGTGATGAAGCCCGCGCAGGCCAGCGCCAGCAGACCGCCGAAAGGCAATCGGGTGGCCGCGTTGGGCAGCGGCACGGCGGTGGAATCGACCGCGTGCCCGCTCATGGGTGCACCCGGGTAGGGGCCGCATCCAGCGGGCGCGTGGGGTCGCGGAGGTCAGGGAAGGAGGACATGGCGGCGCCGGGAAGTGAGGGAGCGCCACCGTAGGCCGCGAGCGCCTGCCGAAACAGCCGGCTGGCGTTCCGCACATTCCGGACCTGCAGGGCCGCAATCGGTGAAGCGCCCTCCCCGCAAGGTCTTTCACCCCAACCGGCCCCTGGCGCACCGCAGTGTTGCGGGCCGATGGCTGCACCTCCTGCCCCGCAGGACCTGCCGACGGTTACAGTGCCCGCTTTCCTCCCCATGCCCCCACCCATGTCAGCCCTGGACAACCTCGGCAACCTGCAGACCTTCGTGCAGGTCGCCGACACCCGCAGCTTCGTCGAGACCGGCCGCATGCTCGGCATCTCCGCCTCGGCCGCCGGCAAGACCGTGTCGCGTCTGGAGCAGGCACTGGGCGTGCGGCTGTTCCACCGCAGCACCCGCAGCATCACCCTCACCGCCGAGGGAGAGCGCTTCCTGGTCCGATGCCGGCGCATCCTGGATGAGCGTGACGCCGCCCGTGACGAGCTGGTCCAGCAGACCGAGGCACCCACGGGGGTGCTGCGGGTCAGCCTGCCGCTGGTCGGCGACATCTCGCTGCCGCTGCTCACCGAGTTCATGGCGGCTTATCCCGGCATCCGCCTGGAGCTGGATTTCGATGACCGCCTGGTCGATGTGATCGAGGAAGGCTTCGACGCCGTGCTGCGGGTCAGCGAGCCCACCGACTCTCGCCTCAGCGCCCGGCAGCTCGGCGTGTTCCCGCGTTACCTGGTCGCTTCGCCGGACTACCTCGCCCGGCGCGGTACGCCGCGTGTGCCCGAGGACCTGCTGCAGCACGACTGCCTGCACTACCGCTTCCCCAGCAGCGGCAAGCTCGAGCCATGGCCGCTGCCGCAGACGCCAGGCGCTGCGCCACTGGCACTGCCGGTCTCGATGGTCAGCAACACCATCGAAGCGCGGCTGGCCTTCGCGCTGGCCGGGCGCGGCATCGCCTACATCCCCGAGCACTCGGTGCGCGAGGCACTGGCCGACGGCCGGCTGCAGCGGGTGATGGCCGAGCGCATCCATGCCTGCGGCACCTTCTACCTGCTGTGGCCCTCCGGCCGCCATGTGCTGCCCAAGCTGCGGGTCTTCATCGATTTCATCAGCGCCCGGCTGACCGGCGTGAGCTGCTGAGCAGGCGGCGTTCATCGCCCTGCCGCTGGGCGGTTTTATACTGGCCGCGCGGCAGCCAGCCGCCTTTGTTGCCGAGGTAGGCCTACATGCGCCATTGATGCCGCCGTCGTCTGACGGCCCGTCTCCACCCACCTGTTCCGCAGGAGGGGAGTCTTTGGCATCCAATGGAGGTCGCATGACCGCATTCGCTCTCACGCTCGATCGCGTGACGCATACCCTGCCCGACGGCCGGGTCCTGTTTTCCGAACTGTCCGCCGCGTTCGACGGCACCCCGACCGGTCTGGTCGGGCGCAACGGCGTGGGCAAAAGCGTGCTCGCACGTTTGCTCAGCGGCGATCTCGCGCCCACCTCCGGCCGCATCCTGCGCAGTGGGCCGGTGCACCTGCTCACCCAGCACAGCGGCGTACCCGAGGGCCGCATCGCCGATCTGGCCGGGGTCGGTGCGGCGCTCGATGCCCTGCTCCGCATCGAAGCCGGGAGCGTCGATCCGGACGATTTCAGCTGCGTGGGTGAACGCTGGGATCTGCGCGAGCAGCTGCAGGCACAGTGGCACCTGCTCGGGTTGCCCGCGCTCGATCCCCTGCAGTCGGCGGCGACGCTCAGCGGTGGCCAAGCGATGCAGGTCGCACTGGCCGGTGCGTTCCTTTCCGGTGCCGAGGGGCTGATCCTGGATGAACCCAGCAACCACCTCGACGCCGACCATCGCGAGCGCCTGATCGACGCGCTGCAGCGCTGGCACGGCGGGCTGATCGTGATAAGCCACGACCGCACGCTGCTGCGGCACATGACGCGCATCGTCGAACTGTCACCAAGCGGGCTGCGCCAGTACGGCGGCGACTACGATCTCTACGCCGAACAGAAACACGGCGAGCGCCGCAGTGCCCAGGCCGAGCTCGCCCTGCGCAAGCGCGAGCGCCGCCAGCAGCAGACCGAGCTGCGCGATCAGCGCGAGAAGATGGCGCATCGGCAGGCGCGCGCTACACGCGATGCACGCACCGCCAACCAGGCACCGATCCTGCTCGGTGGCATGAAGAACCGCAGCGAGCACAGCGCCGGCCGCTGGCAGGCGCAGCAGAACGAGCGCCGTACCGAACTGGATGCGCGCGTGCGCGAGGCTGCCGGCGAGGTGGAGCAGGACATCGAGATCGCCCTGCTCGCCCCGGTGATCCAACAGCCCGGGCCGCAGCGCGTGGCCGAGCTCATCGCCGCCGAACTGCCGTGGGTGCAAGCGCCCTGGAACACGCTGGATCTCACCGTGCAGCGAGGCCAGCGGATCGGGGTGCAGGGCCGCAACGGCAGCGGCAAATCCACGCTGCTGCGGCTGCTCGCCGGCACACTGGCACCGCTCTCGGGGCAGGTCCATGTAGCGGCCAGCGTCGCCCTGCTCGACCAGTCACTCACGCTGCTGCCGGGCGACGCCTCGGCCTTGTCACTGCTGCAGCACGCGCACCCGCTGGCCAGCGAAGGCGCGCTGCGCACGCAGCTGGCCCTGCTCGGCCTGGATGCCGAGCGCAGCCTGCGGCCCGTGGCCACGCTCAGCGGCGGCGAGCGGTTGAAAGCGGCGCTGGCATCGGTGCTGTACGCCCGGACGCCGCCGCAACTGCTCCTGCTCGACGAACCCGGCAATCACCTCGACCTGCCCTCGCTGGGCGCGCTGGAGCAGATGCTCGGTCAGTACACCGGCACGTTGATGATCGTCTCGCACGACCACGCCTTGTTGGAGTCCGTGCAGCTGACGCATCGCCTGAAGGCCACGAGAAGTGGGTGGCAGCTGATGTGAGCGCGAGGGCGGGCGTATCCCGCTTAAGCAACGGACCCAAGGCTGGAGATCGATCTGCTTTCCGGCATCCGTTTGTTCATGCACGCGCCCACGCCGGAAACGCATCCGGCAGCAGCTGCCACAGCAGCGGCCCGGCACGCAGTTCCTCATCGTTGAGCAGGCAGGCATCCAGCTCGGCGCGCACCGCGGGTTCGTCCATCGCCACCCCGATCACCGCCAGCTCCTGGCGGCGGTCGCCCCACCAGGGATGCCACAGTTTACGCATCGCCTGGTACTCGCCGGCATCGCCGACCTGTTCCACGCTGGGCATCGGCGCGGTCCAGCACGCCGCCTGCTGGCGGGACCAACCGATATCCGTATAGGGCACGCGCGTGGGCGGCAGCAGCGGCGCGGTGTTTTCCAGGCCGGCCTCCATGCGCTCGCGCGAGGCATACCAGAAGCCGGCGGCCGAGGTCTGGGTGGCGGCACCGACGCTGGAGAGCTCGCCTACCCAGTCCATACGGTTGGCCAGCCAGAAGAAACCCTTGCTGCGGATCACACTGCCCAGCCCGGTCTCCAGCAGCCGTGCGAAACGCTGCGGGTGGAACGGCCGGCGCGAGCGGTAGACGAAGCTGGTGATGCCGTACTCCTCGGTCTCGGGCGTGTGCTGGCCACGCAGCGCCTGCATCCAGCCCGGCGCCAGCTGCGCTTTGACGAAATCGTAGCGGCCGGTATCAAGCACCTCGTGCAGCGGCACATTGCCCTGCTCGGACAGCACCAGCCGCGCATCGCGGTTCATCGCACGCAGCACGGCGAGCGTGGACTGCAGCGTGTCATCGTCGATCAGATCACACTTGCTCACCACGAGCACGTTGGCGAACTCGATCTGCTCGGCGAGCAGATTCACCACACCGCGGTCGTCGTCCTCACCGGCCTGGTGGCCGCGGTCGATCAGCCGGTCACTTGAGCCGAAGTCGTGCAGGAACCGCGCGCCATCGACCACCGTCACCAGCGTATCCAGCCGCGCGATGTCGCTGAGGCTGAAGCCATCCTCATCGCGCACCGAGAAGGTTGCCGCGACCGGCATCGGCTCGGCGATCCCGGTCGACTCGATCAGCAGGTAGTCGTAGCGCCCCTCCGCCGCGAGCCGGCGCACCTCCTGCAGCAGGTCATCGCGCAGCGTGCAGCAGATGCAGCCGTTGCTGAACTCCACCAGCGTTTCCTCGGTGCGGCTCAGCGCGGCGCCACCCTCGCGCACCAGCTGCGCATCGACGTTGATCTCGCTCATGTCGTTGACGATCACCGCGACCCGGCGGCCCTCGCGGTTGCGCAGCAGCTGATTGAGCAGGGTGGTCTTGCCGGCACCCAGGAAGCCGGACAGCACGGTCACCGGCAGACGCGAATCAAAGGAGGCAGAGGCAGTCATGGCAGAGCAGGTCAGGAAGAGGAATGCAATGTTACTATATAACATTCACTGACCAAGGCCCCCCGCCCCATGAAGCGATCCTCTGCCCTGTTGGATGCCGGCGCGATTGCGCTTTCCGGCCTATGCCTGCTGCACTGCCTGGCCCTGCCGCTGCTCGCGGCGATGCTCCCGCTGATGGGCGTCTGGGCCCAGGCCGAGTGGGTGCATGCCCTGTTCGTGGCCATCGCCGCGCCGGTGACCGGCTTCGCGTTGTGGCGCGCCCACCGCCAGCATCGCCTGCCCGTGCTGGCGATGGCCGGCGCGGCGATCGGGCTCCTATTGCTGCTGGCCGGCGCCATGGGATGGCCGAGCCACGACGCCGAGACCCCGATGACCGTGGTCGGCAGCCTGCTGCTGGCCAGCACGCATGTGTGGAATGCCTGGCGGCGGCACCGGCATTGAGCGGACGGCCCCGCTCAGTGCTTGAACATCATCCCGACCAGGAACAGCACCAGCGGCGCCGCACTGAGCACTGCACCCACGATGCCCAGCCACGGCCAGCGCTCCTGGCGCACGCGCGAGCCGACCGTGGCGATCAGGCCCACGGCTGCTGAAGCGAGTACGCCGATCGAGACGCCGGTGGTGCTGGCGCCGGCGGTGACCCCGTGGTTGGCGGCGGTGGCGATATGCGCGGCGGCCGCCCCGACGGGAAGGCCGAAGAAGCTGACCAGGCCAAGCAGCGGTAGCCGTTGAGCCGACATCGGTGCGACAGACGATGAGCGCGGCGCTTGCGGAGAATCTGGCGGCACGAGGGGTCTCCTGAGAATCGCGTCACCGTACACCATTGCCTGCCGACGACGGGGCACGGGGCACGCAGACGGCATCTTTTCACGCCGTGTTGGACAATGCTCCCACACCCGCCGCCAAGGATCTGCCATGCGTGTACTGCCCAGCCTGCTCTTCCTGTCGCCGCTGCTGTTGACCGGCTGCGGCAAGGACAACAGCGCCGGCGTGTTCTCCTCCGATCCGATGCTCGGCTGCTATGCCACCCACGCGCGCAAGCCCGCCGAATTCCGCATCGAGCAGCAGAGCGGCCAGTACTACGTGTCCTTCAACCGCGATGAGCAATGGCAGCGCGATGCCACGCCGCTGCAGGAATCCAGCCGCGCCGAGATCGCCCAGTTCTTCCGCGACGATGCCGACCAGATCAACAAAGCGCTGGTCCGCCCCGGTGGCGGCTTCGGCATCTTCAAGTTCAACCCAGGCGCCACGCTCAAGGGCAAGGCCAAGGACAGCGACTACATGGCGCTGGTGCTGATCGGCGCCGGCCCGGTGTTTCCGGTGAAGTGCCCATGATGGGCAAGGTTTCCGGATCCCGCCCACCGGGCCACTGATACGGGCGGCAACCGCCCGCCCGCACCGGTGGCCCGGTCCGCGACACCCATCCCCAACATCCCCGCCCGCGGTCGTACACAGGCGGGAACCCCATCCCCATCTCCAACCCTCAGCCTGGCTCCTCCGGCTCGCGGCGACCGCGGTGGATCGAGCTGTACGGCCATTGCGTCGCATCCCTCACGTGCCCGTGCTTGACCGGGTTGTGGTGCACATAGGCCACGTGCCGTTGCAGGTCCTCGGCGTCAACGATCCGGTGCTCGCGGAAGCCGTTGTGCCACAGCGGCCGCAGGCTGCGGTCCCGCCGCAGCTGCAGCCGCGGATCAACCATCGGCAACTGCCGGTCGAAGATCGCCTGGACCTGCGCCCAACGGCGATGACCCTCCTCATCGCCCTCCGGCAATGTCCACACCCCATGCAGATGGTCCGGCAGCACCACGATCGCGTTGATCCGGAACGGCCGCGCCTGCTGCGCCACCCGGAACGCCAACCGCAGGGTCTGCGCCTGTTCCACCAGCAGGCTGCTGCTGCGATCGCGCAGGTGCGCGCTGAAGAAGTAGGCGGTGCCGGTAGGCCAGAGGAGGTGGTCGTAGGACATGGCCAAAGTATCCAAAGCTGCCGGCTGCAGCGCGATCAGCGCACTCCCCGTGCGCACCTCGGACACCAGCGCATGCGCGGGTCGGACTCCCGGTCATGAACCGGTCGCGTGAGGGCCGGCCAGGGGCATCTCAGGTACGATGCCCACCCCTGACTGACATGCCGCCTGGCCCCTGCGCCGCGGCCCTGGATCCCGTGCCCCATTACACCGGCCCCCTGCTGACCCGCCCGCTCGCCGAGAGCCTGACCCGCGCCCGCGATGCCGGCACCGGGGAATGGGCCGGCTCGCTCGACCTCGGCCGCTCCACCGGCACCGCCACGCTGGCGGCCGACCACTGGCAGTGGAAAGGCGAGACCTACGCCTATCCCGGCAAGACCAAGGACCGCACCCTGTACTACTGGGACGGCGAGGAATTCCTGGCGATCTCGCGATTCGGCTCGGCGCTGATCAAGCTGGTGCCGACCGACTGGGACGCACCGACCTTCGAGATCGACGGCATCAAGATGCTGCCCAGCGCGCAGGTCTCCCCGTTCGAGGATGCCCGCCGCAAGGTCGCGCTGATCGCGCCGGCCGGCAAGACGGTGCTGGATACCTGCGGCGGCCTGGGCTACTTCGCGGCGTGCTGCCTGGAAGGCGGCGTCACGCGTATCCGCTCGTTCGAGAAGAACCCGGATGTGCTGTGGCTGCGCACCCTCAACCCGTGGTCGCCGGATCCGGACGCGGAGAGCAGCGGCGGCCGGCTGGCGCTGAGCCAGGGTGACGTGTCGCAGGAGATCGAAGGGCTGGAGACTGCCTCGGTCGACGCTATCCTGCACGACCCGCCGCGCTTCGGCATCGCCGGCGAGCTGTACTCACAGGTGTTCTACGGCCAGCTGGCGCGCGTCATCCGCAAGGGTGGCCGGATGTTCCATTACACCGGTGCGCCGAACAAACTGACCAGCGGCCGCGATGTGCCGCGCGAGGTCGCCAAGCGTCTGGAAAAGGCAGGCTTCAAGGCTGAGCTAGCGATGGATGGAGTGCTCGCGGTCAAGCGCTGAGCGAGGTGATGGTCAACTGCCGCGTGGCAGTTTGGCCGCCCACATGTTGTCGACAAGATTGGGGTAGCGCCGCCCGTTTTCCTCGGCGCGCTGACGTGCCGCATCCTTCTGCGCCTCGGAGAGCGGCTGCGACTTCTTCTTCCCGTTGGGACTGGGCTTCTTCCAGGGCGGTGTCTGGGACTGGCGCATGGACGGTCTCGTGTGGGCTGGCGCTACAGCTTTGGTGCGCGGGGACAGCGTACAAGAACGCCCGACACGTGAGCTCAACGTGCCGGGCGCGTACAGCGCGTAACGACCTGCGGCTTACTTCTTCAGGAAGTCCAGCAGCGCCTTGTTGAAGGCATCGGCATGGCTGGCATTGCAGCCGTGCGGCGCGTCCTTCAACACCACCACTTCACTGCCCGCGATGGCCGCATGGGTGCGCTTGCCCGAGCCCTCGAACGGCACCGTGCCGTCGCTGTCACCATGCAGCACCAGGGTCGGCACCGTGACCTTCTTCAGGTCGCCGCGGAAATCGGTCGTGCCGAAGGCCTTCATGCAACCCAGCGCCGCGGTCTGGTCGGACTGCTGGCAGAGCGTGATGGCGGCCTGGCGCTCTTCCTCGCTGACCTTGAGCTCGCCGTTGGCGCTGAAGAAATCCTTGGTGAAGCCATCGAAGAACGTGTCACGGTCCTTCTCCAGGCCTTCGCGCATTTCATCGGCTTTTTCCTGAGTTAGCGGCCCCTCGGGGTTATCGCTGGTCTTGAGCATGTACGGCGGCACCGCCGAGGCGAACACCACGCTGTGCAGGCGCGATTCGCCATGATTGGCGACATAGCGCGCCACTTCACCACCGCCCATCGAGAAGCCGACCAAGGTGGCGTCCTTCAGATCGAGATCCTCGAGAACACCGGCCAGATCATCGGCGAGCGTGTCGTACTCATAGCCATCGGCCGGCTTCTCCGAGCGCCCGAAGCCACGTCGGTCGTAGGCCACGACACGGTAGCCCGCATCGCGCAGCGCGGGGACCTGGGCCTTCCACGATTCGGCCGACAGCGGCCAGCCGTGGATCAGAACCACCGGGCGGCCGGTACCACCGGAATCTTCAACGTGCAGGCGAACGCGGGAAGCAGCCATGGGAACTCCTTGGAGCGATGGGGAAGGAAGGTTCGATCCTAGGCAGAGGGGGTTGGGTGAGCCGTGAAAGAAATCGGCAGGGCGCTGACGTGGCGTGCACAGGCCTGACTGGTACCGCCCTGCCTGTTCAACGGCGCACAGGCAACCTTTGCAATTCGCGAGGACTAGCGGATGCAGGCTTTAGGGCAGTACGACGCCCCCTTCACCTCGCGGTTTGCCCCACTGGTATAGGCAATGGCAATTCAAAGCACGTACGTGATAGCTTCCGCCATACTTGCTGCGCACGCGCTTGCGGGGATGCCTATTAATAGCAACAGGGGGAATTTCATTCGTGGCCACTTCAGAGCAACTAGCTGCCGATCCAGTAACACTTCATCAACTTTTTTCCGCCGACAACATCTTGAGGTGTCCGCTTTTTCAGCGGCCTTATGTTTGGAAATCAGAAAACATAAATAGGCTGTGGGATGACATCGACTCCGTACTGGACGGGCAGTGCGACGTACGCTTTCTCGGTGCGCTTGTTTTCGATAACGAGTCTGCGTCGACGTCGAGTGCGCCTGGCTCGTACTGGGTAATCGATGGTCAGCAGCGATTGACGACGCTGTATCTAAGCCTGTGTGCCCTAGCACTAGTAGCGCGTGAGGCAGACGCTGCTGATGCTTCCGATTCACTCGCCGAAGAATACTTACTTTCGCGAAAGTCGACCTCTCGGCAGATGCCGAAGCTCTACCCAACTCTGCGTGATACAAGACAGTTCAATCAAATCGTATTGAGCGCACTTGCAGGAAAAGCTAGGGTTTCACAAGCACGCGAGACCGGAGACAGCTCCGGTGCAATGTCTGTGGCGTATGAGTTGATTAAAAGATCAGTCCGGGATAGGTGCCTTGATGCGGATGGCAAGGCGTCTCCGGAGGCCGTCGCGAAGCTGAGAGAGGTCCTTCTAGAACGACTTGAATTTGTCGAGATTCGCCTGGGTCAGCGCCATGATGCCAATGAAGTATTCGATAGACTTAACAAAGAAGGCGCCCGCTTAGGTATCGTTGACCTGGTGCGCAATGAGGTCCTAAAACGGCTTCGCGACGATCCAGCAGCAGCTGAAGAAGTCTACGCGAGCACGTGGCGTCCATTTGAGACGGGATTCGACTCTTTGGATTCGATGGAAGGCTACTTCTTTCCTCATGCACTAACGCGCGACAGCTCCATAACGAAGTCAAGAACCTTTAATTCTCTTGCAAAGCGTTGGCTCAGCTCGCATGGAACTGCTGCAAACCCTGCGGAGCAGGTCGAAGCGATCATGAACGATCTTAGAGAGCATGTCGGCGTCTACAGACATCTTAAAGACGGGACCCCTCTGCCAGGCGCTCACGGGGAGTACGCGGAGGCGATGTCAGCGCTTTCCCGTATGCGCGCGCCCTCAGTGGTCTTTCCCTACATCTTTTCACTTCATTCCGCCGTCCTCGCTACCGAGGTAGATGGAAAGACAGCTGCGAATATAGTCAGAACCATTGAATCTTTCTTGTTCCGACGCGCACTCTCTGGCATGGAGCCTACGGGGTTGCACGCTGTATTCAAAGGCCTATGGAACGTGGCCGGTGCGGTTGAAGCCGACGTTCGGAGATCGCTAGAGACAAAGACCATCAAGTTCCCTAACGACGCTGAATTCGACATATCGATTCGAAGTGCACCGATGTACTCCAGAAAGATAAGAAACTTCGCGATGCTCGAGCTTGAAAGATCATTCACCAAGGGCGATGTGCTTAGCTCGTTCCCAGAAATGACTGCTGATCATCTCCTCCCACAGACTGCCAAAGATGCATGGCGGGAGAAGTTCACCCAGAATGACATCGATCAGTGGCGAGACACGTGGGCGAACTTGGTTCCATTGTCAGGAAAGGCGAATTCGGAGAAAGGGTCTCGCTCTTGGTCCGAAGCGCGGAAGCTACTGAGGACTGAGACGGTCTTCTCCACGACAAAGCGCGTGCTTGATCGTTACGAAGATTGGACACCTGAGTCGCTCTCTGAACGAGCTGGAGAACTCTCTGCATGGGCAATATCTAGGTGGCCTGATACGAAGTCTTGATACGCGTCAGCGCTTTGAGTAGTGACCGGCCGCAAAAGGCGGCCGGTCACTACCCACCATAATTTACAGCGCGATCCGCGCAACAGACTCTTCGCTGCCCTTCGGCTCGCTGTCACCGTTCTTGACGGTCACGTACAGCACGTTCTTCTTCGCATCCAGCGCCAGGCTGTTCGGATGCGTCGGCACCGCGTACGTCGCCACCTGCTTGTAGGTGTCGCTGTTGTATGCGGTGACGGTGCCGCCATCGCGGTTGGTCACGTACAGGCGCTTGCGTGGTGCATCCAGCAGGATGCCCAGCGGGCCGGCATCGGTCGGGATGCTGGCCAGTTCCTTGCCGCTGGTACGGTCCAGCACCAACACACGCTGGCCCGGGTGCTTCGATTCGAAGCCCGAGCTGCTAGCCTGGTACTTGCGGATCATCTCCGAGCCCTGGTCGGTCACGAACAGGCGCTTGCCGGCCGGGTCCAGCGCGATGTTCATCGGCTGCTCGGCACTGACCTTGAAGCGCTGCTCGACCTTGCCGCTATCGGTGCCGACAGTGACGACCTCGGCCAGCAGGTTGGACGTGTAGACGCGCTTGGCCTTGGCATCCAGTGCCAGACCCGGTGCCTTAGCGTTGCCCAGGCCCGGAATGGTGTTGATGACCTTCAGCGACTGGGTGTCCACCACGAACAGCACGCTGCCCTCGCCCGAGTGCCCGGTGACGTACAGGCGGTTGTTGGCGCCATCAACGACCAGCTCGCGCAGATCGTGGGTGTAGGCAGCCTTGCCGTCCTTGCCGACCTTCTTTTCCATCAGCTGCACGACGCCGACCGATTTGTTGGTGGCAGTGTCGACCACGGTGACCGAGGTATCGACGGTATTGCCGACATACAGGCGGTTGTTGGCGTCGTCCAGCACCACACCGAACGCCTTGCGCTCCAGCGGGATGGCGGTTTCAACGGCCAGAGTTTCCGGGTTCAGGCGCAGGACCTGGGACGGACCAGCGGCATCACCGAAGCCGCCCGAGGAGGCGACGAACACGGCATTCTGCTTCGGGCTGAAGGCCAGCTCATAGAGCCCCTGGGCGATGGCTTTGCGCTGGACGGCGGTGCTGCTGGCAGATGCGGTGGTCTGATCAGCGGCGAACGCGGACGGGGCGCCAAGGCTCAGGGAGATGGCGAGGGCCAGAGCAGCCGAGCGGATTACGAAATTGCGGTACATGCGAGCTTCCTTGAAGGGGCACGGGAGGGTGTCCTGGCTCGCTGGGCCGTACGAGTGACGGCCGGCCCCGCATCTGTCTGCGCTGGGTGGGCTGGCTGGGTTTGCCAGGGAATGGTAGCAGGATGGGCTGCGGCTATGGCCTGCGCCGTTATCGGCTACATCTCCCGGCCCAAGGCACGTGTCTACCAACCCACTGGCATCACCAGTTTCCCCTGCTCCACATCGAACGGCAGCACCCACAACCTCAGCTGATCATCAAACGCGAATACCGGCAGGCCCTGATCGAACCCGGCATGCTGCGGATACACCAGCGCCATCTCACCCACGCCCCCCAGGTACCGCTGTCCATAGGCGAACATCTGGTAGAAGTCTGCCTGCTTCAACCCGTACTTCTCGCGCGGGTCGGCTGCGCGCCTGTCCAGCATTTTCCACTTGGTATCCAGCACGCGCAGCTCCTCACCCCGGCGCAGCAGAAAGTCGGGGATCAGGTTGAACCATCCCCTGCCCTGGTGGCTGCACAGGTGTTCAGACGCCGCACCACCCACCTGCCATGCCGGCGCAAGCTGGCGGGCAAGGCATACGCCAACATAGCGTTCGAACAGACGCTCCATTGGAAACATCATGCTGGGGCTGCGCCAATCCCCCCGCAGCGCCAGCGGGCTCTGCCCCGACAAGATCAGTTCGCACAACGGGCGCACAGGTCGGTAGTGCGCCATCAGCCGATCAGTACCCCAAGCACGCAGGTCCGCGGCGACGTGGGTGCTGCGCGGCACGCCCGCCATGCGCGTAGAAAGCTCATGCGCCAGCCGCCAGCTACCGGGGTTGCGCGTGCGGGCGCACACACAGCCCAACGCAGACCGCAGCAGACGGTTCTCCGGGCGGTCTTCGCTGAAGACATCGTGCTCCAGGTGGAACAGATGGGCACGGGTGGGCGGTTGCCTCAGCTGCCGCGTGGTATCCAGGCGCCCGCGCAGGAACACCTGCTCCTCGCGCACCCGGGTGTAGTCGAAACGCAGCCCGCGCTTGACCAGCTCATCCAGCGCAGCCAGGAAGCGCGCCATCACCCATTCGTTCAAGGGCAGGTCGAACAGCGCCACCCCGGCCAGGCTGCCTTCGCGCGGCGGGATGTCCAGCACCGTGCACAGCATGCGCCGCAGCAGCCGACGGGCGGAGGCGTGGTCGCCGTCGGCGGTGACATGCTTGGGCAGCACCTCCAACGTTGTGCCGTCCGGGCACTCCATTACCCCTACATACTGGTCCAGCCGTAACCAGCGGGCACCGTCGCGCTGCACCAGGGCCGCGCCGCCGCCACGCAGGCGCTCGAACTCCGCGCATAGCCAATCGAAGGACGCCTGCGGCAGCCAGGCCGCATCCATTCCCTCCTGACGCGGCGCATCGGCGCAGACGCCAATCCGCGCGTACTCGCGGACCGTGAGCACCGCCACGGCTCAGCCAGCCCGGCCAGCGAGAATTCCCCGGTAGCTGGCCGCCTGCTCAAACGCCGCCTCGTGGATGTACCACCGGGCGCTATCTGGCGCGAGCTGCACATCCGGTGCGAACAATCGGCCCAGCTGAAGGTCGCGCTGCCGCAGGAAGCGCTCGCCTTCCGGTTTGACGCCATCGTTGAGCACCCAGGCAATTCGCTGCCAATCCTCGAAAAAGTACTCCTGCAGCAACGGCAGGATGCGCAGGCGGAAGGCATCGGCCAGCGATGGCAGGTCGCTTACGCCCATCAGGTAGGCATGGCCGATAAGGTGGTCGCGCCCCAGCAGCACCTCTATGCGGTCATTGATCGTGCCCAGCAGCTCGCCCAAAGGGACATTGTCGATGACAGCGTCCAGCAGCTGTGGCTGTGGCGGCATCTCGATGAACCGGAAGCGCCGGCGCAGGGCCACGTCCATGGCCGCCAAGGAACGGTCAGCGGTGTTCATGGTGCCGATCAGGTGCAGGTTGGCCGGCACCGCGAATACCTGCTTGGAGTACGGCAGGCGCACTGACAGCGCCTCGTCCATGCCCTGCCGCTTGCTGGGCTCGATAAGGGTGATCAGCTCGCCGAAGATGCGTGCGATGTTGCCCCGGTTGATTTCATCGATGATGAGCACATACGGCAGATCGCCGTGCTGGGCCTCGATGCAGAGTTCCAGGAACACGCCGGGTTCCACTGCATACTCCAGCGCACCGCCGTCGCCCGTTCGAGCTTTCAGGCCCTCCACGAAGTCTTCGTAGGCGAAGCTCTGGTGGAAGGTGACAAAGCGGATGTACCCTTCATCCAGCAGCGCATCGAATCGCTGCTTCAGTAGTGCCCGGCCGCCGGCGCCCTGACGGGGTGCCGTAGCCAGCAGTTGCGGGTCGAGGATTTCCAGCGCTTTTTCCACCACGCCGTAGGTTTTGCCGGTACCCGGCGGACCGTACAGAATGGTGTTGGTGGGGCGGTGCATGGGGGTCATTTCAGCCTCGTCGTCTACGGCCTCGTCCTCGGCTTCTTCGGCCTCGTCTTCAGGCTCGGCGCCGTCGCCTTGCTCGTAGGCGATGGCCACCCACAGGAAGGATTGGATATCAATCATGTCTTCCGGGGGCCAGCCGTCTTCGTTGAGGCGTTCGGCGAGGCGCGCGGCCAAGGCGCGGATGCGCTCCCACTCCTCGGTCACCATGCCGCCCTTGCCGAAATCGAAGGTGGGATCCAGCAGACTCAGCGCCCGGCGCATCTGTCCGGTCTTGATGAAGAAATAGCCGGTGGGATCATTCAGGGTAAGCAGCAGGCTCGACAGCGATCGCTGGGCTGCCGGCTGCAGGGGCGTGCTGAGCCCGGACAGGCAATCATTGAAATCATCCAGCCGGTCACCCGGTCCCTGCAGGTGAAGCAGCTCCATCACCCCGGCGCCCAACTGTATCTGGTCGTGTTCGGGAAGGTCAGCCAATTGGGCAACGATGCGCCAGCCAACCACGTTCTGGGGCTGAGGGTTATCACCGCCCACCCGAACACGCAGCAGCTTGATCAATGCTGTCCAGACCTCCTGCGCCGGTCCGTCCCGAAGCGCCGGGGCCATGATGCTTTCGTAGTGGTTGATCAACTGCCGCTTGTAGCTGGATTCGCGCAGCAGCCGCGGGTCATCAAAGCCGATAAAATCCGGGAACCGTGCCAGGAATCGCTCGCGCAGCCTCACATAGCCCAGCTCGAAGGTATCCCGCTGTTGACCGGTGCGCGGCTCTATCCGGTACTGCCCTTCGCGCTCGCGCACCAGCATCAGCGAATTGCCTGCCACCAAGCCCAGCCGCTTGAACGCGGGCGCCACACGGGAGCGGATGCGGGCGGAACCTGGGCCACTTGCACGCAGGTCGGAGGTGACCTGATAGCCGTCGGGGAAGGTGAACACTGCGGCCCTGCCCGAAGGGACGTCTGGCCGCCCCAGCATGGCGGAAGAAAAGCCCTCCCAACCGGGATCCACCGTGATGTAGCCATTGCGAATGGCACCGTCGGTGAGCACCACCTCGTAGGTGAGCGGCGATGCGGCCGTATCAGCCTGATCCGGATTACGCATGGCGCACATCCGGCGCTTGGTTGATCGTGCCAATCCCTGTGCTGACCATGCATTCCCCCTGTTTTCGATTGAGGAATGCTACGGCGGCACGCTTGGAGACGACAAGGGGCGGATAGCACTGCTTGCCATTCCCTGCATGGCGCAGGCGCCCCGCTTGACCAGGTCAAAGGCCCCGGCCTCTGCGTCGGCATCCACACACGATTGCCGCACCACATACTCCCGCATCAACCGCTGGAGCACCTGTTCGGCGGGGCGGTGCTCGCGCGCCGCCGCGTGCTGAAAGCTGGTGCGCAGGCCAGCGGCCATTTCCAACTGCATGAAGACACTCTTGCTCATGCGTTCCTCCCACTGCTGGGTTATGAAACAGGTTCTACATCCACACTGCACCGGGCGTGCAGTGACGTGCTGGCGTTTGCGCCTGCCACAGCGCAGCGCTGCCGAACCGGGGCAGGCACTGCGGCTGTGCGGCCAGGCCGCCCGCAAGGCTGGCGGGCACTAGCCGTGCAGCGGCCCACCCGGCGGGTGGGCGCGGGCGCTCAACCGGTGCGGCGCTGCAACTTGCGGGGGATCTTCTTGACCACCGGCACGGGCCGCTCCACCACCGTAAGGGTGATGATGCCGTGCGTGGCCTCCACCTTCAGGCGGGCGCCTACGTCGAAGCCGAGCTTGTCCAGCCAGCGGCCGCGCAGCTTGAGGTAGGGAACAATCTCGGTGGGACCGCACTCTTCGCGGTCAGGGTACGTCAGCGCGCCTACGCGGTAGCTGCGTGCGGGGCGGGCGTAGGGCTTGCGCTTGGGGCGCACGTCATCGGGTTCGTCTTCCCACGGCGTCAACATGTTGGACCTCCTGCAGGGCTTGCCCTTGCCGGGATGGCAAGGGCGTCGGGAGGTTAGAAACCGTCTAGCTGGAACCGGCGGGCGTATTTCCACGAGGGTGTTGTATTAGCCACCCTCCCGACAAAGGAACGTCCAACATTTTCCAGCTAGAGGAGTTTCTACGCTCCGATGAACACCATGCGCGTTGGTGCGGAGGATGGGAAATCGCTTGTTCCTGTTGATCTGGCGGGGGTTGGTTGGCGGCGTCTACGGTGCGACGCAACTGGCCCGGCTCAGTCGCAGGCATTGGGACGGCGTGGCGACATCCTCTCTGGCCTATCGGGAGGACCACAGATGACCAGGATTGACGGGGATTGGCTTGAGGCATTCGACGAGGCCATGTTGGGCTTCTTCGCTATCGACCATGCGGATGCGGGCATGGATGAATTCTTGCTGGGGTGCTACGCGGGCATTCCGGCCCGAGAGGCGGCATTGGCATTTGGCGAGGATTACGACCTGAATCGAGTAGACACGTTCTGGCCTTCGCCAGGGCTAAACGTTAGCAGCTGATTCACCGGCTGGGCTGCCTACGGCCCATGCGGCATACTCCCTACCTATCGAAGCAGTGCTTTTCATAGGCGGAGTGGCGACGTGAGCGGTTGGACTCAGGAAGAGCTGGCGGCAGCGGTAGCCGCTTACCGCTGGATGGAGCAACGCGTCGCGCAGGGTCATGGCATCAATAAGGCCCAGGTGTACCGGGAGCTATCGGAGCGTCATGGACGATCACTGAAGTCGTGGGAATACAGGATGCAGAACATCTCTTATGTGCTGCAACAGCTGGGGCAGCCGAGGCTGGATGGCCTCCGCCCGGCCGCCAACGTCGGGCCTGCCATCACCGGGGTACTGACTCGACTGCTCCAAACCACTGGCGAGCTTGCTAGGCTCAGCCCTCTAAGCAATGCGACTCAGAAGGAGCTGGAGGAAGAGGAGCGACTGGCAGAGGCCGCTCATGCCTTCTCGCCCAGCAACGCCGAAGACCAAAGGCGTCGGGTGGTTGCAAGCATCGTTCGACGCCGTGGCCAGCCTGCGTTCCGCAAGGCACTACTTGCTGCGTATGACTCTAGATGCGCTTTGACTGGGTGCGGCTTAGTAGAGGTCTTGGAAGCTGCCCATGTCTATCCGTACAAGAATGAGGCCACGAACTCGGTAACAAATGGTTTGCTACTGCGCGCAGACGTGCATACGTTGTTCGATCTTCGCCTGATTGCGGTGGATCCGGGCAGCTTGCGGGTAATGACCGCCCCTTTGCTGCGAGACAGTGACTACGCCGCACTGAACGGCTCTCTGCTCGCCACTCCCGTGCGGGCCGAGCAAGCGGTCAGTCGGGATTCTCTGGAGTGGCATCTTTCACGGTGCGAGTGGAGATGAGTGTGGACGAAAACGTCTGCCGCAACCGACCATATTGGCTAGCCTCTCTTTCGCCCTGCGTATAGAGCTAGGTCACCCGTAGTGATGCTTGCTGAAGGCACCAGTTCGTAGTGTTCTTCGGACACAACCCGAATCTCATCGTCCTGGATGGCAAGTTCGAACATGGCAATCTTGTTTGCGGTAATGAACTGTGCAGACACGGGACGGCAGACCAGCGCCGGGAATTTCTCCCTGCAGCAGGCTATGTCTTGTTCCGTCTGCTGCCGGCCATGCTTGTCCTTGCCACCCTTGGCTTGCACAGGCACCACGTACTGCGCACCATTACGATCCAGGCCGACGTAAAGCTCATCAATCTCAATCTGACCGATGTCCTTCACCGTCGTGCGCAGGTGATTCTGCAACGAGGATGCGGTGACGCCGAGGAAGATGTCGATCAGTCGGTTGTAGCGAACCTTGGCCAGCAGTGCCTGCTCATCGCCCAGTGCGTGGGCCGCGATGATTTCGGGCGTGGCATCCGGAATCTTGACGACCAATTGATTAGCACGCGGGATGATCGAGAGAGGGCGCTCTAACCGGAACTCGTACTTGGCACGGCCGGTGCCATAGATGCCCCACTCGAAACCTTCCGGAGCTGTCGCCGTGATGGACGCAGGCAAGCTGTTGCGGTACTTGAACGAGTAGATTGTATCGCCAAGATTCTTCGGCAACCGAATTCCTCGCTCTACTGCCGCATGCTCGAACTCGCCGCGCTCGAACGGCACCTTAGTGCTACCCGGGGTGTAGTTCTTTCGGAAGACCTCGCCAATGATCTCGGAGTAGCGGTTCAGTTTCGCTGCTTTCTGCGGCTTTTCCACATTGCGTCCTTCGCAAAAGTTGCTTCATTGTCGTGCTCCGGCAGATTTCTAGGCCAGAACCCTCGATAGCTTGTTCGCCAATTTGTCGGGGTATTTTAGCTCACACTCCCAGACCACTATCACTCGCCAGCCGAGCCCGATCAACTGCCGGCGCTTGCGCCTATCTCGGCGCTTGTTGGCTTCAATCTTCGGCCCCCAATAGTCCGTTCTGGACTTCGGCATCTTTGTCTTTTTACAGCTATGCCCATGCCAGAAGCACCCGTGCACGAAGACCACGGCGGTCCTGCCCGGCAAAACAATGTCCGGTGTACCCGGCAAATCTCGACGAAGCAGCCTGAAGCGGTAGCCGAGCCCGTGAAGGATCGACCGGACAGCGACCTCTGGCTTGGTGTTGGCCCTGCCTATCCTTGACATAAGCCAACTACGGCGCTCCGGGGTAAGGCGGTCCATTCGTACCTCCTGGTCTCTTCCCCTGAGACTGACTGGCTTCATGATAAGCCCGCGAGAAGGCCCCGCCCCACTGGACATTGAGGCGTTCTCCGATCGACATTCAGCCTAGTCCGCCCTATAATTACTCCATGACCAGACCTATCGGAATCGACCTCTTTGCAGGGGCCGGCGGACTCAGCCTAGGCTTCGAGCAAGCGGGCTTCGACGTTGTAGCCGCTGTTGAGATCGACCCAGTGCATGCAGCAGTGCATGCGTTCAACTTCCCCAACTGCGCCGTCATCCCGCGATCCGTTACCGACCTCACGGGCGATCAGATCCGCGTCGCTGCGGGCGTAGGCCAACGGAAGATCGACGTCGTATTCGGTGGAGCTCCTTGCCAGGGGTTTTCCTTAATCGGCCGCCGTGCGCTGGATGACCCGCGAAATTCGCTGGTGAAGGACTTCGTCCGCATCGTTCGTGAACTCGATGCGGACTACTTCGTCTTCGAGAACGTGAAGGGCCTGACGCTAGGCAAGCATCGCAAGTTCCTGGAAGAGCTCATTCAGGAATTTGAGGCGTCTGGTTACGACGTCCTCAAAGATTGGAAGGTACTAAATGCCTACTCCTATGGCGTACCTCAGGACAGACAGCGGCTTTTTCTCATGGGCGCCAAGCGCGGCCTACAGATCCCTACCTACCCCCATCCGGTGACGGCCAAGCCGGGGCTCAAGGGCTCGCTGCTGCCCGACGCACCCACGTGCAAAGAGGCGCTAGACGACCTACCCGACGCCGAGAGCTTCGCCGCGCTGAACGTTACCGATGAAGTCAGAGTTAAGAAGTTTGGCAAGAGCACGCTTTACTCCGCGCTGATGCGCTGCGAGGACGCACAGGGCTGGGCCTTTGGCTATCGCCGCGCGTGGGATCCACTGCTGCTCACATCCAGCATGCGCTCTGACCACACGGAGGTTTCGCGCGCTAGGTTTGCGAACACCGTGGCTGGGCAGGTTGAGCCGATCTCGCGCTTCCTTAAGCTGCCTCCCAAAGGCGTTAGCAACACGCTACGCGCAGGGACGGATGCTGCACGTGGCGCATTTACCAGCCCGCGGCCGATTCATTACAAGTGGAATCGCTGCATTACGGTGCGCGAGATGGCACGCCTTCATGGGTTTCCCGATTGGTTCCGCTTCCACGAGACCAAATGGCACGGGGCGCGGCAGATTGGAAATTCTGTGCCGCCGCCGCTGGCCAAGGCAGTTGCTGGGCAGATCTTGAAGGCGATCGGGACGAAGCCGAAGCGGCCGTCCAAGGAGTTGGCGATGGGTGAAACTGGATTGCTTAGGATGAGCCTGGCTCAGGCTTCTGCTTATTGGGGTATCCCTAGTCCGATTGGGCAGCGGGATCGGAAGAGTGGGGCGAAGAAAGCGAAGCAAGCTTTACTCAATCCTGATCAGATTTCGCTGCCAGTCAATTGACATCACTGCCCCGCGTTCTTGTTCATACCACGCAATGTCTCTGCATTGGGGCAGATGAACTCTGGCTCCGCTCGAGTTATCTGGTCATTGGCTCGACAAGATCCCCTGGGATGCGAGCCCAGTCGCGTAAGCCATCCACGTTGCCCGCCCAATTCGCGTGTCAGCGTGATGCACTACAGCCAACGACCCTCGCCTATGGACAGAACTCTCGCCACTTTTTCGACCCGACGAAACAAAACGATCTCACCCGACGCCATGGCACCTAATAGATTCGGAATATATCCACAACGCGACGCCTCGTTTCACAATAGATGAGACGAGACAAAATCCCTTATCTCATTAAACTCTTCAACGCAAGCCCTCGCAAGGGCTGAAGAGATCTTTTCCATAACCTGGTCTCTCGAGATTCCGATATGACTGGATATCTCATGAAACTCATCATGTTTCCCTGCCTGGAGACCATACTCCATCAACTCTCCGACCTCTTCGGGCTCGACGGAGAGCGCATCTGCCACCATATCAGGCACACCCTTCGCTTTCTGGACCATCCAAGATTCCGGCCAGGAATCGCCAGGCAGATAGCCAACCCTCGCCTCAAACCAGTCGTTGAAGTCCGCCTTTGGCTTCTCGAGCATTCTTCTTGCAGTACCCAGATTATCCTTCTGCTTCTGTCGCTGATCGCCATCCAGAATGGCAATGAACTCGCGCTGCTCTTTCCTTGCCTGCGCAGCCGCCAACTGCCTTGAAATCGCCGCAGCAGATCCAACGACTACTACTTCGATCCTCGACCTCGTTGCACCTTTAAGGCATTCGAGCACCAAGGAGCGCGCAACGTCGTCTTCAACCATTATATATAGCTCAATCTTCGCCTCATCGCCCATCTTCCTGAATGCGAAATCGGGGGAAACACCCTGAGAAACCCGAGTTCTCCCAGAGACATTTTCGACGAAAAACCTAGCATCATCCGGAAGACTCTCGAATATGTGCCGAGAGTGCGTCGTACAGATAACCTGGGTCGACATCTCTTTACATACCTCTTTAAGTCGCCTCATGAACATTTTCTGAGCACGGGCATGTAAGCCGAGCTCTATCTCATCAAGAACGAAGAGCGCCCCCTCTCCGGCTGAATATATATTTGAGAATATTTCAAACAAAGCGTTCTCACCGGCGCCCATGTTGAAACCGGAATACGTTATGTCACCGCATCGTACGACGGGAAGACTGTACCTTGAATGCTCCAGATAGCGAAAGTCGTCATAAGTCTTCCCAAGGACGAATCCGACAGCCGATGCAACCTTTCCTTCCCATCCTTTCTTTGGCGCATCTTTGAAGACTCGAGAGTAGGACCGGGACTGGCTTCTCTCACTATGAGGAACAATTCTATCAATTCCCAAGAATACGACATTCCTCGCAACCCTTAGCCGGTAGTCGTTCCACTTCCCGCCCTTGGCCTTCCTTCGAACCTGACTGGCTACTCCTTTCCCCTCGGGTCGTTTTGCGCTCTCCTTCCAGTTGTCATGGGCAATTTGGTAGTAGATCGTGATTCCCTGTGGCGCGATCTCTTGCGAATGTTGAATGAAGAAGTCGGAGAACGTGTAGTACGTCGCCTTTCTTCGTGGCAGCTTAAATCCAGCACGGCCGTTATGAAATCCACAACAAGCCATTGCCAGGATTGTAGATTTCCCAGCTCCATTTACACCGGCAAACGCAACGATCGGATAATCAAAGGTCAATGAGAGATTATTGATTCCGCGAAGCGCACCCTCTTGAAGGACTATGCCTCTGAGCAACCCTTTAGTCAGGTCGTTTGCGAACCATGCCCTCAGATCTTTATCAACTTTGGCTTCTCGATACTTCACACCCACTCCTGTTAGGTTAGCTTGAGCCAAAAAAGAGGCGACCCGCAGGCCGCCTCTACCTCATCGTTTCAAAGTTCAAACCCCGACAGGATTAGCCTTCTCAGGATCAATCTTGTACTGCTTGATCGCCCGGGCCACATCCTTACCCGTCATCTTCCCTTCCTTCGCCAGCGCCGCAATCGCGGCATGCGCGATGTAGTACCGGTCAACCTCGAAGAAGCGACGCAGGTTCGCACGAGTGTCCGAACGACCGAAGCCATCGGTACCCAGCACCGTGTACGACATGGGCACGAACGAGCGGATCTGGTCCGCGTACGCACGCACGTAGTCGGTGGCGGCGATGGCCGGGCCCTGGCGACCTTCCAGCAGCTCGGTCACGAACGCCTTGCGCTGCTCGCCTTCCGGGTGGAAGCGGTTGTAGCGCTCCACGTCGAAGCCGTCGCGGCGCAGTTCGTTGAAGCTCGGGCAGCTCCAGATGTCGGCGGTCACGCCGAAGTCCTTGTCCAGCAGCTCGGCTGCGGCAATGGCTTCGCGCAGGATGGTGCCCGACCCCAGCAGCTGCAC
>Ga0213829_1000309_pt1 | contig 51572 bp, 52 predicted proteins | sample MC6MC0896MG_FD_180665 | JGI IMG/M metagenome (GOLD analysis project Ga0213829, IMG submission 180665) | Enriched soil aggregate microbial communities from Iowa State University, Ames, United States - MC6-MC0896-MG | ecosystem: Environmental > Terrestrial > Soil > Unclassified | place: USA: Iowa... | reverse complement strand
AAAAAGAAAAGATGGTTGGGTAATTGCAGGAGCGGGATTAGGAGTTATAGGAGCTTCAATTCCTCTGTATTTATCTTTTGGTAAAAATATCAAAAAGGTATTGAAACAGAGAATGGACAAAATAGTACCAGCCTATCTACTACAAAGTTAAATCTTATTGTTAATGATAACGGCGCAGGTTTTTCATTAACATTCTAAAACTAAAAAATCAGCTTTAAAAGCTGATTTTTTAGTTTTATGGGTTATTCAATTTACTATTCCTTTTACTATAAGCAAAATAAACGATTATTCCCAGAACAAGCCAGAAAGCAGATAGCATCAACGCCAGTTTATCTAACGTTATTATTAAACCTATATTAATAATTACACCTAAAATTACTATTAATTTATAGGCAGGCACTTTAAATGGGCGATCAATATTTGGTTGTCTTTTTCGCATTATCCAAACGGCAATACAAACCATAGTAAAGGCAAACAAAGTACCAAAACTGGTCATGTGCGCCAAGGTTGATATAGGTGTTAACGCAGAAACGGTTGCTACTATCAATCCTAATAAAATAATACCCTTATATGGAGTTTTTGTTGTTGGATGCAATTCGCCGAAAAACCTCGGAATCAATCCGTCTTTAGACATTCCAATGAAAATACGTGACTGTCCCATCATCATTACCATTACAACCGAAATCAATCCAACGGTAGCAGCAATGGTAACAATATTACTTGCCCAATGTTTTCCGGCAATTTCAAACGCGTAGGCCACCGGTGCTTTTATTGCTTCAGGATATTTCCCTAACGGATCAAAATCAGAATAATGCATCATTCCTGTCAATACCAACGAAACCATGATATATAAGGCAGTACAGATCAATAAAGAGGTAATAATGGCAAACGGAACATCCTTTTTAGGATTAATCGCCTCGCCTGCCTGTGTAGAAACAGCATCGAAACCTATATAAGCAAAGAAAATTGCTGCCGCACCCGAGATAATTCCTTGAAAACCATAAGCCGGAGCCATTTCGCCGCTTGTCTGTTTAATCATTGTTTGTTCAGGAATAAAAGGCATCCAGTTTTCTGGCACTACATAAAATGCGCCTACAATAACCACAAATACAACAGCGGTAGTTTTTAAAATAACGATAAAATTGTTTGTTTTAGCCGCTTCTTTGGTTCCTTTTACCAATAAAGCGGTCACTAAAAGTACAATGATGAATGCAGGCAGGTTCATTGCAAAACCTTCGCCTGTGTAACTTACGGGATCTGAAGTAAGATAATCGGGCAGGTAAATGCCAAACATCTTTAAAAATTTGGTAAAATATCCGGACCAACTTACTGAGACTGCCATACTTGCCATAGCATATTCCAATATCAAACACCAGCCTAATCCCCATGCAAAAATTTCACCAACGGTTCCATACGCATAAGCATAAGCAGATCCTTCTACAGGAAGTATCGAAGCAAATTCGGCATAACATAACGCTGCAAAAATACAGGCGATACCGGCAATTACGAAAGACAATGCCAATGCAGGACCAGCGTTATAATACGCTCCCGTACCGGTAAGTACAAAGATTCCGCCACCAATAATAGCACCAACACCAATAGCAGTTAAGCTCCACTTACCTAATATTTTTTTTAATCCACTTTTCTTAATATCTGCCTCGTAGGCACTTAAAGGTTTTTTTATCCAAATATTCGACATACGTTCGATTTGTTTTCTATCAATACCAAATATATATTTTTTTTATCAAAAAAATACGTCTTCTTTCTTTATAATCTTGGGTAATTGACGAAAAGCTAAAAACCGATACCAAATATTACGTTTTTATCAAAACTGAATTCATTATCTGGCTACGTGCCAACCAGTTTCTTTGTTGTATTTCAAGATGAATTTTTGAGTGATAAAGTCTGCATTGGGATTTTTATCTTTACTTAAACCCGCAAAAGGTGTGGTGGTTTTAATAAGCTTTGCAGATGCCGTTGCTTTGGTTTTACTGTTCAATTCCAACTGAACATCAGAATCTTCCTGAATAGTGAAAAGATATGTTTTAACTTGTGCTTTGTTCTTTTTTTGATTGATTACAAAATCGGCAGCTTTAGTAGTTAAACCGATATTGACCACCAAAACTGAATCTTTAGAAAGCATTTTTTTATGTGAACTGATGGTTTTTAAACTGATTAAATCTTGCGATGCCAGATTTCTTAAAACCGATAGTTCAGTAGAATCTTTACGAACACTATATTTTTGCTCGCCTAACTGTAAATTCGTCTTTTCGAAATAAGGATATTTCTCGGTATGCGTTTCAATTAAATTGGTAGCCTGTTTAACCGATAAAGATTCAGACGAACAAGCGGCGATAACCATCAACAGAAAGAATAATGCAATTTTCTTCATAGTATGAATTTTAAAGATAAATATAGCAATTTGAAAAATGCAAAATGTAGTAAAACAAAAAAACCTTCAATAGTTGAAGGTTTTTTAAAGAGGCATCTAGCGGATTCGAACCGCTGTAGTCGGTTTTGCAGACCGGTGCCTAGCCGCTCGGCCAAGATGCCATTCTGTAATGTGCTTGCAAATCTACTACAAAAAATTAAATATCAAAACCTAAAGCATAAAATTATGCCCGGTATTCTTCCATAACAATAGTAACTTGCTGTACATCACCACCAATAGGCGGATTTATTTTTGAAACTTCCAGCAAAATACGCGAAACCATTGGTAATTCGTCAAAAACACGCACTACAATTCGCTTGGCAACATGTTCTAACAATTTAGATCGTTTAGCCATTTCTTCCACTACAATACGGTTTAAATGTACGTAATCTACCGTATCAGCCAACTCATCGGTTTCTGCAGATTTTCTTAAATCGGCTTTAATTTCTAAATCAACACGGTATTCCGATCCTATTTTAGCTTCTTCAATCAGGCAACCGTGATTTGTAAAAACGCGTATGTTTGTTAAGCGAATAATTCCCATATAATTTGTTTCAGGTTTCAAGTTCAAATTTACTAACTTTTTATCTGTTTTTTTATGAACTTTAAACTTTAAACTTTAAACATTTTCTATCTTTGTATAAAAGTTAGAAATACAATGTCAACAAAAGAAAAATCATTGAATTTTATAGAACAAATCATTGAAGACGATTTAAAAAATGGTTTGTCACAAGATAAATTACGCTTTCGTTTTCCGCCCGAACCTAACGGATATCTGCACATTGGGCACGCATCATCGATCTGTTTAAACTTTGGTTTGGGATTAGATTACAACGCACCGGTAAATTTGCGTTTTGACGATACCAACCCTGCAAAAGAAGAGCAGGAGTTTGTTGATGCTATTAAGCAAGATGTGGAATGGTTGGGCTATAAATGGGATCAGGAAGTTTATGCATCTGATTATTTTCAGGAATTATATGATTGGGCTGTTCTTTTAATTAAGAAGGGAAAAGCGTATGTTGATAATTTATCGGCAGAAGAAATTGCAAAACAAAAAGGTACGCCAACACAAGCTGGAGTTAATTCGCCAAACCGCGATCGCTCTGTTGAAGAAAATTTGGATCTGTTTGAACGAATGAAAAATGGTGAATTTGCCGAAGGCGCTTATATTTTACGTGCAAAGATTGATATGTCATCGACCAATATGTTAATGCGTGATCCGATTATGTATCGAATCATTAATGCATCGCACCACAGAACAGGCGCAAATTGGAAAATTTATCCTATGTACGACTGGGCTCATGGTGAAAGCGATTATATCGAACAAATTTCGCATTCGTTCTGTACGTTAGAATTTTTACCACACCGCGAATTGTACGATTGGTTTTTAGATCAGATTTACGACGACGAGAAAGTTCGACCAAAACAGCGCGAATTTGCTCGTAGAAATTTATCGCATACTGTTGTATCAAAACGTAAATTATTACAATTGGTAAACGAAGGTCACGTTACCGGTTGGGACGATCCGCGTATGAGCACCATTTCGGGTATGCGTCGTAGAGGTTACACACCAACTGCGATTCGTAATTTTGCCGATACTATTGGAATTGCAAAACGCACCAATTTAATTGATGTTTCGTTGTTGGAATTCTGTGTTCGCGAAGATTTAAACAAAATTACCGATCGTGTAATGGCAGTTTTAGATCCGGTGAAAATGATTATTACCAATTATCCGGAAGATCAGGAAGAATGGTTGGATGCAGAAAACAATCCGGAAGCAGAAGAACTAACGTTTAGAAAAGTTCCTTTTTCTAAAGAATTATATATTGAACGCGAAGATTTTCTTGAAGAAGCAAACAACAAATTTTTCCGATTAACATTGGGGAAAGAAGTCCGTTTAAAGAACGCGTATATTATTAAAGGTGAAAGCGTTGTAAAGGATGAAAACGGAAATATTACCGAAATTCATGTTACGTACGATGCTGATTCAAGATCGGGAAGCGGAACAGAGGCATCAAAACGCAAGGTAAAAGGAACTATTCACTGGGTTTCGATTCCGCATGCTGTTGAAGCCGAAGTACGTATTTACGACCGTTTGTTTACGCACGAAAATCCTGATGGTAACAAAGAGGTTGATTTTAAAGAATACATTAACCCAGATTCGTTAAAAGTAATTACAGGTTATGTAGAACCAAGCTTAAAAACAGCTGTAAGCGGCGATAAGTTCCAGTTTCAACGTTTGGGTTATTTCGCAACCGATAAAGACTCTACTGCAGAAAAACTGGTATTTAATAAAACGGTTGGCTTACGCGATACGTGGGCTAAAGTTGAAAGTAAAGAGTAAGTTTTTTTTGATTTATAAATTAAAATCCCAGCTATATGTTGGGATTTTTATTTTTATTATATAAACATACAATATTTAACCAAACGAATACCCTTGGATTTGACTTATATCCTCTATATCAACATTTGTTATCTTATTTTCTTTTAATATATTTTTTACTTTTTCATTACAAAAAAACAAAACAGTTTCTTCAGGACTAAAAATATCTGACTTATCCCATGTATTAATATTAAACTTCAAACCTTTATAAAAGCCAACCTCATGTGGTTCCAATAGTTTACCACATCTTCCTATTATCTGTAACCCATAATATTTTTCATCAATATTCTCTATTAATATTTCATAAAATTTAACTCCACTAACATTATTATCTCTTAGTATAGAATAAAATTTATGAGAGATTGCAAAATTTGAAGTATCTTGAAATCCTAAAACATCATAAAACTTCGTTCCTTCAGAAACTCTCATCTTAAAAGGTGATTCAAGTGTAAGATCTCCCAATTTGAGATCAATATGATTATAATCATTAAAACTTTTTAAAAGCACTTCGTCCTTTCTTCTATCAATCCCAACCCTAAAAAAACAGTTTTTGTTGTTATTCATAAATATATTTAAAATACTGAGAAAAAACTTATACTAAACCTCATCCAAAGTTTCATCAGTTAATCGGTACGGAGCTTCTTCATCAAACTCGCCTTCCCATTTGGCAATTACAACGGTTGCCAAACAGTTACCAATAACGTTTACCGATGTTCGTGCCATATCCATTAATTCATCGATACCTAAAATAGCGCCAATAATAAATACAGGTAATCCAAACTGTTCTGCCGTGGCAATCAACACAATTAAAGACGCACGCGGAACGGCTGCTACTCCTTTAGACGTAATCATCAACGTAAAGGCAATTCCCAACTGTTGTCCGATATCCAAATTCATTCCGGCTGCCTGTGCAACAAATATCGATGCCAATGACAGATACAGCGATGTTCCATCTAAATTAAAACTGTAACCTGTAGGAATTACAAACGATACAATCTTACGTGGTACTCCGAATTTTTCCATCGCACTCATGGCTTTTGGCAAAGCGGCATCGGAACTTGTGGTTGCAAATGCAATAGAAACGGGTTCTTTTACTGCTGCAATAAACTTTTTAATCGGTATTTTTAAGAACAACATAATCGGTACAAAAACCAAAAGTAGAAAAAAAACCAATGCCATGTATAAAGATCCTAAAAGCATAAAAAGATTTTTAAGGATATCGACACCTAAGTGCCCAACCGTATAAGCCATTGCTGCCCCAACACCAATTGGTGCAAAATACATAATGATATTGGTGAATTTAAACATGGTTTCAGACAAACTCTCGGTAAAATCTACCAACGGTTTGCGCTTTTTTTCTTCGACCATTGCCAAACCAATTCCGAATAAAACCGAAAATACAACAACTTGCAATACTTGGTTTTCATACATTGATTTTACAATGTTTTCCGGAAATAAATCGTAAATAAAATGAGCAAATTTATAAATTCCGTGAACATGATCAGGTAATGATTGTAAGGCAGCATCGGGCGGTTTTGGTGCAGGAAGTTCTTCGTGCGGCATGCTTTGCATATCAATTCCAACACCTGCCTGTGTAATATTAATTACCGCCAAACCAATAAAAATGGCACATGACGTTGCACAAAAGAAATACAGCATTGACTTCCAAGCCATACGTCCAACCTGTTTTAAATCGGAATGTCCGGCGATACCGTACACCAACGTTGCAAAAATAATTGGCGCTACAATGGTTTTAACCAGTTTAATAAATCCTTTGCTTAACGGTTGCAGTGCCATTGCCGCATTAGGAAAATCGACACCCACGAAAACCCCAAGTATCATACAGGTGATAATCCATGTGGTAAGATTTTTTCTTGCCAAAGCGTTTATGATCAATACCAATGCAGTTGCCCAACGAACGCCGATCATGAAATCTGCCGAAACAGGTAAAATATCAAATTCGTATAAAAGGGTAATTATAATTGCAAGAGTAATAAATATCGAGGTAAAAATTCCTAATTTGTTTTTAAACATGTTAGTTATGTAAAATGTTGAAAAGCAAATATAAATAGATTTTTTGGGCTTATTTAGTTACAGTCTATTAAATTTTAACCGGTTATTAACATCGTTTTAAAAAAAATTAGTTAACTTTAGTACTCATTAAATCATTATTAAAAATTAAATAAAATTTGTTATGGGAAAAACAGGAAACACATTAGTAGCTATTTTAGCAGGAGCAGCAGTTGGTGCTGTAGCAGGAGTATTATTAGCACCTGAGCAAGGCGAAAAAACAAGAAAGAAAATTTCGGACGGATTTAAATCTGGAACTGATGACTTAAACTGCAAAATGGACGAGTTGAAGAATCAAGTTAAAAGTTTGATTTCTTCTAAAAAAGCTGACTTCGAATCGTCTTTAAACACTTTTGTAAATAAAGCCGATGATAAAAAAGAAGACGTTATTGCAAGTTTAGAGCGTAAATTGGCTGAATTAAAAGGACAAGCTTCTAATGCGGTTGACAGAGCAAAAGATATGACTAACAAAGCTGCAGATAATATTAAATCTGAGTTAAAGTAGTCTATGGCATTTAATGAAGATCTAAAAAACAATCTTCATGAAATGAAGTCTGAAGCTAAAGCTTATTTAGAAACCAACATTGATTATTACTCACTGTGGGGGTTTAAAGTAGCATCAAAAGCTGCAGGCTTCATTTTTAAAATTTTCGCTTTAAGCCTATTTGCTGTTTTATCGTTGTTTTTTTTATCGTTTGCTGCAGCATTTGCCATAGGAAAAGCCTTAGACAGTAATACTTTCGGTTTTTTGATTATAGGTGGTTTTTATATTGTTGTTGCACTAATTGTTTATTCAATGCGTAAGGCTATGATAGATATACCTATTCTTAAAAAATTTTCTAGAATCTTTTTTGACTGATATTTATGAAGATACGTTACAAAACATACGAAGAGGTTGATAAAGAACTAGAAATACTTAGACTTGAACGCGAAATTAGTATCAGGAAGATTGGTAATAATGTAGAAGAAATTACCCAGCTTTTTTCACCTAGGCAGTTACTTCAACAAGGATTAGCTTCTTTTGGTAGTTCGGTAAAAAATTCACAAGGCGTTAAAACTTTAGTATTATCAACCGTATTTAAATTTTTATTCAACAAATTCATTAAAAAAAACAAACACCAACTTTAATAGTTGGTGTTTGTTTTTTTACAACCATTCTACCGTTAACCAACTCAACTTCGCAGTTGGTAAAATCTCTCTTTTATAATTGAAGTTGTAATCTGAATTTTACATAAAATTTAAATTATGAAAACAAAATTCCTTTTAATCGGCTTTCTGTCATTGTTCATATTTTCATGTTCTAGTGACGATCAAACTTTGCCTGAACCTAAACAAAATCCTAAAACTACCTTATTAGATAAAGTCACTTATGACGGAAATGATTACGAAGTGAGTTTTGATAGTGAGAATCGTATAAAAATCTTGAACCTTGTTGACAAAAACTATGAATTTTTCTACGAAAATAATCTGGTAAGCAAAGTAATAAGAACATCTGCTGGTGATTCTTATACAACTACTTTCACGCATAATGAAAATGGTAAAATTACAAGTTTTAGTAACTATATTAGACAATCTGAGCAAGTGAGTTTTCACGATGATAAAAATTTATATAGTTACAGCAACTCCCTTCTTCAACAGAAATATAGTTTAAAGATAAACAACAAAGGAGATCTTCAAGATTTTAAAGTAGTTGATGTGAAAAATCAAAAAACTGATTCTTGGGGCTACACATTTGATGAAAACAAAAAAGGCTCGTTGTGGAATTCCAATTCTGTTTCTGTTTACATCTTTATGATTGATCATAATTCGTTAGATCTTATGCTTCCGTTTAGTAAACACCCAGTCACTTCCGTTTTCAATAGTTTAGGAAATTTTAACTGTACCAATCAATACAACGAAGACAATTACATAACCAAAACAGTTTGCGCTGGAAGAGAGGTATCATTTCATTATACAGAACAATAAATCTTAAATTATGAAAACAAAAATATTATTAGCAACGATACTTTTACTAATCCTTTTTTCTTGTAAAAGTGACGATGAAGTTTCAGGAACGCCAACGATTCCTGCCAATCAGAAATTCTTGAGCAAAGTTACCGATGGGCAAGGAGAGATGTTGGTTGAAATGAAATACAATGATAATAAAACCATTGCGAGAGTTACGATAAGAGGGTTTATTTTTCGATACGAATACAACGAAATAGGTAAAGTCGGGAACATGCATGTGGCAATCCCCGGTGAAGCAATGTCATCCTATTCCTATACTTATGACGCAAATGGAATTATGAATTCATATAAAGGTCCTGATGGATCTATACATCCCGTGGAGTTCAGTGTACAGGAAAACTCATACCATTACATAGAAGATCAATATGATAGCTATACCATATATCTAAATCCAAATCAAACGCTAAAAAAAATTATCGAACATGAACAAGGAGAAAATGACATTGCAATAAGTCCTTTCTATGAAGATGGCAAATACGGAGCACTTCACAATACAAACGACGTTAGTTTGCCCACGATGGTTGCGTCACCGATTTTTTATTATGCTTTTTTTACATCTTTTAACCTTTGTAAAGTTCCTTTTGAAGAAGTCTTTGGAGGATATATATATATTTCCCAGGAAAACGAATTTGATCGAGATAATTTTCTGAAAAATTCAATAGTCAACTCACCTCTCTTGTCTAATGAACCAATAAAACTCAATTACGAATACATTCAACTTTAAATTCATTGAAGATGAAAACAAAAATATTATTAATAGCAATACTTTCTCTGTTCATCTTTTCATGTAAAAGTGACGATGAAAGTTCAACAACACCCGAAATCTCTGAAAATGAAAAATATTTAAACGAAATCACGGGACAAGATTTTTCAATTAAACTTACTTATACGCCTGACAAAAAAGTAGAATCTGTAAAGGTAGGCGGTAGTATGCTATACATGTTTACTTATGACGGAAATCAGATTGAAACCATGCAATATCTAAGCAACGACGGACCAGAACTTTTGTACAGATTTACTTACGAGAGTAACCGCATTTCATCATTTTCAATTAACGATTATAAGATACAAATGAACTGGAATCAGTCCAATCGTTCTTATTTCTTTAAAAATGATAATAAAGACGAAATAACCATTATTTTAAATGAAAATGAAGACCTAAGTAAAGTCTGTCAATATGTTCACGAAGATGATGAAACAAAAGTTACAAATTATTTTTACGAAGGTTCGCGAAAAGGTGCTATGACCAATTCCAACCATATTTCTGCCTATATGGCAATTGCCAGCTATTTTAGCATAAACGTGATGTATGCCGGAGTTTTATCTAAAAAACCAGTCAAAACAATTGATTTTCACAGTTTAATTTTTTCGTTTGAAAATCAATATGATTCGCAAGAATTCGTTTCAGAAAGCAGTGTGTCAACGGGTAATAGCTCACCGTCTGCAATTTTATATAATTACAAAAAACTATAAACAAAACCCTCGAAAGTTTGACTTTCGAGGGTTTTTAATTTTTATTCTTCTGTATTATGTTGTGAAGGGAAATCAGTTTGTGGTGGAAGATTTTTCTTTGGCTGGCTGTAACCTTTATCTCTTACATTCACTTTCTTCATAGATTCTCCTACTTGATTACTTGCCGTAAACGATGCCACCATGTTGTTTAACATATCGCTACCTGCTTGTGGCGAATTCGGCAACAAAATTAGGTTTGAATTGTTTTCTGCACCTATCGATTGTAAAGTATCATAATGTTGCGTAACTACGATTAATGCCGACGCTTCTTGTGAATTAATTCCTACGCTGTTCAATACATCAACCGATTCTACCAAACCACGTGCAATTTCTCTACGCTGATCTGCAATACCCTGTCCTTGTAAACGTTTAGATTCTGCTTCTGCCTTTGCTTTTGCAACAATTCTAATACGCTCTGCCTCTCCTTCATACTCTGCAGCTGTTTTTTCACGATCTGCGGCATTAATACGGTTCATTGCATGTTTTACCTGAATATCCGGATCAATATCGGTAATCAGCGTATTAATAATATCATAACCGTAAGTAACCATTGCATCGTTCAACTCGCGTTTAACCGCAATTGCAATATCGTCTTTACGTTCAAAAACATCATCTAACTTCAGTTTTGGAACTTCGGCACGCACCACATCAAAAACATAAGAAGTAATCTGATCGTGCGGATATTCTAATTTATAAAAAGCTTCGTAAACATGCTCCTGTATTACTTTAAATTGAACAGAAACCTTCATTTTAACGAATACGTTGTCTTTTGTTTTTGTTTCGATAATAACATCTAACTGCTGAATACGAAGATTTAATCTGCCGGCGATACGATCTACCAACGGAATTTTAATATGTAAACCCGAATTACGAATAGAATGATATTTTCCGAAACGTTCAACAATTACAGCTGATTGCTGTTTAACGGTAAATAATGATAACAGTACTATTAATAAAATAACACCAATGCTAATGTAAATTGTAAAATCCATTTTAAATTGTTTTTTGGTAAGATATAAAAAAAACCTCTTTTTTCAAAGAGGCTTAAATGCTATTTTTTAATGAAAGACAATTTTACTGTTCCGCCTTCCAATAAACTTAAATATTGTTCGTATTCTGGAAACTGTGCCGTTATTAAAGGAATGTATTCTGAAATATCGCTGTGAATTTCCATGTTTGTTTCTGTTTCTACAGCAACTGTTCCGCTAATTTTATAACCCAGTACATTTAAAGAAACATTATTTCCGGTACGTTGAAAAGCATCGGCGTATTCTGTTACTTTACAATCGGTACCTTCGTGTCTAAAGAAAATTGCTTTGTTGCCCGCAGAAAGTTCTAAATAATCTTTATTACAATTAGCTGTATGCGGATAATCAATAGTCTGTAACGGCACCACTTTTACCAATTGAATGGTAGTTGGTTCCCATTTACCTGGTTTAGTAACTACTTCACTGTCATTTTTTTTAGAATCGTCTGATCCGCATGAAGTAAAGAATAACCCTGCAGATAATATAGTAAGGAAAAGATACTTTTTCATAATTTATTGATTTTTAAATACTTACCGAAGATAATAAAAAAATCCCATTTTTAGGGAATGGGATTTAGAAAAATTTAGAAAAAAATTGTTGTTGTTGATATGAAAAAAATATCATTGTGATTAACGCTTGGGCATTTGTTAATCACATTTCAAATATAGAAACTTATTTTTTAACTACAAAATAATTATTTGTTAAAATTAAATGTTTTTAAAATTACTTATTGCTGCGTTTAATCTTTTAGTGGTTTCAGTTTTACCTAGAACACTTATAATTTCGAACAAATCAGGGCCTTTCATCTCGCCAACCAACGCAATACGAAGCGGTTGCATAATTTTACCCATTCCTAATTCGTTTTCCTGAATCCAGTTTTTAATATCTGATTCAATTTCTTTTGCTTCGAAATTTTTAACATTTTCTATAACAAAAATAACTTGTTGCATTAAACCAGATGTATCTTCTTTCCAGTTTTTCGATGCTTTTTCGTCGTACTTTTCAGGCGCAACAAAGAAAAAATCTGCTAAAGCATATAAATCGGTCGTTAAATTCGCACGATCTTTTACCAGTCCGGCTACTTTTTCAACCACAGCGTTATCTGCAGAAATTCCTTTTTCATTTAAAACCGACTGTAAGTAAACCGCCAATTCGCTGTTTTCTTTCTTTACCAAATATTGGTGATTGAACCATTTGTTCTTTTCAGGATCGAACTTTGCTCCCGATTTGTTTACACGAGCCAAATCAAAAGATTCGATTAATTCTTCTAACGTAAATAATTCTTTCTCTGTTCCATCGTTCCAACCTAAAAGAGCCAGAAAGTTAACAACAGCTTCAGGAAAAAATCCTTGTTCGCGGTAACCCATTGATGTTTCGCCTGTTTCTGATTCCCAATCTAACGGGAACACCGGGAAACCTAATTTATCACCGTCACGTTTTGATAATTTTCCGTTACCAACCGGTTTTAATATTAATGGTAAATGTGCAAATTCTGGTGCATCCCATCCAAAAGATCGATACAATAAATAATGTAACGGTAATGACGGCAACCATTCTTCGCCACGTATAACATGTGATGTTCCCTGTAAATGATCGTCTACAATATTTGCCAAATGGTAGGTTGGCATTCCGTCTGACTTATACAATACTTTATCGTCTAACAACGCAGTATCAAACGTAACTTCGCCACGAATAATATCTTTCAGCATTAGTTTTTCATCGATAGGCATTTTAAAACGAATCACATACGGATCGTTGTTGTATAAACGCGCTTCGATTTCGTCATTAGACATGTTTAACGACGTTTTTAAACTCTCGCGTACCATGTGATTATATATAAAGGTATTTCCGTTAGCTTCGGTATCTTTTCTCAAAGCATCTAATTCTTCGGCAGAATCAAAAGCATAATAGGCAAAACCGTTGTGAATTAAATCTAAAGCGTACTGTTTGTAAAGGTGCTTACGATCGCTTTGACGGTAAGGTCCAAATTGTTCATTCACCCCAATGGTTTCATCAGGTTCAATTCCCAACCATTTTAATGCTTCAAAAATATATTCTTCGGCACCCGGAACAAATCTGTTTTGATCGGTATCTTCTATTCGTAAATAAAAAACGCCGTTGTTTTTCTTTGCAAACAGGTAGTTAAATAAAGCCGTTCTTACGCCCCCAATGTGTAAAGGTCCTGTGGGGCTTGGTGCGAAACGTACACGTACTGGTTTTGTCATCTTTTTCGTATTTTTTTTTCAAAGATAAAAAGTTGTTAGCGTTTATCTATGAATGTTATTGGTTTTCTGCTTAACGGATCGTAAATAATCTTTTGTAATGCTAATTCTTCTTCAAAAATAATCTGTGGTGTTACACGTAATCTGGCTCTAAAATAATCTTTTAGCTTGCCAGCAAATTCATCGGATGTATCAACAGAAAAAATACGCACCAGAATTTCGTCTGTACCTATTTCGTTGGAAGATATTTCGATTAAATGCAGTTTTATTTCTTTAAAATGTGCCACAGCATCGTGCATTGCCGGCGGATACAATGTTGTACCCTTGTATTTTATCATTTGCTGTTTGCGACCTTCAACCGGACCTAAACGATAGGTTGATCTGCCGCATTTACATTTTCCTGAATGTTTACGCACCATATCGCCGGTTTTAAAACGCAGCAAAGGCATGGCTTCAACCCCAAGTGTGGTTACAACTAATTCTCCTAATTCTCCATCGGCAACAGGTTGGTTATTTTCGTTTACAATTTCGCTTATGATTAATTCCGGGTGATGATGACCGCCTGCAAACTGATCGCACTCGGTAAAAGCAGCACTCATTTCGGTTGATGCATAGGTAGAAAACAGATTGATATTCCATTTTTCTTGAATGCGCTGTGCCAGAAGCGTAGGCTGCAAATCCGTTGTTCGCAAAGCTTCGCCAATGCAGATGACACCTTTTACTGAACTTTTTTTATAATCGATGTTATTTTCTTCGGCATACTCGATCATCTTTAAAATAAACGACGGAACGGCGATTAAATATTTAGGCTGATAGCGCAAAATAGAATCCCACTGTAACGGCGGTACACCCGCACCTACCCTAACAATTCCAGCACCTAGTTTTCGCAAACCCAGAAAATATGCCAAACCTGCCATAAAACGTCGATCCATCGTGGTCATAAGCTGTACCAGATCGCCTTTTTGAACTCCGGCACATTGAAAAGACAACAATTCGTTATTTGCCAAACGTTCCAAATCGTTCTCGGTTAATCCAAAAGTTACGGGATCGCCCAAAGTACCCGAAGTTGTAGCATAATCGCGGATTTCGGTTTTATCAACACAGAAAAAATCCTGATTGTACAACTGCAGATCGGCTTTTGTGGTTACCGATATTTTCTGCAGATCTTGAATGGTTTTAATGGTATCGATCTGAATATTTTCGGCTTTGAATTTTCGTTGATAAAAGGGCGAATGTGTCATTAAATAAGTGATGTGCTTTTGGAGAAGCGCATTCTGAAAATTTTCAATATCGGTTATACTTTTGGTTTCTATATCGGGAATCATAGCTTTTTCAAGGTTTTCTTTAATTTTTGTTCGATGCTTTTTTTCTGATCTTTAGAACTTATTACTTTTTGCAATGCTGTTTCATAATTATCTGCCGCATTTTGCCATTGTTTCTGGCTGAAAAAATAATCGCCTAACTGTTTATAAACCAACCAAAGTTCGGGATTTAATTTTTGATAAGCCGTTAAAATTTCATTTGAAACGATTTTTTCCGCATTTGTTGCTAATTCTATCGTTTTATGCAGCTCTCTGAACTTTTTATATTGTTTGAAATCTTTCGATTTAATGAAATCATCTTTAGGTAATTCCAACGATTTTACTGGTTTTAGCTCTTTCGATTTAAAAACGGTATTTAAATCATACGCATCAAAAGTGCCTAACTGATACGGATTATTCGACACCCACATTTTTAATTCGGCTGGTTTAAAAATCACCCCGTGATGCGCCATTAACTGGTTCAATGATTTTTCATTTCCCAAACCTAAATTCTCGTTTTGTAAGCCCGAAACATCTCGCAAAACCTTTAAAACATCTTTAACCTTATATTTTTTATCTGTCTTAAAGGATTCCTCTAACTTTTCCAGTCGATAATAAGAATGTGATTCTTCGATTTGATTTTGATTTCGCTTGTCTGATTTATATCCGTTCGACTGAAAATGATTAGTACAGATCAGCTTGCCGTTGTTGGTTTCGTAAACATCCATCCTTTTCGGACTCATTTCAATCACAACCGCTTTATTGTCTTTTGCACTGCCAATTAAAAAAGATTCCGACACAAAAACATCAAACTTGTCGGCAATTTCAACCGCCTCGTCAATTGTTTGGGCATTCTGCAAAATACTTCGCGCGACAATGGAAACCGGCGTTTTTCCACGCATTGGAATACTTGATTTTCCTGCGTTCAGCGTTACCGTTAATCCTTTTTCGTTCATGCCCGAAACCACGCCAACCATTCCAGGCCAAGTTACCGATGCGTATTTGTAACCGCTGTCTGGACTTATAAATTCTACAATTTTGTTTTGTGCAAATTCATCATTCACGTAAAAATCGAAATTTCTACCAATAAGCAAATTTCCATCTTCGGTAAAATTGTCCCACAACGCAATCGATGAACAACCGACCAGCATTAAATCTTGCATGGCGTGACCAATATCGTGCGAACTGTGCAAAAGTAAATTACGTTCGAATTTTGTGCCGATGTCGTTAAATTCATCAGATCCAAAAGTTGAAACAGCATAAAGTTCCTGCTTTAAATCCATTGGAATCGCCGAAAGAATATTGCGATTGTACCATTTTAAAAAGTACAGTAACTTGTTTTGTTTGGATGGATTCGGAATCATTTCGGAAACCTTTCCAAAAAATATTTTTTCTTGATTTTGATACAACTGCTGCGTTAAAAATCCTTTTTTGTAACCTATTTCATAAGGATTTCCCGAAATTCTTAACTGCCAGTTTCCGTTGATAGATTTATTTAAAACATCTCTTTTTTCAATTGAAAACTTTTGTTCTTCAAATTCGGTTTCAAACAAATCAGATTCTTTTTTCAGGTTTTTAATGCTTCCGCAACTTATTAAAGAAAGTAGCAGTACAAGCGAGAATATTTTTTTACTCATACCCTACTTTTTTAAAAATTTTATCAAAAAAATAATCTTTTCCAACCATTTCTGCAACCGTTAAAAAACCAGTAATCGTTACACCTAAAATTCCGTGTAAACGCACGTTTTGTCCGGTTAAAAACAAATTATCAATCTTCGTTTTAGGGGAAATCATGGTTTTTAAAGATTGTGAAGCTTCTTTTTCAAAACCGTACATGGTTCCGTCTAAAGTTCCTATATAATCTCGGTACGAAAGCGGCGAAGACGTATGTATTGAAACAATATCTTGCTGAATATTCGGGAAATATTTGTCTAAAATCAGTAATAATTCGTTTACAATTTCATTTTTAAATTGTTCGTAATCACTTCCGCGATCATTTTCATTTCTAACAGTATTAAATGTCTGCTGCCACTTTTCAACCTGCTTAAAATCCATATACGTCATTAACGAAATGCTTTGAGCAAATTCCTCATTTTTGTTGTGCGGATTGGTAGTAATTACAACAGATTGCGGTTTATTATTGATCCAATTATTTTCGTACGACAACACTTTATCTTCATTTTCAAAATGATAAATATTATAATTGAAATAAGAAATGACATTTGGTTTTAGAACAATATGAACCGAAAAAACAGATGGTCCGTTTTTAAGCTGATTGATTCGTCTTATGTAAGGTTTTCGTTGATTTTCTTCGTTAAACATCGAAAAAAGTTGCTTTAAATCGATATCCGAAACAAACTGATCGGCTTTGTAAATACAATCAACCGTTTCGCAACTTTCTAAAACATTCTCTTTAAAATTGAGCTTTTCTACTTTTTGATGTTTGAATAAATCGGCATTAAAACTTCGTAATTGTTTTATAAATGCTTTGGTAATCTGGCTTCCGCCTTTTACGCAACGCCAAGAACTTTGTATATATGAATTTACCGTTAAGGCATGAACGTAAAAAGGAGTTTCGGTTGCTTTTATCGCATACAAAAAACTGTTTCCTAACAAAACTGACTGTAATTTTTTGTTGGAAGTGATTGAATTTATTACGCTTTCAACCGAATGCTGCATGATTTCTTCGTTGTAACCCGTTCCGTTTTTTAGGTTGTACAACGGAAATTGATCGCAATAAAACTGAATGGTTTCAATATACTGTTTTAACGACTGTTCTTCATTAGGAAAATAAACCAACAACTGCTGTGCAAAATTATCATAACCTTGTGCCTGCGGATATTGAATGGTTTCGTTTCCAAAACTGATCACATCAAACTGATTTTTATCTAATTGCGATAAATCCAAATCGTTTAAAATATTCAGATAAGAGAAATATCGACCTAAATTTTCATCTTTATTCAATGCTCCGATATAGTGAACGCCGGTATCGAAAATGGTTTTATCTCGCACAAACGTTTGCAAATTACCGCCGTACTGATTGTTTTTTTCTAAAACACACACTTTTTTGCCTTCTTGTGCCAGCAATAATGCCGAAACCAGACCGCCCAAACCGCTGCCAATTATAACAACATCGTATGTTTTAGTTTGCTTCATTACGTTGGAATACTTGAATTTTTAATTCATCGTGCGTTAGTGTAAAACCGTTGAAATTTGGTTTAAATTTACAACAAACTACTACAATTTGGTTGATATTTTGCGGAATCTTGTTATTAAACTGCTGTAAATGAGAAAGTATTAATACGTTGCTGTTCTGCCAAATTTTCGCTAGATCATCGGCATATTTTATTCTAAATTTTTGATTGATGTAACTCGCTTTGGCGATTGATCTGTGCTCTTCATTCAAATTATAGGTATGTACTTTTCGTGATGGAAACTGGTTCGCCAAAAGAAAATCAAGTTGCCCAAAATCAGTTGTTATGTGCGCGATTGACGCTTTATCGCTAACTAAATAAAACAACTGATGATAAATCGATTTATTCTGCCCGAAATCTTTCTTAACCACCTTTAAAATTCCGTGTTCCTTATACAAAAAATTCAAGAACAGTTTCTGTTGAAAATAATCTGCATCTTCTGCGTTTAATCGAATTTTATTAAATTCCTGCTTAAAGAAACTGCTTATTTTCTTGGTTCGATCTGCATACGAAGTTCCAAAAGAATCATCGTTAACCGCAATGGGATCGCCCACATACACATGACAATTTGTGTTGTAGATGATGAAATCGCCTTTCGGCAGTAAATCGGCATTTCCGTGGATGTAGACAGGCTGAATTGGCAAATTCAACTCTTCTGCCATAAAAAAAGCACCTTTATGAAAACGACCAATTTCTGATGTTCGCGAGCGCGTTCCTTCTGGAAAAACCACGACAGAAAAGTCTGTTCCAATGCGTTCTTCCAACGGAACCAATCCTTGCTCTACTCCTTTTGTTGCCGGATAAAATCCTAAAAATTTCACCGCTCTTCCAAAAACCGGCGATTTATAAACCCAGTCATTCACAATGTAAACCACTTTAGAATAGGTCATTCCAATGGTCAATGAATCTAAAAACGAGGTATGATTTGATATAATTACCGATTGCTTTTGCAAGCGTTCTTTATGGAATATTTTTTTGTTTACGGCAGGGTTTAAGTATAAAACTGATTTCATGTAACCTGACATCACACTGCTGAAAAAGTGCCATTTTTTGTTTTTAGATATTGGTAAAACCCAGAAAAACACCCGCATAAAAACCGATATTGTTAAGCTGGCAATTACATAATAGGTAAACATTAAAATAGATCGAATGGTAAGGAAAAAAGTTGTTGGCGACAATCCTTTTTTAACTCGATTAAAAAACAAAAACTTAAATAAAAGCGGATACAGTACGAAAGTTACCAAAACTGCCGCACTTACACCGATCAATGCGATTAACGCAATTGATTTTAATGCAGGATGTTGTGCAAATATCAACGCTCCGATTGCTAGAATTGTTGTTAAAACCGCCAGAATGATTGATGTCCGATACAAAGGCATTTCGTCTTTTCCGTCGGTATATTGCTTTTGCAGCGCGCTGGTCATGAAAATGGTAAAGTCGATTCCGTGACCAAAAACCAGCGTACAAACTATGGTGCTGAAAATATTAAACGGAATATTTAAAAGTCCCATTAAACCTGCGGTGATAAAACCCGTTAACGCAATGGGGATTGATGCTGTTATTACCAACTCGATCCTTCTATAAAAAACAAACAGAATTACAAAAACGGCGATAAACGAATATGAAACCAACGAATTAAAATCGTTCACCAAGAAACCTAAATATTGTTCGTTCAACGCTTGTCGATCAATTAAAAGCACCCGGTTTCCTTGATTTTCTTTTTCGAAATTCTTTACAAAAGCATCACGGTTTTTTGGATCGATCGTTACAACAGTTGATAATAAATATCGCTTTTTACCATGAACGAATTCGTTGTACAGTTGTTGATTAAACTGTTTTAACGATCCCAAATTTATGGTTGAAAAATCTTTTTTCAGTAATTGATAAAAGGTAGCGTGTGTTTGTGCATTAAAACCTTGTGCTACACTTTTTGCTTCGATTGCTTGTATGGTTTGATTGATTTTAGAAGGATTCCAAAACTGTTTCCAACGTTCAATAGCTCTTAATTGTTCGGTTTTCGATGGAACCAAACTACTTACTGATTGCACATTATTCACATACTTATTTGATTGCAATTCATTGAAAATATGATTATTATCTTCTAAAACTCGATCTTCGTTTTCATTATAAGCAACTACAAATAAACTCTTGGCGATTTTATTATCTGCATACAATTCTTTTTCAGCCAATTGCTGTTCGGCAGGCATGAAATTAATTTTAGACAAATCTCCGTCGAACTGAACTTTATGATAGGTAAAAGCACTCATTACAACCAGAAGCAGTGTAATAGCAATTAAAACCTTATTTTTTTCGAAAGGATATTTAGCAATTTTATCAATCGCATGACTATGTTTTAAGGTCTTGCCTTTGTAAATATGCGGTAAAATAATCAACGTGAAAACGGCTGTAGCAACTACCGAAATACTTGCGAAAATTCCCAGATCAATCAATGCGTCCGAATGAACAAAAAGCAGACACAGAAAAGCAACTGCTGTGGTAGAACTACTCATTAACAGTGGTTTTGCAACATCTTTAAACAACGCTTGCATGCTTTGTGTGTTCTTGGAATGCGTTAAAAAATGCAGTGCATAATCAATGGTAATTCCTATTAAAATAGCAGCGATTGATAAAGAAATCGCAGAAATTTCGGTTCGTAGAAAGTACAAGCATAACAAACCAAACAATCCGCCAAAAACCGTAGGAATCATCACAATTATGGGAACAAGCCAGTTTCTGTAATAAAAAATCAGCAGCAGCATTAAAGCCGAAACCGAAATGGCTACCGTGGTTAAAATATCGCTTTTAATCTGTTGTGCATTGGCAACGGCTATAAATGGCGAACCAAAATATTGCACCTCAACCTTTGGATTTTTATTTGAAATATGTTGCTTTAAAGCATTCAGTTTTTCTACAAAAATTTCATTGTGCTGTGTTTCGCTTCCGCCATATTTCGGATTAATAAATAGCACAATTTTTTCTTCGTCTAGCGTAAATAAAAATCCGTCTTGAAATTTGTAATCTCCGTTTCCTTGAAATTGCTGTAGTTTCTTCAAAGCCAAAAACGATAATTGCAACGGATCATCAACCACAACCTCTTTCATAAACGACGCATTACCGCTTATTAATGTTTCGTAATTCTGCTGAATTTGCTTGGAAAGACTATCGTTATTCAGTTTATGTTCGATCGTTTTATAATCGGCTTCGTTCAGATAAATCGGTAAATTTTCATACACAAAAAGAAATGACTCCTGAAAAAGATCTTCATTCAACGTGCCTTGAACCGACAAATAATAGTCTTTCACAGCAGGCAACGTATCGGTAAAACTTTCGGCTGCGCTGATTAAATCATTATTATCAGTTCCTTTTTTCTTTTTAAAGATTACCGCAATTTTATCGGTAAAATTCATTTCGCTAATAACCTGTGCCGTATTGTTATTGGTTTTATTGCTTGGAATAATCCGCGTAATATCTTCATTAAAAGTGATTTTTTGTAGGATAAAAACCGCGCACACCAAAAATAACAACGAACTTAAAAGTGCTGTTTTAGGATATTTCTGAATTTTTTGAAACAAATAATAAAATCCGTTAAACATTATGCATTTGCTTTTCGGTTGTAAAAATTAAGGATTACGTAACAAATCAATCCTAATAAAACTGCCATAAATGTAGCTAAAATTGTGCTTCCGACAATATATTGCAGTAAATGGTTTTTTATTGAATGGAACGAAATATTATCAAAATCTATCAGAATTTCGCCACTTTCACCTACAAAAAAACTACCAACTTTTAGCGATGCCAGTACAATGAACGGAATAAATGGTGGCAGGCTGATGTTTGATCCTACAAAAGAAATGGTTTTGTTTAATTTGAAAATTGCTGCCAAAAAGATCGATAAAAATGTTTGAAAGCCCCACACAGGAACAATGCCAATAAAAACGCCCAAAGCAAGCGATAGTGCTTTTACTTCGTTGGTGTCGTTGGTCTGTAAAATATCTTCTTTTAAAAAAGCCTTAAAACTTTTTTTTTTGAATTTTAAAAGGATGTTTCTCGGTTTAATGTACAACAAAGTAATCAAAACCAAGACTGTATTTAGGATACTTATGCGGGTAAAATCGCGAAATGGACGAAAATGCGAAACGCGTTCGTTAGGATCGTACAAGACCTGAATGGGTACATTTTTTACTTGAATGTTTTTCCATGCTGTACGTACGATGACTTCAATTTCAAACTCGAATTTTTTGGTGAAGAATCTTTTTGGAAGATGTTTCAAAGGATACAAACGATAGCCTGATTGTGTATCGGTTAGCTTAATACCTGTTTCAAACTGAAACCAAAAATTAGAAAATCGATTCCCGAAACTACTTTTTTTAGGAACACTTTCGTGTGTCATGTTTCGGCTACCAATCAAAAGAACCGGTTCGGTTGCTGCATTTAATTCCTCTAAAAAAACAGGAATATCCGAAGGATAATGCTGACCGTCTGAATCAATCGTTAAAGCATAATCATAATTTAACGATAATGCTTTTTTAAATCCCAATTGCAAAGCGTTTCCTTTGCCTTTGTTTTGCGGAACATTTAAAATGTAAAGTTGCTTGTAGTTTTCAAGAATATCGGCAGTTTCGTCGGTACTTCCATCATTAACAATAAAAATATGGTTGGTATAATTTAAAACTCCATCTATAACGCGCTTTAAGGTTTTCGCATTGTTATAGGTAGGAATAATTACACACCACGTTTTATTGTTTTGCACGGTATTCATTATAATTTCTGGGTTAGCAAAGCATTTACTTTTAGGGCAACGGTTTGATCAAAACTAGCCGAAGCCTTAATTTTAAAGTTTTCTTCTACTTGATTTATATCGATTGTAATTGCTAAAACCGCATTCACTTCAGGATTTATCAATGCCATAAACTTTACATTGATGCATTCTTTTATAAACAAATTTGTATTAGTTGCCTGCTCTGTTAATTCCTTTAAAATTTGAAGCATACAAACACCAGGTGTTACCGGATTATTGGGAAAATGCCCTTTAAAAACATCGTGTTCAGGATTCAATTCAATAATCGCTTTTAACTGGTTGTCTGTAAAATTAAATTCTTTTACACTGTAAAAATGAGGTATTAACATACAAATTGTTTAAAAAGCGAAATTAAGGATTTATTTTAAAGTATAACCAACCGCTGTTTTATTTATCTGTTTAAAAAAGGTAAAGACATTCATTAAAACAATATGTTTTTCTTAACTTTTAAATGAAATGATTTCAAACATTATTTTCTGAAATTTGTAGTACAAATTAATTTAATTCGATTTAAAATATGAGTTCATTAAAAGGAAAAAACGCAATAATTACAGGTGGTGGTCGTGGTTTGGGTAAAGCTGTTGCCCTGTTGCTTGCACAAGAAGGTGTGAACATAGGAATTACCGGACGTAACGAAGATCATTTAAAGAATACCGTAGTAGAATTGCACAACAGTGGTGTAAAAGCTGCGTATGCGGTTTTTAATGTTGCCGATAAATCAGAGGTTGATAATGGCATTAAAAAATTAGTATCAACTCTTGGTGGTGTAGATATTTTGGTAAATAATGCCGGAATTGGCTGGTTTGGCAAATTAGAAGATATGTCTGCCGCCGATTGGGAATTAGTAATGCAAACCAATCTTTTCGGAGTTTATTATACGTCTATGGCGGTTTATCCATACATGAAAGAAAATGGGAGCGGCGACGTAATTAACGTAGCTTCTACAGCTGGTTTAAAAGGCGGCGCAAACATGTCTGCCTACGCGGCATCTAAAGCGGCGGTGATTTCTTTATCTCAGTCTATGATGGCAGAATGGCGCAAAAGCAACATTCGTGTATTTACTTTAACACCAAGTACTATTGCTACTGATATGAGCATTGACGGAGGTTTAACCGACGGAAATCCGGACAACGTTTTACAACCCGAAGATTTTGCAGAATGGGTACGTGATATCCTTAAAATGAAAAGCCGAGCGTTAATTGCTAATGGTTCTATTTTTTCTACAAATCCATAAAAAAATCCGTTCAAATGAACGGATTTTTTTGTTATAACTGAAAAACACTGTCACCCAATGTGGTGTTTAATTTTTTGTTCTTTAGTTTGATTAAGGAATAATCGTTAGAACTCTCTACAATTTTAATTTCCGAAACCGTATCTTCATTGTTTAAAAACGTTAAAGTAACTTCTTTAATGTGCTTGCTCATGTCTTTACTTTTTGGTTTTAACAGGGCAAAACGAGTAGTTCCGTTTTTAAAATAGGTAATATTGAACGATTTTTCATCAAACAGATTTCCCGTATAACTTCCAACCATTAATTGCTGTAGCTGCTTAAAACGCTTGTTTTTGTTAAGATCGATCGATGTAACTTTTCCTTTTTCGTTCTTAATCTTTAAATTGTCTTTGTTAAACAGCATCGCGTTCTTTTTTGGAGCATTGTATTGCCAAAGTAATTTCTCGCCTTTAAAACGTAAAATCCCTGATGATTTCGATGCGTTTTTAAGAACGCTTACATGTTTTGTTTCTTCAAAATCGGCAGTGATTGATGTTGTTTTATCAGCCTGGTTTGCAATTTCCTTCTTAAATGTAGAAACTTCACTCGCAGACATCTGCGTTTGTGAAAACCCCAATGAACATGTTAAAAAAAGAATCCCTAAAAAAATATTTTTCATTATTTGTATGCTTTAATATTAAGTAATTTGTCAACCGCAACCGATTGTATTTGTTTCTTTTCCATAATTATCAACAATCGTTCCAATACGTTCAATGTTTTGGTTGATGTATCGTGCAGCAAAATTATTGAACCTTTTTCAAACCGATCTAAAATTCGACTTAAAATTTTGTCTTCTGATGCTATTACGGTATCTAACGATCGAATATTCCAACCAATTACCACTACCCTATTTTCTTTGCAAGCCCTCGCTATATTTGGATTTGTAACTCCGAAAGGTGGTCTGAATAAATTAGGAATTTTGTCTGTAATCTGCTGAATGATATTTTGGGTTGATGCAATTTCGTTATGAACTTCTTTTTTAGATAGAAATCCCATTTTATTGGTATGCGAATAAGTGTGATTTGCTATAACATGCCCCTGCTCTACTATGCTTTTTAAGATTTCAGGATACTTTTCGATTTGTTTTCCTATACAGAAAAATGTTGCTTTTTGATTGTATTTTGCAAGCAGATTTAAAATTTCAGTAGTAATTTCTGTGGGTCCGTCATCAAACGTTAGCGCAACTATATTTCGATCTGTTTTTTTGTTTGATGAATGTGCTTTTACAAAGTAATTTAATCGAATATCGAACGATCCCCAAGCGGTGATTCCCAGCCAAACAAGTATCGCAATAAAAATTAAAAATAATGGCAGTTTACCCGAAAAATAAGCATACCACAAGACTATTAAAAGGGCAATAAAAAACCATTTTATGTACTTATGGCTTAACATTTTGAAAGTAGAACAAAACTAAAATCGGAATTGTTGAACTGATTGATCATCAACACTTTTTCAATTTTATTTGGTTCGATATTATTGTATTGAACAGCCTTTGGAAGCTGTTGCTTTTGAATGATTTCTGCCGCAACCTTTAATCCAAAAGCCGATGCAGTATCGTAACTTCCTGAAATATGCTGGTAATAACCCTGCGGAATTTCATTAAAAACAGTATTTATTCTGTTGTAAAATTCTTGTTGATGAGCATCGGCATTTACACTGAAAAACACTACATCCAAATCAGTAGCTGAAAGATTATTTTTTGCCAAAAAAGTATTGATTTCGGTAGCTTCGTCGTCTTTAAAAGCATTAAAAAGCATCACGTCTAAAACTTCCGCATAACTGTTGTTGGTTTTATTGCTTGATAACGCAAAAAAAGTAGCTCCTTCTGCCAATGCAATTCCCTTTGTCTGCGGATCTTTAAAATTCACTTCTTCCCCACTCTGCTTCACTTTACCAATCATTTTGTACATAGAAAAAGTGTACGGCGCAATTTCATCAACTCCGCCAATCAATATATTTTCTTTGTTAAAATGTTTTAACTGCATAAAAGCATCAAACAAGGCGCTTTCAAATGAATTGGCTCCGTTCACGTAGGTAAAATTGTAGGCTTTACACTGCAAATGCAAGGCAATTTGTGCTGCAACGGTATTGTGTGTAGATTGTATAAAAGCTGTTGGCGTTAAAAACTGCTCATCATTTTCTATAATGGCATCTAAAAACTTTTCAGAATCTTCGATACAACCCAATCCCGTTCCAACAATTACTGCCTGCGGATCAACCATTTTGGCGTTAAACAACGCTTTATTAGCAGCAAAAATTCCCATTTTTACACCTTTTGCCATTCGTCGGCTCATTGCTGGTGCTATTAAATCTTTGTATGATGGTTGTTGTGCTTTGTTTAATATCTGAATTTCAGCAGCTTCCGATTCAAATACATCGAAATCTACCGATTGAATACTTACGTTGCCGATGCCGTTTATATAGCAGTTTTTCATGATTTCGAAAAGATTAAAGTGGAACAATTTCCGCCAAATCCGAAAGAATTTGAAAGCACATGATTAATTTCTGTTTGAACAACTTCGGTTTCTGGAACAATATTCAATTCTCCCATAGGCGTTTTAAAATTCAGGTTAGGGAAGATGGTGTTGTTTTGCAACGCCAGCACGCTGTAAACCGCTTCAATTGCCGCCGCAGCCGCCAATGTATGTCCTGTAAATGCTTTGGTTGAACTAAATTTTGGTACGTTATTGAAGATTCTGCTCATTGCTCGACCTTCAGATAAATCGTTATTTGGTGTTGCTGTTCCGTGTACATTGATGTAATCGATTTGATAGGGTAGGATAGAAGCCTTTTCGAAAGCCTGTTTCATTGCCAAATACGCGCCTTCACCGTTTTCTGACGAAGCTGTTTGATGAAATGCATCATTTGCGTTGCCGTAACCTGCAACATAAGCCAAAACTTTCTTGTTACCTTTTTTGATAATCTCATCAGATTCCAACACCAAATAAGCCGCTGCTTCGCCCAAATTCAATCCTTTACGGTCATTGTCAAATGGAGTGTTGTACGTATCAGACAAAATCATCAACGTTTTAAAACCGTTAATGGTAAATTTGCTCAAAGCATCCGTTCCGCCCACAATTACTCGGTCTAAATAGCCGTTTTCAATCATGCTTGCGCCTAACATAATGGCATTTGCAGCCGATGAACACGCAGTTGAAATGGTGGTTACAAACCCTTTTAAACCTAAATAATTGGCGATTTTGTTTGATGAATCGCCGGCATCGTGACTTTGAATATACTTTTGATATTCCGGATGTTCCTCGTACTTTTTGTAATGCTTCTCTGTAAAATCCATTCCGGCAACACTGGTCGATGAAATCAAACCGGTACGAAACTCGTTAATATCAGAAATACCGGCACTTTCAACTGCTTTTTTGGCAGCATAAGTACCTAACAAACCAGTTCTAGTAAAGGTATTCTCTTCGGGTAAATTCAATAGTTGTTGCAATTCTTGGTTGGTGATTTTAATTTCGCCGACCTTAATTTCTGAAGCGTGACGAGTTTGGATATTCTCCAAATTTGAAATACCGCTTTTTTTAGAAATTAACGACTGGAAATTCTCTTCGACCGATAAACCGATGGAAGATATAATGCCCATTCCTGTAATTGCAACTTTTTTCTGCATTATTTTGTACGGTTTGCAGCTACAAATTGAGCCATTGTTTCAACGGATTGAAAAATTTCTTTTCCTTGTTTTGGATCGGCTAATTTTATACCGTATTCTTTGTCTAAAAGCACGATTAATTCCAATGCATCAATAGAATCTAAACCTAAACCGTCGCCAAAAAGCGGATCGTTATCCTGAATATCATCAATAGAAATATCTTCTAAATTCAATGCGTTAATAATGCGTTCTTTTAATTCTTGCTTTAATGCGTCCATTTTATTTTGTTATATCGTTAATTTGTTCTTTTGAATGCTCTAAAATACCCATTTTTTCCACCAGATAAAAATCGGCTTTGTAATCTCCTTCTAAAAAGTGGGTCCAACCACACAAAACCTTTTGAGCTTTATTGGTTTTCAACAGATATTCGGCGTATTTGTGCAGGTATTCGGTTTGATACTTTTCTGCCACAAAAAACGCACTTTCGCTTTTTAATTCATGACGAATACTTACTTCGCCAATCGAAATATTTGGCAGCGTGTATACAAAAACCGCCGGACTTGGGTAATAATTTTCGAGATTTTGAATGCTTTGCTGATGTTTTAAATCGGTATCTAAACTTGCTTCGTTGTTACTGAAAAGCAAAGCGATATCTTTCTCTGTTTCGTTCTGCAAAAGTAGTTCACTTGCAATAAAAGCCAGTTTGCACAAATCGTCCATTTTATAAAATTTCGGATACGATATGTTCAAACTTTTATACACGTTTTTCATAAACGCAGCAAAAGTATCTTCCTGATTATGAAAAATCTGCTTGCCGTTTTCACAGACAACATTTTGACTGATATTTATGAATTTACTAATTGCGTACATCTACTGAATTTTTAACCAGAATCATTGCCGAATTGCTTCCTCCAAAACCTGATGCCGTTTTTAAAGCTGTTTTAAGCGATTTTTGTTCTTTATTGGCAATGATGTTTATTTGTTGCGTTGTTCCTTGCTGTTGGTAGCCAAAAGAAGGAATTAACACGTTGTTTTTTAAACTTTCTATTGTGATAACGATTTCCAATAAACCCGATGCACCTAATGTGTGACCGAAATATCCTTTTAAACTGTTGGTTGGAACATTCTGTAAGTTTAATCTGTTAAAAGCAACTGCTTCCATTTCATCGTTAAATAGGGTAGCGGTGCCGTGTGCCGAAATATAATCTATTTGGTTTGATGCGATTTGGGCTTCGTTTAGTGCTTTTTCAATACTTAAAAACAAACCTTCACCCGTGCGCGATGGTCCTGAAATATGGTTGGCATCGTTAATATTGGCATCGCCCAAAATTTGTATTGATTCCGTTCGATTTTCATTCGATACAAAAACCGCCACAGCTGCTTCGCCCAGATTTACTCCGGATCTTTCGGCATCATACGGTTTACAAGGTTCATTGCTCATTGCCTGAAACGACTGAAAACCCGAAACTACAAAAGGCGTTAATTCATCAACAGCTACAACATACGCGTTGCTAAATTGTTCCATTTCGATAAATCGTTTAGTTAAAGATATTGCTACAACTCCCGATGTACAAGCGTTTGAAACAACAATTGGTTCAGTCTTAAAACCAAAATAACTGTTTATATTTTTCGCTAATTGATCTATAAAAGCGGCGTTTAAATCATTATTTGCAAGTGCTGCGATGTTTCCTTTGGTTGTTGAAAGAATTAAAACCGAATCATTTTTCAACGGATTTTTCTCCACAATAGGGGAAAGGGCAGCAATCAATAATTTTTCAATTCGCGATCCTTTAAAATCAATATTTATCGATTTAAAATGGTTGTTGAACAAATCCTCATTGATTTTTCCTGCATAAACAGATCCAATCTTATCATCGATAAAAACTTGTTCAATAGCCGATGTTCCCGAAAGTATCTTTTGGAAATTATCGTCGGTTGAAAATCCCAACGGACTAATGATATTGGTATCATGAATAAAAACTGCCATTATAACAAACCTACTTTTTGTTTCCACTGTTCAAAAAACTCCGGAACGGTGATGATTAAATTTCCGTCGAAATCGGTAAAAACCTGTGTGGTTTCGCCTACACAAACCAATTCGTGCTGTGCGTTGTAAATTTCGAAACTAAAAATCATTTTTGCAGCAGGCGAATCTATAAAAGTGGTTACAATATAGGCGTCATCAGCATATCGCAACGGCTTTTTATGCTCGCTTTGTGTTTTTACAATTGGTGTTGCAAAACCGTGATCCTGCACATGCTTGTAAGAAATTCCGTAATGACGACCAAAAGCCTCACGACCGTCTTCAAAATAATCGATATAGTTGCCGTGCCAAACAATGCCCAATGCATCGGTCTGGTTAAACTTTACTTTGAAATGTTCGGTATGCTTTAAGGTTTTGCCTTGGTTAAACGGTTCTTTTCTTTTTATCATATAGCAATGCACAAGTTGTAAAAACAACAAAAAACAAAGTTAGTAATATCATTTCAGGAATAATATCAATTAGCGAACCATTTCGTAATATAATATCATAATAGCCGTTTAATGCCCAGTTCATAGGCGATGCTTTTGATGCAATCTGCATGACTTGCGACATGGCGAATACGGGAATCCAAACACCGCCGACAGCTGCCAGAATAATTACGAATGTTGCGCCAAAAGGGGCTGATTGTTCTTGGGTTTTACTTACAATTCCTAACAAAATTGCCATACCAATTGCTGCTAAACCTGCAGTTAACGTTAATGCAGACATTAAAGCTATTTTGTTAAAGGAAAGATTTAGCTCGGGCAAATTCATGTATGGAAATACAACTTTTGCAATAATTAAAATGGTATAAAACTGCAACAGACAAATAACCAGATACGTAATTATTTTACCTAAATACAATATACTGTTTGATGTTGGGCTGCTGATTAAACGCAGATACGTTCCTTGATTTTTTTCTTTTACAATGTTGATTGACAACGGAACCATGATAAAGAAAATAGCAAAAAGTGTCCAAGCCGGTACGTTGTGTTGAACCGAATTTGGTACAATATCTGCATTTTTTTCCTGTGGAACAATTTCTTTAAAGCTGATAAATGTATCGTTGAAAGATGTGCTGCTGCTACCGCCTAATTGTGTTTCAAACGTTTTATAAATAGCATCAGATTCCAACTGCGCAACCATTTTATCGATATTACTTTTGATTCCGTTTTTAAAAGCTGCTTGTGTAGCCGGATCAAAATACAGACGGATTTCTTTTTTTTCAACTTCAACAGGATCATACGTAGATGTACTCATACCCATTTCATCTAAAATTCCGTCTACATTTTGTCGAACCTTTATGTTTAAATCACTGGTAAGATTTTTAGGAATTACAATTGCCATTTGGTACTTTCCTTTAAAAACCAGTTCTTTTGCAGTTGCTTCCGTTATTGCTTTGTTACTTTCGGTTGTTATTAATGAAAAACTTTGCGAAGCTTCCAGTTCTTTTTTAACGTGCAGGGAAATACTGTCCTGATCGTGATCGATCCAAAGAACAGGAATTTTTGATGCGCTAAAGCTTTGGTACGTACTGTCTTGTATCGATGTTACTACCACCACCAAAATTACCGGCATGATGAATAAGGTGATTAATCCGCCAATATCGCGAAACAACAACTTAAATTCTTTTACTATGCACTGCCACAACTTAAACCACATCGCGCAATTTTTTACCGGTTAATGTATCCATTAAATTATGGTTCATCTTTTTCATTAAAACTTGAAATAATGAGTAAAAATACCAAAATCCGTTGGTAAATGACCAAAGGATTTTAATTTTAAAATATTTGATTAAAATACTTAAGACTGTTGCTAGGTTATAAGATTAGCATACGGTTAACAATGCACAAGAATAGGCGAATCTGCCACTTTCTGGCACGCAAAGTAATACTTTTTCGCCTTTTTTAAGTTTTCCAGAATTCATCAATTCTTCGGTTACAATAAAGATTGATCCTGCGCCGATATTTCCAACTTCTGATAAGTTATAATACCATTTTTCCACAGGAAAATCTAAACCAACATTCGCAAATTCTTCTCTTAAACCATCTTTAAAGTAGTTGGAAGAAATGTGTGCTAAAACATAATCCATATCTTCTGGTTGAATTTGGTGTTTGTCGAATGATGCTCTTAAAGCCTCGGCTCCTTTTTTCAAAATAAATTCATCCAACAATCGGGTATCTTGTTTCAATGCAAATAAAGATTGTTTCAACCATTCATCCGAAGGATAATCTGCCCAAGATTTCAGGCTTCCGTCTTCTTGTTTTTCGCAACCGGAATACATGCATGCTTCAATTTCATGGGCAAATGAGTGAAAATCAATCCATTCAATTTTTAAATTCAAGCTTTCTTCTCTCGGCTTATTTTCCAATAGAAATGCACCTGCACCATCGGATAGCATCCATCTTAAAAATTCTCTTTTGAACGCTACAATTGGTTTTTCTTCTAATAATTTTAAATTTTCAACTTCATGGTTAAATTTATCAGAGGTCATCCAAGACGAAAAACGCTCGGAACCCACACAAATTGCATTTTCTGTTGCACCTGCTTTTACCGACAAAAAACCATAGTTTAAGGCGTTCATACCAGCATTGCAAAGCCCCATAGAAGTGTTGATACCAATAGATTTCCCCGGTTTTAAAACGCCATGAACCATAGACGCGTGCGAAGGCTGAATTTGATCTGCAGAAGTGGTTCCGCAAGAAAGCAACTCCATATCTTCTTTTTTAAAGTTTTCGTCGAAAAGACCTTCTACTGCTAAAGCGGTGATTTCGGCATTGGTATGCGTAGGATTTTGGTTTTTATCTAATGCATAATATCTTGTTTTTATGCCATTATTCCTTAAAATAAGTGGTCTTGCTTTAGATGTTTTATTATTCACCAAGCCTAAATATTGTTCCATTTCATCATTTGAAACAGGCTCGTTGGGTAAATAGGTTGATGCTTTTGTGATATAAACGTTACTCATTATAATTTTCTTTTTTATAGTCCTTGATAATATTGAATTTGTTTTTTTCTCTTCCACCAAAAAATGGGAGTTGTTATATTGTAGATAATCAAAACAATTGGCGAAATTACCCATATTGCAGCCATTAGGTAAAATTTGTAAACGCCCACCCAAAATTTTCTTTTTTCAGGTTTTTTAAGAATAATTCCTGAAAATACGTTGAAAAGCTTATTACCTACGGTTTCAACTTTTATAAGAAACGGTCGTATTTCTACTGCTCCGTTTTTTACAAGTTCATTTTGCAGCCCATTATAATTATCTTGCGAAACGTACTTTTCAATAATCGTTCCATATTTATCGGCGGTTGCAATTTCTGCATCAGAAACACCTGCGTTAGGAAATGGTTTTTTCTGTTCTTTATTGCCGGTTTGCATCCAATTTAATATGGTTATTACACTTGTGTAATTGTCATGACGATCAACCAAAGCTATATTACCCACAAGTTTTGCTTGTAAACGTTGCAAATGAATTTTAAGTTTTTCTTGAGAAAGCATCCACATATTTCTGGTAGCAGAAACTGTTATAACGGGTGTATCAGCCATTATTTGTTCAGCATACACACTTTTAAGAAAAGAAATAATAGGTATAGACGGAGTTAAAAACCAAACTTGGTAGCCAAATAATATTAGATCAAATTTTTGATTGAGTACTTCTTCAGGAGGTGGTAAAATGGCTCTTGGAATTTGCCTATATGTTTCTGGAAAAGTATCGTAAAAAACTTCACTTTGCCATGGAAAAGCAAAATCTTTTTCCATTTTAATTTCGTAATACGTAACAGTATACGAATCCTTTAATTGTTCAAAAGGTTTTGCGATATTGTTTACGATGTCCTTTAACTGTCCTGTTTGACTGTAATATAGCACTAATATTTTCTTCGGCATAAATCGGGATCACTTTATACAAAAATAGATTTTTTTTGGAAAAAACAGCCGCTTTTGGCTCTTCAATTCTGTTAATCTTTATTCGGAAAACAATAATGTAAAATACGACGCGAGTTTAACTATTTAAACCACATCGCGCAATTTTTTACCGGTTAATTCAATAAAAACTTCTTCTAAACTATGTGCATTTGGAATGCTTTCAATCAGTTCCTTTGGTGTTCCCTGAACAAAAACGCTGCCTTGATCTATAATGGCAATATCGGTACAGAAATCTTGTGCTTCTGCCATTAAATGCGATGTATAAACAATGGTTGTTCCTTGTTGGTTCAATAGTTTTAAATAATCAATTATCGTAGCGCGTGACTGAACATCAACACCAACCGTAGGTTCGTCTAAAAACAACACTTTTGGATTGTGTAAAATACCGGCAATTAAATTTACCCTGCGTTTCATTCCGCCCGAAAACGTTTGTATTTTCTTGTGCATGAAGCTTTCCAATCCTAAATGAATTAGAAATTCGGGGATTTTTGCTTTTAAATCTGCTTTTGATACATTGTACAAACTGCCAAAATACATTAGATTTTCATAGGCTGTAAGGGTAGGGTACAAGGCATATTCTTGCGGAACCACACCAATTATATTTTTTATAGATGTGCTGTTTTTGTTTGATATACCGTTGATTTCGTAACTGCCTAAAGTAGGTTGAATGATGCCGCACAAAATAGAAATCAAAGTCGTTTTTCCGGCTCCGTTTGGTCCTAATAATCCAAAAACAGATTGTTGCGGAATGTTTAAAACCACATTGTTGAGCGACTGAAAATCGGCGCCTTTATATTGTTTCGATATATTTTGTATCTTGATGATTGACTGCATTTTACACGGCTTTTTTCAATTTCTTAAAAAAGGCTTCTTCCAAATCTGCCAGTTTCATTAAATCGTTAGAAAGTACTTGATACACATTTTCGGTATTGCTTCGTTTTTTTACCACACGCGATGCTTCTAAAGCAAAATCGCGCCATTTATCGCCAATTAAAGCCATTTCTTGAGAAAGGCTCAACAATTCCTGATTTTTTAAATATTCGCCAGCTTCTTGTAAAAAAGCAGCGTAAATAAAGCGAAAACCACCACCGCCTGTACCAATTTCTTCTTGCATACGGATCATATTAGCCAAATTGTAATTTGTTTTTGCAACACCCAACTTCTTATGCCATTTTAAAATGTCTTTTGCTACCCAGCGTATAGCTTTTACACCTACAAGTGGCACGGGCGCTAACATATCGCTACACGTTTGTTTTATGGCTTTTTTAATAGGATTTGTCAAATCCATGGTATCGGGAACAGAAACAGGGTAGTACAAATGTCCTTTCGGAGCCAATGCTCCTTTAGCATAACGCACTTTTTCTAATTCGTCTTCGTTTAGTGAAACGGTATAATCCATAACCGAATCGCTAATTAAATAGTTACCATTTTCTTTACCAAAAACCACAATGTTGTGTGCATTGAAGTGAAAGCGGTATTCGTCTGGAAAATAAGGTAAATTGTAAACACCTACTACCAGACCCGTAGGAATATTTTTAGAAAGATTTTCATCTAACTTTTGCTGTGCTTTTTTAGGATCGGAAAATTTGAAACGTTGTACTTTTATCCCCAAACGCTTTGCCATACGGTTAAATATTTTACCTGGCATGGGTCTGTACGAAATTCCCGGCGCGTGATTTATTTTAAGAAATGGCAAGTAGACAAAAAACAAACCAGAGCCCAGACCAAAAGCCATAGGTTCTGATATTTTAAAGCCTTTTTCGCCCAATAAATTTACAATAGCACCATTTTCACAATGTGCCGCTTGTTTGTGTTGAAAATCCGCCTGCATTTATCCTTTTAAATTTTGTAAATCGGTTAAAGAAATACCGAACACATCGGCATATTTTTGAAGTGTTTTGGTGTTTAGATTTTTAAAAACGTTTGGTTTTCCATGACGTTTTACAAAGAATGTCCATTTACCCACATAAGCCGCCAGCGTTTGCCAGTCCATACGGTTTAGTTCCATAAAATAAACAATCGGGCTTACGTTGCCTGCTTTTACATCGTTTAAAGCCTGCTGAATACGTTGATCTAATACTTCTAAATTCTCATGCTGAACAACTGTTTTTGCTTCCCAGCCGGTACTTTGCACGCTTACAAATTTTCCGTCATCATCAACCGCATAAACCATTTCGTTAATGTTTTTCCTTTTTAAAGGACTATCGTCTTGTGGTACTTCGTTCTTCTTCATCTTAATTTTTTTGTAAGAATAAATTCATTTCGCCTTCCAAAAATAACGTATCTAAATGATATGCAGTAACTTTTAACGTGCAAATAGAATATTCGGGCATTTGAACCTGTGCAACCAAATTGGCTTCGGTTTGAATTTTTGTTCCTATTTCGGGTAATTTATGAATGGTAATTTTTTTGATCGAACTTATAAAACCTAAAATCCCTGGATTTCCTTGAGATTCTGCCGAAGGTTCTTTATCAAAATAATGCTGCCCTGAAATTGATGAACAGGTTTGCGCTGCGTTTTCGATCAATCCCGAAGCAGACAAACAATTGTCTTCAATAAAAATACAGTCGGCTTTTATTTCAAAATGCGTTAAAACTCGTTCTAAACATATATGTTCAATAGCATCAACCATTAACATTGGCTGTAAATGTGGCAGATAATTTTTAATATCGATATATGTTTTTTCAGAATTCATCATTTGGCAATTACTGTTTTCATTTGTGCGGTTGCAATTGTTTCGTTGTTGATCTGGCAAATAATATCAACCAGCGTAATACCCGCAAATTCTTGTAGAATTGTTGCTGTGGTATGAATATTTTCGCCTGCAATGGGCAAGCGGTTAATTTTAAGGTTTGCAATACTGCCAATGTACCCCATTGGTGCCTGCTGGTTTTTTACGTAAAATCCAAAACCGGTGTGTAATGCCACTGTTTGTGCCATGTGTTCTATTAAACCGGGTTCTTGCAGTGCATTGTTTTTTATAAATAATCCGGTAGTATCAATAGATAATCCTGCCGAAACTTCGTTGTCATTAAAAGCATAAAGCGTATCAACCATAACAATAGGGTTGCGCTGCGGAATGCATTTTAAAAGGATTTCTGCCGATGTTATAGGGAACGATATATTCATGCTAAACAACTTTTAAAAATGCGTATGCATAAGAAAATCGACCACTTTCGGGAACCGACAACATAATGGTGTCGCCACTTTTTAATTTGTTGGAATGATACAGCTCTTCTAACATTAAATAGATTGATGCCGAACCCACATTTCCTACTTTTGGCAGGTTTATGAACCATTTATCTTTTGGAATTTCCAAACGGGCATTTTTAAAACATTCATACAGTTTGTCTTTGAAGAAAACCGATGAAATATGCGGTAGGAAATAAGTAATATCGCTTGGTTTTATGTTGTGTTTCTGCATGGCATCACCCATACTTTCCACACCTTTTTTAAGGATGAATTCATCTAAAATCTTCACATCCTGCTTTAATGAAAAAACCGATTCTTTTTTCCATTCATCTGTGCTAAATTCGCTCCATGCTTTAACAGAACCGTCTTCCATTTTCTCGCCACCGGCATACATACAGGTTTCCAATTCATGTGCATACGAATAATTTTCCATCCAAAGAATTTCTAACGGTGATGATCCTTTCGGTTCATTTTCCAAAAGCATTGCTCCGGCACCATCTGATAGCATCCAACGTAAAAAATCTTTCTTAAAAGCTAAAATTGGTTGTTCTTCCAACGCTTCTAAATTGGCAATTTCAGCTTCGAATTTATTTGCCATCATCCATGTAGAAACACGTTCTGATCCTGTGCAAACAGCGTTATTTGCTGTTTCTGCCTTAATAGCCAAAAAACCGTATTTTAAAGCGTTCATTCCCGAACAACATACGCCTGACGATGAATTAAGTTCTACCGATTTGTTTTTAAGTAAACCGTGAACCATTGCAGCATGCGACGGTAACAATACATCGGGAGTAGAAGTTCCGCAAGATAAAATATCAATATCGTTCAAGGAAAAATCGTCGGCAAACAGTTTTTTTATAGCTAAAGCAGTTAATTGTGCATTGTTGTGCGTGACGTTTTGTTGATTGTCTAACGCATAATAACGGGTTTGAATGCCGTTGTTGCGCAAAATTAGCCTTCTTGATTTTGATGGTTTATTGTTGATTTCGCCCAAAATATGTTCCATTTCGTCGTTTGAAACAGGATTATTTGGTAGAAATTTCTCTATTTTATTGATATAAACTTTTGCTGACATTACGATATTCCTTGGAAATACTTTTTCTTTTTCTGAATGCTAAAATAAGTAATTGGAAACAAAATTAATTCAATTAAATGAACAATTGGCGATAATACCCAAATGGCGGCAAATAAATAACCTTTAAAAACTTTTAAAAGCGTTTTGCGTTTTGCCGGATTTTTTAAAATTAAATTTGACCATATTGTGAACATTTTATTGGCTTTTTTATCCATTGATAATAGAAACCAACGAAATTCTACAGCGCCTTTTGCCAACAATTGCTCTTGTAATCCGGAATAATTATTTTTATGTAGAAATGGTAAAATGGTGTTTCCGAATTTTACCGATTCGTTTATTTCTTGGGTTGATACACCGGGTAAAGGTAAAAATCCGTAGGTTTTTCTTTTAACTCCGCTGAACATCCAATCAACAACTGTGATCACGCTTATTAGGTTAATGTTTCTGTCGGCCAACGCAATGTTTCCAACCAAATTAGCATTAACATCTTTCAACAATACTTTTACTTTTTCTTGAGCAAATGCCCACATATTGCGGCTTCCGCTTATGGTAATTACCGGAACATTGTTTAAAATGGTTTTGGCATATTGGCTTTTTAAGAACGAATTGACGGGAATTGACGGCGACAAATACCAAACCTGAAAATGCAGTAAAACCAAATCGAATTTTGTTTGAAGTATTTCGTTGCTTGGCGGAATGATTTCTGTTGGAATTTGTTTGAAAGTTTCGGGAAAAACATCGAAAAACGAATCGTTATCCCACGGAAAAGGAAAGCTTTTTTTAGTTTGAAGGTTGTAATTAGATACATTCACATTGTCATCTTCAACAAACGGAAGACTTATTTTATCGGCAATTTCTTTTAACTGACCCGATTGCGAATAATAAATAACCAAAACATTTTTCATAGGTTGTTTTTTTGATGATCTTGTCACTCAGTATAATCATAAATGATAAAAAAGATTCCTCGTCATTCGGTTCTCGACTTCGCTCGAACTGACGAGTATTCTAATTTATCAAATGAATTTTAATCCTTCCAAAAATCGAAATAATTAAACCACTGATACGGATATTTCTTCAACATCTGCGAAACACTATCGGTATAACTATTCAATACTGCCTGTGCATCTCGGTGCTTAAATTCGGGTGCTCTGCGAGTATATAAATGGTAATGCAGATTAGGCTCTTTCATAACATACACGTAGGCAACCGGCGTTTTTAGGCGCGATGCCAGCATAAAAGTTCCTGCAGGAAAATGGGCTTCTTTTCCCAATAATTCTGCCTGCATTGTTTTAGAATGTTCAAAATATCGATCGCCCGTAAAACAAATTAAATGATTTTTAGAAAGTGCATCGTTGATTTCAAAAATATGCGACATATCTTCTTTTACATAGATAAACTGAACGTTTGGTTCTGCGTTTGTAATGCTTTCCAAATACTGCTTGATCACCGAATGTTCCTGATCTACGGTTACAATATGGATTTGACAGTTAAAATCGATATCGGCAAAAAACTTTTCGGCAATTTCAAAATTACCAATATGTGCACTGATTAAAATTCCGCCTTTGCCTTCGCTTATCAGCTGTTTTAAAATATCAATTCCATCGAAATCAAAAGTGAATTTACTGCGTAAACCAGCCGAAATAGCTATTTTATCGATTAAAACCTGACCAAAGGTAAAATAGCTTTTGTAAACCGCTAAAACTGCTTTAAAAAACGAAAACTGCTGACGGTGGCGGAAATACGTAAACATGGCTTTAAAAGAAGTAGGGTAGGCTACAAAATAATAAAAAGCCACGAATACCAAAACGCTGTAAGCAGCACGTATTCCCAGCTTTTTTATGCAATAAACAAATATTTTGTAACCTAAAATTGTTCCTTTAGATTTTCCGCTCCATTGGGTCATTTTTAAGCGTTTTTAGCAGCTATTTTATTGTTGACGATATTGTAGAAATCTTGAAAAGTTACCATGCCCATAAAATCAGCTTCGACTAATTTCACGCCAAAATTTGATTCGATTATTACAACCAAATCCACATAATCCAAGCTGTCTAAATCTAAAGTTTGCTTTAAATTTTTATCGGCTTCGATTACCTCTGCATCAACTTCGAATTCTTCAACTAAAATCTCGTTTACTTTATCGATGATTTCCTCAATCTTCATTTTGTGTGTTTATTTATATTTTTTAACGATTACCGCAGAATTTGTTCCTCCGAACCCGAAAGAATTCGACAAATATACGTCAAAATCTTTATTAATTGTTTTGGTGGCAATATTCAACTTTTCCGAATGTTCATCGGGTGTTTCATAGTTTATGTTTGGTGCGATAAATCCTTCATTCATCATAATTGTAGAATAAATAATCTCGCTTGCGCCCGCCATCCAACATTCATGACCTGTCATTGATTTGGTGCTTGAAACATACGGTTTTGTTGCTCCAAAAACTTCATCGATTGCCTGCGCTTCGTTTGCATCGCCAACCGGAGTTGATGTTGCATGTGCGTTGATGTACTGAACATCGGCTGCATTTAAACCTGCTTGTTGCAAGGCTTTTCGCATCGCTGTTGCAGGACCATCAACGTTTGGGGTAGAAATATGTCCGCCGTTTGATGAAAATCCGTAGCCGACAATTTCTGCAATGATGTTTGCGCCGCGAGCCAAAGCGCTATCTAAACTTTCAATGATGATTGTTGCGCCACCACCACTTGGAACCAATCCATCGCGACCAGCATCGAACGGGCGGCATGCTTTTGCAGGTTCGTTTTCACGAGGCGAAAAAACACCTAAACCATCGAAACTTGCCATTCCGTATTTATTAATTTCCTGCGCACCACCGCAAATAACCAAATCTTGCAATCCGTTTTTAATCATCATATACCCTAAACCAATCGCATGAGATCCGCTGGCACAAGCCGCACTGATTGTCATGTTAATTCCGGTGATGTTAAAAATGGTTGATAAATTCATGGTTACTGTAGAATTCATCGACTTAAAAATGGCTCCTGAACCTATTAAAGCGGTATCTTTCTTTTCACGAACAATATCGGTAGCTTCAATAATGGCTTTAGAAACACTGTCGTTTCCGTAGATCAAACCAATTTCGCGCTTGTTGAAATCGTCTAAAGAAATATCTGCATTTTGTAAAGCTTCCATGGTTGCCACGTACGCATATTCGGTTTCTTCACCAATGGTAATACGCTGCCTGCGACTTAAAAATGGCTTTAAATCGGGCGATGGAACTTTACCTGTTAATGCCGAACGAAAACCATATTCTTTGCGTTCTTCATCGAACACAATGCCTGATTTTCCTTCGTATAACGATTGTTTAACTTCTTGTAAATTGGTACCGATGCACGAATAAATTCCCATACCGGTTATCACCACTCTGTTATTCATAATTTTTGTATTCCGTATATTGTAGATTGTATTTTTGCATATATTCCAAACACTAAATTCTTAATCATATATACATTATACATTTCTACATTTTACAATCCTTTAAGAATAAATTCCTCCGTTTATATTTATAATTTCACCTGTTATATAACCTGATTTTTTTGATGCTAAAAAGCTAACCAGATCGGCTACTTCTTCTGCTTCTCCAAAACGGTTTGCGGGTATCATTTTAACTAATTCTTTTTCGTCTAATGCTGCCGTCATATCGGTTTTAATAAAACCTGGAGCAACTGCATTTACAGTAACTTTACGTTTGGCAACTTCTTGCGCCAAGGCTTTTGTTGCTGCAACCAATGCGCCTTTTGCAGCAGAATAATTGGTTTGACCAGGTGTTCCTTTTACACCCGAAACCGAAACCATATTGATAATTCTGCCGTATTTACTGCGCAACATTTCCTGAATGAAAAAATTGGTTACATTGTAAAAACCGTTTAAGCTAGTGTCAATCACGCTTTTCCAGTCGTTTGGCTGCATCCACATAAATAAACCATCGCGAGTAATTCCTGCATTGTTTACGATAACTTCTACAACAGCTTCGGTATTTGCTTCTTTCCAAGAATTCAAAGCAGCTTGTGTTTCTTCTAAACTAGCCACATTAAACCCGACTATTTCTGCCGATCCACCTTCGTTTTCAATCAATTGTTTGGTTTCTAACGCAGCTTCTTTATTCGACTGATAATTTATCAAAACATGGTACTGCAAATCCTTTGCCAATTTTAAGCAGATGGCTTTTCCAATTCCACGAGATCCACCTGTAACTAAAGCACATTTCTTCATTTGCTGCCTATTTTTTTAAAAATTCCTTAACCTTGTTAACATAAGGATACATTACCATATCTTCTGCAAAAACAGGAACAATGTTTCTAATTTCATCATACAGTTTCTTAGATGAACTGCTTAATTTATCCTGATAATTCAACGCATCGATTGCCTGAATAATCGTAATTAGTTCAATTGCCAATACTTCAAATGTATTTTCGATCACATTGCTGCACATAACGGCTGCATTGGTTCCCATACTTACGATGTCCTGATTGTCGTTATTGTTCGGGATACTGTGAATGTACATGGAAGTTGACAATGCCTGATTTTCTGCCGTGGTTGATGTTGCCGTAAACTGTACGCCCTGCATACCAAAATTGAATCCTAATTTACCTAAATTGACAAACGGCGGCAGTATTTCGTTAATTTTTGAATTCAACAGATAGTTTAACTGTCGTTCTGCCAACATGGAAATTTTGGTAACAACCAGTTTTAATTTATCCATTTCTAACGATACATAATCGCCGTGGAAATTTCCACCATGGTAAACCTGTTCTGTTTCAACATCGATCACCGGATTGTCGTTTACCGAATTTATTTCCTTCTCTAAAATATCTTTAACCGATAAAACGGTATCATAAATTGGTCCTAAAATCTGCGGTACACAACGGATTGAATAATATTCCTGAACTTTTTCCTTAAAAATTTCTTCGGTATTTTCTCCGCTGTACAAATGTTCCTGACGGTTACGTGTTAGCTTGCTGTTTTTTAAATGATTGCGCATTTTTTCGGCAACAACCTGCTGTCCGTTATGTAATTTGGTGTTGTTTAATTCCTGCGATAAATGATCGTCATAAGCCTGAACAATTTCATTAATCATACAAGATGCCTGTAATGAAAAATCGACCAATTTATCAGTCAATAACGCGTTAACGATACCAATTCCCGTCATTACCGATGTTCCGTTCATCAATGCCAAACCTTCTCGAATTTTAACATCGATAGGTTGTAAACCTTCCATTTTAAAAACTTCTTGCGTTGATCTGCGTTCACCTTTATAAAAAACTTCACCTTCGCCAATAAGTATCAGTGCCAAATGCGCCAGCTGAACCAAATCGCCACTTGCACCCACACCTCCATGAGCAAAAATAAGCGGCGTAATATCGCGGTTTATCAATTCTTTCATTAAAGAAATTACGGTCATATTTACGCCCGATTTTCCTAATGCAAGTGTATTTAATCGCGCTAAAATTGCTGCTTTAACATGAATAGGCGACAACGGATTGCCCGTACCCGATGAATGGCTGCGAATTAAATTGTACTGCAACTGCAACTGATCTTCTGGCTGAATGCGGTATTGCGCCATTGGACCAAAACCTGTATTAACACCATAAATAACTTTATTTGCAGAAAACGATTTTAAAAAATTAAAACTTTTTTCCACACGGTTTACAAGTAAATCGTCTAATGTAATGGCTTCATTATTAAAAATAACCGAAGCAAAATCATTTATCGTTAAATAATCACGTATAACTTTCATTAAAAATTGTTTGATTAAAATGTATTAAATGACTGATTTCTTGTAATTTTGAAACATCATTTTACAAAGGCAAAAATATAATTTTAAACTATCTTTTTTACTATGAATACAGAAAATGTTGATATCCTAATTATTGGAGCAGGTCCCAGTGGAAGTGTTGCAGCAGGATATCTGCAAAAACAGGGCGCAAAGATAAAGGTTGTAGAAAAACAAAAGTTCCCTAGAATTGTGGTGGGCGAGAGTTTGATACCACGCGTTATGGATCATTTTGATGAAGCCGGATTGTTTGAAGCGCTTGATTCTTACGGATTTGAAAAGAAGCCCGGAGCCCGTTTTATTAGAGGTAAAGAGATTTGTATTTTTGATTTTAGCAATAAATTTGGTGAAGGATGGGATTGGACGTGGCAGATTCCGCGTGCCGATTTTGACAAAGCCATGACCGATGAATTGCAGCGTAAAGGGGTTGATATTGCTTTTGAAACCGAAGTTACCAATGTGGAATTTAACGGAACCGATTCTGTAACTACCATTAAAGATAAAAACGGAACTATTTCACAGATTCATGCAAAATTTGTAATTGACTGTAGTGGTTACGGTCGTGTTTTACCGCGTATTTTAAAGTTAGAATCTCCTTCTAAATTAGATCCGCACTCGGCAATTTTTACTCATGTTAAAGATGTAAACCGACCAGATGGAGTAGAAGGTACCCAGATTTCTTTTGATATCATTGAAACCGAAGTTTGGTTATGGGTTATTCCATTTTCTAACGGAAATACTAGTGTTGGAATTGTTGGTCCTACAGAATATATCGATAAATTATCGTCAACAGTAAATCCGGAAGAAGCTATTAAAAATGCCATAAAACTTTCTGATTTTTATGTAAATCGATTTGATAAACTTCCATTTGAATTTGATCCAATCCATTTAAAAAATTATTCTGTGGCTGTATCGCAATTTTACGGCGAAGGATATGCGTTAACAGGAAACAGTACCGAATTTTTAGATCCTGTATTTTCGTCGGGTGTTTGTTTTGCTACCGAATCGGGCATTTTAGCTGCTAAACTGGCTTTAAAACAAATTAACGGGGAAGAAGTTAACTGGGAAAAAGAATATACCGAATACATGAAATATGGTATCGATGTTTTTACCACGTACGTTAAAGAATGGTACACGGGTAATTTGCAGGAACTGTTTTATCATCAACCGGAAAATCCCGATGTTAAAAGAAAAATTTGTGCTGTTTTAGCCGGTTATGTCTGGAATAAAGAAAACACGTTTGTAGCAAAACATCATAACATTATAAAGAATATGGCGTACATGATTCGCGAAAATAAAATGGATTCCTAATTAGAATCCATTTTTTATTTTACTTTTTTACTAATTTTTTTAGCAAGTGTTTTTGCCGTTTTAGCGTATCCTTCTGCAATTCTGTCGTTATTGTTAGGTACACCAACAAAATTATCACCTGGTGCTTCTTTACTTTCAATTTCCAACAAAACAACTGTAGGGTTCAATGTTTCAACAAACTTTAGAACTGTACTTACTTTAGAAGGTTGTGCCATTACGCCTGCAAACCAACCCGGATAAATCCAAACGGTTTCTACCTGTAAAGTATATTTCGCATCATTATTGTTCACAGAAGTTTTTATAGAAGTATTCTTATTCATAGATGCTAGAAACTTCTCGATAAAAACAGTATTCTTAAAATGCTCCCAGTCTTGTTTCCATTCTTCAACTTCAATATTTGGTTTTCCTGCATCTAATATTTCTTTTTCTCTTTTCGAAATGTAAGCAGCTTCGTCCATATTTTCCTTGTAGAATTTCACTTCAGAAAAATCCATTACCAGATTTAATTCTTTTTGATCCTTTAAAAAATCATAATTACCAGAAACAATTTTCATTTTTTGTGCATTCATTAATGTAGATACGCTTAATGCGAAGATTAACACTAGTTTTCTCATTTTATATATATTTTTAGTCGGCAGCAAATATAAGTGTTTATAACCTTAATTTTACTATCAATAACCTGTGTTAATAAATGTGAATAACTTTACATAACTAATACATTTTAAATCTTAAAATTTTGTTATGGCAGATTATTCTGGTTGATAAGCGTAGTTTTTATTGAAACTAATCAACGATTACATTGACACATTTTATCAACTTATAAACACTTATTCACAACTAAACTTTTAAGCAATTTTTGTTAGTGAAAGTAAAAATATATCAACACTTATTTTTAAATTGACTGATATTTAGAACTTTGCTATATTAAGTTAATGTTAACAACTTTTAATAAGTAACATATTAAAATACTTTACCAAAAACTTATGATACATATTAACAAGCATTATAAAGAAGAAATCTTTTTTTAAAATTTAATTATTTAATTATTTAATTATAATATGTTGTTAACAACGAAAACTGTATTGTTTCAGTTTAACTAATTGATATAATGATATATTGTATTAAATAACTGATAATCAATTAAATATATATTTTTATACAATCTTATACTTCTTTTTTTAGTTTCGTTGTACCTTTGCAAGTATTTTAATGCTTAATTATGGTCATTTTTAATTACGAGACCGATTTTCAGTTAGAAAAAGAGTCTGACTATGAACAATGGATTGACGCTGTTATAGAATCGGAAGGAAAAGAACCCGGTGAAATTAATTATATTTTTTGTGATGATGAATATTTGCATAACATAAACATGCAGTATTTAAATCATGATACTTTAACTGATATTATAAGTTTTGATTATTGTATTGGAGATTTAATTTCGGGAGATATATTTGTTTCGATTGAAAGAGTGCAGGATAATGCAAAAGATTACGAGGTATCGTTTAATGAAGAGTTGTTGCGAGTTTTAGCACACGGTGTTTTACACTATTGTGGATATAAAGATAAAACAGAAGACGAAGCTTTATTAATGCGATCTAAAGAACAAGAAAAAATTAATATGTTCCACGTGGAACAATAGTTTTTTCTGAATGTTTAATTTAATGTTTCACGTGGAACAATGAGTTTATTTCAAGATAAATATGATGTAGTTGTAGTCGGTGCAGGTCATGCCGGATCCGAAGCAGCAGCAGCAGCAGCAAACATGGGAATGAAGACTTTATTGGTTACAATGAGTCTTCAGAATATTGCGCAAATGAGTTGTAATCCTGCTATGGGAGGAATTGCAAAAGGACAGATTGTTCGAGAAATTGATGCGCTTGGTGGTTATTCGGGAATCGTTTCCGATAATTCTGCCATTCAGTTTAAAATGTTGAATGTATCAAAAGGTCCGGCAATGTGGTCGCCACGTTGTCAAAGTGACCGTATGCTTTTTGCCGAAACTTGGAGATTGATGTTGGAAGGAACTCCTAATTTAGATTTTTATCAGGAAATGATTTCTGGTATTTTGATAGAAAATAATAAGGTGGTTGGAGTAAAAACAAGTTTAGGAATTGAGATAAAATCGAATACAGTTATCCTTACAAATGGAACTTTTTTGAATGGATTGATTCATATTGGTGATAAACAATTCGGTGGAGGTAGAGCAGGTGAAAGTGCATCGTTTGGAATTACAGAAGATTTGATAAAAGTAGGTTTTGAATCAGGTAGAATGAAAACAGGAACACCTCCGCGTGTTGATGGTCGTTCATTAGATTATTCTAAAATGGATGAGCAACCAGGTGATATAAATCCACAAAAATTTTCTTATTCAGATGTTACAAAATCGTTAACTAAACAGCGTTCTTGTTACATGACCTATACTTCCCCAGAAGTACATAATTTATTACGTGAAGGTTTTGATCGTTCGCCAATGTTTAATGGTAGAATTAAAAGTTTAGGACCGCGTTATTGTCCATCAATCGAGGATAAAATTAATCGTTTTGCAGATAAAGATCGTCACCAGTTATTTGTTGAACCAGAAGGTTGGAATACGGTTGAAGTTTATGTAAACGGTTTTTCAACATCGTTACCAGAAGATGTTCAATTTAAAGCATTGCGTTCTGTTGTTGGTTTTGAAAATGTAAAGTTTTTCCGTCCGGGATATGCTATCGAGTATGATTATTTTCCACCAACACAATTAAAGCATACATTAGAAACCAAGTTGGTTGAAGGATTATATTTTGCTGGTCAGATTAATGGAACCACTGGTTATGAAGAAGCAGCTGCACAAGGCTTAATGGCCGGTATAAATGCAGCGTTAAAAGTTAAAGAAAAAGAGCCTTTAATTTTAAAAAGAAACGAAGCTTATATTGGAGTTTTAATTGATGATTTAATTACAAAAGGTACTGAAGAACCTTACCGTATGTTTACATCTCGTGCTGAATATAGAACTCTTTTGCGTCAGGATAATGCTGATTTTAGATTAACACCAAAAGCATTTGAGATTGGTTTAGCTAAAGAAGATCGATTAAAAAGAATGGAATATAAGAAAGTATCTTCTGATAATTTTGTTCAGTTTTTTAAAGAAACTTCGGTTCAACCTAAAGAAGCAAATCCAATTTTAGAAGAAAAAGGGAGCGAACCAATGAAGCAACCTGATAAAATGTTTAAGGTTTTCTCTCGTCCTCAATTAGAAGATAATGATATTTTGCAGTTCAGTAAAGTTGATGCTTATATCAAAGAAAATAGTTTAGATGAGGAAATTATTTCTCAAGCAATTATTCAGGTTAAATATTCAGGCTATATTGAAAAGGAAAAAAATAACGCAGATAAATTAAACAGATTAGAAGATTTAGTTATTCCCGAAAACTTCGATTATGATAGGATTAAGTCAATGTCATATGAAGCTAAAGAAAAATTAAAAAAGATTCGTCCGTTTACAATATCACAAGCGTCAAGAATAAGTGGCGTAGCTCCGTCTGATATTTCAATTTTATTAATACATATGGGAAGATAATTTTATGTTCCACGTGAAACAAAACTCCTTTGCAAAGGAGTTTTTTGTTTTATATATTCGCATTATGAAAAATAAAACCATTAAAGATTACAGTATAACAAAAGAAGATTTTGAACTGATCTACAATGATAAATATGAAATGTATCAAACAAAATTTAATTCGTTTGATAGATTAGATCATTATTATAAAAGTGAAAATTATATTTCTCATACCGATGCTAAACGTAACTGGTTTGAGAAAATTTATCAGTTAGTCAAAAATTATACAATCAATCAAAAATGGAAATTAATTAAAAATCATACTAACAGTAATTCAATTTCTGTTTTAGATATTGGTTGTGGAACAGGCGATTTTTTAAAATATGGAATAAACAATTTAAATGTAAACGGAGTAGGAGTAGAACCAAATAATGAAGCTGCTACTATAAGTTCATCAAAAAATATTAATGTTTATAATAATATTGGTGAATTGAAGAATGATAAATACGATGTAATTACATTATGGCACGTTCTGGAACATGTGACTGATTTGAACGAATATTTCAATTTCTTTAAAAATCATTTAAGTGAAAATGGAACACTTATCATTGCGGTTCCTAATTTTAGATCGTATGATGCTCATCATTATAAAGAACATTGGGCGGCATGGGATGTACCTAGACATCTTTGGCATTTCAGTAAAAAATCTATCAAAAAGCTGGCTGGAGAAAATAATTTCAGTCTGATACATATTAAACCTATGTATTTTGATAGTTTTTATGTTTCCCTTTTATCAGAAGAATATAAAACCGGATCAAAAAATATACTAAAGGCGTTTTACATTGGATTAGTTTCAAATATTAAAGGAATTTTCTCAAAAGAGTATTCTTCGCACGTTTATATTCTTAAAAAATAATTTTAAATAGGTTATTTTTAAAGATTGAATATTGAAATATGTCTTTGTATTCAAATTTTGTAAAAGTGTCTTAAATCGAAAATTTTAAGTATCAATTTTATAAACAGATTCTATAAAAATATCAAAAAGTATATAAATTTCTTATAATTGATCAAATTAGATAATTTTAAATACTTTTGTTGAAATTTAAATTTTAAATTAAAAATTCATCTATATGAAAAAAATAATGATGTTGGCTGTTGTAGCATTAAGTGTAATTGCTTGCAATAAAGAAACAGCGGCAACTGCAAATGTTGGTAAAACTGCTTCTGCTAAAGAAGGTTTTAAAACAGCTTATATCGATACAGAAGAATTAATGAAAGAATATCAGGAGTTCAAAGATTTCGAAGCAAAATTTAAAACAATGTCCGATAAAATGAAAAATGAATTGGACAATGATGCAAAGAGATTTCAGAACGATGTAGTGGATCTTCAAAAAAATGCACAATCTAAAGGAATGGAATGGGCGCAAAAACGTCAGGCAGAATTAGAACGCCGCCAGCAAACGTTAGCAGAAAAAGAACAAAACTATATGAAAAAGTTTCAGGAAGAAAGTGCTGTTGAACGTGATTCAATGGTTTCTAAAATGAAAACTTTCATTAAAGATTACGGTAAAGAACAAGGTTACGATTATATCTACGGAACAGGCGATGCTGCATCGGTTTTATACGGAAAAGAAGAATACAATTTAACCAAAGAAATTTTATCGCTTTTACACAAACAATACGAAGAAAAAACGGGCAAAAAAGTTGAAGTAAAAGAAGAAACTAAAAAATAGTACAATAAAAAAAGGTTTAGAACGTTATTTTCTAAACCTTTTTTATGAAAAAATACTTGTCCTTGTTGCTTATTTTTTTATCTACGATATCGTTTTCACAAAACACCAAGTATTATCCCGAATTTAATAATTATGGATCTTGGTCAATAGGTGGATCGTACTATTTTTTTCAGAAAGAAAGTATAAATAAACTATCAGGTATTAACCAACATAAGCCATTATATTCTAACGGGTATTCGTACACAATAAGAAAAATGTTTAATAAAAATGGCAAATTTTCATACATTATAGGATTGTCATTAAATAATAACAATCCTTATAAATTTGAATATTCTTTAAAACAATATGATCTAAATTCATTAGATCGTTACGAAGATTTTGAATCAATAATTTCAGGTAACTTAGTAAGGCGTATAAATTTTTCTATACCACTTTTGCTACAGTATAAGTTTAAAATAAACCCCAATTTGTTTATGAAATTTGACACAGGCATAGAAACTATTTACATGGAATCTGGTTATTCTGATTATTCTTCAAATTTTTATGACAATGAAGACAATGGTAAAAACATTATATATTATTGGCTAGAAAATTATCACAAAACACCGTTATATCCAAGTGTTGTTTTTAGCCCGGGTGTATATATAATGACTCGATATTTTATAATACAAACAAGTATTGTTTATAATAAATCATTAAAAAATCAATACAATGGAGAAATGAATATTATGAATTTAGATATTTCTGACGATTCGGTGATAGAAACAAAAAAATCAGGCGATTATTTAGGGGTATCACTTCAAATTTTTTTATAAAAGATAAAAATTAAAACCAGCAATTCTGGTGGTTTTTTTATCTTTACTGCATGACAGCCGAAGCACAATTAGTTTTACAATACATACAGCACACCAACAAAAACGTATTTTTAACCGGTAAAGCAGGTACGGGTAAAACAACGCTGCTTAAAAAAATTCTGTCAACTACTCACAAAAATACAGTGGTTGTTGCACCTACAGGAATCGCTGCGTTAAATGCGGGCGGTGTAACCATTCATTCGTTTTTTCAACTGCCTTTTTCTGGATACATTCCAACTGCCGATTTTAAGAATGCAGACAACGGTATGTATTTCGAAACTAAGCAAACCATTACAAGGCATTTTAAAAT
>Ga0213829_1000307_pt1 | contig 51662 bp, 54 predicted proteins | sample MC6MC0896MG_FD_180665 | JGI IMG/M metagenome (GOLD analysis project Ga0213829, IMG submission 180665) | Enriched soil aggregate microbial communities from Iowa State University, Ames, United States - MC6-MC0896-MG | ecosystem: Environmental > Terrestrial > Soil > Unclassified | place: USA: Iowa... | reverse complement strand
TCATATGAAGTTTAACCAGCGTGTGATATCGGCGGTTGAGCCGGGCATCAGGCCCGGCAAAAGAGAGATTAAGAGCATGCTGAAGAGTAATAGCATTAACCACAGTAAATGTGTAGATACCTATGCCTTCAGGCGCTGGACTCGGATGAAACCGTCACGCTCATAGACGTGAGCCAGCTGCTGCCCGTCTGGGGCGTGGTCGCCTACGCCCTCACCGACGTGGCCGGGCTGGGATTCAGCGGACCGGCGGGAGAGTGACCATGTTTGCCCTTGCAGATGCCAACAATTTTTACGCTTCCTGCGAAACCGTGTTCCGGCCCGACCTGCGCGGCCGACCCATCGTCGTGGTATCTAATAACGACGGCTGCGTCATCGCGCGTTCGGCTGAGGCGAAGCGGATGGGGATTAAAATGGCCGCCCCGCTGTTTCAGAACGAGCGCTTCTTCCGCGAAAACGGCGTGCACGTGTTCAGCTCCAACTACGAGCTGTACGGCGATATGTCGGCGCGGATGATGGCCATACTGGGTGAGATGGCGGCCGGACAGGAAGTGTATTCCATTGACGAAAGCTTTCTGGACGTGACCGGGATTGGCAGCCTGATCCCGCTGGAAACGTTCGGGCAGCAGATGCGTGCGCGCATCCGGCAGGAAACAGGGCTTATCATCGGCGTGGGCTTCGGGCCGACCAAGACGCTGGCCAAGCTTGCCAACCACGCGGCCAAGAAGTGGACGAAGACCAACGGCGTGGTGGACCTGTCCGACCGGAGCCGGCAGCGGAAGCTGCTGCAGCTCACCGACGTCAGCGACGTCTGGGGTATCGGGCGTCGCATCAGCGTGCGCATGAACCAGCTGGGCATCACCACGGCCCTGCAGCTGGCCGACAGCAACGTCAGCATGATACGGAAGAACTTTGACGTCATCACCGAGCGCACCGTGCGCGAGCTGAACGGCGAGTCCTGCCTGGCGCTCGAAGATGCGCCGCCGCCGAAGCAGCAGATAGTGAACTCGCGTTCCTTCGGTCAGCGCGTCACGCTCCTGGAGGACATGCAGCAGGCGTTGGTGCTCTACGCCACGCGCGCGGCGGAAAAGCTCAGGGAGCAGGATTCGCGCTGCCGCCACATCAGCGTCTCAATTGCCACGGGCCGGCATGGAGATGAACCCCAGTACTCGAACACGGCATCGTGCATCTGCGACTATCCGACAAACGACACCCGGGACATCATTGACTCAGCCCTGCGGGGACTGAGTACCATCTGGCGGGACGGCTACCGGTACGCAAAGGCCGGTGTCATGCTGGGTGATTTTTACCAGTCGGGCGTGGCGCAGTTCGATATGTTCAGCGAGCAGCTGCCGCGCGCCAACGCCGACGCCCTGATGGCGGCGCTGGACAATATTAATCGCTCAGGCCGGGGGAAGGTGTGGTTTGCGGGCCAGGGGGCGCAGGACAGCAGCTGGCAGATGAAGCGCGAAATGCTGTCGCCCAGATATACTACCCGACTTAAAGATATAGTCGGATAAGCAGAGCCAGTTGCCTGACTCTGCTCTCCTAAGAACGGAGCGTGCGACTTTCACCGCACTCCGCTCAAGCCTCTCAAAGGCATTTATTGTTACCCGGCAAAACTTCTCATAACGCGGTTTCTGGCGACATATGCCAGCTGTTTCGACTTTTGTCCCGATTTTCCTTGCGTGAACGCCAGTAACTGGCAAACGCCGGATCATAAGGGGTCGCCTCACTGCGGATTTTGGTATGCCGTTTTATCGGGATAGTGACCAGTTGAGTCAGATATTCTGAGGTTGTCACACCATCAAGATGCGATCTTCCCTGAAAACACCAGTGCCGCGCATATTCCGGTAAAAAGTACTTTCTGGTTACCCATCTTGCTCCTTTATTCGGATGCCTTCGCGTTGCCCAGCAACGTAATGTCTTGAATATCTGGCAGTCAACGTATCCAAAGGTTTGTTTGGCGACGCTGTGTCTGTAATAGTTTCCCCAGCCCCGTAATTTGGGATTGAGTAGCCTGATTAATTCACCTGTCGCCATTGTGGGGTGGGATTTGATGAACGCTCTGGTATTCCTGATAAACGTTAATACATTGGCTTTGCAGGGTTTAATCAGCAATTTATCTCTGTATTTACGGATATTGAACCCCAAAAAATCAAATCCCTGACTGATGGAGGTCGTGATGGTCTTCTCGGGAGACAGTTCCAGCCCGCGCTCTTTCAGGAACGACACGATTAGTGGTTTTATCCTGTTCTCCAGCAATTCCCTTGATGCACCTGTGACAACGAAATCATCGGCGTAAGAGATGAAGTTGACCTTCTCTGCTTTTCTGGGCGCGGCCTGTTTAATGTGCCGCTCCAGTCCTGCCAGCGTAAGCAACATCAGTGTTGGAGAAATAATTCCGCCTTGCGGAGTTCCTGCATCAGTATGATAAAACAAACCTTTATCGATATAGCCAGCCGACAGCCACTGGCGTAACATTGACTTGTCTGTCAGGATATTATCAATGAGCCATTGATGACCAATTTTGTCAAAACAGGCCTTTATATCGCCTTCGAGGATCCATTGTGCGGATGTTTTTCTACATAACGTTTTAAAACATTGCTCAACAGCATCGGCAACGCTGCGTTTTGGGCGAAAACCGTATGAGTTCTTATCCGCTACCGTTTCCGATACCGGCTCTAAAGCCATCAGATACAGTGCCTGCTGCGCTTTATCTATCATACAGGGAATGCCCAATGGGCGCTGTTTGCCATTCTTTTTGGGGATATAAACGCGCCTCAGTGGTTTAGCATGATAGCCACGCCGCCTGAGCTGTCCGACAGCGGTCAACCTATGGTTATCGGTTCGCCACGTAATACCATCTGTGCCAGCCGTTTTACTGCCTTTGTTTTGAGAAACTCGTCGTACTGCCAGTAATTTGGCGGCATACGAGTGGGTCAGCAGCCATTGCAGGGATTTCACCTTGCCATAGCGGCCTTCCCGCATTGCCTTTGCAATACGCATTTGCAGCCTTGAAACCTGCTGTTCAATGGCCAGCCAGTTGATGGATTGCCATTTTGCGGAGGCTGAGGTTGCACCAGACCGTTGACCGGTTGCTGTCATTTGCTTTACCTCATTGATAAGGTTCTGAAAAATCTCTTGCAAAGAGAGACCAGCCGGAAGTAGGCTACGCTTTCGCGTTGAGTCACGTTTAAACTCCTATCCGAGCCATTACAGTCCGGCATTCGCTTTTTCCGGCCTCCTTTACCCGCAGAATTATCGACTGACCTCGCGGTCAGCTTTCCCAGGGGGAACGCTACGGGCTTACCATGTTCCGTATATCTCGTGGTCAGGTTAGGTGCCTACTTCTTGAATGCGGAGGGCATATGGATCACGAGAAGATAACCCCATAGTCTTCTACCCACCCTCAGTGCCTTTTGGCCACAGCGTATTAACCACTTCCGCTGTTTACCTCGTGACGCGTTCTACGTAGATTCACTTATGTTCACCGTACTGACTACCTTGCACTTACCCGACTGTGGTTGTCAGGAAGACACTCCTCTCACGATTTGTGTCCCACGCATCAGACTGCGTTTTGTTACGTTGTCAGATCCGCTACTTTATTCAGGATCCTAGGTTCACCTGGTGATACAGGCGGTTCTCGCAACTCGGAGAACAACGATTTATACAGCTTCATGTCGCACAGGGGTTTGAGGGCCAACGGAACGAAAGCGTACGTTAAGCCCTTAAGTCATTGTTTATACATGTTTAATTTGATGATGCGAGAACAACCTTTGTTTGTCGATTATTTTAAATTTGTTTTGACTCCTCCAATCTTTGATTCAATAGATACGCATTCAATGGTTTTTATTATAGCATCAATGCCTGCCCAAAGATTTTCATTATTATTGCTCTTGTAATTTGTTTTTAATTGAGCATTCAAGCTCCTTTCTATTCGCATCACTTCATCAATATGTTCAAGCTTACACTTTATTAGATCATCCCTAAGAGAAATATTTTCCTTCTCAATTTTTGATATTTTTTTCTCTAGTCGAGTCGTTATTTCTTTTTCCTTTCTATTTTTCTCTTTGTTGCAAAATAAATCAAAGTAGTATTTCGCAACAAATGTTAACATTACGCTGAGTGTGTAAATCAGAAATTGAATGTTTGATGGCCATGTGGCTTTAGGAATGTAAAACCCAACAGCAGCCATAAAGATAGCAGGGACTGCATATGATAAAAATGTATAAATAGTCATTTTTATTTACCTGCTTTAGTCTATATAGCTGTGATGTATCCCTTTGTTTTTAAAAGCATTACTTAGCTTATCAGGAACAATCCTGAGAAGTCCCATAGATGTTTCAAGTTCATTGGAAAAATTTGGAATACCCTTTGAGGCATCAAAAACCATGCTATATGTAAACTGAACCGTAAGTTCTTTTCTTTCAACATTTAGCGAATTTAAACTTGCCTTTACTCCGAGACACACTGAGTTAAAGGAATTTATTGCTTTATATACTGAAACTTCATTTGGTTTTCCATCGTTGAAAAAGTCCAAATCTTGGAAAGTAAAAAGATATTTAATTTCATAAATATTTAAACTTTCAGTTGTGAGATCTGAAAAATAATAATTACCCCCAATATAGGTGAATTCACCATTGCTTTTATCAAGCATTTTTATATTTTTAAGAGATTCAACATTTTCTAAAATTGAGTACAGATTATTCTGTGAATTCATTTTTACGCCTCTTAGTTGTTTATTGTGATTCATTGATGACTTTATAAATGGTTGAGCGAGCTATATTCATTTGTTTGGCTATTTCTGTCGCGCCAATCCCCTGCTCATGCAATTCGAGTAGTTCCTTTCTGTTGATTCTGCGCTTTCGTCCAAATTTAACCCCCTTTAGCTTAGCCTCTTCTCTTCCTTATTTCTGTATTTAAATTTCTCCGCTAAGAATGAAACATCTTCCAGAAAGTCTTCCTGATACTCTTTAAAAAGTTCCTCTTCGTCTCCCAAATCAATAAAAAATGGTTTTACGCCAGACGAAAACACAGCAATCGCCTGATCATAATCATATTTCACGTCCTCATTAGATAGGGGGCGACAGAGAATATATGTTTGTTTTTTAGATTGTTCCGCATAGTCATTTATGAGCTTATCAACGCCAGAACTTTGAGCGAGCTCAAGTGCATCCTGAGAGTAGAAGCAGTAACTGGACATAAAAATTCCTTTTAAAGATTTGTGCGTACTATGTAAATACGTATTTGTATTTACAATGTGTGTACTCATGGCCGTTTATCTTATAGAATACTACTCTCTGCGAAGTAAAAATTCACGCTGCAACTTGGTCTAGGGGTATGGTGTGCCGATAAATTTCAGCCCAAAAGTTGGTGAAGTCCTCGAATGTAATTTCGGAAGCTACCCCCTGGGGGCAGATGGAAAACCAGTGACTACCTTCTGGGATGGCCATCTGCCACCGGAAATGGTCAAGAACCGCCTAGTTGTTGTTCTGAATGGAAAAATCAACGGGAATGCCTGCATCATCGTCCCGCTCTCTTCAACATGCGATCGGGACAAGCTCCAGCGGGGTATGCACGTAGAGATTGGGGAAAACGTGATTGAGGAATGCCGCTTCTTCTCTCAGCGTACCCGGTGGGCTAAAGCGGACCTGGTCCAGCAGGTCAGCCGCTACCGGCTTAACCGCGCCAGAACGGACAGAGGCTATCTTAACCAGTGTCTTGCCCGTGAACTCGTTGCTGAGGTTCAGAAAGCAGTCATCAAATCGATTAACGCATCCTGGATGCTTAAAGATATGCCATGAAGTTGACGCCTGTGTCTCTTTCAGGGATAATTATCCCGTAGCCCATCGAGGCCCTTAAGTTTTATCCCCTCTGAGGGACCTGCAAAACCCAGCCATCCAGCTGGGTTTTGCCTTTCTGGCATCCGGCTAGTTGTTTGTATCCTTCCAGCGGACGATAAGGGTCCTGATAAACGCGGCGGCAAAATGCAACGCCAGCTCTGCGTCATACTCTAGAACGCCTGAGTCTTTATTGCTTCCGTGCCTGACGGCAGGCTCCGCGTTAGCGTAGGCGTAAAACTTTTCTACAACGGTTATGAACATGGGTGAGACGCTGCCGTCCTTCCTCATCATCTTCAGGGCATCTCCCAACGTAGACGCATCCGGATAAAACGTTTTGCATACGCTCTCGATTGCACTGATGGACTCCTTAATCGAGTTTTCAGGATCCCGGTGCGAACCGAGCGAGTAGGCACGGGCTTTGGCAAAGTGCGCTCTTGCTGGCCTGAACTGGTCAGCAAGCCTCTCCTCTGTACTCTTTACTTTCTCTTCAAGAAATGGCGGCAGAGGGAGTTCCAGCTGACCAGACTCATTCATTTTCCAGTCAATCCGGTATTCCGAGAAAAGCTCATTCACCCTTTGACGGTAAGCGGAAAAAGAAAAGGACTCGTTCTTCTTTCCTCCCCAGGTAAAGCTGTCTTCATCATCCATATCAATTATCTGCTCGGCTACGGACTCCACGGTGTCATAAAACCGGTACCAGGGTAAATTCATCATCAGATTACGCAGAACCTCAACCGCCGGAGTATTGCTGAGGTAATACTCATCCGGTTCCTTGTCGTCCATACTGAGTATTTCATTAATAAGGTCATATGCCGGAGAGCGGCATTTTTCTGTAAAAGGTGACATGGAATCACAGACCAGCCTTTCCAGAATATTTTTAAAATATAACCTTCTTACCCATTTGGGTGCCTCATCGCGGAAAGTCTTATTAGTAACCTCCGGGTCGAAACCATGACGGTGTGAGAATTTCATTCTGAATTCCTTTTGAGGTGCCTGAAGCAGGCTGTGCTGATTTTTGAAAGAGATTATGCCATTCAATCCTTACTTGATGTCGGGGTGCTTTCGGTTATGAACATTCGTCTCCACTACAAATAAAGGATGGCCGGTGTTACGCAAATCTCTCTCTGTGCCGGAAACAGCATCATGTTTATCAGCTCCTTCCAAATCCGTTCATTAATAATAGCCCCGACTGCGACGCTAACGAGTTTCAATCCCCATTCGGTTTTACAGGTAGAAAGCCGAATTTCCTCGTGTCATGGCCCAAACCCATCATCCAGGCGACCACAAGTTAAAAACCACAACATATAGCAACGGGCGACCCGGAGCCGGGAGAAACAGTGTTTACGACAATTACCACACACTCGGTTATCTGGCTTTTAGGGTATAAATAACCGAATCCGGGCAGGGCATCGGGAGAATTACCGCGCGGGACTTCATCACTCCCCTGCCCTATCATAGCGATCATCATTCACCGCCGGGGGCTCACATGCACTCGCCATACCCAGAAAACGCGCAGACGCTGCTACGTGAAAATCAGGGCACATTACCCCGTCCGGTTTCCCAGAATTCACACAGCGCTATCTCTCCGGTTATCGACTACCGGCTGGCGCTCGCCGTGCGGCGCGAGCTGGCCGGCGACGACAGCCTGCCCCGCTACCTGCTGGCGCCGGAGGTGGCGGTCCTGCTCGCGGCCATTCCGGACCTGCACAGGCGGATGCTGTTTGAGTTTATCTGGAACACCGGGGCGCGCATCAACGAGGCGCTGGCCATCCGGCCGGATGATATCGTGCTGGACAGCGTCCGCCCTCACGTCCGGCTCGTGACGCTCAAGCGCCAGCGCAATCCCAGACCCGGTAAGCCGCCACCCGGCGCACAGCGGCGTGTGCCCCTGCTTGATGCGGGTTTTGTATCGCTCCTGCGCGACCACCTCACCACCTTCTGCCCTAACCGCCGCCGACCGGTGTGGGAAGGGCGTGGCGGGAAACCAGTCACGGACGATACGGCGCGAAACTGGCTGAGCGATGCGGTGTCCCGGATCGCCGGGCAGGGGCTGTCGCTTTCGCTGCCGAACCCCACTCCGCACACGCTCCGGCACAGCTATGCCATGCATCTCCTCTACTGCGGCATTATGCCGACCGTGCTGCAGGGTTGGCTCGGGCACGCGGACTTCCGGAACACGCAGATTTACATCCGCGTTCTGCACATGGAAGCGGCGGCGGCGGGCAGCCGGCAGGTCAGCTTTGGAATGGATCCCAGCGAGGCAGCCGGACTGCTGCGACCCTGATTTCTTACAGCCATGAGTACACTGTAAATACAAACGTGTATTTACAGTGTAATTGCTTTGACTTTACCACGCCGCTCGTTTATAACGGTTAGCACCTTTACTCCGTAAATACCTTATTGTTATTACGGTGTATTTACAGTGTGGTGTGCTAAACGGGAGCAAATAAATGATTATTGTGATGGGATCGCCGAAAGGCGGCGTGGGCAAGACAACACTGATTGCGAATCTGGCCGCGCTGCTGCTGTCGAGGGGGAAAAGCGTGACCGTCCTGCGAGCGGACAAAAACGAAGAGCTGGCAGATTTTTTTTCCCGCCGTGAAGAGGCCGGCCTGCCGATGTGTCCGCTCCATTCAGCCTGGGGCGACATTTCGCGTGAGATGAAGCGCCTGCAGAAAATGTCCGACATAGTCCTTGTAGACACGGCCGGTCACGACAGCATGGAATTCCGCAGCGCGCTGACGGCCGCTGACGTGCTGCTTTCCCCAGTCAGGCCGTCCTCGCAGGGTGAAGTCGACAACATGAACAAGGTCAACGAGATGGTTCGCTACGTTCAGGCGAACGAGAATCCTTCGCTGAAGGGATATTTCCTCTTCAACCGGTGCAAGCCAAAGGCCACGGACGCCATCGACCTTGCTCGCTCACTCAGCGAAGACCCGAACTGGATCCCGGCGCTGCGCACTTGGATTAACCAGCTTGACGTATTCGAAACCGCGTTCAACCTGGGTGCTGGCGTCCACGACGTCAGCAGCGCCAGCAGCCTGAGTAAGGCACGGGCGCTGATAGAACTGCTTGCTGACGAAATAGGGCTGTAATGCCAGTGTAATTACAATGTATCTCTATTGAAGTTGCGTTGTATTTACGTGTGCTTAATGGGAGATACTGTCTGAATAGTGAATTTTTTCATCATCCGCTAACGCTGATTTCTGCACTGCTTCTGGCTGGCGCGCTGCCTGCAGCGTCGCTTTTCAGAGCAGGAAGACTTCATCACCACGGGAGTCGTGCTCACCGCAAGAAGTATGCAGACCGCGCGCAGGAAAATGCGCAATGCTTCACGTACAAGACCGGGAGGGAACTGATGCGGACTGCGCAGCGAGAGCTTAAGTTCGCGCTTCTCTGTTACCTGCTCTCTGCCCTGACCGGGCTGCTTACCCTGTGAGCAATGGGCTGCGCTGACATGAATAAAATACTTCCGTTGTTGATACAATGCATGTACAGTGTATGTACGTTGTGATTTTGGAGATGTTTATGGTTAAGCTCAAAACCCCCGTGAAACCCCCTTCACCCGCTCCGACTCACGCCGCTGACAGGCCGGACCCGGCACTGCAGGGTTCAGTGAAGGGCAGCACGGCCCGCTTTATCAGACAGGGCGACAGCCGTCCATCAAGAGGGACGCAGCCGACCAATTTCCGTCTGCCTACAGGTATCATTGAAATGCTGGATGAGGAGGCGCAGGCCACCGGTCAGAACAAGACAACTATCCTGAAGGCCGCTTTACTGGCTTACTGTACCAGCATGGACCAGAATGAAAAAAACCGTTGGTTGCTTGAAGCACCAAAATACTAAGATTTGGATCCCTCCAGTCATTACCATGTGTGAACGATGTAAATACAAAAAGGGCTGCCAGCAATTTAGTATCTATACCACGTAAATACGGAGGTGTGCATACAACGTAATTACACATACGTATTTACTACGTATGTACTTTAAGCATTATATTGAGTGCCCGTGTGAAGATTTTGCATTTTACCGGAGGCTTTCTTGGCCTCATAAAGCTGAGCGATGCTGAGCAAAAAAAATTGCCGAACGGGGATTTCTGCTGAGTGTGGTATTTATCGTGCCGCTCTTCTTCCTGCCGCACGCCAGCGATCTGGTGAATATCGGCCTGCAGCTGCTGTGGGGCGCCTGTGTGTCGCGCGCGGCATTCATGGCCAATGCTACTTGGAAGAAAAACAACTCACGCTGAAGAACACAGCAAAACACAGGCGCGTTGATGAAAATGCAGCAACTCACAATGCAGGCGTGCTGACATGCGTAAAGCTGTCAGCGTTTTCGCATTCTGCTGACATGTTCATGGTGAGGTCGCGCTAGCGACGCCCGATCTCTGAAGACTGACTTTACCAGATTGCAGCGGTGACAGGCTCCACGAGGGCAGTACCTCCGCGGAAATGAATGCGGCGGGCCTTTGTATGTCAGGCAGGTACTGGTACTGAATTTCTGAGAGGGCAGGGTGAGAGGCGCGCATCGGCGCCTTAGTAGCTACATACGCCCGTCTACTGAACCCGCGCAACGGGAATGTCACTCCAGCGCGTGGTCCACGCAGGGGATAACATCTCCCGCTTCATTTTCCATTCCGTATTAACACCCTGACCCGCGAACCACAGTTTACCGAGCCCGGACTGGTTGATGCCGTCCAGAACTTTCATCAGCTGCGCGCTGTTAGGGCGAGGTCCATCCTCATCAAAAAGACTGAGCTGGCTGACACCATTTGGGGTGAAGTCATCTAACATGATGCCTGCTTTCATGTACCGGCGGCCTCCCAGCCAGATACGATCCAGCGACCGCATAGCCACGGCAATCACATCGCGGGTATCCTGAGTTGGAGTCTTGAGGTTTTCACCGGCGCTATTGCCATAAAATACCTCGCCCTGAGCGTGTGGAGAAGTGCGAATAAAAATGCCCACGCGGCGGCAGAACTGACGTTCACCGCGCAGCTTTTCTGACGCGCGCGTCGCGTACTGGCACAGGGCTTGCTGCATGGCTGATTTTGACGTAATACGCTCGCCAAATGAGCGCGAGCAGACGATCTGCTGCTTCGCCGGCGCGAACTCTTCCAGCGGTATGCAGGATTCTCCGTTCAGCTCGCGCACCGTGCGCTCCAGTACCACGCTGAAGTTTTTACGAATAAGGGCAGGGTGCGCACGCGACAGCTGCAGGGCATTTTCAATGCCCATGATATTCAGCTTTTTGGCGATGCGCCTTCCCACTCCCCAGACTTCCTCAACCGGCTGATTCTGCAGAAGCGTGGCGGTACGTTTCGGGTTTCCTGTAGTCAGGGCCAGCACGCCCTTAAACTGCTTCCACTCTTTGCTTGCCCACTGCGCGCTTTTAGCCAGCGTTTTGGTCGGGCCCATTCCTACACCCACGGTCAGACCGGTCGTGGCCAGTACGTGCGCACGCAGGCGCCGCCCGAAGTGCTCAAAATCTTCACACCCATCAATACCGGTTATGTCCAGGAACATCTCGTCTATCGAATACTGCTCGACCTTTGGCGTCAGCTCCTCGAGGGCCGTCATGACCCTCTGCGATAACGAATGGTACAAAGCGTAGTTTGAGCTAAATACATGAATTTTATCGGAATAATGCTCGCTTTTTATCTGAAACCACGGCGCACCCATTTTGATGCCCAGCAGTTTGGCTCCCGCTGAACGGGCGATCACGCATCCATCGTTATTGCTGAGCACCACGACCGGTTTACCGCGCAGATCCGGGCGAAACAGCGCCTCGCAGCTGGCATAGAAAGAGTTGACGTCGGCCAGTCCAAACATGGGCATGTCTACCTCCGGCGCGCGCGCGTGCTGTTAAAGAACCAGGTGACCACGCCGAGCAGCTGCAGCTCCTCGGGGTAAATGGTGGAATAGGCCGGGTTCATCGGGAGCAGGGCGAGGCGGGGATGCAGTTGCAGCCGCTTGACCGTGAATTCCCCGTTGACCTCCGCAATAACGATATCGCCGTGAGACGCCTCTTCGGCACGGTCCACGACCATGACGTCACCGTCAAAGAGGCCCAGCTCCTGCATGCTGCTGCCGCTGGCGCGCACGAAGAACGTTGAGGCGCGCCGCCGGATGCAGAGCTCATTGAGATCGAGCTCTTTCTCGACGTAATCCTGTGCAGGGGAGGGGAAGCCGGCCGCGCAGGAGTCTGCAAACAGCGGTACGCGCACGCGGGGCGTGAAGAGGGGGGGCAAGAGCAGCGTCAGCCCTGAACCATAAGCGGCCGGCCTCATGGCTGAAGCCTTCTGAAAGGTGCCGCTCCGGCGGCGGGTAATATTATACGGTAAGACATAGCTCATCCTCCCTCTGAATAACTGTTCATGCATACAGTATTATTGAGTGGGAAATATCTGACAAGTCAGACTTTCTGATGAATCGATACCGGGACGCTCAGGGCGTTGAGAGATAATGAAATATTTTCGATACCCTGACGGGCGAAAAATCACAGCGCCAGCGATAACCACAGCGCAGGCAGGCGTGAGCAAGCCGTCGCACAGGTTTCAGAACCGGCCTCAGCCTTATTCAGCGAAAACAGGAAATCTTCAGGTTTAAAAATCCGCAGCCACAGTGCTCCGCTGCGGATTGGTCACTGATTTAAAGCCGGCAGCGTTCTAGCGGCGGCATAGCGCAGAATACCGGCACCTTGCCTTTAAAGCGGCGACACAGGCAGGATACCGCGAGGGCCAGATCTCCGATAACGGGACGTTCAGGTACGCGGCAATAATCCGCTCGCCGCGCGGCCAGCTTCGGTAAAACACGTTGGAGAGAGATGAGTTAGATAAACCAGAAGCGCGGGAGAGACCCACGACGGTGGTGCCGGATTTGTGAAGTGCAGCGACGATATCGGCGCGATGCCAGTCTGCGGAAGGCGTGGTCAGCGGCCCGGAAGGGCACGAAACGGTACTGACGGCTTTATCGCTTCCGGTAGCAAACACCTGTTCAGCTGCGCACGGGCTACGGTTATGCATAAGCACATTCCTTTTGGGTGGCGAATCGAACAGGGTTAGCAATACCAGAATCATTCAACTGGCGAGCCTCTCGGCTCCCCCGTCCGACCCGCCATTGAGGCGTAGCCGTACGGGACAGACTCATTAAGTCTGTCCAGAATGATTACAGGGTTGCTAATCCCTGCCGCTGGTTCTGCCAGCGGCAGGCAAATCATAGCGTTTTTAGTAGTGATTTCAAAGCAGGATCAAAACGCAGACCGACCCCCGCAGTGACGTGCTTCATCCCTCCGACTTTCGGGCGGTGCCGTGACTTCACCTTAGCCTGGCCGATTCGTCCGCAAGGCATGCTTCGCCTCATGACTCACCCGTTCCCCACTGTTCGCGGGACATTCAGTCCGCTCAGGCGGCGCGTGCGGCTTCGTCCTTCGACCCTGCGTCCTCCGCAGTGGCCCGACAGCCGTGACGTCACGGCGCTGAAGCCGTGCAACCTGTAAAACGGAGTGACCATGAATCAACCTCTCACCACCGGGCAGCTGGCTGAACAGCTGCTGCGCTTTGCTCCCGACACACCCTGCGTGGTGCATCTGTGGGTGGCCGATGATTTCGAAGACGTGGCACCGGAGCTGACGTCCGACGAGGTCCTAGCCACGATCGCGCTGGCTGACGCCTCGCTTGATGCGGACATCAGCCTCAGCTGGTACTTTCTGCGACACTGCGCTGAAACAATTTTGGCAAAACGGGAGCGCAGGTAATGAACACCTGGCTGGTTTCCTTTCAGACAGACTGGCAGGGCGCATGTTCAGAGGAGCTCGTGCTCATACTCTCTGCAGATGCGCAGCTGGCAGAGGCGGGCTGCATGCTCATGGGCCGTACGTGGTGGAAGGGCGAAGCCCGTGAGAGTGAAGGCTGTTATTGGCGCTTCGACGGGAATGACGTCTGGCTGAAGTCCCTCGTGCAACTTGATGCGCAGCAGGCGGCGACAATTTCCGGTCTTAATTTTCTGGATGAGTGGGATGTGACCGGTACGCTGCCGGCACCCGTAGTGAGCGACCGGCACGGTAACCGCTGGTGCGATTTTCGGGAGTAAAAACTGAAGGAGGGCCGCCGCCCAGCGGGGCGGCGCTTTCCACGAAAGAAATGATGACGTCGCTGCGCTCCACGCTTGTGCCGTCTCCCGTCCTACGGCCGGTCAACGGCGGGCATAAAGTGCCGTGCCCTCACGGTAGCCGGGCGGCCTCGCAAACAAGGGACGCTGCGCCAACATCCTCACCCGTTCCCCGCCGTGCGCGGGACATTCAGTCCGCTCCGGCGGCGCGTGCGGCTTCCGGTGTTGCCCCTGTTTGCTCCGCTGGTCGCCCGTCTGTGTGGAGGTCACGGCACCACTACCGGTGCCCCTTTCATACACAGGAGCATCACTATGTCTCGATTTATGCACGGCGACAGCGTACAGGTTATGGGCGGCTTTCCGGATAAGAGCATCGATTTCATTCTGACGGATCCGCCGTATCTCGTCGGCTTTAAGGACCGGTCCGGCCGTTCTATTGCGGGCGATGTTGACAGCGAGTGGGTGCTGCCAGCGAGCCAGCAGATGTTCCGGGTGCTCAAAGACAACAGCCTGGCGGTTAGCTTCTACGGCTGGAACCGGACGGACATTTTTATGCAGGCGTGGAAGGCGGCGGGGTTCCGCGTGGTGGGCCACATCGTGTTCACCAAGCCCTACGCCTCAAAATCGGCATTTGTGGGCTACCAGCACGAAAGCGCGTACGTGCTGGCCAAAGGGCACCCTGCGCTGCCAGCGAAGCCGCTGCCCGATGTGATGCCGTGGGAGTACACCGGCAACCGCCATCACCCGACTGAAAAGCCGGTCAGCGCCCTGCGCCCGCTGATCGAGACGTTCACGCAGCCCGGCGCCATTGTTCTGGACCCGTTTGCGGGTTCCGGCTCAACCTGCGTAGCCGCCCAGGCGTGCGGGCGTCGCTGGATCGGTATTGAGCTGATGGAGCAGTACCACGCCGCCGGTCTGCGCCGCCTGTATGCCCATCGCGACGCCCGCGCGGCCTGATAACCGGAGAAATGACGATGAACGATCGCACTATGCACCCTGACAGCGATACCCTGGCGGCCGACGTCGCCGACCTGGAAGAATCGCTGTATGAGTTTCACCTGCGCCTGCGCGACATGATTGCGCGGCACCTCTGGCACGGCGCCAGCCGGGAGCAGCGCATGATGGGCCTGCTGATTGAGGGGATTGATAGCGACCTGGTTGAGCTGTACCGGCGAGCGGCCGAGATACAGAAACACCTGATGACGTAACTGATTAAAAATCGAACAATAATCTGTATCCCTGCCGGCGCACGGCAGGGCCACTTTTATCCACAGGGTTCCGGGGCGGATATGCACCCCGGATGTGGACAAGACCAAAAGGATGTCGCTATGCTCCGCTGTTTATGCACGCCGGCGGCGTGCGGGAATAAACGTCCGTGCGGTCTGCGGCCGGTGCCGTGACTTCACTTTAGCCCGGCCGCTGCGTGTTCAAGAGGTCGCTTCGCTCGTCCCCTCGCCCGTTCGCACTCTCTCCGTCGTGCTTACTTCCGTCGCGCCTCCGCTCATGCTTCGCGTCACCGCCGTGCGTAAGCCCGCCTCCATTCGCTTGCGCTGCGGCCTCGTCACCGCTCCTGAACACTCCGCTTTTCGCCGGGCTGTCATTCAGTCACGGCACCGGCCGGAACGGTTTACCACCCTGACTGCGGAGATTTCTGATGAATACTACCCCCCTTGCTTTTGAGTCCGCGCTCATTCTTGACGGCTATGCGCGCCTGCGTTTTCTGCCGGCGCTGTTTGGCGACGATTTCATGCGCGCCGAAACCAACGTGTACCTGTACGCCGACCGTTTCCTGACGGACTACGACGGCGGTGTATGGGACTCCGCGCTGCTGCCGTCCGGCGGGGGCTTTATGAAGCCCGCCGCAGAGGAATTCTGGCATTTCGTAAACCCTGAAAATTACAGCGATGTGCGCCTGAGCAGCGAGGCGGCGGGCATCGTGATCACCTCTCTGGTGCTGAACCACCGCAGCTGGATGTATGACCGCCACGATGACGTGGAGATGTGCGCGCTGTACTGCCGCCGTCATCGCCAGCTCACCGACTATGCCTTTTGCCACCCGGAAGCCGCCGCGATTTTTGCCGCGCTGGACTGATTAACTAACGGGGCGGCAGTGGCCGCCCCCCTTCGAGGAATGAAAGATGCAGGACAGCGTAAAAAAAAATCTGCGAACGGCTGACAGAGGCGTTTGGTGACGAGGAGTCTGTGGCCGTTCTGGTATGGACAAAAGGTGATGTGATGGACTGTGCAGGATACATGGAGATAACGGAAGAAGAGGTGGGCAGGGTGCTCAGCGCGATTGGAGAGGAGGGCTAACACTGTGAATACGGGATAGGGAAGGACAGCGTGCGTGACATGCTGAACACCCTGCGTGAGGAGGAGGAACAGGCGCGTGAAGTGAGCGTATCAGCGACCGCGCTGGCACAGGTGCTGCGCGTGGCCTGGGGTTTTATACGACTTGAGGAGGCGCAGGGCGGGGAAGGGTACGCGGCGAGACTGTGGCGTTCAGAGCATGATTCTCTCAGAAAAGTCGGCGCAGCGCTGAAACGATGACAAATTCGCGGGAAAGGATGCCCGAAAATAAAAAAAAGCCCCACATCCGGGGCACTTCTGAATAAAACCGGAACGTCGCGAACGGCTTTAGTTTCGTCCTGAAACGGTGAAGGAAATGCAACAATGGGGTTTGTGTCGTATTGAATTATAGCGCTTGTTTCTGCTTCGTCAGCCACTGAAAGCAGGGACCCTGAAAACCCTGCCGCCGGGGCGGCTGTCTCGTGTACCGCGCCTGCTGGTCCCTATGGATGTATATGCGCCTGAGCGGCAGCGGTCTGTAACCCCGCGAACTCAGACTGACAGTCACTTTCCATTTTCATCCGGGGTGCTCCATGTTTTGCCATCCACGCCCGGCGTCCTTTTCCCGGTGTTTTCAGTTACACGCCTGACAGCAACAGCTTTGCCGGAGAACGAACGCGTGAGGATGCGCTGCAACTCCCTGACTCGCCGCCATTGTTGCTGCCGGGTTGCCTCTGCAATCCGTAGCTGTAGCTTTCGCACCCGGGCATGGCAGGTTCGCCAGTCAATGGCGTGCCAGCCTGCCGGGCGAGGTATCGTGGACACACTGTCGTGTGCATTCATCTCGCTGATATCCTGTTAAAAGTTTTACAGTATCTCATGCAGTTAAAGACCAGACGGAAGTCTGCCCGCTTTCGCGCCGAAGTATGATCTGCTCCGTATCCTGATGATTACCATCAGGCATTCGCTTTTTCCGTCCTCCTCTGCCCGCACCGCCAACAATGTTCCTCACGGTTCACCTGCCATCAGGCAGCGATACGGGTTTACCAGGTTCCGCTTAACATACAAAAGGTCAGGGCGGGTTCTGTCTATTCACCGGAGATCTCTGTGTCCATGTGCTCCGGGGGGCCCTTGGAGCAACCCGATCTCGTACCCTTTTGGTTCAGGCCTTTCAGCATCTTTGGCCTGTTGCCGATAACGGTGTTTATCAACAGTTCACATGTGTTAAGCCTTCTGAACAGCCTTGCAATCCAGCCGCATGATGCTTGCAGCAGGAGAGGCTCCCTCACGGGACCCTCTCCGGGCTGACGCCCGATCTCGTTGTCCCGGAAGCTTCAGGCTTCGCCGTTGCCAGCAACGCCTGTTCCGGTAGGCTACAGCTAATGGAATGGCTGGTTTTATCAATGTAAAACAATATGTTAAACGACTTCCTGTCGCACGGCCCCCTCCGGCTCCCCGGCAGGCCGGGTCGTCAGCCCGACTACGCTAACCGGCCTGCCGGTAAGCCGGTAAGCTCCGCCGAACCGCCAGAAGCGGCGTTTCGGGCCTGGCGGCTAAGGTCTGATGGCAACATCAGGGTCAACCCCTGCAGCGGGCTTACGCCCATGCATTCACTGGCCACAAAAGGTCGTGGCCGCTGAGGACGCCCGCGTTGCGGTCGGGTGTGTGCCTGCTCATTTCCTGGAGAGGTGCTCATGTTGCGGTGAGTCCCACGCGGCGGGCGAATCCAAGCACAGCCATTCGTCAGAGACCAGGGTGAAGTGCACGCCGGAGGCGCCCTGGTCACTGCCGCCTGGCTGTACTTCTCAGCCCTTTGCCGCGAGGAACTCACCGAAACATGAATTTACTACCTGACAGGAGAAGCAGCATGCACACACAACACGTCAACACCGCCGCTCCAGAATCTTCCAAAACATGGGTTAAGGGCGACCCGATCCCGTGCCTCAGTGCGGAGGTGGCCGAAAATCTGGCCAGCCTGAATGCGCTGAGCGGCATGAAGCTGACCGGTGCGGAAACGCGGGAGTTCCTGCATGCCGGTCTGCATGACCTGATGGAGGCGCTTTACCTGACCCACTCCGGCAACGTGCTGCCGCAGGCGTCCATGCGGGCGCTGGTTGAGGCTGCACACATTGTGCAGGATGGCTTTGGCGAGGCGGGAGCGGTGTTATGGGGCAATGCATGCAGCCGCCTGAAAGGCTGGCTTGCGAACGGCAGGACGGGCGGACAACAGGCGTAAAAAAAGCGGGGCTTATTTCCCCACTTTCTTCACGGTCGGGCGTTTTAGCGCCGCCTGACCTTATCAAAACCAGTGACTCAGGAGAGTTTTATGATTTCTGACAGCGATATCCTCGCACAGGCGCGCGACTTTGTATACGGCCTCAGGGGAGGAAAGGGCGTACACGTGCCCGCGATGACGTTCAGGCAGTGGCCCCGCTTTATGCGGCTGGTGAGCCAGCTGCTGGCCGTAAACCCGGAATAACCCGCAGGGGCCACCTCCGGCGAGGTGGCCACCTTAACCTTTAATCGAAAATCAGAGGTACAGATGATGAACATGTCACAGACAACGAAGCGTGCGCTGGTGCCCGGTCAGGTCGTTTATTCCGTTCTTTATAATCGCGGGCGCGGCGTCGTTGTTGCCATCCATGGCGAGCAAAAACCGGCGTCAGTGGGGTCGCTTTCGGGCGTGATTGCGTATGGCGGAAATGCTACGTTTACTATTGCCTTCGAGAACGGCGATATAACGCGGGGGCTGCCGGAGAGCATTCTTTACGGCAGACAGTTGCAGATATTCGATGAAATTAAAACACCGGCTGAGACGGCCGCGATACTGAGAAATGCAGAGGAAGAAGAACGTCGCCGCAGGCAGGAAAGTAAAGATGAAGTCCGGCAGTTTAAAGCAGAGTGCGCACGACTTAAGACGGCTCCCGAATATGCGCACCTGTCACAGGGAAAAAAAGGGGCCGTGCAGGTCACAGGTAATATCCGTAAAGAACTGAAAGCAAAATTTCCTGGCATTAAGTTTTCCGTTCGTAAACGTGGTTATGACTGCGTCAGCGTGAACTGGACCGACGGGCCCACCGAAGAACAGGTTAAATCGATTACGGGGAAATACCGCGACAGTTATTTCGACGGGATGCAGGATATGTCAGTTTCCTGTTCTTCGCCCTTCAACGAGATTTATGGCGGTGCAGGATACATATTTACCGAGCGAGACTATTCAGATGCAATGAAACAAAAAGCCATTAATATCATTCTCAGTAAATACAATCACCTGCTTAACGAAGAAATTATTACACTGGACAGGTTTAACCGTGGCGAGCTATACCAAGTTAATCCAGATTATTTCGGGCATGGTCATGGGGTTCAGGGGCAGATAAAAAGCATTCTTGTGGATATGTCACAATAGATAAACTTGAGTCGACGGGCTTCTTTTTTATGTCCGGTATATTTTATAAAACATGCAGTGAAGAGAAAGAAGAACGCTTGAAACGCCGTCGATTTTTTGCTGATAATTAAAATGAATTGTCTAAACTCTTGCGGGTTGCTCAATGGTGCATGGCCCTAAGGCGCTCATAAATCGGTAAACGACTTTAACCCCTATCAGGCTTAAGATGAGGGTAGGTATTAATGAATAATGAAAATAAAGCACCAAAAGTTTTGATATTGAAAAAACCAAGCCCAGAGGTAATCTGCTTGGGGTTATTATAACTGACGATTTAATTTTTCTTTCAATTTTAAAGGTTTTGAATGAAATCCTAATCTTTATCTTTTAATGCACGATTATTGCGTACTGCTCTGGCAATCTTTTTAGATGACACGCCAAGGATGCTGGATATGATGAGGTAAGTTTTACCGTCATTTATCAACTTCATTATTTCAAGCTCGATACCGGGTTTTGAACCAACAGCATCATAGCAATTCTGAAATGTCTTCATGCAACATGTGCAACGATAACGTCGTTTAATTTTATGCCTGTCGAAGCCATAAGGTTTAATATTGAAAGTGTTGCAATAAGGGCAAATAAGACGTGAATTCATAGGAATCTACCTGCATCGATTTAAGATGATTGTAACGCAAGTCATATATTGAGTAAAAAATTAAGCTATTGTATTATTAACAAGCTAATGTGAAAATTGCAAGTATTTCATTAAAAGATTTAAGATAAATTATGGCATGCAATTCTTATATCCTGACTTTATTACCTTGATAGTATAAATGTAAAATAACCTTAAAGAGAATAAAATGCGCGCTAGTCTTTTTGAAGGTCCGTGTTTGCAGTGCATGTGTCATAGGCTCCAAACGCACTCCACGAAACCTCAACCTGTGTACCGCATAAACAGAATGTATGCCCCAGTGTAAACATTCTACAGGAATCCGTTTGAAGTCTTTCTGGTGTGATCCTGAGCTGCTTTAAATGATGGAAATGCTAGGGCTTATTATTTGCTAAGGCTATGAGTAAACCGGGAACAATATGATAGTTACTGTTAGCCATATCGAAAATTCTTCACTGGCATTCTTATCGATTATCAGGACTAAAGCTGCCGGAAGTAAACCCTTCACCAATGAATTGCCCTCATACCCACGCAGAATTACATTCATCCTCCGGTAAGTTATAGAAACGAAATTGCCGGGCAGGTAGTGAACAAGGTTGTGCACAATTATAATTCCAGCCTGCCTCTTTCCTAATTGCCACCACACCTGACGCAGGATTTAAAAATCCTGCAAGTTGCTTAATAAACAATGAGTTAGTATGTTGCTTGTCTGTTTTATTTGCGCATTTTCTATAAAATAAGACTCGCATTAGAGTCTTTTAATAGTCCCTTGAGAGTCCCCTATAGAGTCTGTTAAAACTATTAAATATAAATCATGGTGTTATGGATTATCTCACTATCTTGGAGTCTAGTAGGAGTCTGATTTTATATTGTGATAGTCCTATTGAACTCTAATTAAGTTCTGGATAGACTCCTATCGGAGTCTGATTCTACTTACCTAAATGCTGTATAAAATAAAATCAGACTCTAACTCAACTATGGATAAGGTGGTCGAAATGCCAAGAGCGCAGGTTTACATAACTCAGAATAATTATAAAAGAATACAGTCTATCGTGGATGCAAAAAAGGAAGATGGTGCTGACAGAACCGAAGCTAACGTTTCCTCAGTTGCTGCAATGCTACTGGACATAGGGTTACGAGTTTATGAATTTCAGCAAAAGAAAGAGCAAGAAGGAGAAATAGATAGCATACAAGAAAATAATGATTTACCTGATCCGCTGATGTTTAATAAAGTGTTACTGGAGAACATACTCAAAGCTTCTTACGCTTCAACAACGCTACTTCAGATGATTGGCAACTTAGACGAGGTTAAGAATATAGATTCATTCAATTATGAAAATGTAAAAGTTCAAATAAGAGATAAAATAGACGGTCAATTAACTAAAATTTTTAGTGACGATTGATGTGATAATGAGGGGCAGTTTACTGGGGTAATAAATCCATATATTTCTCATTCAATGTAGTTGATTATTTTTAAAGTAATGGGATGCATATTGGAAAACGCCCCACCTTTAATGGTGGTGAAACTACTATAAATCCATATAATGAAATTATCACTTCCACCCTCTTTGGTATCTTATCGATTTATAGAAGTCGTTGTAATATGAGTCGCTAGCCCTACATTCAATAGGTGTGTTAAAAGAAATTATTCTAATATTTCTGGCTCTTTCAGGAGTTACTGGATTGAATTCTCCGCCAGGCTCCCCATGCATTATAAAATCGCCATGCTTGGCTCCACAGTGTATACAATGATTCATTACATAATGCATCTTTGCTTTTTTGCTATAATCATAAGTATAACATTGAGTATGTTTTTCAATTAATAGTTGTGCATCTGCGCTGACATATTCAACATGACACAACATAGCTGGATAGTGGTTATGCTCCCAGTAAACATCTTCTGTATCTTCATTGTAATTTTTGTAATGATATCCTTCGTCAAAGAATATCGTATACACATAGGTGTATTTATTACATGACCAACAATCTGTCATAACTCTTGCTATTGAAAATGATTTTGCTTTAATATTAGGGAGCAGCAGCCATTTACTGAATATTTCATGACTAAGGTTTTCAGGAACGTACCAAACCCTCATATTCCAGTCCCATTTCGCCCCTAATTTTTTCACTTCGTCTTTTTCTTCGTATGGTACACGTAGATTTATCCTTCCCATTATGCTTTCCTTTATCGGTTTTGTGTTCCTTTCAATATTTTTTCTGGTATTGATTCATATCTTCTTATTTCGTGTATAAGAAATACTCTTTTTCCCTGTACCTGTTCGTTAATTATTGCTTTTCGCCTCTCAGTCCATAGTAGAAAACCTGTTTCTCTTTCAGGATATTCAATTTCATCTGGTCTGGAGCAAATCAGGATAGAGTCATCCAGTATTGTTGCGAACATACCCTCACCATAATCCTGTTCAGTAACAAGAAAATTAGTATTGTCCTCAAGAAAAAATTCAGATTGGTATAGTCGCAGGCGAAAGTACTCTAGGATAACAGGTACATATTGCACTGTAGGATTAAGTATCCCACCACGCCCATATACCAACCAGTCATGATTTATTTTTAAACCTTCTGCTAATGCACGAGAGTTTTTATATGTACGGGCTTGATTTCTTATTAGATGACTAATCGTTGCTTGCGGAACTCCCGCTGCCAAAGACGCTTGTGATTGAGATAGCTTCAAAGTGCTAAGGGCCAGTTCTAGCCTCTCTCCCAACGTTTTTGGCGTATTGTTCATGGTCTGTTTCACTCAAATATAACGTTCTAACGACACCATAGTTAATGGTTATTTATAAGCAATTGTTTTTATTACATTGTTTTGTATTTTTAGTGTTAATGTATAAATCTACTAAAAATTAGTAGATTTTGTTGTCTTTGCGCTTTACTCTTGTTGTCGTAGTAATGTGCAAAAAATTTGCATTGCGTGCTGTACAAAACTACAGGCGTGTGATTATATACAGTTTGTAAGGTTTTGTTGATTGTGTGTATGTTAATGTTCTATAAGTGCTTTCTCCACGGCGAGAAAATGGGGGAGGCTTGCCTAAAGGAAACCAGGCTATGGAAAACTGGTATCTGGCTCAGTGCCAAAACAAAAGTTTCGATCGTGTTCTTCGCTGGATTTCAAGTCTTAATGTCGAATGCTATTTTCCACTTGAAACCCGCATCACTCGCAGAAAAGATTGTGGTGGATCGCGTGTGTCGCAGAAACCATTGCTACCAGGCTATCTGTTCGTTTGTTTTGATCCCGAAGTTACTCACCCAACAAAAATCACTGATATTCCAGGTGTTCATTCCTTTGTCAGATTTGGTGATATGCCCTGCGTCGTCCGTGATGAAGTTATCAAAGCGCTTAAGTGCGTTCGCATTCTCCGAATAGACCCCACTGATAATTGCGTTGAATGCGCCAATCTATCACCGGCGCTGATATCCGCTATTCAGCGGATTTACGCGATTCCCCGGCCTCTTGAAAGGCAGGTTGAATTTATGCGCCTCCTTGAGCGCAGTGATGTTCTGGAGGAACTCTTAAGTGATACCTCTCATATCTACACTGCTGTGACCGGCATTTCCTCTTCAGGTGGCTGTGAGGCCAATCGGCCACATCCAGCAACTGTTTATAGTGACGTAAACGCTGAAAAAATATTACGGGAACGTATTGCATCCCGAAGTCTTCAGCGTCCATCTCTTACTTAATAAATATGTTTTTTCAACACTACTATGCCAGGGCTTGCCCTGGCTTTTCCGCAGGAGTCCAAATGTCTCAAACCTCGTCAATAAGAGCCGCCCGTCCCGGAAGGACTATGTATGTAGGTGAGGAACGTTGCGAGCGCATTCGCAGATGTGCGGTCGAAGCGAGTTATCACTCAGGACAAACAATTTCAGGTTCACAGTTTCTTCAGTTCCTGATTGATAATTTTTCTGACCCGGCAGTAAGTACCTTGATCAAGGAAATTGGTAAGAATGTAAAGTGAGGTGATTATGTCTCCGCAAACCCACCAATTACGCGAAGCTATGATTAAACTGGCTGCGATGAACATAGCATATCGTCTGGCGTGGAATAATAGAAAAACACCAATTACCCAACTTGTATCATTACTCCACGAAGTCGAACTATCAGAGAGGAATTGTCGATTACTTTCCCGCAGTCTCAAAAATTAAACTCTCCGCGAGAACACTTTCTTTTCGGGGAAGAAAAATCTTCCCCTGATTATTTAAGACGATGTTTTTACAGGAAGCGCTCTGCTTTCTGTAACAACCTTGTTTTTATCACAACGAAAGGAAATCAATAATGGAAGTTTCTGTTAATAAAAGCAGTGCTGTATCTTTTCTTAACAACAACCTGTCCCGTAAGAGGATGATGCATCTGATGGTTTTGTTTGCACTGGCCTCTGCGCTGTTCCTTGCAATGATGCATGGTTGCTGGGCTGATGATCTGCTTAAACCCGGCGATCAAACGGTGAAGGATACCTTCGGTAAAGACTCATCAATCATGACCTGGCTGCTGATTGGTGAGGTTGTTACGGGGATTGTTGCTTATGTTGCAACTAAAAACATCAAGATTCTGTTTGGTGTTATTGTTCTTTCCGTTTTTATCAATATCGCTTTCGCCATTATTGGGTAAAGAGAGGTAATTATGGAGTCGGGAGATGAACTGAAAAAGTATCGTTTCCCGAAAACTTTAGGGGATCAGTTACGAATAATCGGCATGCCACTGGATGAGTTTATTCCAACTGTTCCCCCGTTCCTCATTTCAATCTACTACAAACATGCATTAGGTGGGCTGATCTATGGCATCACCATGTGGCTGTTTATTCGCTGGCTGAAAAGAGGACGGGGGAGTATGTGGCTTTATAATATGCTCTACTGGTATTTACCAACTGAGCTTTTTCGTGTCGTTTATAAAGTAATACCTGACTCCAGTTTTCGGAAATGGATAAAATAACAGGCGGTAAATATGTCCGTTAAGGCTCAAATTTCTGGCAATAAGGTCGTTGGCTACATTATTGTCGGATTGTTGTTTTTCCTTGCACTTTCACTTACCAGCAATATTTATCTGGAGGTAACAAACCGGGCGCTGGTTAACAAGCGCGAGAAAATTGTCGTGCCGATGGCATTTGATGCGCCGTTCGTCGTGTCGGAGAGTGAGGCCAGTGCGCCTTATCTTCAGATGATGGCGCTTTCCTTCCTTTCTCTGCGGCTGAATGTCTCACCTGAAACGGTTGATATGAATCACGGTTTCCTTTTGTCCTATGTTCGTGCCGAATCCCACGGAGATTTTGCGCCAGTGCTGGACGCCGAAGCTAAACGAATTAAGGATAATGCGGTCACATCTGCGTTTTATCAGACCGCTATCAAAGTTTACCCGTCAGCCAGCATCGTTGATATCCGTGGTGTTCTGAAAACATGGATAGGTAACAGCAAGCCGCTGGAGGAGATCAAACATTACAGGCTGCAACTCAGCTATCGGGCCGGTGTTACCAGCATTGAGAAATTTGTGGAGGTTGACGATGCGAAAGCTAAATAGCGTTATCCTGATGCCCGGTCTGTTGTGCCTGATGGCTGTTAATACTGTATTTGCCAGCACCGGCCCGGCAGAGCTTCGCGGTGAGAACGGCAGCACTTTCACCGTGTCTGTCAGCAGGGACAGCGCCAACGTATTGATGGTTCAGGGAGACAGGATCACTGCGTTAACCAGTAAGGAAAGCGATGTGCCAGATCCGGAGAAAACCGGAAACGGTGCGGTGATGTTCAGCGTTGCAACTGATAAGCCTTTTACCTTCGTCGTCGAGACGGAATCCGGCCAGGTATTTTCTGTCAGGGCCACGCCGGTTAAAGGACTGGGCAGAGTATACCGTATTTCACCACTCAGCCCTGTGGTTCATCCGTCAACTAAAGCCTGGGAAAAAGAGACTCCCTATGAATCCCTTCTGCTTGCCCTCAACAAAGGTGTACTTACCGGGGCCATGCCTGATGGTTATTCACTGGTTGATAATCAGGAGCGGGATACTCGTCTGGCAGCGCCGGTCAGTGCAAAACGCCTTCAGGTATGGGATGGCGGTAATCTTCGGATTGAGAAATACCGCCTGACTAACCCGAATACCTGGGGACTCACGCTTAATGAACATGACTATGTAGGGCATGGTGTCCGGTCAGTCATGTTCTGGCCCCGTTCTGCCGTATTACCTGCCGGAGCAACGGTTTCGCTTTATCTGATCCGTGACCTGGAGGTGAGTCAGTGAAAAACGTCAACATTCAGGCCAAAAAGAAGCAGATAGCGATAGTGGTGGCCGTGGTTGTGCTGGGACTTTGCGGCGGCGGGGCTGCGTGGTATCTCACTGCGGCCAAAAGACAGGTTTCATCCCCGCCTCCGGGTGAACCTGCCCCGGATATGACGGGAGTGGTTAATGCCACTTTCGATGACAAGGTTCAGCAGAACGCCGTAACGGAAGTACAGCGTGTCGGCAAAGAGGTAAACGAAAAATTTAAATCAATGGAGCGGGAAATCAAGGCGTTATCGGATAACAACGTCAGCCTGCAAAAACAGCTTAGTGACCTGCAACAAACCAATTCTGGTCTTGTCCAGGCAATGACCAGCAATAAAGGGGAGAGCAGTCAGGGTAATGCTGGCGCGGGTAACGCAGGTAAAGCTGATGCTGGTGATAATGCTTCCCCCCCTGCGCAGGGGGGGCAAAATAATTCCCGGTACGATGGGATGGGCTACGCCCCTCCGGGGCAGATAATGGTCATGCCGCGTGAGAATGGTCTTCGCAGGCAGACGTTCAGTCAGACCGTTCAGGAGCCTGCCTTTCACTTCCCCTATATCCCTTCCGGAAGTTATGCCGAATCAGTCGTGATAGAAGGGGCTGATGCCAATGCGGCCGTTACCGGCTCACAGAATACGTCTCCGATGCAGTTACGGTTAACAGGTAAAGTACAGATGCCTAATGACCGCGAGTTCGATCTTACCGGCTGCTTCGTCACGCTGGAGGCTTACGGGGATGTATCCAGTGAACGTGCGGAGGTCAGGACGCGAAAACTGAGTTGTAATATCGGGAAAGACGTTATTGACCAGGAAATTAAAGGGCATGTTTCCTTTATGGGGAAAAACGGCATTAAGGGTGAAGTGGTCATGCGTAACGGTAAGGTGCTTGGCTTTGCCTGGGGGGCTGGTTTCCTCAGCGGGATTGGCAAAGGTATTGAAAGTGCCGGGTCAACCACCGTGGGTGTGGGAGCGACGGCTTCTCCGGGAGCCGGGGACATCATGAAAAGCGGCATAGGTGGGGGCACCAGTGAGGCGGCCAAAACGCTCTCTGAATATTATATTAAACGCGCTGAACAATATCATCCGGTCATTCCCATTGGTGCGGGTAATGAGGTCACACTGGTGTTTAATGATGGATTCCAGATACAGACTATTGCGGAGGCATTAAAAGCGAAACAGAAAAAATCAGAGTCAGCACTGGAAAAAACAGCCAGTGCGGTAGGTCACGAAACGCAAAATACAATCAACGATATTAAAAAGTTTAAACTTGGCGATATTGTTTCTGCGGACGGTATCAACGGGCCGCTGGCGATACCCGGAGGAGCTAATAAATGAGTGGGGCGGATGAATAAAGTAATGAAAACCATCCTTCTGTACGGTGCTTCTTTAATTATCGGTGTGGCTCTTATTCTTATTTTGAGCGTGATCCTGTTTCCGATGGTGGAACCCGCTTTGTCAGATGTGCTTCAGAAAGTTACAGGGCCTTATCCCTGCGATTGCTTGTAAGGGTATGAAATATGAACGATAAAATACATATATCAGCAGCAGGTAACGTGATGGTTACGGGTGAATCTGGCTGGGGTAAAACCTGCCTGCAAAGCCAGCTAATGCCTGTTCTCCCGTCGCAGTCTGATGTTGCTCAGCTACAGCAACGGTGTGCCAGTGAAGACAGTGAAACCTTCGCTGAAACTTTGCGTAAAAACTGCAACGTCTGGATTATCCTGAAGTCGGGAGGTGAACATCATGGCGAATAAAGAATGTATGAATACTTCAATGGCTAATACGGGCGATGTCATAAATTCTGTCAAATATTTTATTATGGATATGTCTTCAAAAGGCATTGTCGTTAATGACCTGCATAAATTAATAAATTGTTGTGAGCATATTGCTGATGCGGGGAATAAAAACCCTCTGGATATTATGATGCATGTGGTGAAAACAGGGAGGAAAATGGGTATACATTTTTATGCCGATGATAAGGTTATCTCGGATATGAGGCTGGGAGAGTACGATTTTTATCTGAAAAGCGTATATGGATTTACGCCTTACCAGGTGTCAGTATTCGTCAGTTCGGTAGGCGTGGTGAATTGATGGTGAGAAAATTAATCCTGATATTGACATGTGTTTTGTGTATTGCTTCAGGTCTGCTTATTGGTTATGTGATTAATGAGCATAAAGAAGGTGCCTTGATATTAATCCCAGTTCCCTTGCTGATATATATATGTGGCAGAAAAGCTGCTTTTTGCTTCCGTAAGCGCTGATCGTTATAGCCACCTTCCTCCATTTCTTTAAATTATCGTCGGTATATAAACTATGAATAAACTCATTATGCCCTTGCTGGCAGGTGTTGTATTGCTTGCAGGTTGTGCCGGTGCTAAATCGGACTTCGAATGTAATGCCACCTCCAGTGACAGTTGTATGACCATTGATGCTGCGAACAATATGGCCCGTCAGAAGGCTAAGGCGGCAGCAGTAAAGCCGGGTGCGGCGTCGTTGCCCGTCCTGGCTAAACCTGCCGGTGCGGGCATTCCTCTTACCCGTTCGGTACAGGGGGCATCGTTTCTTCGCCCGCCAGTGAGAACACCAGAAGCGACAGCGAAAGTATGGGTCGCGCCCTGGGTGGATGGTCAGGATAACTTCCATGAGCCAGGGCTGCTGTCATTTGTCGTTAAACCAGGAGAATGGCACCAGTGAGTAATTTAGATATTTTCACTCAGACTATTTCCCGGATTCAGAATGCGATTAAATCGCCTGGTGGCGTTTCTGATGCCAACCGTTCTCTGGGAAATCTGACCTACCCTCAGCTATCAAATCTGCTTCCCTACCGGGAATTTGATGATGAAACAGGACTGTTTATCAATAAAAGCACGGCAGGGTTTTTACTGAAGGCTGTGCCGCTTATCGGGGCCAATAAGCATATTGTGGATGTGCTGAATGACCTGGTTAAAAGTAAACTACCCCGTAAAACGCCTGTCAGCTTTCACCTTGTCTCCAGTCAGGTCATCGGTGAAGAACTGGATTATGGCCTGTCGGATTTTGCCTGGCAGGGAAAACAGGCTGATAAATTTAATGCTGTTACCCGCGCTTATTATCAACAGGCCGCCCGTAACAGCTTCCGCACCCCAACCGGGCTGCCACTGACCCTGCGTAATTACTCTCTTTATATTGCCTGTGCGGTAAAAAAGAAAAGTAACCGGGCTTCCACCATGACCAGTCTTTCTCACCTGATGAAAGTTGTCCGGGCAACGCTCGATTCCGCGAAGCTGTATACCGAAATTGTTAACCGCGAAGGGCTGGTCAGTCTTGTCAGTGGTCTTGTGAACTTTCGCTGCGATCAGCTTTTCCGGCCGGAAGTGAAAGTGAATGAGTATGACGACCTTCATTTCCAGTGCGTTGAGAACGGTATCGATTTTGATGTTTATCCTGAAAAACTGGTCGTTACATTGCCTGAAAAAGCGGGCAGCGTAAAAACGTCCCGCGCCATGAATTTTATGCTTGATGGCAACCCCGATATGTTCCTGCTGTGGCAGGGGGGGGACAATATCAGCAATCTGCTTAATCCGGATTTGAGCATACCTTTTCCCTTTGTTCTCACTTTCACCGTTGAAGCGGAAGATCAGGTTGCGGCACAGGGGGAGGCTAACCGTAAATTCCTCGATCTGGACAGCAAATCCAAAGGTTCACTGGCAAAACTTCTGCCAAATCTGATCAACCAGCGCAACGAATGGGAATCCATCCGAAGCCGCCTTCTGTCAAATGAAAGCTGTCTGGTCAGGCATTACTTCAATATTACGGTTTTCTGCCGCGATGATGACAGTGAAGCGCTGACCTGCGAGCAAAAGGTGATTAACACCTTTAAGAAAAACGGACTTGAACTTTATGCCCCGCAATATATGCAGCACCGTAACTGGATGTCGATGTTGCCATTTATGGCTCACGAGGGGCTATGGAGCGATCTGAAGGTTTCCGGCGCCACTAACCGGTGTGAAAGCATCCAGGCCGTTAACCTTATGCCGGTGATTGCTGACAACCGCCTGTGTCAGAAGGGGCTTCTGGCACCGAGCTACCGTAACCAGCTTGCCTTTCTGGATATTTTTGGTGAAGGCATGGGGAATACCAACTACAACATGGGCGTTACCGGTACATCGGGAGCGGGTAAGACTGGTCTGGTGCAGCCTATCTTACGCAGCGTACTGGACAGCGGCGGTCTGGTCTGGGTGTTCGATATGGGCGATGGCTATAAGTCGTTCTGTGAGAACATGGGCGGGACTTACATTGATGCCTCGTCACTGTCGTTTAACCCCTTCGCTAACGTCACGGATATTACCCGCTCCGGTGAACGTATCCGCGATCAGTTGTCCGTGCTGGCGAGTCCGGACGGAAACCTCGATGAAATCCACGAAGATCTGCTCCTCGAAGGCGTGATGTATGCCTGGGAGGCAAAGGGGAATGCGGCGCATATTGATGATGTGGTGACGTTCCTGAAAGGGGCTGTGCTCCAGGCAAGAAAGGACGGGGCAGACAGTATCGCCCGTCGCTTTGATGAAATTATCAAGCTGCTGGGGAAATACTGTGCGGGCGGTATTTATGCCGATTACTTCAACAGCGATAAGCCTTCGCTTCAGGAAGATGCCCGGATGATTGTCCTTGAGATGGGGAGTTTGCAGGAAAGGCCAGCACTGCTCGTTGCGGTGATGTTTTCGCTCATCATCTATATCGAAGACAAAATGTATCGTTCGCCGCGTAACCTGAAAAAGTGTTGCGCGATCGACGAAGGCTGGAAACTCCTTAACTTCAAAAATCAGAAGGTTGGCTCGTTTATTGAAACAGGCTATCGCACTGTTCGCCGCCATAACGGCTCCTTCATCACCATCACACAGAACATTAAAGACTTTGATTCGCCCGATGCATCTTCAGCCGCAAAAGCTGCCTGGGGTAACTCTGCTTTCAAGGTGGTTGCCAAACAGGATACCGCTGAATTTAAGGCTTACTGTGAACGTAACCCCAGCCAGTTCAGCGACTATGAACGCCAGATCATCGAGCGTTTCGGAGATGCGAAAGATCAGTGGTTTTCGTCATTTATGCTGCGTATCGGGGCTGTCAGTTCCTTCCATCGTCTGTTCGTTGATCCTCTGAGCCGGGCCATGTTTTCTTCCCGTGGCGTCGATTTTGAGTTTATCCAGGAAAAACGGGCGCAGGGATGGGATATCCACGATGCGGTATACGAACTGGCAAAACTCAACTATCCGGACGAAATGGAGGAGCTTGAAGCATGGGAACTCTGAGCAGTAATGATATTCGCCGCGGTATTGTGGCCCCGGCCAGACGCCGGATACGCCACCGGTGTCGTCTTCTTTTGCTGGCCGTGGCGCTGATTGCAGTGAATGCCGGTATTTCGGCGCTGATGGTTGAGTGGCGAACGCCTGACGTGGTGACGTTCGATATGAAAGGGACGATAGACCGGTTTATGGATCAGTCTTCCCGTAAAAATCTTGATGAAGCGACCAGCCGCGCCCTGACCGAACGCTTTACCTCAAACCTTAACCGAAGCATCGAGGACTGGCAGGCATCACACCGAGCACTGATTCTGGTCACGCCTGCTGTGGTCAGTGGGGCCAGAGATATCACCCGTGATGTTCAGCAGGACGTAGCCCGTAAAATGCAGGCAGGACAATGATGAAAAAGTCACTTCTTCTGATACTGGCGATAGCGTGCAGCGCCGGTGCTAAAGACCTGGGAACATGGGGCGATCTCTATCCCATTCAGGAACAGGATATGCTGACGTTCATTCAGCAGCGGCTTAAATCGATGGAGGCAGATGGTTCACTTGCCCGTGAACAGAAAGCCGTTCAGGAGCGCGTAAAAGCGCATATTCTCAGGCCACCTCCGGTAACGGGGCTTCGTTTAGCCGATAAAAGCGAAACCCACTATATCGACCCCACGTTTACCGTTGATAAAGATATTGCTGACGGTAAGGGCGTGGTTTTCGCGCATAAAGGCGACAGAATCAATCCACTGGAGCATGTGCCATTCCGGGAAACCCTTTACTTCATCGACGGTGACGATAAACGTCAGATTGACTGGATGAAACAGCAGAAGCCGGACACGGTGATCAGCAAAATTGTCCTGGTGAACGGCAACATTAAAACCAGCGGGGAAAGCCTTGACGCTCAGGTTTACTTTGATCAGAACGGCACGTTAAGCCGCAGGTTTCAGCTTGACGCCGTTCCGGCCAGAGTCACCGTAGCTGCTGACGGTAAACGTCTGCGGGTAGATACGTTTGCGATGGAGGGCGGAAAGTGAGACTACCAACAGCCCTTATAATGCTGTGCGCTGTGCTGTTTCTGCCAGGCAGAGCCAGCGCGTCAGCCGCTGCCTGCGATGGTCATTTTGTCAATCCGATCACCGATATCTGCTGGGAATGCCTGTTTCCGATAACCATCGGCAGCATACCGGTTGCGCCGGGCAATGTTGCTGATACCGAAAACCCGGCCAGCCCGATACAGATATGCCCTATGGGGGTTTTCTACCGTATCGGGCTGGCGATAGGCTTCTGGGAGCCTATGGCAATCACTGATGTCACCCGCTCACCTTTTTGCCTGGTCAATATGGGCGGTATTAAGCTGGATATCGGTAAAGTTGGCCTGGGAGTGGGGGAGCAGGAAAATAATGACGTGCCAAACGTGTTTTATCACGTCCACTGGTACAAATACCCGCTGATAGCCTGGCTGAACATTATTACGTCTGTAGGCTGTTTGCAGGGCGGGGACATGGATATCGGGTATCTGACCGAGCTTGACCCGATGTGGAATGACGATCAGCTGTCTCTCATTATTAACCCTGAAGCGGCGTTGTTCGGTAACGTTATTGCACAGGGAGCCTGTGCCGCAGATGCCGCCGCCAGTCTTGTGAAGCCCGTCGATGCGCTGTTCTGGTGTGCCGGTAGCCACGGTTCACTGTATCCCTTTACCGGCACAGTGACCAATGAATACAGCCCTGCGCAGTCGTCGGTGCTGCTTTCCGAGCGAATGGCTTTCAAGCTGCACCGCGAAGGGCTGGTGATGGAGAGCGTGGGGGCAGATACAGCGGTATGTTTCGAATACCCTTCGCCCATCATCCCCAAAAGCCGCTGGCGATATCAGATGGTGAATACCTTACCCGACCCGCTGGCCTGCCATCCTTTCGGACAAAGTACACTGACCTGGCAGACAGGACATCTCACCCCCAACGACAAGAAAAACTACGGTTATTTAATGTGGCGTAAGCGTAACTGCGTCTTTCTCTGAACAGGAGTATTAATGATGAAATGCCTGCCTGTATTATTGATGGCGGTTTTCCCCTGCCTGTCTCATGCCGGAACTGTATCAGAAGACAGGGACTTTATTGAGCGGATGCAGTCGGCTGAAGCTCAGACTCAGAAAATGGAGGTGCCGGACTTTATTAAGCAATTAAAAAATAATGGTGTATCCAGGGAGAATATGGATTTCATCAATAATCTCCAGCATAGGCAGCAGATGCAATATCAGTCTGCACAAAAACCACAACCGGCCATTCAGTATTTTGTGTCATTTTCTATCCCCCGAAATGGCCTTGCCACTATGCTGAATAACGCCGCTCAGTTTGCTGTTCCGGTAAATATTCGCGGGATGATTAATAACGATTTCCGGCAGACGGCGAATACAATTTTTGAAATGACAAAAGGCAGTAATAAAGGGGGCGTTCAGATAAACCCCAAAGCCTTCCGGCAGTACGGAATAACCGCCGTTCCGGCACTGGTTGTGACGTGCGGAGACACGTTTGATCGCGTATCCGGTGATATCCGCATTGATGGCCTGCTGCGTAAGGTTGCCGAGGGTGGGGACTGCGCTGATGTGGCGAAGGCTGCACTGAAGGAGGCTGCACAATGAAATCTTTATGGCTGGTGACAGCGCTTCTGGCAGGACTTATCGTTAACTTTCCGGTCACGGCGAACGATGATTTTAACAGCGGCATGGATTATGCCAGAGGGCTGAAGGGAAAGGATCTTGATACCTTCAAATCATTCAAACCTGCGGATAACCTGCCTGACTACAGCAGCAGTCCGGACGCAACAAAGTACTACGGTGGCGTGCAGAGTACCGGTGTTGATTTGACGTCTCCGGGCAGCAACACGCTGAACAGTACCGAGTGGGGAAAGGCCGTTACCGATTCTGTCAGTAAGCAGCCGAAAGATATGGTGACGGCTGATTCTCCGTTTCTGGATAATGGCCGTAATGCCGAGAATAACGCTGAAACGGTATTTGACCCCAAACTGTGTGAGTCCAAAGAATTCGAGAAAAGCGTATTTACTAATTATGTCTGTGACCGGGATTTGCAGGTTCAGCAATACTGTACCCGGACGGCCACAATAACCGGAGACTGGACAACAGACCAGGAAAATAAATACTACGAAATATCCCCAGCGTATTCCCGAAATGGCAAACAGATTGTTTTTTCATTCACGATGCCCGCGTCAGGCGTCATACAAAGTGCAAATCTGAAGGTTGACTCCAGTCAGTATCTTATGAAATCGCAGGTTAATTTTATGAATACCACCTTCTTTATTAACCAGTATGAAGATACGCCACTTAATGCCACGGGGATGAACATTACAAAAGACCAGATTATCAGTGGAACAAGCTGCTCAGGGAGCGGTAAATGTATGGGGTCAGTGGATGACATTCTTTATCAGGCGTTTCTGAGTGGGAAAGCGAAATTAACTTTAAAAATGACGGTACGGGTCGAAACAAGGAAATGGAATCCAAAAGTCGTCTGGTCGGAAAACTGCCCGTTTGACAAAGCCGAAGGCAGTCTGACCGGCACGGAATGCACGGAGCCGGGCGGCGATAAAACGGTGACGGTGGAGGGCAAGCCCTATACCGTTCATCAGGACTGTTGGGCGTATCGCGACAGCTATCTGACCCAGAGTGAAAGTGAGGGAACCTGCGGAGCCTATATCCATAATCCGGCGTGTAACGTTATAAACCAGAAGTGCGTGGATCAGGGAGATGGTGCCTGCCTTCACGCCAACATCACGTATTCGTGCGAAACGAAGACAAAAGGTGAAGGGCAGGTTTGCGGCGATGAGCTTTTCTGTACAGACGGAAGCTGTGTACTGGATAACAACGGCAAAAACGATATGTTTGCCAAAGCGGCATCGGAACTGGCTGCGGTGGCTGCGGCGGGTAAGGACGTTGCCGAACTGAACAGCAATGATGTGAAAATCTTCACGGGTAAGGGCGTGTCCTGCAAGAAGTTTGCCGCCGGGTTCAGTAACTGCTGTAAAGATTCGGGCTGGGGGCAGGACGTGGGGCTTGCCAGTTGCAGCAGTGAAGAAAAAGCGCTGGGTAAGGCCAAAGAAAAACGGCTTACCGTCTATGTGGGTGAATATTGCAGCAAAAAAGCGCTGGGTATCTGCATTGAGAAAAAGCGCGGCTACTGCCAGTTTGATTCCAAGCTGGCGCAGATAGTCCAGCAACAGGGCCGTTCATGGCAGCTTGGGATCGGGTTCGGTTCAGGTAAGTCGCCAGATTGCAGGGGAATAACACCGGAAGAACTCCAGAGGATAGATTTTTCAAAAGTCGATTTCTCCGCGTTTTATGATGACCTGAAAAGTGGCAGTGATATTCCCGCTGATAATAATCAGATAGAGAAAATGAAAGACCGTATGAAAGCCATGTTTGACCAGGGGAGCAGCCACTGATGCGAAAAGTCTGTTATCTGATGCTCGTGGCTGCCGGGACTATCGGGGGACACGCCCAGGCTGGCGATACCCGGCTTGGTGGTTTTCCCGACAGCGAGGCTCAGGGCTGGATCTGGTACAACGAGCCGGTTACTCCTGACGAGGACGAGCCGCCGTCAGCACCGCCTCCCTCAGCAATATCACCGGAAAATGCCACAGAACTGAAAGAGAAATTGCAGGCAGCGACGAAGGCTGCGCTCGACAAAGCGATTATGTTCCCTTCTGCTGAAAATTTCAGACGATACAAACTGCTACAGGATTTCTGGGCGGAAAAATCGTCTCAGTTTGCGCAGTCCTCAAAAGAGGCGCTGCTGAAGTTCCCTGAACTGGATTACAACCTGCGCTACAGCCATTACAACGGAACGGCCAGTACCCGCCAGGCGATACAGCGTCAGCGGGAAAAAGACGCTATTAAAAAGCTGTCTGCTGATAACGGGCTGTTTTATTTCTACCGGGGGAAAGAGCCGGTGGATGTGCTGATGGGCGTGGTTGTGCGCTCGTTCGTCAGAGAGTACGGCATCAATCTTATCTATGTGTCAGTGGATGGCAAAATTGCGCCGGAACTGCCGGGATCACGGCCTGACAACGGACAGACGGAGGCCATGCATATTACCCATTACCCCGCGCTTTTTCTGGTGAACCCCCGCACGGAGGCTTATCAGCCGCTGGCGTATGGTTTCCACTCCCAGGAGGATTTAGCCTCTCAGTTCCTTCTGGTAGCAACGGACTTCGCTCCCGGCTTCTGACGTCCTGACTGCCGCGCTTCGCTTGCCATCCGGCCCGCTGAGCCAGAATAAATTCTGACTCCCCGGCCCGGAGCCGACAAAAACCCAATCATCAGACTGGTGCTTTAAAGCTGCACCGGTGCTGCCGTGTGTTGCCCGAAGAATTCCGCCGTCACGACAGCCTGATTTTACGTATGTTAATACAGGTGAATTTATGCGATGTATTCCTGCACTTCCCTTCCTTTTGCTGGCGTTCACAGCCAGCGCGTCCGTCAACGCTACGACCTGGGATGAGATCGCCAGGCTGGAAGCGCACAAACAGGCACTTCAACATAGCGGAGGTCAGGTTTCGACCCGGCCCGCAGCGGTATTTTATCGTCTCAGCGACGGGCGGCAGGTCAATCTTCGGGACTGGAAAATCGTCCTCTTTATGTCGTCGTCCTGCCCGCACTGCCATGCTTTCGATCCCGTCCTGAAAGCTATTGCTAAGGACACCGGCTTTTCAGTATTCCCTTACACCCTGGATGGCCGGGGGGATGCGTCATGGCCGCAGGCAATTCCGGCCCCGCCGATGGTGATCACTGAATTCTTTGCTCAGGGTCTGCCTATTGCCACACCTACGCTGTTTCTGGTGAACGTTAACAACATGAAAACCTATCCCCTTCAACAGGGAGAAAGTGAGCGTGACGCCTTTGTGGCAAGGCTTGATGAAGTACTGCGCTTTGCTATGGATAACGGGGAGGCGAAATGAACGGCGGTCTGAGAAAAAGCGCGCTGGCATGTGTTTTATGTCTTTATACCCTGATGGCCGGTGCCAGTCTTAATGATGATATGAACAAGTTCTTTGGCAAGCTGGGCTATGAGCAGAATACCACCACGCCGAAAGTCTGGCAGGGGCAGGCGGCAGGTTACGCCACGGGTGGGGCGCTCTATGCGCGAACCTCCGCGAAGGATGTGCAACTGGTATCGCTTCAGTTACCCAGCCTGAACGCCGGTTGTGGCGGTATTGATATGTTTCTGGGTTCCTTTTCCTTTATCAGCAAAGACGAATTTATCCAGTTCGCTAAATCCATTCTCAGTAACGCGCCGGGGCTGTTTTTCGACCTGGCTCTGAAGACAGTGACACCGCAACTGGCGTCAGCAAAGGATTTTCTTCAGAAACTGGCGTCCGATGTTAACAGTTCCAATATGAGCAGTTGTCAGGCCGCAAGGGCTATCGTCGGTGGGTTGTGGCCGGAAACGCAGGAAAATGCCAGCGCGGTTTGTCAGACCATCGGCAGCGATTCTAATTTCTTCTCTGACTGGGCGGCAGCGCGTCAGGGCTGCGGCACCGGGGGGCAGTACAAAAATATGAGTAATAAAGCCGGGGCCGATATGAAAGACCAGGTGCTGCGTAACAAAAACCTGATATGGGACTCGCTGGAAAAAAATCAGGTATTCAGCGGAAACAAAGAGCTAAAAGAGTTTGCCATGAGCATTACCGGCACCCTCATTTTTGATGATGATGGTAAGCCTCAGCCTCTTACGGCCATGACGACAAATGAAGATCTGATCCATGCGTTACTGCATGGCGGTACGGCCAAAATCTATACCTGCAATGACGGTGAATGCCTGAAGGCAACAATAGGGGAAGTGACGATCAGCGCAGAGAACTCTCTCAGCGGTCAGGTCAATAAGATGTTGCAGAGTATCGGCAGTAAAGCCTATGCCGATGAAGCGCTGACGGAAAAGGAAAAAGGCTTTATTACGTCCACTTCTGTTCCGGTATTGCGTTATCTCGTTGATCCTCTCTCTCTGGGCGTATCGGATTCGGTTATCTACCAGCTTTCTGATTACATCAGCTTCGACATTCTCATCCAGTACATGCAGGAAGTGATGCAGCAGGCCCGCGTTATGCTGGCGAGTAAAAGTTATCCGGACAGTGCGCTTAAACCGTTGCAGGAAAGTATGGCAAACGCTAACCGTCAACTGGCGATCATGCAGTCCAGGGTGCAGGTACAGCAGGATGCATTAATGGTTGTTGAGCGTCAGATGGGTTACATGCGTCAGCAATTGTCCGGACGGTTACTCGACCGTTATCAGAACAACTATCGCTTTTCCGGAGGGTTGTAATTATGCAGGTGATTTATACCATTACGGGTGGTGACTGGCTGGCTGACTCGCTGAATGCCGTGGCGGTATTAACCGCGTCGGCCACCTGGGGAACCCTGATTAAATGGGCTTCCATTCTCTCCGTCCTCGCCGTTATATGGAGCTGGTTGCAGAAGAAAGATGTGCTGACCTTCATTAAGTGGGTGGCGGTGATAGTGATTGTACCGGGGGTGCTTATCGCCAATAAGCATTCGGTGCAGGTCATTGATATGACCGACCCGACCGCTGTTCACCAGGTGGATAATGTGCCTGGCGGGCTGGCTATCCCGGCGTCATTTATCACGTCGATAGGGTATGCGCTGACGCAGGCCTATGAGGGTGTGTTTCATCGCCCTGATGCGGTGTCTTACAGCAAAACCGGGATGTTGTTTGGCTCCGAACTGGTGAAGGCCAGTACGGGTTTTACCTTTGCCGATGGTGAGATTGCGGGACTCTTTTCCGATTATGTGCAGAACTGCGTAATAGGCGATATCTTTCTGAATCATAAGTATTCAATGGAAGATCTGATGAACAGCACCGATCCTTATTCGAAGATTTTTGAGAAACCCAGCCCACTACGGGGAATATTCGATAAGGCGGGTAACTTCCAGACCTGCCAGCAGGCCGCAGTAACCCTGCAACAGCAGATAGGTACGGATTCTTCCGGTGGTGGAAAGACGTTCTCGTTCTGGGCGCAGAAGCTGTTTGGTTCCAGGGCCAACCGGGAGCAGTTGTTTGCCTCCCTTCTGGGTGACAGCTACGGCTATTTTTATAATGCCGGCAGCAGCGCCAGCGGCATTATAAAACAAAATGTCGTGATGAACGGGCTGCGCAAAGGTATCAGCGCCTACGCTGCACGTAATGGCGATACCGCCAGTATGATGAATATTGCGACGGAAACGGCCACTGAGAAGCAAATTATGCAGCAGTCGGTGAGCGCGAATATCGCCATGAAGTATCTGCCAATCATGCAGACCGTTCTTCTGGGGATGATGATCGGGCTTTTCCCGGTCATGATTGTGCTGGCTATTATTAACACGCTGACCTGGACTGTGCTCAGGGGGTATATTTTTACCCTGGCTTACCTCCAGGCGTGGCCGCTGCTGTTTGCAGTGTTAAATAACGCCATGACGTTTTACCTGAAAGCCGGTGGCGCTTATGACGTTACGCTGTCTAACCTTTCTCAGATCCAGCAGCAGCATTCGATGATTGCATCAACGGCGGGCTGGCTTTCACTCTCTATTCCCTTTATCGCTTATGGCATGGTGAAGGGATTGGGGGGCGTGGTTTCCCAGGCGGGCAGCTATCTCAGCAGCATGACACAGGGGGTTGCCTCTCAGTCGTCCTCTCAGGCCGTAGATGGTACTTATGCGTTTAACAATATGCAGACGGATAACGTGCAGGGCTTTAAATGGGATACGAACAGTACCTTTGCTTCCGGGCGAAGGGATCAGCAACTGGCGAATGGCTCTATGCAGGGAACGACTGCTGACGGAACGACGATAGTTAACAGTACGACAGGCACATCTAAATTGCCTATGGATTTAAACTTTGGCCGCGCAATGAGTTCTTCTGCGCAACGGCTGGCAAGAGAAAGCCAGGTGCAGGCTGAAACATCGTTGCAGGGCTTTAACCATGCCATGAACAGCGCATATAACCAGGCGCAGCAGTTCTCGCAGCAGACCGGTAACAGCAATACCATGAATACCAGCACGGATGATTCGCAGACGGCGCAGGCCACGAGAGGGGTTAGCTCGATGATCTCTGCGGCGAAAGACTATGCCAGACGTCACGGTATCAGTGAACAGCAGGCATGGGCTGAAATGGAGTCGAAATCCAGGAATCTTGAAGCTTATGCCTCTGTTTCTGCTGGAGTTAAACCATTTGGCATTGGTATCGAGGGAGGAGTTAAAGGCAATGTGAGTACAGGTAGTCAGAGTTCCGCTGATCAGCGTCAGACCGGAAGCACCGATCACACCAGTAGTGAAGATGCTAAAAATGTGCGCGATTTCCGGGAAGGGAAACAGATACTTCAGAGTTATCGCGTTTCGCATTCTGCGGTTCGTAACGATAACAGTTCGGCCTCACAACTTGAACAGATTGGGACCACACTGAGTGTGGCCGACAGCCAGTACCAGCAATATACCAGCAGTGTGAGCCGCAGCCATGAGTACAGTAAAGTGGCGTCAATGTCGGAAAGCGAAACGGCACAGCAAACCAGCAATCTTTCTCAGGAGTTCGTGGGTTATGTTCAGCAAAAAGCGCCAGGAGATGCGAGCCGTATTCTGACCAATACGGCTGATGAAAATGTGCGCCACGAACGTGAAGCACTGGCCGATAGCTTTGTGGAAGAAAAACTGCGGTCACGTATTGAAGGTGACTTCAACAGTAATCGTGCCTCTCTGGCGAGCGGTATGCAGAGTGTTGAACCATCAACCGGGGACGCAGCAGGAACGATAAATTCAGGTCAGCAGGAAATCGAACGCAGGGCGCAATCAGCAGGTATTAAAGGAAACATAACACAGGGCGTTGATGATTCTCTGACGAGAAATCAGGGAGTTATTAAACAGACCGGAGCAAATATTGAGCAAGGTCACGGTGATGTTCAGAGAGAAAGCGATAGACTGAAAAGTGAGCATGGAAAGGCTGATGGTAAGTTTGTTGATAGCTACAATAGATCGGTAAGCCATCAGGCCAATCAATCGGTCGAGAATCCGGGTGATCTTGCAAATAACGCAAAGAGGATGAAAAATGAAATGGATAAAGAAGGAAAGTAAAACAGTCTGGTGGATACCAGTTATATTTATATTATTGTACTTGGTGGGTTTTATAGGGTCCGAAAGTGTATTTTCTTTTTATATCATTTCACTGGTCATTCTCTTGGTTGCAGGAATCTTTTGCAGTATAGTACATTTGTTATTACTGCCTAAACATCGGAGTTTTCATTTGTCTTTGATTGTTGGTTGTATTTTGCTGTGTATGTGTTGGGTGATATTAAAAAACATAGATTATCCATGCTATTCTTTCACTCTTTACAGTTTGTTAGGGATATCAGTTGTATCTTTCTTGTCGTTATTTATTTGGAATAACTATAGGAAGGAAGATGTTCGCTTGATGAAAAAAGGGATGGCTCCTGATTGGATCATTAAGCTAACAATAAAAAATGTACTAAAGAACGAAGTGAAGAGTATCTTTAAGGGGCAGGTTTCTAATCCTATCGCATCCAGAATGGCTACCGGAGTACTTGCTGAAACCTTATCATCGGGTCAGGCAGACTTATTCTCTGATAACCTGATCCCTGCTGCAATGAGCATTGCTGATAGTCATTTGGTTAACTTTGATTCAGGAAACCATTCAGTAACTGGTTCCCATGCTAATGATTTCAACCCGGCAACAGGTCTAGCTATGACAAGTGATTATTTCGATGCTGGGGGGGATGTTTACGGTAGTTCTTTAAATCATGATAGTAACTTTTCAAGTGATAAAATTATACCGGGTGGCTTGGATAGTGGTTCAATACATCATGATAGTTCATTTAATAGCGGTTTTGATGACTATCATCGCTGTTGAAAGGTGGTTTTTACGATAGGTTAATAGGGAACGCGGGACTATGAAAACAGGACTTGTTTTTATTTTTTTGTTGACTGGGTGTGCGGTTGTAGATGCTGGTAATAGTAATGATGTTGATAAGCATAAAAGTTCAGATGATATAAATAACTATAAATATTCACAATCTTTTTTGTTAAAATCAAATCTTATGCAAAATAAGTGCGATATTTCTGAAAACACAACCTTTTTTGCTGAAAAGGAATTGTATCGAGATTATATCGACTATCGCATAGAGGGGGAGCGCTGTATAAATCAGGCAAAGTATTATATGCCTAGGTTATGCAAGGATTTGAGAGGTGTTTGGGAAACAGGACAGAATAATGATTGGGGTAGGGCAATAAATTGGTGTGCTTCGGAAGATGGTATTCATTTTGTTATGAAGTATTCTCGTTCTGTCAGTGCACCAGACTCAATCGATATTTTTGAGAAGATAAAAGGAAAAGAGGGGAAGTGGAAAGAGGTTGCTTCAGCCGTTTATGGGGCAAAAACGGTGGCGGAGTTAAGAAAAGATAGAGAGGAAAAGGCTTTAGAGGATGCTTTTTATAAGAGTGGTGAGCCAAAAAAAGTATTGAAGTCTGATATTGGTACGAGGATATGTAAACTGGATGAATCCGCAAGTATCTATTCTAAAGATAAGGTTTTCTATTCTGGGTCTATTGAGAGGAAATCGGTAAGTAAAATTTTGGTGCGATTTGAATATCATGGAAATAAAAACACAGTAATTAATGACATTGATGGCGTCATTCGATGGGAAAGTCCTTCCGGTTGGTATTTATGCGAGTAAAAAATATATAGCTGTTGGTTTGGATATTAAAGCAACAAGTTATATATAATTAAACCTTCCTGTTAATACCGCAGATATCCCGTCTGCGTTTTTTCTGTGGAATAAATCTATGCGACTCATTAAATCACTGATACTGGTGGCGGTCTGCCTGTGCTCAATGAATGCCAGCGCGTTCTGTTTCGTGCAGGCAGGAGAACGCTACCACCTTGACCCGATGCTGCTTGAAGCGATTGCCATGCAGGAAAGCAGCCTCAATCCGCTAATTACCAATGATAACGGCCCGCGACTTGGTAAAGACTATGGCCTGATGCAGATAAACAGCAGGCATATTCCTGAACTGGTCAGAATGGGGGTTATCCGCTCCCCGCAGGATCTACTGAATGACCCGTGCCTGAATGTACAGATCGGTGCATGGATACTCGCCAGACATTTACGGACGTGCGGTGTTAACTGGCACTGTCTGGGTTCATACAACGCCGGTTTCTCCGATAAGAATGCCGGTAAACGGGAACATTACGCCAACCTTATTTATAACCTCTACGTTCGCGTTAATCGCTCGAAAAAAATAACGGGTTAATTCCTCTCGCCGGAGAAAAAGATGAGTCTTAAAGGCCGTGATATTACGCAGGGCGGCCAGGTCACGTTTATGCGTTTCCGGATGTTCCTGCAAGTTAATAACATACTGTTCTATTATGTCTTTCTGGGCTGGCTGGGGCTTTTAGGTTTTATTATTTATATACGCCTCAATACCCAAACCTTTCTTAATGGTCTGGTCTACTGGTGGAGTCATACATTAATACCGTTTGGCTCTATTATCAGAAAGCCACCCGTTTACCCCGTGAGGTATTACGGAAATACCCTTTATTATACGTACGACAAAATCCTCACCGATAAATATACTGTCTGGTGTGGCATCACACTGCGAAATGAACTCATTCTTTCCGGCCTTTTCGCGTCAATAATTACGTTTGCCGTGGTTATGGGGATGTTCTGGTATATCGGGCGGGTCGGTAAAAAGGCCAGCGAAGATGAAGTGACCGGTGGCCGCATTCTTGAAAATAACCCCAAAGTTGTTGCCCGTCTTATGCGCAGGCGGGGAACGGCTTCACATATCGTGATTGACGGCCTGCCAATAGTCAAAGACTCAGAAATACAGAATTTCGCCATGCACGGTACGGTGGGGACAGGCAAATCCACGCTGATGCGTAAGAAATTACTCCATCTGCGTGAAGCCGGTGTTCCGGTCATTATTTATGACAAAGGGAATACCTTTGTTGAAGAATTTTATGATGAATCCATCGATATCATTCTTAACCCGATGGACAGGCGCTGTGCTAACTGGGATATGTGGGCGGAATGTCAGACGCTCCCCGACCTGGAGGCTGTCACTGAAACGCTTATTCCTATGGGAAACAGCGGCGATCCCTTCTGGCAGGGTTCGGCCAGAACGATTTTTGCTGAAGGTGCGGAGCAGATGCGCGGCGATAAAAAGCGAACGTATAACAGCTTCCTGCGCACTCTGCTGGCGATCAAGCTCGACAAGCTGCGTGACTTTCTGGCCGGAACGCCTGCTTCCACGCTGGTTGATGGCAGCATTGAGAAAACGGCCATCTCAATCCGAAGTGTTCTCACCAACTATGTGAAGTCTCTGCGCTATTTGCAGGGCATTGACCGCGAGGGCAAAAAGCCGTTCACCATCCGCGAATGGATGCAGGGCAACAGCGATAAAAAGCGCAGCGGCTGGCTGTTTATCACGTCCAACCAGCGTCACCATGAATCGCTGAAGCCGCTGATATCAATGTGGCTGGGGATTGCGTCCGGCAACCTTCTGTCACTGCATGAGAACCGCTACCGGCGTGTCTGGTTCTTCTACGACGAACTGCCTTCCCTGCATAAGCTGCCTAATCTGCCCTACATCATTGCGGAGGCCCGCAAATATGGCGGCTGCTTTGTGCTGGGTTTTCAGTCCTATGCGCAGCTTGAAGAAACCTACGGGCCAAAATTCGCTGCTGCCATTTATGACCTGCTGAATACCAAATATTTTTTCCGTTCGCCCAGCGCGGCCATCGCGAAATTTGTTGAGGAAGATATCGGCCAGACCGTCCGCAAGCGTTTCTCTGAACAGACCAGCTTTGGTACGGATGAGGTGCGTGACGGTATCAGCTACGGCAAAGACGAAGAACGGGTATCGATAGTCAGCTATTCAGACGTTCAGGGACTGGAAGACCTTCAGTGCTTCGTCACGCTGCCCGGCAAATATCCCGTTGTTCGCCTCACCCTGAAATACCAGCCCCTGCCGAAAGTCGCGGAAGGCATTCTGGAGCGCGACGTGAAAACGTCTCTTGACCCTGAAATTGAACAGGAAATCAGTCAGCAGGAAAGCACTGAACGCCTGGCAGCAAGAAAGCTGTTTATCCCTTCCGACACTCAGGGGAAAACCGATGCGGCACTGGCGGGTAATTCCGTAAGCGTGCCGCCTGCACCGGCTGTGACCGGGCCAGATTCATCTTCAGGCGGCCCGTCTGGTGAAAAGCCAGACGTGACGGATAAACCTGCCCGTGGTGGTGGCCGTGAGAACGAAATACCTCATGGCATCAGCACGGAGGGTGAGGTTATCGATATGGAGGCGTATGAAGCCTGGCAGCAGGAGATGCAGCACGGCACCCGTGACGAGGTGCGCCGTGAGGAGGTGAATATCAATCACCACCCGTCACATGAAATTGATATGGAGTTGTGATGCTTTCAGTTGAACCGATTCATGGCGATGCCAAATATTATGGCGGTGAAGCCAACTTTGAGACGCTGGAAAATGCCGATGGTCACTGGCTGGGGAAGGGGGCGGCCATGCTCGGACTGGAGGGAACAGTCGTCCCGGAAGTCTTTGATGAAATGCTCCGGGGGCATCTGCCCGATGGCACGGTGATTTCCCGCCAGATTGCGGGTAATGAAACAAATCGTCCGGGCATGGATCTGACTTTTGGTGCGCCAAAAAGTCTTTCCATCCTCGCGCTGCTGGGCGGGGATACCCGGCTGATTGATGCACATAATGAGGCGGTCAGGCTGGCGATGCTGGAAGTGGAGAAAAGTGTCAATACCCGTCTGACCCGTGACGGTGTCACCACTACGGTGACGACCGGTAATATGGTTGCCGCTGTCTATACGCATGATACGAACCGTGAAGGTGAAATGCACCTCCACTCGCACGGCCTGCTGTTCAATGTCACCCGCGCTGATGATGATAAGTGGCACGCGCTGGGAAGTGATACCCGCCAGCGCAGCGGTATTCGTGAGCAGGTTTACGATCTGAAACTCGCTTACGGGCAGTTTTATCGTGAGTATTTACGTCCGATGGTGGAAGACTGTGGTTACACGCCGGTCAGAAGCGGGCCGCATGGCATGTATGAATTTGCTGAAGTTCCACCGGATGTGATTCGTGCATTTTCTCAGCGAACTGCGCAGATTGATGATGCCGTGGGGCGGGATGCCAGCCCGCTTTCCCGCTCGGTAGCAGCGCTGGATACCCGTAAAAACAAGGCGTTCGTCGAAGGGGAAGCGAGACGTGAGCAGTGGGATAAGGTGCTGGCGGATTACGACTTTGATCCGGATAAGACGATCCAGGCTGCCCGTGAACGCAGCCGGTCGCAGGCAGCAGAACGCGGCGAAGCGGAAGCGGGTTCTCCGTCCAGCGTGACACGCACGGCAGAACCTGCAATGAAAGAGGCCATCACGCAGGCGCTGTCGTCACTCAGTGATAAAAAAGCGCAGTTTGCCTACAGCGAAGTGCTGACCGCCGTTGTGTCACTTCTGCCAGCGGAAAAGGATATGGTGCTGCGGGCAAGAGCGGGCATCGATACCGCTATTGAACAGGGCCGTCTTATTGCCCTTGATAAGGATAAGGGCATTTTCACGTCTGATATCCATGTGCTCGATGAACTGACGGTTCGCCAGTTTGCGCGGGAGCATATGGATTCTGGTCGCGCGATTGTCTCCGGCGAAGCCCTGCTGAACGGGACGCTTGCCGCCGTTTCCGGCGTCTGTGCTGAACTGGCAGAGAATCGCGATCCACTTGCGGTGATCTATGGGCGCGGCGGCGCAGCCGTCCAGCGTGGGCGGGCCGAACAACTGGCCGGACTGGCGGTGTCGCAGGGGCGTCATGTTATGGTGCTGGCCGCAGATCGCAAAAATGAAGCTTTTCTGGGCGACAGTGAGGCGTTGTCCGGGCTGATTGCCGGACGTGGCGCACTGAAAGCCGATCTTCCGCTGACGGCTCATACCACTGTGATTGTCACAGAGGCTGAAACGCTGGGGCTGAAGGACAGCGTATTCCTGATGGAAAAAGCGCGGGAAAGCGGTGCGCAGATCCTGCTGATGGACAGCGGTAAACGGCAGGGGACAGGCAGCGTCCTTTCGGTTCTTCAGGAGGAAGGTGCCGCCCACTATCGTTTCAATGACGCGCCGGTTCCGGTGGCACAGCTTACGTCTGAGGCGGATAAAAAAGTCCGCTACAGCCATCTTGCCGCAGAGTATGCCCGCGATATTACCGCCGGGCACAGCGTCGTTGCGCAGGTTGCCGGTGAGCGTGAGCAACAGGTCCTGACGGGGTACATTCGTGATGCGCTACGTGAACAGGGACGTATCACCGGCGATGATATCCGGATTGAAACATTGTCTCCGGTCTGGCTCGACAGTAAGAACCGGAAAAGCCGCGATACCTACCGCGAAGGTATGGTGATGGAGCGCTGGAATGCCGACGAAAAGAATATGGAGCGCTGGCGTATTGATCGTGTTGGCGCTGAAACCAGTGTTCTTCGCCTGGTGAATGAGGCTGGTGAACAACAGCATCAAAAAATCAGCCAGATTGACGCCTCGTGGAGCCTTTTCAAACCCCGGACGCTGGAGGTGGCCCCCGGCGATCAGCTGCGGGTTACGGGGAGGGAAGCGAAAGGCAGGCTGAAGGCGCAGGATGTGGTCAGCGTCGTCAGCGCCGGTGATGGCGTTGTTGCGCTGGAGAAAAACGGAAAGATTATTCGGGCAGATCTCTCCCGGCCCCTGAAGGTTGAACATAACTATGTTGAATCCCTGGGTAAATCTATCGCGACGGAAGGAAAGGTGCTGGCCGCACTCAGCGGGCGTGAGATGCGCGATGATGTGTTTAATACCCTGACCCGCAGCGGCAGTGATATCCGGATATTTACCGCCATGGATGCCGAACGGGGCGAGGCAAAACTTGCCCGCAGTCCTGCTGTGCGGGTGATAAGCGCTCAGGTGGAAGCGGCCACCGGCGCGAAAGGGGTTGATGCCGCACTCGATGCCGCAAGAGATCTGCCACGCACTCCGGCGGCTCAGGCCGTGTATCTGGCTCTCAGCCAGGTGCAGCATGAAAAAACCGCCTTTCAGGCCCCGGAACTGCTCAGTGCCGCGCTCAGTATTAATTCAGCGGTCGGCATTCCGGCTATCCAGTCTGAGATTAACCGGCAGGTAAAGGACGGTGAGCTTATCCGGCTGGAAGCCGGGCTGATGCTGCCAAAATCCACTTTTGAAACGGAAAAGGCCATTCTGCGCCATATCGCGGAAGGGAAAGGCAGCGTCACGCCGCTGATGGCGTCGGTGCCTGAACAGTATCTTACGGGACTGACGGCAGGGCAGCAGGCCGCCACGCGTATGGTGCTGGAAAGCGCTGACCGCTTTACGGCGGTGCAGGGCTACGCCGGTGTGGGTAAAACCACGCAGTTTAAAGCCATGCTGGCGGCAATGGCGACGTTGCCGGACGACCAGCGACCGGAGGTGGTGGGGCTGGCTCCGACTCACCGGGCCGTTGAGGAAATGAAAAGCGTGGGCGTCCGGGCGCAGACGCTGGAATCCTTTATCTGGGAAGACAGACAGGCCCGGATGAACGGTGAGAAACCGGATTACAGCAATACCCTGTTCCTGATTGATGAGGCGTCAATGATTGGCAACCGGGCGATGAGTGAGGCTTATCAGGCCATCGCCACCGGCAGCGGTCGGGCCATTACCAGCGGGGATGATGCTCAGTTGCGGGCCATCGAGCCGGGACAGCCGTTCCGGCTGATGCAGCAGCGCAGCGCCGTTGATACCGCCATTATGAAGGAGATTGTGCGCCAGACGCCGGAACTTCGGGAAGTGGTGTATGCCATGATTGAAGGGCAACATGCGCTTGCGCTGGAAAAGGCCGAAAATGTCACACCGGATGTGGTGCCGCGGGAAGCCGGTGCATTCGTTCCTGCATCATCCGTTGAGCAGGTCAGTCCGGATAAAGAACAGATCCAGGCGTTACGTGATGCAGGAGCGCCCGCCAGCGTGACGGAGGCAATAGCGGCTGACTTTGCGGGACGAACAGCCGAAGCCCGCGACAATACACTGACGGTGGCGCATCTCAATACGGACAGGCAGGAAATAAACCGCCTGATACATGACAATCTGTACAGGGCTGGCATTACGATAAACGAACAGGAGATAACCGTCCTTGACCCGGTTCGCGTCCGGCACAATGAGCTTCGGAGCCTGACGGGATGGGCCGCTCTGACGGGAAAAGTTGCCCTGATTAACCGGGAATACTGGACGGTCGGCAGCACTGACCGGCAGAGCGGGCTGGTGACGCTTATCAGCCATGACGGACGGGAAAAAATCCTGTCACCGTTCGAGAACAGCACCGAGGATGCACAGATTTATCAGCCGAGGATTATCAGCGTCAGTGAGGGCGACAGAATGCGTTTTACCCGTTCTGATGCCGAGCGCGGTTATACCGGAAACAGCTTCTGGAACGTGGAGCATATCGACGGACAAAGCATGACCCTTCGCAGCCAGGATGGTCAGCTTACCCGTCGTCTTGACCTCAATGATCCGGCAGATATGCATACCGACCTGGGGTATGCCGTCACGGCCTACGGTGCTCAGGGGGCCAGTTCCCGGTTTGTTATTACGCTTGAAGGGACTGAAGGAGGGCGAAAGCGGATGGCAACAAAGGAAAGTGGCTACGTTACGTTGTCCCGTACAAAAGAGCATGTGCAGGTTTACACTGATGACAGAGCCGGATGGCTGGCTGAACTCAGTAAAAACAAGGGTGATCGTACCGCCCATGATTATCTGATGGCGGGTGAGGATCGGGCGGGCAGGACGGCAGAGGGGATTCTGTCCTGGGCCTCCCCTCTTGCCGATGTTGCCGCTGGCCGGGCGTTGCTGAAAACCTACGGGCTGGCTGAAGGCGAATCACAGGGCCTGTTTGTGCCGGGCGTCAGGCGGCATCCGGAGCCGGGGCTGGCGTTCGCGCTGTGGGACAGTAACGGCAACCGCTCAGGCGTGGTGATTCTGACGATAAATGCCGATGAGCGTAACGGCGTGTCCTTACCCGGTGATTTTCGGGTCATTGGCAGCAATGATGCAAGGTTTGCGGGGATACAGCAGAGCCGGAACGGGGAAAACCGCATCGCGGAGAGCCTGCCTGAAGGGTTGCAGCTTGCGCAACAGTATCCCGACAGCGGCGTGATCGTCAGGATGGAGGGCGAGGGTTTACCGCTCAATATCAGCCGTATCACCGGCGCTGATCAGGTAGTCGATGACAGCCTGACCGCGCAACTGGCCCGCAACGTGGTCGGGAAAACGGAAGACCCCCTTCCCTTCATTCCTGAGCCGAAGGAGAACGCTGAACAGGAGGCGGAACGACTTGCCCGTGAAGCCCTGGAAAAACAGGGTAAAGGTGAGAAGGATATTCGTCCGGAAGATGTACTCGCCGCCATCAGCGAGCCGGAGGATGATATCCATACCGGGCTGCTGGCCGGTAAGCTGAAAGAGGAGGAATATCCGCTTACCGGGCGGGATATTGCGGCGGCGCTGGGCGAGAAATCGCCGGAGAAAGAGCCGGAAGCAGAGAGTCAGCCCGATCAGTCGCTTCATCTGAAGCAAATCGAGCGGGACATCGTGAAAGAAAAATCTTTCGAGGACTGACGCCGGTTGCTATGCCTTTTCCGGCAGCAGCCGGATAACGGAAAAGCCTTCCTCATCAGGCCGCTGTTCGCTTTTTAAATGGCATTGCTCAAGTAACGGAAATACGCCTGAAATATCACCGGTGAAGCGGATCTCCAG